>Ga0335069_10001102_pt1 | contig 43522 bp, 39 predicted proteins | sample Lox_Sample_11_FD_206714 | JGI IMG/M metagenome (GOLD analysis project Ga0335069, IMG submission 206714) | Soil microbial communities from Loxahatchee National Wildlife Refuge, Florida, United States - Lox_Sample_1.1 | ecosystem: Environmental > Terrestrial > Soil > Wetlands | place: USA...
GCATTCCGACGGCCGCGACCGCGACTCGATCTGGCAGGCGCTCAGGCGGCGTGAGGTGTACGGCACGTCGGGCCCGCGCATCCTGCTCTGGTTCGATCTGCTGAATCCACCGGGCACCGGCGCGGTGCCGCTGCCGATGGGCGGCGAGGTGTCGATGCGCGGTGCGCCGATCTTCCAGGTGCGCGCCGTCGGATCGTTCGCGCAGAAGCCCGGCTGCCCCGACTACGCGACCTCGGCGCTCTCGCCCGAGCGGCTGAAGCTTCTGTGCAAGGGCGAATGTTATTTTTCGTCCGATGAGCGGCGACTCATCACGCGAATCGAGATCGTGCGGATCCGCCCGCAGGCCGTGCCGCACGAGCCCGTGAAGGCGCTGATCGATGATCCGTGGCGGCGCTTCGACTGCCAGCCCGATCCCGCCGGATGCGTCGCCACGTTCTCGGACCCGGACTTCGCGACGCAAGGGCGTGACGCCCTCTACTATGCGCGCGTCTTCGAGGAGCCGAAGCCCACCATCAACGGCCAGAACCTCCGCTGCGAGCGCGACGCCGAGGGCAACTGCACGAAGGTGCGCCTCTGCCCGGGACCCGAGGGGGACAAGGACGACTGCCTCGCCCCCGACGAGCCGCGCGCGTGGTCGTCGCCGATCTACGTGGACTACGCCGCGGTCGCGGCCGGATCGTGAGCCCACGTCACCAGACGTCGCTTGACTGGGAGACCGCCCGCATGGGACAAGGGGGCGTGTACCGGCCTGTCCACGCCGCCGCCACTCTGATGGCGCTCGGCTTCGCCGCCGCCGCACTCGCCACGGCACGAACCCGCTCGTCTTCGACACGGACGGCGACGGCTTCGGCGACGGCATCGAGATCGCGGCGGGCACGGATTCGCTGAACCCCGCGAGCTTCCCGCCGTCGGTTCCGCTCAGCGTCCCGCTCGGGCTCGTCGCGCTCGCGGCGCTGCTGATCGCTAGCGGCGCGCGCCGCGCACGCGGCCGGGCCTGACCGCGCTGCAAGGCGACCCCGCTCTCGGGTAGGATGGCCCTCCCATGTCGGACGACGCGCGAACCGAGCAGGCCGAGGCGATCCTCGATCGCATCTTCACGCCCGCGTGGCGGCAACACGAGGGCGGCGTCGCCTGGCCTTCCGAGACGGGCCACGAGTTCGCGAAGCTCGCCGTGCTGCACTGCTACGGCGACGCGTGGTCGCGCCCGCGCATCGACCTGAAGACGCGGAGCCTGCTGACCTTGACCGTCCTCGCATCGCTCGGCAACGAGCACGAGCTTCGCCTCCACGTGCAGGGCGCGCTGAATCTCGGACACGAGCCGGACGATCTCGTCGAGCTCTTCATCCACCTGATGCCCTACATCGGCGTGCCGCGCGTGGTCGCGGCGATGCGGATCGCGGGACAGGTCTTCCGCGAGCGGAAGGCGGCGCGATGAACGCCTCGGTGTCGCGCGCGGACCTTCCCGCTCTCGACTTCGACGACGCCTACTTCCGCGCGCCGCAGGCGACGATCGCGAAGTTCACGTCGAAAGGAGCGCGCGCGGCGCGCATCCCCCAGATGGGCACGGTGATGCTGCTTCGCTATGCGGACGTGCACGCGGCGCTGCTCGACCGCCGGCTCGGCGCGATGGGCGTCCGCTACTACGAGCAGCAGGGCTGGACGAGCGGCCCCTACATCGAGTGGGTTCGCAGCACGCTCGTCTTCCTCGACCCGCCCGACCACGACCGCCTCCGCGCGCTGCTCGGCCGCGCCTTCACGCCGCGCCAGGTCGCGCGCGTGCGCCCGATCGCGGAGCAGATCGCCGCGCACCTCGCCGACGCCGCCGCCGAGAAGCGCGACGTCGACCTCTACGACGCCTTCGCGCAGCGCCTCCCGCTGCAGGTGATCTGCGAGATGTTAGGCATTCCGTCGGTCGACCACGAGCAGGTGCACGGCTGGACCGCGGCGCTCTCGCTCGCGACGGCGTACCCGACTCCGGCCGCGCGCGTCGCCGCCGACGCCGCGATGACGGAGATGAACGACTACACCTTGCGCATGATCGCGGAGCGCCGCGCGCGCCCGGGCGAGGACCTGCTGTCCGCACTCATCGCGGCCGAGGAGTCGGGCGACCGGCTCTCGCCGAAGGAGCTCGTCGCGATGGTCGTGCAGCTCCTCTACGCGGGTCACGAGACGACGCGCAACCTGATCGGCAACGGGCTCTTCTGCCTGCTCACGCACCCGGACGAGCTCTCGCGCCTGCGCGCCGAGCCCGCGCGCATCATGAGCGCGGTCGAGGAGATGCTCCGCTACGAGCCGCCGATCATCTTCCTCTCGCGCGTGGCGCTCGAGGACGTGACGGCCGGCGGTGTCGCGTTCGCGAAGGGCGAGCTGCTCCACCTCTCGCTCGCGTCCGCGAACCGCGACGTGGAGGCCTTCGCGAATCCCGACCGCTTCGACGTCGCGCGCGACGAGAACCGCCACGTGACCTTCGGCTTCGGCGCGCACTTCTGCATCGGCGCGGCGATCGCGCGCATGGAGGCGCGGGTCGCCTTCGAGACCCTGCTCGGGCGCTTCCCGCGGATCGAGCTTCGCGGCGAGACGCCGCGCTGGGCATCCTCCACGGCCCTGCGTACTCTGGAGACCTTTCCGGTGCGCCTGGAGACGCAAGCGTGAAGCACGCGCTGCGAAGCGGTCCCGAGCCGCACTACGACCGCGTGGTCTCGGGCTACGAGACCTTCCACTCGAGCGAGCCCTTCGCCTGCGAGTGGGGCGGCGTGCTGCCGGGCTTCTCGCTCGCCTACGAGACCTGGGGAACGCTCTCGCCGAGCCGCGACAACGCGATCCTGCTGCACACGGGCCTCTCCGCGTCGTCGCACGCGAAGAGCCACGCGCGCAACCCGAGCGACGGCTGGTGGGAGCGCTTCATCGGCCCGGGCGCGCCGCTCGATACCGACCGCCACTTCATCGTGTGCAGCAACCTGCTCGGCGGCTGCTACGGCAGCACGGGCCCGATGTCGACGAACCCGGCCACGGGCCAGCCCTGGGCCACCGACTTCCCGATCGTGACCGTCACCGATATGGTTCGCGCGCAGCTGCGGCTCCTCGACCATCTCGGTGTCGAGCGGCTGCACGCGGCGGTCGGCGCGTCGCTCGGCGGCATGCAGTCGCTCGCGATCGCGGCGCACTCTCCCGAGCGCGTCGCGCGCGTCGTCAGCATCTCCGCGGCGCTGCGCGCCTACCCGCAGTCGATCGCGCTGCGCTTCGTGCAGCGCCAGGCCGTGATGGCGGATCCGGACTGGCGCGGCGGTCGCTACTACGGCCAGAGCTTCCCGCACCGCGGACAGCGGATCGCGCGCGAGATCGGCACGATCACCTATCGCTCGGGTCCGGAGTGGCAGGAGCGCTTCGGCCGCGAGCGCGCCGACGATGCCGCGCCGCCGCGGCTCGACGAGGACTTCCAGGTCGAGCGCTACCTGGCCTATCAAGGCGACAAGTTCTGCCTGCAGTACGACGCCAACTCCTATCTCTACATCTCGAAGGCGATGGACCTCTTCGACCTGCTGGAGGAGGAGGACGACGGCGTGCGGCCGCTCGACCGCATCCGCTGCCCGGCGCTCGTGCTCGGCGTGACGACGGACGTGCTCTTCCCGGTCTGGCAGCAGCGCGAGCTGGCCGAAGCGCTCGAGAAGCGGCGCGTGCCCGTCACCTACGTCGAGCTCGACGCGGCGTACGGTCACGACACGTTCCTGATCGAGCGCGATCGCGTCGGCGGCGCGCTCGCCGCGCACCTGGCGCGCGAGTAGCCGCGCCCGAAGGCGCCCGTGTGATCCGACCGGCGCGTCCGCGCGTCCAAGGATCCAACGGATCGGCACGTCTCTTGCGATCTCCTGACGGAGGGAGGATTCGCGATGCGCACGGCGATGAAACATGGCCGCGCCTTCATCTTCGGCGCACGGCTGCTGCTGGCATCGGTGTGCTCGCTGCTGCTCGTCGGCGCGGGCGAGCCGCGAGAGCCCTCGACGGGACCCGGCAACGATCTCCGATGCAGCACGTGGAATCGGCTGACGGACGATCAGAAATTCGAGGCGGTCGATGGATTGATCGGCGACGCCTTCCGCAGCGCGCCGAGTCAGCGCTATCCGTATCTCAACCGGACGCGGATCCAGCGCTGCCTCGAGCCCTATCGCGCGCAGCTCGTCGACGACTTCGAGGAGCTCTGCGCGCGCGGCCAGCGAGCCGACCTGCAGGCGATGAACCGGACCTTGCGAAACTACACCTGGTCGTGTTTACAGTAGGATCCGTGTAGATTCTAGAAAGCGCCGCTGGTGCGCGTGATGCTCGACGATCTGTGCGCCTAGGGCTTGTTCCGCACGAGCTCGCGGCGCTCGAGCTCGGCGCAGATCTCCGGGTAGTGCAGACGCAGCGTCTCCCACGTCATCGACCAGAGGGCCTCGCTCACCGTCCGACCGGGGTTGCCGAGGTTCTCCCAGGGCTTCCTGCCGATCGTCCAGTGCACGCCGAAGCTGTGCGGCACGTCGGTGCGCATGGAGTTGAAGCGCGGATCGACCGCGGTCCACGCGTCCTGGAACTCGATCTGGAGGAAGTGCTGCTCGGCGAAGCCGTAGCGGATGCCGCGGTCGGCATGCGCCCGATGACGCGGACCCCACTCGGCCATGGGGCGATGGATGCGCGCGACCATGTCCTCGAAGAGCGGGCGGTCCGGCTGGATCACGAGCAGCCCGCCGTTGATGCCGCCGGTCACGTCCTGATCCGAGCTCAGCTCGAGCATCTCCGGCTTCACCGGACGACCGTGCTGGACGTCCTGCATGTGCTGGACCCAGGTCCACTGACTCGTGGGAGCGACGCTCTCGATCACCGCCGCGGGCGATCGCAAGGTGAACAGGTGATCGAAGCGGCGGATCGGGAGCAGGTCGGCGTCGACGAAGACCACCTGCCGGTAGGGGAAGAGCTTCGTATCGAAGATGTGTAGCTTCGTGTACATGTCCCGATACGGGTCCGAGAGCATCTCCGCCGGGAACGAGCTCTCGTGGGCCTGGATTCGCGGGACCAGGATCACGCGGTCGTAGACGCGCTCCAACATCTCGCGCGCCCATGGAGCCACGGAGTCGTCCACCAGGCAGACCAGCGCCGCAGGAGTCTGCACGTGCCAGCGCAGGGCCGCAGCCAGGGCGAGACAGCCCGGCAGATAGCCCTCGCCGCGCATCAGCAGCGTAGTGTAGGCATAACGTTCGGCCGACAGATCGTCGGGGTCGCGCGTGAACACGCGGGGATCGATCCGCGGGTCGACGATGTCGCCCTGGTGATCCACCAGCAGCAGCTCGCCGGCCAGACCGCGCGCGAGCTTCCGGACCGTCGTCTGCTCGGTGATGAGGTTCACCAGCTTCGCGCCCTTCGTCTCTCCGTCGGGCTCGTCGGTGTCTGCCATGGTAGGTCGCTCCCTCTGGATGCTTAGCGTACTCGCCGCGGCGCAGCGCGGCGCGAGCGCGGGGCGCGGCGGTCAACGCGCATCGTCCCCGCTCCCACCTCCGGATTCCCCGAGGCGTGCGGCGAGGTAGAGCCCGAGCGCCCGGTTGTCGAGGCGCGAGAGGGCCGGATCGTCGGAGAACTCGCCGCGGCGCACCGCGCCGAGCAGCGCGTGGATCTCGCCGAGATCGACGAAGGTGCCGCGACAGCGCGGGCAGACGTCGAGCGCGACCCCGTCGACCCGGGCGCGCTCGAGTCGCACGCCGGGACAGCGCGGACAGGGCAAGGGTGTCTCGCCGAGCGGCTCGAGCGCGGAATCATCGAAGCGCGCCTGCGAGCGGGCCAGGTACTCCTCGAGCTCGCCCGCGTCGAACCAGAGGCCCCTGCACGTATGGCAGTGGTCGAGCACGAGATCGCGGGACTCCATACGGTCATCGGAAGCGCGCATTTCGGGCACATGAGAGATCGAGGCGGAGCCGACACGCTGTCGACTTCCTCCGCCCGGTGTCACGCAAGTTCGATGCCAGCGAACGCCCGCGACACCGCGACGCCGCGAGCGCGGCGGCGGCGGATTGTGGAAACGCGCAATCGGCTAACGCCGGGGCGCGCGCTCCGCGTAGCGGGCGGCCAGCCGACCCGCCTCGGGAATCCCGAGCGTCTGCGCGTAGAGGCGGACGTGGGCCACGAGATATGGATCCGGCGGCAGCCGGTCGAAGCGCTCCGCCTCGATCTCGGCGAGGAACCGGATGCGCGTGACCTCGGCGAGCGAGGAGAGCTCGATCCCGAGCGTCTCGCGGCAGCGCTTCAGATACGCGCCCGGCTGCTCGAGGTCGAGCGGCGGGAGCGGCGGTCGCGGGCGCAGCGGGTTGCCCTGCGCGAGCGCCGCGCGCGGCGCGGGGCGCGGCCGTGACGGGAGATCCGTCGCGGTGTCACCGAGGCGATCGGCCACCGCGAGGATGCCGTGCGAGAAGACGCTGCCCGGGTAGAGCTGGAGGACCGGAAGCCCGCGCGAGACGGCAGCCGGCACGCAGGCGTCGCGGTCGAGCGAGCCGAGGTACTCGAGCGGCGAGCCGAGGTAGGCGGCGCAGTCGGCCTGGATGCCGAGCCCGAGTCGCCGCTCGCTCTCGTTCTGCACCTGGTTCAGCACCAGCAGCGGCGCGAAGCGGCGCACGCGCTCGCGCAGCAGCCGACCCGCCTCGGGATCGACGGCGGCCGCCGACTCGACCAGCTCGCGCGGTGTCTTCCCGAGGCGGCGCGCATCTTCGATCACCGACTCGAGCGCGCGGCGCACGCGCTCGTCGCAGGCCACCTCGCGCAGCGAGCGGAAGAAGGCGGCCTTCAAGAACTGCATCGCGTTGTCGAGCGCGGTCGGCTCCGGCGTCACGACCACGATCCCGCGGTCGGCCGAGAGGAAGAAGTCGACGACGTTGAAGCCGCTGCCGGCTCCGAGGTCGAGCACCACGTGCTGCACCGGCAGGCGCCGCAGGTGGCGCAGCAGCTTGTTCTTCTGCGCGTGCTTCGGATTGGCCATGTCCGGCAGCGCGCGCGCGCCGGAGACGAGCGAGACGTCCGGCACCGACGTCGGCACCAGCAGCTCGGCGAGGTCCGCGACGTCGCCGCGCACGAAGTCGGAGAGCGTGTGGCGCGGCCGCGCGACGCCGAAGAGCGTATGCAGGTTCGCGCCGCCGAGGTCGGCGTCGACGACGGCGGTGCGCTGTCCCGTGGCCGCGAGCGCGAGCGCGAGATTCGAGGCGACGATCGACTTGCCGACGCCGCCCTTGCCTCCTCCGACGGCATAGATGCGCGGCGCCGGCGCCTCCACCTCCGCGGCGCGCGCGCGTCGCGGCGCCTCCCCGACGACCGCAACCCGCTCCACGCCGATGGCCACCGCGTCCACGCGACACCTCTCTGACGTGGAAGTGGGAAGCTCGGCCGGGTGGGTGACGCAGGTCGCGCGCGCAGCGCGCCGGCACGCGCGCGGCAACGCGCGCGCAGGCGCGCGGAGCAAGTCGCGATCCGAGTTCCGGAAGCAGGTCGCGGATCGATCGTGAGAGAATCTTTTCGGAGGTAGCGGGAACCCATGGACGACATCGCAGGCCGCACCGCGTTCAACCCAACCGACCGTTACTCTGCAACCTTCCTGCGAGACCGTAATTTGGTCCAAATCAACGAGTTCTTCGGCAACCAGGTTGAGATGAAGATTGTCGAGAAGCTGAAGATCTACAACCACTTCATCGTCTACGGCGACTTGCCGCCCGGAAACAGGATCTTTCGATAGTCATGGATTTTGGAGTCGCGCTCGAGGTCGATGCAGAGGCTTATCGCAGATCGGACCTCGTACACGGGATATCGAATTCCTTGTCTCGATATCTGCGGGACAAGGAATATGGAGGCGGGATCGAGCACCTCGTCCTGGGGTTCATTTGCGAGAAGGTGCCTCCCGGATTCGAGTCCTTCGAAAAGCAGGAGCGGAAGCCGAAGTTCCAATCGCGAGAATTGGTGCCGTTGTTGGGCGGTGGGCGGAAGGAACTCCGGAATACCTATACCTATGACATCAAGGTCGACCCTGCGCGCTACAAAGGATTCGTCCACGGCACGGACGTAACTCGCCATCTGCGCCAGTTCCTTCGCGTCCAATAGTGGTCTGGCCGGGGCGCGGCTCATCGGCCTGCGCAGAACGCTGGCGGGCCGCAACTCAGGAGCTGCGTTCGACCAGTGCGTCGCGGAGCTCGCGCTTCAGAATCTTTCCGGCGGGGTTGCGCGGCAGCGCGGCGTCGCGGATCTCGATGCGCGTCGGGATCTTGAAGCCCGCGATCCTCGGCGCGAGGTGCGCGCGCAGCGACTCGGCGTCGAGCGTTTGGCCGGGCTTCGGCAGCACCGACGCCGCCACCTCCTCGCCGAGGCGCGGGTGCGGCACGCCGTAGACGGCGGCCTCGTAGACGGCCGGGTGCTCGTAGATCGCGGCCTCGACCTCCGCGCAGTACACGTTCTCGCCCGCCCGCAGCACCATGTCCTTGGCGCGATCCTCGACGGTGACGAAGCCCTCCTCGTCGATGCGGCCGATGTCGCCGCTGCGGAGCCAGCCGTCGACGATCGTCTGCGCGGTGGCCTCGGGCTTGTTCCAGTAGCCGCGAATCAGGTTCGGGCCGCGGAACCAGATCTCGCCGGCCTCGCCGATCGGCAGCGGACGACCCTCGGCGTCGGTCACGCGGATCTCGACGACCGGCACCGCGCGACCGGCGCTGCGCGGCTTGCGCACGTAGTCGTCGCCGGAGTTCTGCGGGCCGTAGGCGTTCGTCTCGGTCATGCCGTAGCCGATGCCGGGCCGGCCGTGGCGGAAGCTCCGGTCGACGCGCGTGACGAGCTCGGGCGGCGCCGGCGCGCCGCCACCGCCGACGTTCACGAGGCTCGAGGTGTCGCGCTCCTCGAACTCGGGCGACTCGAGCAGGTCCCACGTCATCGTCGGGACGCCGACGAATTGCGTCACCCGCTCGCGCTCGATCAGCTCGAGCGCCCGCTCGGGCGACCACTTGTACATCATGACCAGCTTCGTGCCCGACGCGAAGCACGAGAGCATGACCGGCACGAGCCCCGTCACGTGGAAGAGCGGGACGGTCAGGATGAAGGCCGTCGGGTAGGGGTGCGGCGCGGCCGGCGGCGACATCAGCCGCGAGGCGAAGGCGCGGCACGCGAAGGCCATCAGCGCGGAGAGCACGGCGCGATGGGTCGAGACGGCGCCCTTCGGACGCCCGGTCGTGCCGCTGGTGTAGAGGATCGTGGCGTCGTCGTCCGGAGCGATCTCGACCGCGGGCAGCGCGGCGCCCTCGTCCCGCAGCGCCTCGAGCCGATGCGCGCCCGGCGGCAGCTCGGCGCCGCCGCTGCGCACCACGACCACCGCGACGCCGAGACGCGTCGCCGCCGGCGCCGCGCGCTGCGCGCGCTCGAGGTCCGCGACGAGCACCTTGCTGCCCGAGTCCTCGAGGCCGTACTCCAGCTCGTCGGCGGTCCACCAGGCGTTGAGGCAGACGGCGATCGCGCCGATCGACGTGATCGCCGCGAAGGCGACGATCCACTCGGGATAGTTGCGCATCGCGATCGCGACCCGATCGCCGCGGCGGACGCCGAAGCGCCCAGCCAGCAGCGCGCCGAGCGCGTCCACCTGCGCCATCACCTCGCCGAAGCTCCAGCGCTCGTCCTCGTAGACGAGGAAGAGGTTGCCGCTGCGCCCCCGCGCACTGTCGAAGAGCGCGCGGAGCGAGGGCGGCGTCCGCTCGAACACCCGGATCCTCTGTCCGCCCACCTCGGCGTGGGAGATCTCGAACGGCCCGCCCGGAGCCGTCAGCCGCTCCAGCGCCTCCTCCCAGGAGAGAGCCTGCTCGTCGGCCGCCTGCGCCACCCCGGGACCTCGCTGCGCCGATTCGAGTGGCGCCCGTTCGCATCATAACCCGGAGGCATCGCGAGGTTGCGGGGGCGAGGCAGCGGTCCCCTGCAGCGGCCATCTGTTCCTCCTCGGGGACCGCCGCCTCGCCCCCCGACCTCGAAGGAGTCCCCGTCACCTGGAGCGCGCCGCCTTGCACTCACGGACCAGCGGAACCGCAGCGCTCCCGCAGCGCGGATCCGGTGGAAGGCGGAACGGGCGGGAAGGAGTTGCCGCGATGTTGTGGTTGATCGTGGGCTCGATCGTGATGGCCGGTCTGCAGTTCAGCGACCAGCTCGGCTCGCTCGAGATCTACACGCCGGAGCAGATCCAGTTCCTGATCAGCGGCGCGCTGCTCGGGCTCGTGATCGGGTTCGTGATCCGGAAGATCGAGGCCTTCTAGCAAGCCGAGCAGAGCGAGGTGCGCAGCGAGCCGCAGGCGAGCGAAGTTCAGAGGATGAGACCCGGCTCGCTCGAGCTCGCTGCTCAGCTTCCCTCGAACTTCGGCTCGCGCTTCGCGAGCAGCGCGGCGACGCCTTCGCGGAAGTCGTCGGTCTCCTGCGTGCGCGACTGGTAGAGCGCCTCGACTCTCGCCTGCTGCCGCGGGTCCCAGCCGACGCCCGCGTAGACGAGCCGCTTGGTGAAGCGCACCGCCTGCGGCGCGGCCGACGCGATCTCGCGGGCGAGCTCGCGCGCACGGGTCAGCACGGCGTCGGGCGCGACGGCGTCGTTCGCGAGGCCTAGCATCGCGGCCTCCGCGCCGTCGACGATGCGTCCGCAGAGCAGCAGCTCGAGCGCGCGCGGCAGGCCCACGAGGCGCGGCATCAGGTAGGTCGTCGCCATGCCGGGCGAGAGGCCGAGGCGCACGAAGTTGGCCCCGTACTTCGCGTCGCGGTTCGCGACGCGAAGGTCGCACACCAGAGCGAGCCCGAAGCCGCCGCCGATCGCGTGGCCCTGCATCGCCGCGATCACGGGGATCTCGACGTCGAGGAGCGACAGGAAGGGCGCGTAGGTCGCATAGCTTCGCTCGTGCGGCGGCAGCGCGGGAGCGGCGGGGTCGGCGGGCGCGCCCGGCGTACCGCGGCTCCGGAAGTCGGCGCCCGCGCAGAAGGACGAGCCGCGCCCGGTCACGATCGCGCAGCGAATCCCGGGGTCGGTGCGCAGGCGCGCGACGCCTTCCGCGAGTCCCGCGAGCACGTCCGGGGTCATGCTGTTGCGGTTCTCGGGGCGGTTCAGCGTCAGCGTCGCCACGCTGTCCGACACCTCGAAGAGTAGGGCCGGCTCGGCGCTCATTCAGCGCTCCTTCTCGCGGGACTCGAGGAGACCTTCCTTGCGCAGCTCGTTGCCGACCGCATCGGCGATCTCCGCCACGAGCCGGCGCAGATCCTTCGGATCCACCGTGTCGCTGATCCCGCTCCAGAGCAGGCGCTGCCCCGCGACCGAGTAGATGCGCGTCTCGACCCGCACGTGCGTCTGCGTCGTCACGTATCCCGTGTCGAGACCGTAGCCGTTGTACGCATAGCCATATCCCGCGCGGTAGTACGTCGGGAACGGCTCGAGTCCCCCCGGCACGTACCGGACGTCCTCCTTCGTGTCGACGAGGCGCATGACGACGAGCCCGTCCGCATCGTGGTGATCGATCGCGGCGAGCACGGCTTCCGGCGTGCGCCGCGTCTCTTCGTCGACGATGGTGTAGGCGGCGACCGCGCGGTCGGCGCCGAGCTGGCGCACCAGCTCGTCCTCGGCGACGCGCTGCACCGTGGTGTCGGGCGAGATGACCATCACCACCACCTTGTGGAAGCGCAGCGGTCCGGAGAAGGTCGGGTCCTTCCACTGCTCGAGGATCCGGGTGCTGGCGCAGGCCGCGAGCGCGAGCAGCGCGAAGACCGCGGCGCCAAGCGGCGCGCGCCGCTCGCCGGGGCGATCGAGGCCCGAGTCTGCCCGCCGAAGCAATCCCCGGTCGCCGCTCATCCTGGACCTCCGTCGCGCGGCAGGCCGACGAGCTGCCGCGCCATGATCAGGCGCTGGATCTGCCCCGTGCCCTCGACGATGTCCATCGCCTTGGCGTCGCGATAGAGCTTCTCGATCAGGTGGTCACCGCGACCGCCGACCGCGCCGAGGAGCTCCATGCCGAGGGCGGTCACCTCCTGCGCGACCTGCGCGGCGAAGGCCTTGCACATGCTCGCCTCGACGAGATTCGGGCGCGCCGCGTCGGCGAGAGAGCCGGCGCGAAGACACAGGAGCCGAGCCATGCGGAGCCTGCGCGCGCTCTGCTCGAGCCGGTCGCGCACGCGCGCCCGGCCCAGCAGCTCGTTCTCCGCGGCGAAGGCGTGCGCCTCGTCGAGCGCGGCGCGCCCGATCCCGACCGCGTTGGCCGCGATGATCGGGCGGCCGGCGTTGAAGGTCCGCATCGCGGTGCCGAATCCCGAGCCCTCGCTCTTGCGCGTTTCACCGCCGAGCAGGTTCTCCGCCGGCACGCGGCAGCGCTCCAGCGTGAACGACGTCGACTCGTAGGCCTTGAGTCCCATCTTCTTCTCGATCTTGAAGCCGCCGAGCCCGGGTGTGCCCTGCTCGACGAAGAATGCGCGCTGCGCCTCGCGACCGCGCGAGGGATCGAGCGTCGCCTGCACCAGGATCCAGTCGGCGCGGCTCGCGTTGCCGATGAAGCACTTCGCGCCGTCGAGCACGTAGTGGTCGCCGTCGCGCCGCGCCGTCGTGCGGATCGCGGCCGCGTCGCTACCGGCGCCCGGCTCGGTCATCGCGAAGCAGGCCCAGCGCGGGCGATCGGGATCGAGGAAGGGACCGAGGAAGCGCTGCTTCTGCGCGTCGGTGCCCTGCGCGAGCACCGCGGCCTCGGGAAGTCCCGGACCCGGATTCGCGACGCCGATCCCACGATCCCAGTAGGCGAGTTCCTCCGCCAGCAGCAGCCCCGCGACGACCGCGCCGCGCGGCGGCCGCCGCGGCGGAGCGCCCGGCCCGGGCCAGCGCGTGCGGCCCTCGCCGTGCGCGAGCGCCTTCGCGAAGTAGGGATGCTCGGGCGGCAGCGGCTTGCCCGTGCGGTCCGCCTCGAGCCCGGCGGGACGCACTTCGGTGGCGCCCCACGCGCGCGCCTCTTCCAGTCGCGCGCGCAGCTCGGCGTCGATCGCGAAGTCCATCAGCCGCGCTCTCCGGTGGAGAGAGCGAAGGGCGGGCGCTCGGCGCCGAGCGCGAGCCCCACCTGCTCGCGCGCCGCGTCGAGTCCGCCGAGCAGGAGACCGAGCGCGCGCGACTCGCGCATCGCCTTTTCCATCGGGTAGTCCTGCATGAAGCCGTGCCCGCCGAGGATCTGCACGCCGGACGGGCCGACGAAGCGGGACGCGTCGATGGCCTCCGCGAAGGCGGCCGCCGCCTCGTTCGCGAATGGCAGGCCCTGGTCCGCGCGCCAGGCCGCCTCGTGGAGCAAGAGGCGCGCGCCGTCGACCGCCATGCGCATGTCTACGATCAGGAAGGCGAGCGCCTGGTGGTGCGCGATCGGACGCCCGAAGGCGACGCGATTTTGTGCATAGTCGCGCGAGAACTCGGCGGCGTGGCGCAACGTCCCGACGAGCAGCGCCGCCACGTAGAGTCGAGCGCGTGCGAGCGCGCGCGAGGCTGCGCCGGCCACCTCCGGCCAGCGCGCGCCGATCGGCGCGAGGTCGAGCGCGAGCTCGGACGCGCCGGCCGCGCGCAGCCCGGCGCCGCGCAAGGGCCGCAGCTCGAAGCCGCTCTGCACGGCCCACGCGCCATCCGGTTCGAGCGCGACCAGCAGGTCCACGCGATCCGACGGCACCCAGGCCGCGCGCCCCGACACGCGCGTACCCTCGACGCGAAGCCGAGCGTCGCCCGGCGCGAGCAGCACCGCGCGCGCACCCGGCCGCGCGAGCAGCGGCAGCGCGAGCTCGCGCAAGGTCTCCTCGCCGCCGCACTCGGAGAGCGCGTAGAGCGCGGGGCCCAGCGGATCGAGCGCCAGCGCGGCACCCGGATCGGCGGCGGCGAGCTCCTCGTTCACCAGCACGCGCGCGAGCGCGCCCTGCCCCGCGCCGCCGAGCTTCTCCGGCAGCTCGAGCCCGGCGAGCCCGATCTGGCGCGCCGCCGCGCGCGCCGACTCCGACACGCCGCGCGCCGACTCGTGCTCGCGCAGGCGCGGCGCGAGCTCCTCGGCGGCGAAGGCGCGCACGGTCTCGACGAGCAAGGTAAGTTCTTCGCCCGGATCGAAGTCGAACATCGGTGGGCCTCGAACCTCCTCGGTCGAGCGAACCCGGTCGCTCTTCTGATCTTCGCTCGCCTCTTCGTGCGATCTTCGCTCGGCTTCGCCTCGCTGCGCGCCGGACGGCTTGCGCTCGCTGCGCGCGCCGCTTCGCGGCGCTTGCTATTCGGAGCTGCCGAACGTATCGCACGCCTTCGGGTCGCCCGACTCGAAGCCGCGTCGGAACCACTCCGTGCGCTGCTGCGAGGACCCGTGCGTGAAGGACTCGGGGCGCACCTGGCCCGTCGCCATCTCCTGGATGCGGTCGTCGCCGACGGCGGCCGCGGCCGCGAGGCCCTCGTCCATGTCGCCCGGGTCGAGGAGATCGCGGCGCGCCGTCGAGTGTCCCCAGACGCCCGCGAAGCAATCGGCCTGGAGCTCGAGTCGTACCGAGAGCGCGTTGGTCTCGCGGGGGTTCGCGCTCTGGCGCTCGCGCACCTCGCGCTCGATGCCGAGCTGCGACTGCACGTGGTGTCCGATCTCGTGCGCGAGCACGTAGGCCTGCGCGAAGTCGCCCGGCGCGCCGAAGCGGCTCCGCAGCTCCTCGAAGAAGCCGAGGTCGACGTAGACCTTGTGGTCGCGCGGGCAGTAGAAGGGGCCGGCGGCCGATTGCGCGAAGCCGCAGCCCGTATCGACCGCGTTGCGGAAGAGCACCAGCTGCGCGTCGGTGTAGCCCGGCAGCAGGCGGCTCCAGGTCGCCTGCGTGTCGTCGAGCACGAACGAGACGAAATCGACCAGCTTTTCCTCGGCGGGGCTGCTCGAGACCGTGCCCGGCTGCCGGGGCTGTGCCGACCCCGTGTCGCCCGGCACTTCGACGCGAGTGTCCCCGTTGCTCAGCACGCCCAGCAAGGTGAGCGGGTCGATGCCGAGCAGCCACGCCGCGCCGAGCATGACGACGAGGCCACCGAGGCCGAGTCCGCCCGGGATGCGCAGGCCACCGACCCCGGCGGTCGTTCCGCCTTCGGCGCGTCGGTCCTCGAGATTCGGGCTGCGCTCGCCGCGGGTCCAGCGCATGGCAGCCAGCTTAATCCGCGTGGAGCCCCGCGTCGTGAGATTTCGGTCGGCGCTTGCCATCCGCGGGAGGTCGGGCCAGCGTTGACGCCCTTCCCCGCAGGCTCGCCCGGAGGACCGCATGCCCGCTCGCCACGCCCTGCTCGCCGCGCTCGCCGCCTCGCTCGTCGCCGTCTCGGGCTGCGATCGCGTCGAGAGCGCGCTCGTCGAGCGCGCCGCGAAGCGCGCCGCCACGGCGCCGGATCACCGAGAGTGGCTCGAGGATCAGGCGCTGCACGTCGTGCTCTGCGGCACCGGCTCGCCGCTGCCGTCGGAGCGCCGCGCCGGCCCCTGCACCGCGATCCTCGCCGGCGGTCACTTCGTGCTCGTCGACGCGGGCCCCGGCTCGAACGACCGCATGGGACTCCTGCGCCTGCCGCGCGAGGCGATCGACGCCGTGCTGATCACGCACTTCCACTCGGACCACATCGGCGAGCTCGGCGAGACTGGGCTCCAGTCGTGGGCGCTCGGGCGTCCCGTGCCGCTACGCGTCTACGGGCCGCCGGGCATCGAGCAGGTCGTCGCGGGCTTCGAGCAGGCCTACGCGTTCGATACGCGCTACCGCGTCGCGCACCACGGCGAGGACCTGATGCCGCCCGGCGCTCGCCCGCTGCAGGCGCGCACGGTCGAGGTGCCGGTGGAAGGCGTCGGCGTGGTCTTCGAGGACGGCCCGCTGCGAGTCCGCGCCTTCCCCGTGAATCACGCTCCGGTGTCACCCGCCTACGGCTACCGCATCGACTACGCGGGTCGCTCGGTGGTGGTCAGCGGCGACACCGCGCCGAGCGACACCCTGGTCGCGAACGCGCGCGGCGCCGACCTGCTGGTGCACGAGGCCCTGGCCGCGCACCTGATCGCGGCGGGCGAGCGCGCCGCCCGCGAGGCGGGCCTCACGCGGCGCGCGCGAATCGCCCACGACATCCCCGGCTATCACACGACGCCCGTGCAGGCGGCCGAGATCGCGAAGCGCGCCGGCGTGAAGATGCTGGTGCTGACCCACCTGGTGCCGCCGCCCGACAACGCGCTCGCGCGGCGGCTCTTCCTGCGCGGTGTGTCCGAGGCCTGGGACGGCGACGTCGTCCTCGGCGAGGACGGCATGCACTTCACCTTGCCGGCCGGCGGGAGCAAGATCGAGGTCGAAGAGATCGACTAGCGACGCGCCGCTAGAAGTTCCCCGAGCAGCGGCTTCTTCACCAGGCTCGGCAGCACCGGGATCACCTGGAAGCGGAAGCTCCAGGCCTGCCCGATGTCGTCGGGGTGCACGACGGCGTAGTCCACCTCGGCGGTCAGCTTCACGGGCAGCTTCCCGAAGAAGAAGAGGTGCCCGACGCCCAGCCCGACCGGGAACGTCACCTCGTTCCGATCGCTGGCCTTCCAGTCGACCGTCATGTTCGGCCCCATGCCGATCTGCCACTTGTCGGGCAGCAGGCGGTAGAGGAAGTACTGCACGTTGGTCTGGTTCGTGTCCGGGCGGTTGTTCGAGCCCTCGATCGACCACCATTGCTGCGCGAGCACGCCGAAGATCCACTCGTCGCCGAGGTGGAGCGCCACGGCGGCCGGCCCCGCCTGCCACTTCTGCTGCCCGAGCGCGTCCTTCGTCGCGGTCGGGAAGATGAAGGTCGGACCCACGCCCCAGAGCAGGCCGCCCTGCTCGTGTGCGGGCGAGAACAGCGAGAAGAGGGTGGTGTCGCCGAGGCCGCTCTCGTCCTGGAAGTGGTCGTTGTCGAGCACGGGCTGCTCGCCGAAGATCGAGAAGATCGGGCGCGAGATCAGGTTCCAGCTCTCGGTCAGCTTCAGCGGGATCACCGGCTGGAAGACCAGGTTGTAGAACCACTCGCTGTTGCCGTGGGGCCAGTTCGGAAGATCGGCGCCCCTGTTCTTCAGCTCCACGATGTTGTTCTGGAAGTTGAAGCTCCAGATCGACGACACGGGGTTGTTGAGCTGCTTGTTGAGCTCCTCGGCCGACATCTTCTCCGGCCCCGCCGGCGCGGCGTCGTCCGCGAGCGCGGGATGTCCGAATCCTCCAACGCAGAGTGCGAGTGCAAGAACGAATCGCCACGTGCGCGTGATCCGCCTCACCAGCTCCTCCTCCGAGTCGCCGCAGCATGGAACATGCGCGCGGGCCACGAAAGGGCGCATGCGCCTGCGAGCGCGTCTGGTAGCTTCGGCGGCGCGCCGGCGGGGGGCGGAGGTGCACGAGAGCGAGCTCGCGGACATCGGGCGCGTGATCCAGCTCGCGATCGCGCCGGTCTTCCTGTTGACCGGCGTGGCCTCGTTCCTCGGCGTCCTGACCAACCGCCTCGGCCGCGTCATCGACCGCGCGCGCGTGCTCGAGTCGATGCTCGGCCACGTCAGCGAGCGCGAGCGCGCCGAGGCCGAGCGCGAGCTCGCCGCGCTCTCGCGGCGCGCACGCCTGATCAACCGCTCGATCGGCATGGCGACCATCTGCGCGCTGCTCGTCTGCACCGTGATCGCGCTGCTCTTCATCGGTGCGTTCCTCGGCGTCGAGATGCACGTGATGATCGGGCTCGCCTTCGTCGCGACCATGCTCGCGCTGATCGCCGCGCTCGTCTCGTTCCTGCGCGAGATCTTCCTCGCGACGCGCCACCTGCGCATCGGCTCCGGGACCACGGGCGCATAAGGATGCTCAGCGAGCACCAGCTCCTGCTCTTCTGGGTGCAGCTCCTCGTGCTGCTCGTGACGGCGCGCTCGCTCGGCGCGCTGTCGCGCCGATTCGGGCAGCCGCCCGTGATCGGCGAGCTGGCGGCGGGGCTGCTCCTCGGCCCCTCCGTGCTGGGTCGCGTGGCGCCTGCGCTCTTCGCGTGGCTCTTTCCGTCCGACCCGCTGCAGCGGAGCGCGATCGGCGCGGTGGCCTGGCTCGGCGTGCTGCTGCTGCTGCTCGTGACCGGCTTCGAGACGGATCTCAAGCTGGTGCGGCGTCTCGGCCGCACGACGGCCCGCGTGGCGATCGGCAGCCTGGTCGTGCCCCTCTTCGTCGGGCTCGGGCTCGGCCTGCTGATGCCGGATCACTTCGTCGGCGCGAACGCCGAGCGCTCCGTGTTCGCGCTCTTCATGGGCACTGCGCTCGGCATCTCCGCGCTCCCGGTGCTGGCCGCGGTGATCTCGCAGCTCGGCCTCATGCGCCGGAGCATCGCGCAGTTGATGATCGCCGCGGCCATGGTGAACGACCTGGCCGGCTGGCTACTGCTCGGCATCGCCGCGCGGCTCGCGCAGTCCGGAGAGGTCGGCACCTTGCAGCTCGCGATCAGCGTGGCCGGCGTCGCGCTCTTCGGGCTGTTCGCATTCACCTTGGGTCAGCGCTGTGTCGACTGGCTGCTGCGCGGCGTGCGCGCGCGCAGATCCGGTCCGCGCGGCGCCTTCACGGTCGCCCTCGCCGCCGCGTTCGCGGCCGGCTGCACCACGCAGCTCCTCGGTCTCGAAGCGGTGCTCGGCGCCTTCGTCGCCGGCATCGTACTCGGACGCTCGAAGTTCCAGCACGACGAGACCTTTGCGATGCTCGACCGACTGACCGGCGCGTTCCTCGCCCCGATCTTCTTCTCGACCGCCGGATTGCGCGTCGACCTCGGTCTGCTGGGCGAGCCCGAGGTCGCGCTCTGGGGCGTCTGGGTGCTCGTCGCGGCGAGCGTCTCGAAGTTCGGCGGCGCCTATCTCGGCGGCTGGTTCGCCGGGCTGCCCGCGCGCGAGCGGCTCGCGCTCGGCGCCGGGCTGAACGCGCGAGGCGCGGTCGAGATCGTGGTCGCGACGGTCGGCCTTTCGGTCGGCGTGCTGTCGGGCAGCGCGTACGCGGTGATCGTGCTGATGGCGATGGCCACGTCGATCGTGGCGCCGCCGCTGCTGCGCCTGGCGCTGCGCGGCTGGCGCGGCACCGAGGAGGAGCAGCTCCGCCTCGAGCGCGAGCGCATGCTCTCCGACAACGTGCTGGTGCGCGCGACGCGCATCCTGCTGCCGAGCCACGGCGGTCCGAACTCGCTGCTCGCGGCGCGCATCGTCGACCTCGCCTGGCCGCGCGAGGTCGAGGTGACGCTCCTCAGTGCAGGAGCCGACGTGCCTCCGGAGGACCTCGCGCGCGTGCGCGGCGCGCTCGCGGACCGGCCCGTGGTGCACGAGCACGTCGCGAACCGCACCACGCTCGGCGCGATCCTCGACCACGCGGGGCTCGGCTACGGTGTGATGGCCGTCGGCGCGACCGACGTGCGCGTCGCGGGGCGACTGGTCTCGCCCGTGATCGACGAGCTGCTCGCGGTCTCGCCGCTGCCGGTCGTGATGGTCCGCCGCGGCGCGCGCGAGAACCTCGACGCGCCGCCCGACTACCGACGCATCCTGGTGCCGGCCACGGGCACCGCGCCCGGCCGCGCCGCGCAGGAGATGGCCTACCAGATCGCGTCGCGCACCGGCGCGCACGTGCTGATCGCGCATGTCGTGACGCACGTGCCGGAGCGGCGCGGCATCTCGTATCCGGCCTGGGGCGAGGACACGCGGCTCGACGAGCGCGCCGAGGTCGCGCTCCAGGTGCTGGAGGAGGCGCGCGACTTCGCCGCGCGCATGGGCGTCCACGCCGAGACCGTGATCCGCGCCGGCGTGGCGCCCTCCGAGGAGATCCTGGCGATCGCGCGCGAGCGCGAGGTCGACCTGCTGGTCGTCGCGGCCAACCTGCGCCAGCTCTCGGGCCGCCCCTTCCTCGGCCACGGCGCCGAGGATCTGCTGGCGCGCTGCGAGGCGACGACCGTGATCGTGACCGAGCCGCCGGGATGGGTTCGCTGAGGGGGCGAGGCAGAGGTCCCCTGCGGCGGCCATCTGTTCCTCCTCGGGAACCTCTGCCTCGCCCCCGCGTCGGCTTCGCTTATGCTGAGCACCTCCGAGGAGGGGCTGTCGATGGCGTATCGCGTGATCCAGTGGGCGACCGGCGGCGTAGGCCGCGCGGCCATCGAGGGCATCGCCGACCACCCGGAGCTCGAGCTCGTCGGCTGCTACGTCACGAATCCGGAGAAGGTCGGCCGCGACGCCGGCGAGATCGCCGGACGCGCGCCGCTCGGCGTGCGCGCGACGAACGACGCGGGCGCGCTGCTCGCGCAGGACGCCGACTGCGTGCTCTACAGCCCGCTGCTCGCGAACCCCGACGAGGTCGTGCGCATCCTCGAGTCTGGCAAGAACGTGGTCACGCCGCTCGGCTGGTTCTATCCGTTCCGCAGCCCGAACGTCGCCGCGATGCAGGCGGCGTGCCTCAAGGGCGGCGTGACGCTCCACGGCACGGGCATCCATCCGGGCGGCATCACCGAGCGCTTCCCGCTGATGGTGTCGGCGCTCTCGCGCGCGGTGACCCACGTGCGCGCGGAGGAGTTCAGCGACATCCGCACCTACGGAACCGTCGCGGTGGTGCGCGACATCATGCTATTCGGCCACGCGCCGGAGAGCGCCGCGAAGAGCCCTATGCTCAAGATCCTCAGTGGCGGCTTCGAGCAGTCGCTCGACATGCTGGCCGACGCGCTCGGCGTCGCGCTCGACGAGAAGAAGCGGACGCGCCACGAGATGGCGGTCGCGACCGCGCCGATCGACTCGCCGATCGGGAAGATCGCGCCCGGTCGCGTCGCGGCGCAGCGCTTCACCTGGCAGGGTCTGGTGCGAGGCGAGCCCTTCTGCACAGCGCGCGTCAACTGGCTGATGGGCGAGGAGCACCTCGACCCGCCGTGGCGTTTCGGGCCCGAGGGCGAGCGCTTCGAGGTCGAGGTGACCGGCGACCCGTCGGTGTCGCTCACGTTCCACGGGCTCCACCCCGAGTCGATCGCGCAGGGCCTCGCGCGCAACCCGGGCATCGTCGCGACCGCGCTCCACTGCGTGAACGCGATCCCGTACGTGGTGCGCGCCGAGCCCGGCATCAAGACCTACCTCGATCTGCCGCTGGTGTCGGGCCGCGCGGCGCCGCGCCTGCTGCGGAAGTCGTCGTGATCCTCGACCGCTTCCGCCTGACCGATCGCGTCGCGCTGGTGACGGGAGCGGGACGCGGCATCGGCCGCGGCATCGCGCTCGCCTTCGCGGAGGCGGGCGCCGATCTCGTGTGCGCCGCGCGCACGCAGGCCGACCTCGACGCGACCGCCGAGGCGGTGCGCGCGCGCGGCCGCCGCGCGGCGACGGTCGTGTGCGACGTCACGAAGACGGCCGACCTCGAGCGCGCGGTCTCCGAGGCGCTCGGCGCCTTCGGGCGCCTCGACATCCTCGTCAACAACGCGGGTGGGACGCCGCCGCGCCCCGCCCTCCAGACGAGCGAGGCCTTCTTCGAGATCGCGCTGCGGTTCAACGCGACGAGCGCCTTCCTGCTCTCGCGCATCGCGGTGCCCCAGATGGTGAAGACCGCCGGCGGCGGCGCGATCGTCAACATCTCGTCGCGCTCGAGCGACATGGTGCAGACGGGCTTCGTCGCCTACGGCGCCGCCAAGGCCGCGCTCAACATGCTGACGCGGAACCTCGCGGCCGAGCTCGCGCCGAAGGTGCGCGTGAACGCGATCTCGGTGGGCGGCGTCGATACGGACGCGCTCGCGTCGGTCCTCCAGAGCGACGCGCTGCGCCAGCAGTTCGAGGCCAACACCCCGATGCGACGCCCCGGCACGGTCGAGGACATCGCCGCCTGCGCGCTCTACCTCGCGTCGCCGGCAGCGGGCTGGGTCACGGGCAAGGTCTTCCAGATCGACGGCGGCACCGAGTTCCCGGCGATCCGCGTGCCGACGCCGCCGCTCTAACGGAGGAGGTCTGATGGACGAGGCTGCGAAGGGACCCGGCGCGCTGACGCGCCGCGAGCTGCTCGAGACCGCGGCTCTCGTCGGCGCGGGCGCCGCGCTGGCGACGGGCGTGGGCCGGAGCGCGCTGGCCGCGGAGGCTCCGGGCGCGAAGGCGCCCGCGTATCGCGGCGAGCACCCGATCCAGCCGCTGCCCTTCGATCCGGCGAAGCTGAAGGGCCTCTCCCAGAAGCTCCTGCTCTCGCATCACGACAACAACTACGCCGGCGCGGTGAAGCGCCTCAATCAGATCCAGCAGCAGCTCGGCTCGCTGCCGGCGGACGCGCCGCCCTATCAGACGGGATCGCTGAAGCGCGAGGAGCTGCTCGCGGCGAACTCGATGCTCCTGCACGAGCACTACTTCGGGAACCTCGGTGGCAAAGGACCGTGCGAGGGCGTCGTCGCGGCGCTCCTCCAGGAGGAGTACGGCTCGCTGGAGGTCTGGCAGCGGGACTTCCGGCGGACGGCGCTCGCGCTTGGCGGCGGCTCGGGCTGGGTGATCGTCGCCTACGAGCCGACGAGCCGAACGCTCCACAACTGGTGGGGCTCGGATCACATGCACCAGCCGGTGGCCGGCGACCCGGTGCTCGTGCTCGACATGTACGAGCACGCCTATGCGATGGACTACGGTGCCGACGCGAAGAGCTACATCGACGTGTTCTTCGCCAATGTGCTGTGGAGCGAGGTGAACCGCCGCGTCGACGCGGCGCGCAAGCGGCTCGCGACCTGACGGCGCACGGGAGGTTCCATGCCGCGCGTGATCGACTGCGACCAGCACCTGTACGAGTACCGGGGACTCTGGGAGGAGCACATCGACCCGGAGATGCGTCACGAGGCGATCCGCTTCGTCGACGACGCGCAGGGACACGTGCACGTGTGCTGGCGCGAGCACGTGCTCGGGGTCGCCGACGTGCAGACGCCCGGCGAGACCGATGCGATCGGCGAGCGGCGGCGCCGCGAGCGCGAGGGCCTGCCGCCGCAGGCGCGCTACGACGAGATCCTGCCGCGCGACTACTGGGACCCGCGCGCGCGCCGCGATCGGCTCGCCGCGCTCGGCGTCGACGAGGCGATGCTCTTCCCGAACTACGGGCTCGGCTGGGAGCGCATCCTCTCGCGCGACCTGCGCGCCCTGTGCGCCAACATGACCGCCTGGAACCGCTGGTGCGAGGCGGTCGTGGCCGAGGGCGAAGGCCGCCTCCACCCCGTCGCGCACCTCACCTTGCGCGATCCGCGCTGGCTCGAGCAGGAGCTCGCGCGGCTCTCTCGTGCCGGCGTGCGCGCGGCCATGATCGCGCCCGCGCAGGTCGAGGGACGCGCGCTCTCGCATCCCGATCTCGACCGCGTCTGGGCCGCCTTCGCCGACCACGGCATCTCGCCCTGCTTCCACGTCGCCGACCAGCCGAAGGTCTTCGATCCGGCCTGGTACGCCGATCGCGACGACCGCGGCGTCTTCGCGATCGACACCGTGCTCCTCTACGTGCCGGCCGCGCTCGCGCTGACGGACCTGATCCTCCACGGTGTCTTCGAGCGCCATCCCGAGCTGCGGGTCGGCGTGATCGAGCTCTCCGCCGTGTGGGTGCCGCTCTTCCTCATGATGCTCGACGGCGGCAGCGAGTTCGTGCGCCGCCTCGACGGCCGCGACTCTCCGCTGCGGTTGCGCCCGAGCGACTACTTCCGCCGCCAGGTACGCGTCGCGTCGTTCGCCTACGAGCTGCCGCGGAACCTCGCGCGCCAGCTCCCCGGCGCGGATCTCCTGATGTGCTGCAGCGATTACCCGCACTCCGAGGGCACCGCGCACCCGCTCGATGACTACGCGGCCGGGAAGCTCGGCCTGCGTCCCGACGAGGCGCCCGGTCTCTTCCGCGAGAACGCGGCCTTCCTGCTGCACCGCGACGGGTCGACGCCCAGCTGAGCGCGGGGCTCGCACCCCATCCGAGCGCGACGCGCGGCGGTTTCCCGGAGCCGGTGGACATTCGCGCGAGATTGTGTCGAGATCAGGTTCCCTCGATCGTCGCGAGGATGGAGGATTCCCGGATGATGTCCGTTCCGATCACTGCGATCTACGCCGGACTGCTCGGTCTGATGTTCCTGGCGCTCGAGATTCCGATCGGCGTGATGCGCACGCGCGGCAACGTCTCGCTCGGCGACGGCGGCAACCCGGATCTGACCGTCGCGATCCGGCGCCACGCGAACTTCGTCGAGCACGTGCCGCTCGCGCTGCTGCTGATGGCGCTGCTCGAGCTGAACGGCGCCGGACACACGCTCCTCCACCTGCTCGGCTCCGCGCTCGTGCTCGCGCGTCTGATGCACCCCTTCGGCCTCGACGTCCACGTGATGCGCCGCCCGCCGCGCGGCCTCGGCGCGGGGGTCACGTCGCTCGTGATCCTCGTCTCGTCGGCGGCGCTGATCTGGCGGGCGATCTAGCGCCAGGTTCGCGCGGCGCCTCCGGCGCCGCGCGCCGAGCCTTGTGTGGCGGCGCCAGCGGCGGTGCTGCCAGAGATACGACTCGGGATGGGCGCGGACGACCTCGCCCATCTCGTCGCAGAATCGCTGCGTCAGGCGCAGGGCATCCGCGCGCGGGTCTTCGGAGGGCTCGAAGCCCCTGATCTCGCGCACGTGGCAGACGTGGCCGGCGCCGTCGCGCACGCGCGTGTCGACCACGACGAAGATGCGGCAGACGCGCGCGCGCAGCGCCGCTAGCGCCGGGCCCGCGTGCGTGCTCGCGGGCACGCCGAGGAAATCGACCACGACGCCGCCGCTGCGCGCGAACTGGTCCGGCAGCATGCAGACCACGCCGCCCTCGCGCAGCCGCCGCGCGCATCCGAGCACGAGCCCGCGCTCCTGCGCCGAGAGCACCTCGAAGCCGTAGCTGCGTCGCGCCCCGACGAGCAGCTCGTCGAAGCGCGGCGTGCCGAGCGGCTTCATCACGACCGCGAGCGGACGGCCGTAGTCGAGCGTGAAGCGCAGGCCGCAGAGGTCGAAGTTGCCCGAGTGCGCGACCACCAGCAGGCTGCCGCGCGGATCGGCGGCGAGCTCGTCGACGAGCGCTCGCGGCTCGAACTCGAGCGTGCGCGCGACCTCGTCACGCGCGCGCGGGTGCGAGCCGCGCGCCATCTCGGCCGCGGAGAGGAAGAGGTTCCGCATCGCGCTGCGCGCGATCCGCCGCTTCTCGGCGTTTGCTTTGCGATCGCCGTAGACGCGGTCGAGATTCGACAGCATCGCGCGCCGCCGCACGCGCAGGGCGAAGGCGCAGTCGGCGAGCGCGCGCGCGCCGGCGAGCACGACTCGGTGCGGCATCCGCGCGAGCAGCGCGACGAAGAACCGCGCCGCGACGACCGCCGCGCGCTCGAACGCGTCGGCGAGAACTCTCCGGCTCACTGCGCGTAGCCGAGGGCGCGGAGCCGCTCGCGGTCCTCGGGCGAGAGCGTCGCAGCCACGGGCGCCGGCGCCTGCGCCCCCGAGGCCTCGGCGGCCGCGAGCGCGGCCGAGAGATAGCGCGACACCAATTCGTTTCGGCCCGAGAGATCGCGCTGCTCGCCGGGATCCGCATCGAGGTCGAACAGCAGCTCGCCCTCGCGCACGGGGAGTCCCAGCGTCGCGGCGCCGGCGTCGCGCACTTCGATCCGCTTCCAGTGATCCCCGCGCACCGCGCGCAGCCGCGCGCCCGCGCGGTCGATCTGCGCGAATAGGAGCCTGCCGCGCGGCGCCTCGTCGCCGCGCGCGAGCCCGAGCAGGCTCCGGCCCTCGAACTCCGGCGGCGCGGGGAGTCCGAGCGCGTCGAGGACGGTCGGCGCGACGTCGATCAGCGACACCGGCGCGTCGACCACGCGGCCCGCCTGCTCGCCGCGGGGCAGGCGCAGCACCAGCGGCACGTGCAGCACCTCCTCGTAGAGCGTCCAGCCGTGGCCCTCGAGCGAGCCGTGCTCGCCGAATTCCTCGCCGTGGTCCGACACGAACACGACGAGGCTCTCTTCGCCGAGCGCGTCGAGCGCGCGCAGCAGGCGTCCGAGCTCGGTGTCGGCGTAGCGGATCTCGCCGTCGTAGAGCGAGGTCACGCGCTCGCGCACCGCGTCCGGAATCGCCGGCACCGGCTTGCCGAGGTAGGGGATGTAGCGGCTCAAGGTCGCGTAGCGGCCGTCGGCGGCGGCGGGGTCGCCGCCGAACATCGAGTCGTAGGGTGCGGGCGGCGCATAGTCGAGGTGCGGATCGAAGAGGTGGACGAAGAGGAAGAAGGGCCGCGCCGGCTTCGACGCGAGCCACGCGAGCGCCGCGTCGACCACCTGCGCGGCGGGCGCCGCGCCGCCGCCCGAGGCGGGCTCGTAGTGCGCGCGGTCGACGAGCTCGCGGTAGACGTCGAAGCCCTGTCCGAGCCCGTAGGCCGCGCCGACGTAGACCCAGGAGACGAAGCCGGCCGTGCTGTAGCCCGCGGCCGAGAGCAGTTTCGCCAAGGTGGTCGCCTGCGGCGAGAGCGCATTGCGGTCGTCGCGCACGCCGTGACGGCTCGGCAGCTGCGACGTGAAGAGCGAGACGTGCGAGGGCAAGGTCCAGCTCGCCGCCGCGTAGGCATGCGCATAGCGAACGCCCTGCGCCGCGAGGCGATCGATCTCGGGCGACGTGTCGCGAGCGTAGCCGTAGCTCCCGAGATGATCCGCGCGCAGCGTGTCGATCGACACCAGCACGACGTTCGGGGCACGCGAGAATCCGCAGCCCGTCGCCAGCGCGAGCGCCAGGGCCGCCGCGGCGCGCATCCAGCGCTCCTGTCGCACGCATTCCCCCGACGAGGCGGCGAGCATACCCGCCACTACGGGACGCGCAGCGGCTCCTCGCGGAAGCCGCCCGGCCGCTCCGGGTCGGGCCGGATCAGCGAGCCGCTCGTGTCGTCGCGGATCACCGCCCCGATGCCGGCGCGACCGAGGCGGTCCGCGCGCTCCGCCGGCGGCGCGCGCCGCACGCTCTCGACGAAGCGCACGGTCTCCTGCTCGACCGCGCGCGGCAGGCGTGGGAGCCAGCCCGACACGATCGCCTTGCCGTGCACGAGCTGGTTGCGCTTCGAGTGGCGCGAGAGATCGAGCACGGCGTGGACGTCGGAGAGGTCGCGCAGGCGCAGCGCGATCGGCGCCGGCTCGTCCCGCCAGAGCGGCAGGTCGAGTGGAAGAGGCGGCGCGAATCCCACGTCGAGGACGTGCAAAAGGCCGAGCGACGCGACGAGCGCCGCCCCCGCGCCGCGGGCGCGCGAGTCGGCGAGACGCGCGAGCGCCGCGGCGCCGGCGGCCGCCGGCAGCGAGAGCGCGAGCAGCGCGGGCGCGACGAAGCGCCACGGATTCGAGAGCAGCGAGAAGCCCGGCGCATGCGCCAGCGCGACACCCGGAAGCGGCACGCGGACGCCGAAGAGCGTCACGAAGGGTCCGAGCGCGAGCAGCAGACACACTGCCGCCCCGAAGAGCCAGGGCGTGAGCCGCCGGCGCGGTCCGCTGACGGCGCCACACGCAGCCAGCGCCACGAGCAGCGCGCCGAGGTAGTCGCCGCGAAATCCCCAGGCCGGGCTTGCGTCGCGCGCCGACGACCACGGCCACAGGAGCTCCGCCGGCTGTGCGGCGAGATGCGCGGCGTCGGCGCTCGAGTGGATCAGCAGATCGGCGCCGGCGGCGCGCCACATCGGGAGCGCGCGCGGGAGGACGAGTGCGAGCAGCACGCCCGCCGACGCGGCGGCTCGCAGCGCTCCGCCCGGAGCGCGCAGCCAGCCTCGCAGGCCGGACACGTACCAGGGAGCGAGCGCCGCGCCGAGCAAGACGAGATCCACGAAGAAGTAGGGACTCACGTGGAAGGCGAGCCCGACGGTCGCGCCGGCGAGCGCGGCGTCGCGCACGCGCCGCGTTCGCAGGGCGCGCCACGCCGCCAGCAGCGCCAGCGGCAGCACCCAGATCTGCACGAGGTAGAGCCAGGCATTGCCGACGCACGCGCGCCAGAAGCAGGACGCCGCGAAGCAGAGTCCGGCGAGCCAGCCCGCGTCGGCGCGACCGGAGAAGCGCGCGCAGAGCGCCCAGGTCGCGGCGCCGGCGAGGACGAGCGACGCCAGCAGCAGCGCGTTCCAGGCGAGCGTCGTGCCGAGCGCGCGCTCGATCAGATAGAACGCGGTGTTCAGCGCGAGATTCAGATCCGCGAGCTGGAGGTTCACGACCTGCGGGTAGTGGATCACGTCGGTGTGGAAGAGCGGACGCCCGGAATGGAACGACTCCGCGAACCACCACTGCACCCAGAGCTGGTGGACGACGTCCGCCTCCCAGTGGGACGGCACCGCGCGCGTGAGCTCCGACGCGAGCGGCCGGGCCAGGAAGAGCGCCGCCGCGAGATAGGCGGCGAGGCCCGCCACGACGCCGAGACGGCGCAGGCGCGCGACCTCTCAGCCGGCCTGCGGTGAGTGCAGGCGCGCGCGCAGCTCGTTCGCCGTGTGCGTGCTGCCGTCGCGGCTCCAGCCCGGCGGCAGCAACCAGACGCGCAGTGCGTCGCGCCAGCTCGCGGCCGCGCGCGCGTCGCGCCACATCGCGCGCCACTCGTGAACGAAAATCTCCCAGGGCGAAAAGCTCGTCAGGTTCTTCGTCAGGCCGTAGTCGACGGCCTCGACCTCCGCCTCGAAGGTCCCGAACAGCCGATCCCAGACGATCAGGATGCCGCCGTGGTTGCGGTCGAGATAACGGACGTTGCGGCCGTGGTGGACGCGGTGGTGCGAAGGCGTGTTGAAGATCCACTCGAGCGGCCCCAGCCGATCGATCAGCTCGGTGTGGATCCAGAACTGGTAGAGCAGGTTCACCGAGTGGACCGTGACCAGCAGCAGCGGATCGAAGCCGAGCAGCGGCAGCGGCGCGTAGAAGAGCGGGCCCATGAAGGTCGACCACGGCTGGCGAAGCGCGGTCGACAGGTTGAAGTGTCGACTCGAATGGTGGACGACGTGACCGGCCCACATGAAGCGCACCTCGTGGTGCAGCCGGTGGTACCAGTAGTAACAGAAGTCGTCGCCGAGGAGCGCCGCCGCGAAGACCAGCGGGCCCGTGCCGAGCTCGAAGAGGCGGAACCGGTGGAGGACTTCGTAGGCGCTGAACCAGAGCCACTTGGTCGCGACGCCGACGACGAGCGAGCCGAGGCCCATCCCGATGCTGGCCCAGCTGTCGCGCCGCACGTAGCCGCGCGTTCCTGCCGCCGACCCGCGCGCGCGGCGCCTCGCGCTGACGAACACCTCGAGCGCGATCAGCGCCAGAAAGACCGGAGCCGCCCAGGTGGTGAGGTCCATGACCTATTTCCGCTTCTTCCCGCGCTCGCCGAGCACCCGGCGCGCGAGCGCGGTCAGAGCCTCGAGGCGCTTGGCATCGGACGCGGCATCGGAGAGCACGAGCGCACCGAGCGACGCGCCCTGCATGGCCGAGATCACGACGTCGAGCATCGCGTCGAACTCCGCGGCGTCGCCCGGGACCTGCGGGAAGAGCTCGCGCGCAGCCGCGCTCAGGTTCTCGCGATGGCGGATCTGCACCGCCTCGAGCGCGCGGCGCAGCGCGGGATCGCAGCGGCCGGCGCCCATCAGCTCGAAGACCGCCTGGAGCGTCGGGCGCCTCATGATCTGCCAGAGGAGGCGCACGGCCGCGCGCACGCGATCCTCGCTCTCCGACACCGACGCGAGTCCGCGCCGGTAGTCCGCGACGAGCGACGCGAAGAGATCCTCGACGGCCGCCGCGAGCAGTGCGTCCTTGGTCGGGTAGTGCTTGAAGAGCGCGCCCTGCGACACGCCCGCGCGACGGCACACCTCGCTCGTGGTCGTGCCCGCGAGGCCGCGCTCGACGAGACAGGCGACGCAGGCCCGTAGCAGCCTGCGGCGCGTGGCGCGGCTGCGCGCCTGCTGCGGCGGGGGCGAGATGGCGAGAGCGGCCATTGGCGGGCAGCCTACCAGCCCATAAAGAAAGTGACAAGTCACTTTCTTTATGGCCGAGGATCGCGGCTACGCCGGCCGCCGCGCCACCACCCGCTGATTCGAGGTCGCCCCGCCCGCGCGCGCGCGGGCCGCGTCGAGCGCGACGAAGAGCGCGAGCAGCAGCGGGTTCTGGAAGTGGAAGAAGCGGACGAACCAGTCGGGCCAGCCGCGGTCCAGGAAGTAGTTGTGCAGGGAGATCGTCCACGCCGACGTGCTGATCAGGAACTCGGTCCGCGCGATCTCGAAGCCCTCGCGCTCGAGCATGCGTTGGAGCGCGGCGGTGGAGAAGAGGTTCCAGTGGCGCGGGAAGTGGTAGTGGCCCCACCAGCGCCCGCGGAAGGCGCGGTAATCGAGCCCGGCGAGGTTCGGCGTCTCGACGATGAACACGCCTCCCGGCCGCAGCAGCGAGAAGACGCGCCGGCAGATCGCGACGGGATCCTCGACGTGCTCGATCAGCTGCAACATCACGATCGCGTCGAAGCCCTCGGCGTCCTCGAGCTCCTCGATCCGGCCGACCTGCGTGCGGAAGCCCTTCGCGGCGCAGGCGGCCGCCGCGCGCGCGTCGATCTCGATGCCCTCGAGTCGCCACTCGGGCGAGCCGGCGTCGCGCAGGATGCCGAGGAAGCGGCCGTCGCCCGAACCCACATCGAGGATGCGGCGCGGCCCGTCGCCGACGAGCTCGCGGTAGAGGCGCACCTTGCCGCGCTCCCAGCGCCGGCGCAGCGGCGCGACGATCGGGTTCGAGGCGCCGCCGTAGGCGTAGTAGTTCGCGGGATAGATCGCGCCGAGGTCGGACGGGCGCGGGCGCGGGTTCAGGTAGACGTGGTCGCAGCGCCGGCAGCGCACGAAGCGGAAGTCGTTGGCGGCGGTGTCGTACTCGAAGTCCCGGCCGGAGGCCTCGAGCTGCGCGTCGTCGCTGCCGCAGAGCGCGCAGCGCGTCTCAATCAGCGAGAGGGTCGCGGCCGGCGGAGCCATACGAGGACCAGCGCGGAAGCCGCGTCTCGATCGGCACGCCGCGCTCGCGCAGCTGCCCCCGCTTCTCGCGGAACGTGGCGGGGTAGCGGTGCCACGGCAGATTGGGCCAGAGGTGATGGATGGCGTGGTAGTTGTGACCGAGCACCAGCGGCGTGAGCCAGGCGACGTCGACGATGCGCGTGCCGGCATAGCGATCGGGCGGCAGGCCCGCGTGCGGCAGCCAGTTGATGTACCAGTCCATCACGAGCTTCGAGAGCGTGAACGGCAACGCCCACAGCACGAGCAGGTCGACGAACGCGCCGCGCGCGAGCGCCGTCGCGACGAGCGCGACCACGAGCACGAGCGGCAGACGGTCGATCCAGCGCTCGAACCGGCTGCGCGGGTCGTCGCGCATGCGCGCCCGCGCGTAGCGCAGGATGCGCACGTAGCGGAGCGGCAGCCGCCACAGCGGTCCGTCGGTGTAGATGTAGTTCGGGTCGTCGGCGCGGTTCAGCAGCGCGTGGTGCTGGAGGTGGAACCACTTCTCCAGGTAGAAGGGCGCCATGTAGGGCAGCGCGCCGAGCACGCCGATCGCGTCGTTCAGACAGCCGATGCGCGACGCGTTGCGGTGCACCGCCTCGTGCCAGACCGTGAAGGCGAGGTGGATCGCGAGCGTGCCGATGAGCATGTGCAGCGGCCACGGCAGCGGCGCCCGGAAGTAGAGCCACACGTTGCCGCCAAGCAGTCCATACATGGCTGCGAGCACGAGCGCGGTCGGGATGTCGAAGGGCGGCTTCGCTCGCATGGGGTGCGCGGCGCAGCGGGCGCCGCTGCGCAAATACCCTAAGGTTGGCCGCGATTTACGTCAAACATGCGATTCGCCGGACTCTTCGCGGCCACGCTCCTCCTCCAGCTCCCGTTCTTCGACCGCTGGTACAGCGGCATGGACGAGGGGCACCTGCTGCTGTTCGCGCAGATCGCGGCGCGCGGCGGCACGCTCTACCGCGACGCCACCTTCTATCCCCTGCCCGGCGCCTTCTATCTGCTCGCGGGGCTCTTCCGGATCTTCGAGCCATCGGTGCTGGTGGCGCGCTGGGCCGTCGTCGTCGAGTTCTCGCTGTTCGTGCCCGTCGTGTACGGGCTGATGCGCCGCATCACGCCGGCGGCGTTCGCGGCGGCGACGATCCCGCTGCTGTGGGCCTATCGGCTCTGGGCCTTCCCGCACTGGCAGATGTACAGCTACAGCACGACGGCGCTGCTGCTCTTCGCCGTTTCGCTGCGGCTGCTGGTGGCGCATCTCGACGGCTCGTCGCGGCGTGCGCCGCTCCTCGCGTCGGGCCTCGTGTTCGGGCTCGGCGTCTTCTGCAAGCAGGACTACGGAGCCGCCGCGCTGCTGGCGACGCTCGTCACGCTCGCCGTGGCCGCGCGCACGCGCGCCGCGGACTCGCCCGGCTTCGGCGCGCGCGCCGCGCAGTTCCTCGCGCCCGCGGCGGCGGTCGGCGCGCTCGCCGGACTGCTCTTCGCCGCGCAGGGCGTGCTCGGCGACGTGCTGCGCTTCTGCGTCTGGACCCACGCGTTCGGCACCGCGACGTTCCCGTTCTCGTCGTTCGCCTGGCCGTGGGAGCTCCTCGCGACGAATCCCGCGCTGCGCACGCCCGCCGGCATCGCGACGCACTTTCCGCCGCTCGTCTGGACGCTCGACTGGAAGCGCGCCACCGGCGGACCGCTCTTCTCCAGCACGCCGCTCTACGAGCTCTACGTGTTGGTCGTGCTGTACGGCCCATGGCTGCTGCTCGCCGCGTCCGCATGGCGGCAGTGGCGGGCGCGCGCGCGCCTGCGCGATCCGGCGCAGCGCGCCCAGGCGCTCCCGGAAGTCGCGCTGTGGGCGACTGCCGCCGCGTTCTGCGCGCTCGGGCACGTCGCCAAGCCGCAGGACTACCTCCACTGGGCGGTGATCACCTGGCCCTTCGCCGCGCTTGCGGTGCTCGAGGCGAGCGCGCTCTGGCGCGCTCACCGGCGTCTCGCGCGCTGGCTGGCGCTGCCGCTGCTGCCGGCCTGCGCCGCCGGACTCGCCTACACCGCCTTCCTCGCGGCCGAGCTGCGCATCCAGAACTCGGAGCCCGTGCGCCTCGCGCGCGCCGCGGGCCTCTACGTCGAGCCGGCGGACGCGCGTCTGCTCGAGGACCTCGTCGCGACGATCGAGCGCGAGACGGCTCCCGGCGAAACGATCGCGGTGTACCCGTACTTTCCGCTCCTGCACTTCCTGTCCGACCGGCCCGGGCCCCACCGCAGCGGCTACATCGTGTGGCCCGTCCCCGAGATCGAGGACCGCGAAGGCGCGCTGATCGCCGCGATGGAGGCGAAGCACGTCCGCCTGGTGATCTACCACTTCACCCAGTTCCTCACCTTGCCGCCGCTGGAACGCTACGCGCCGAAGCTCTTCCAGTACCTGGTGGACCGCTTCGAGATCTTCGCGACGTTCCACGCCGGGCCATTCGGCTACAAGATCGCGGCGCTGCACCGGGACGACGCGCCGCCCCGCGGACGCCCGTTGCTCCGCGACGAAGTCGGCGTGCTGCGCGTGGAGCGCGACGGGAAGGCGCGCACCGTCACGGGAGCGGAGCGCGACGCGATGCTGCGTCGGGAGCCGTGGCCCTTCCGGCCCGTCGTCGCTCTCGCGCCGACGGCGAACGGCGCGACCACCTTGGAGGTGCCGCTGCACGCGCTGCCGGGCGAGCATCTGCGCACGGCGATCGGCGCGCATCCCTCGAAGTGGTTCGCGCTCCCGCCCGCCTCGGTCACCTTCCGCATCGCTGCCCTGGAAGGCGGCGCGAGCCGGCTGCTGTTCGAGCGCAAGCTCGAGCCCGAACGCAAGCTCGAGGACCGCGGATGGACGGAGGTGGACGTCCCGCTCGACGTCGTCGCCGGACGCGACGTGACCCTCGTGCTCTCCACCTCCACGGACATCGCAGCCGGCGAGACACCGTGGATTGCGGGCTTCGCGGAGCCGCGACTGGTCATGCCGTGAGCGAACGCGCCCGCTCGCTGCGAGATCACCCGGCGTTCGCTCCGCTGGGAGTCGCGCTCGCCACCTTCGTCTACCAGCTCCCGTTCTTCGACCGCTGGTTCAGCGTGATGGACGAGGGCCACGTGCTCGAGTACGCGGACCTGATCGACCGGGGCGGCATGCTCTACCGCGACGCCACCTGCTACCCGCTGCCCGGCGCCTTCTACCTGCTGGCGCTCACCTTCCGGATCTTCGGCGCGTCGATCCTGGTGTCGCGCTGGCTGGTCGTGCTCGAGTTCGCCGCGTTCACGGCGATCGGGTTCGCCTTGCTGCGGCGCCTGGTGCCGTCGCCGTGGCCGTGGATCGGCGTGGCTCTGCTGTGGCTGCACCGCGCCTGGGCCTTCCCGCACTGGCAGATCTACAGCTACAGCACGACGGCGCTGCTCCTGCAGACGGCGTCGCTGGGGCTGCTCGCGCGCCATCTCGAGTCGCAGCGGCGCGGGCCGCTGCTCGCGTCCGGGCTCTGCTTCGGCCTCGGCGTCTTCTGCAAGCAGGACTACGGGGCCGCGGCGCTGCTCGCGAGCCTGGCCAGCTTGATCGTGGCGTCCCGCGCGCAGGGCGTGCCGACGCTCCGGCGGATCGCCGAGTTCCTCGGCGCCGGCGCGGCGGTGGGTCTCGTCGCCGCGCTCCACTTCACGCTCCAGGGTCAGCTCGGCCGCGTCGTGCAGCAGACCGTGCTGAACCACTTCATCGGCATGTCGAGCTACACCTACCCGGGGCTGCCCTCCCTGTGGCCGCTCTTCCGCCAGGATCCCGGCCTGCGCGAGCTCGGCGGCGTGCACCAGTGGGTGCCGAGCCTGATGGTGGCCGCCGGATCCGACTGGAAGACCTTGATCGAGAGCCGCCTCTACACCGACACGTGGCTCTACGACCTCGCGGTCAAGCTCGGCATCCTGGCGCCGCTCGTCTGGCTCGGCGTGCTCGCGCTGCGGCAGTGGCGGCGGCGCCGCGCGCTGCGCGATCCGGCGGAGCGTCCGCGCGCGCTCCAGGAACGGGCGCTCTTTCACTTCGCCGCGGCGCTGCTGCTACTCGGCTACGTCGTGAAGCCGCAGGACTACGTCCACCTCGCCGTGCTGACGAGCCCGCTGCTGCTGGCGAGCGTGCCCTGGCTCCACGACGCGCTGGCGCCGCGCCCGGTCGCGCGGCACGCCGCGCTCGCCGTGCTTCTTGCGGCAGGCGCGGGCACGGCGTGGCTGCTCGCTGGATTGCGCGCGCAGCACTCCGAGCCGCTGCGGGGTCCACGCGCAGGCGTGTACGCGCGTCCGGCCCAGGCGCGCATGCTCAGCGAACTGGTCGAGTACGTGCGGCGCACGACGGCGCCGGACGAGGCCGTCGGCGCGATGCCGTATCTGCCGATCGCGCTCTTCCTCGCCGAGCGACGCGCGCCGCATCCGGCCAGCTACATCGTGTGGCCCTTCCCCGAGTACCCGGACCGCGACCGCCGCATCGCCGACGCGCTGGAGGCGCAGCAGACGCCGCTCGTCCTCTACAACTTCACCCAGTTCCCAGCGCTGCCGCCGATGCCGGAGTACGCGCCCGAGCTCTACGCCTATCTCGTCGAGCACTACGAGATGAGCCGGGTGTTCAGCGAGGAGCTCCTCGGGATGCGCGTCGCCGCACTGCGCCGCGCGGATCCGCCGGCGGGCGAGCGGCTGCTGCCCGAGCTTCGCGCGGCCGAGGTCTTTTCCGAGAGCTACGACGGCTCGCGCAATCGCATCCAGGGCGCGCGCCGCGACGCCTTCCTGCAGCGGCAGGTGTGGCCCTTCCGTCCGACGCTCGCGCTGCGCCCCCTGCCCTTCGGCGCACGCACCGTACTGTCGCTGCGCCTGCGCGTGCCGGAAGGCACGCGGCTCGAGAGTGCCGTCGGCGTCCACCCGGACGCCTGGTTCCACATCCCCACGTCGGCCACCACGTTCGAGGTGCGCGTGCGCGACGGCGACGGGAGCGCGCCGCTCTTCGCGCGCACGCTCGATCCGCAGCGCGTGCTGGAGGAACGCGGCTGGTTCCCCGTCGACGTCGACCTCTCGCCTTACGCGGGCCGCGAGATCACGCTCGAGCTCTCGACCGCCGCGTCGGATCCGTCCGGGTCTTCACTCGCGATGGGAGGCTGGGGCGAGCCCATGCTCGTGCAAGACGCGCTCGGCGCGCGCAGCGAGGCGAAAGCCGTCGGGCGCGCAGCGAGCGAAGCGAGCGGAGATCGCACGAGCGTGCCGAGCGAAGCTCAGACAAATGGCCCGGTGCGCTGACGCAACCGTTTCTTCCAGCAGCTCGACGCAGCGCGGGAGCGCGTTGCGCGGGCCGACGGCCATGAGGCGTTCGCATGGCGCGCGACGCCGTTCGGCGTCGCCGAGCAGGAGCTGCGCGCCCTCGGCGAGCGCTTCCGCGGTGCCGTCTGCGACGAGCGCGGTGCGCTCCGCGCGGCACGCCGCCGTTCGCTGCCGCTGATCGCCGCACGGCATCGGCGTCGCGACGCAGGGGCGGCCGATCGCTTGTACCCAGCCGAGCAGTCCGCCGCGCGCGCAGACGACGACCTCCGCCGCCGACAGACACCAGGTCGGCCATCGCCCCTAGAGCGCGTGCAGCCGGTGCGCCTCGGCGCGCAGCGTCTCGCGGAACTCGGGGTGCGCGATCTCGATCAGCGCGCCCGCGCGCTCGCGCACGCTGCGCCCGCGCAGGTCCGCGATGCCGTGCTCCGTCACCACCGTGTCGACGAAAGTACGCGGCACGGTGACGGGCGTGCCGGGCGGCAGCCCGGGGACGATGCGGCTCGCGCGCGGGCGTCCCGCGGCGGGCAAGGTGGATGACGGCAGCACGCTGACCGATCGGCCGCCCGGCGAGTAGGCGCCCGCGATCATGAAGACGGTCTGCCCGCCGACCCCCGTGTACATGCGCGCGTCGAACGACTCGGCCGCCACCTGACCGGTGAGATCGACCGCGAGCGCGTTGTTCACCGTGACGAAGCGCTCGATCTGGACGAGGCGCCGCAGGTCGTCGGTGTAGCCGAAGTCGTAGAGCTCGAAGACGGGGTTCTCGTGGATCTCCTGCAGCTCCTCTCGAGCGAGCGCCACCGTCGCCGAGCCGACCACCTTGAAGCGATGGAGGGTCTTGTAGCGGCCCGTCACGACGCCCTTTCGCACCAGCTCCGCGATGCCGCCCGTGATCAGCTCGGTCTGCACGCCGAGGTCGTTGCGGAACTCGAGGAACGGCGCGAGCGATGCGGATACCGTACCGACGCCCGTCTGCACGGTGTCGCCGTCGCGGATCAGCTCGGCCGCGACCAGGTTGCAGATCACCTCGACGGCCTCGCGCTCCTCGGGCGGGAGCGCCGCCGGCGCGCCGCTGCCGGTCGGCTCCTGCGCCTCGACGAACCCGTCGATCCGATCCACGTGCACGTAGTTCTCGCCGAAGGTGCGGATGAAGTCCTCGTGCACCTCGGCGATCACTCGCTTGGCGTGCCGGACGGCCGTGCCCGACATCCACACGCCGGGTCCGAACGAGCAGTAGCCGCGTTCGTTCGGCGGCGACACCGGCACCAGGAACACGTCGGGGTCCCGCGTGTAGCCGGCGGGCATCTCGTGCGCGCGCCAGACCGAGATGGGCACGTACTCCATGGCGCCGTCGTGACACGCGGCGCGGTTGGCCGCGGTCGCGTAGTTGTCGTGCAGCTCGAAGGCGCCGCGCAGCTCGGGCGCGGTCCAGGGAAAGAGCGAGGCCGGGTGGTCGACGCGGATCTTCGAGAGACCCCTTCTCCGCACGTGTTCGGCGAGCGCGCGGCAGAGCGTGTACGGCGTGCAGGTGAAGGGAGCGACCCCGATCACGTCGCCGGAGCGCACGCTCTCCAGCGCGCGATCCGGCGCCACGAGCTTCCCACGGACCCGGTCGCGCCAGCTCATCGCCCTCGCTCCGTCGGCGCCGCCGCGACCGACGCCTCGTAGTGCACCTTGCGCGACGCCTGCTCGTCGCGGCCGTCGCGCCAGCGAGCCTCCACGCGCAGCTCGTTCGCGCCGGGCACCAGCGGGAGCACCGCGTCGAAGTCGCCTTCCGGCGAGACGCGCAGCGAGCGCGCGCTCTCTCCGCTGGTCGCGTTCACGATCTCGAGCCAGTCGGGCCGCGGCTCGGCGGGCGGGAGATCCTCGAGCAGCCGCGCCGGCGACCGGACGCGCACCAGCACGCCGCCGCCCGCCGCCGCGAGCGCCTGCAGGAACTCGAGATCGACCTTCCCACGCTCCTCGTCGAGCTGCGCGCCGAAGGCCAGCACGTAGAGGGCGATGCCCTGCGCGGAGAGCTGCGACGCCTCGTGCAGCGCGCGCTGCTTCGCGCTGTAGCGCGGCGGCGGCACCGTCGGCTCGCCGTCGCTGCAGAGCACGATCGCGCGCGCGCGACCCGGCGACGCGGGCGACGCCTCCTCGAGCAGCCGCGCGGCGCGCCACAGCGCGCGCGCGACGTCGGTGCCCGTGATGTCCTCTTCGATCGGCACCGCGTCGATCGCCTGCCGCGCCTGCTCGGGACTCCCGACCGGCGCGCGGATGCGCGGCTGCGCGGTGTAGGTCAGCACGCCGATGCGGTCGCGGCGCGCCGACAGCGCCTCGACGAGCGCCTGTCCCGCGAGCTTCTCCGCGTGCAGGATCGAGTCGTCCTCGTCCGTGGTCCACGCGGTGTGCGAGGTGATGAAGCGCCCCGCATCCTCCGCGAATGCGCGCGTGACGCCGACCACCCCGTCGCCATCGAGGTCCTCGCCCGAGGCGAGCAGCGCGCTGTTCGAGACGTCGAGCGCGACCACGACATCGGCGCCGAAGAGCTCTGCGCCGACGCGACCGCGCACGCGCACGAGCGGATCGGGCTGCCTCACCTTCTCGTCCGGCGCGGGCGCGTCGATCCGGAGCGTGGCGCGGCGCGCAGACGGCGAGACGTCGGCATCTCGCTGCGAGGGCATGCCCGGCTCCGCGCCCGCGCTCGCGCCGACGAACGCGAGCGCGGCGGCCAGTGCGAGCCTGCAGCTCCCTCGTTCGCGGTCGGACACGGCGCGCCTCGTACTCGTTTCAGTATACGAGTCATGCGGTGTCCGCGTGCCGGGATGCATTAGGATGGGGTCCCATGAAGGTCGGCATCTCGCTGCGCGGTCACTTCCCGATCAGCCAGGCGGGGCTCGACCTCTTCATGGCGGTCGCGGCGAAGCTGCCGCCGGGCTCGATGTACGACGTGCCGGCCGGCGACTTCGACACTCGCACGCAGGCTCGCAACCTGATCGAGGTCGCGCGCGCGGTGCGCGAGGCGCGCCTCGACATGCTGCTGATCGGCGATCACCACGCGATGCCGGTCACGAACTTCTTCCAGCCGACGCCGACCCTCGGCCGTCTGCTCGCCGAGACCGGCGACGTGCCGGTCGGGATCCTGTACCTCGCACCGTTCCTCCACCCGGTGCTGCTCGCCGAGCAGGTCGGCACGCTCGCGGCGTTCGCACCGGAGCCGCTCGTGCTCGTGCTCTCGGTCGGCGCACGCGACGCGATGTTCCGCGCCTTCGGCATGACGGAACGCAGCCGCGTGTCGCGCACCGAGGAGCTCGTGCCGCTGGTTCGGCGCCTCCTCGCCGGCGAGACCGTCGACCACGCGGGCCGTCACTTCCAGCTGGAAGGCGCGCGCATCAATCCGGTGCCGCGCGTGCCGACGCCGATCTGGATCGGCGGACGGATGGGCGCCGCGGTCGAGCGCGCGGGACGTCTCGGCGACGGCTGGCTCACCGGCACCACCTCGCATGACGCCGAGCTCACGGTCGAGCTCGAGCGCTACCGCAAGGCCTCGGAGTCCGCGGGGCGGCGACCGCACGCGGTGCTCCGCCGCGACTTCCACGTCGCGCACGACGACGAGTCGGCGCGCGCGGAGGTCGAGCCGATCCTCGCGCGCGGCTACCGACGCGAGACGATCGACTGGGACGACCTGCTGGTCGGCTCGGCGCGCACGGTCGCAGCGCGGCTGCGTCACTACGCCGAGATGGGCTTCGAGGCGGCGCTGCTGCGGCCCATCGTCGGCGAGCACGCGGCGATGCTCGATGCGCTCCGCCGGCTCGGCGACGACGTGAAGCCCCCGCTGGCCGCGCGGCCGGCGTAGATCGGATCGGAGAGCGGCGTGAAGTTCGGCGTGCTCCAGTTCTTCTCCTGGCCCGAGCGGCGCGTGCCGCTCGACACCGTCTTCGCGCGCGCGCTCCAGCGCATCGAGATCATGGACCGGACCGGCTATGACGCCGTCTGGCTCGCCGAGCACCACTTCAGCGGCTTCAGCGTGTGCCCGTCGGTGCACGTGATGGGCGCGCACGTGGCGGCGCGCACGCAGCGGCTGCGGATCGGCACGGCGGTGTCGCTGGCCGCCTTCTATCACCCGCTGCGGCTCGCGGAAGAGGTCGCGCTCCTCGACGTGCTGTCCGGCGGCCGCGTCGACTGGGGCGCGGGCCGCGGCTTCGACCGCACGGAATTCGAGAACTTCGGCGTGACCCTCGAGGAGAGCGCGGCGCGCTTCCGCGAGGCGGTCGAGATCGTGCTGGCGGCATGGAAGAGCGATCGCATCGACTTCGACGGCCGCTTCCATCACTTCCACGGCGTCGAGGTGCTGCCGAAGCCGCTCCAGAAGCCACACCCGCCGGTGTGGGTCGCGGCGTCGTCCGAGTCGGCGATCGAGTGGGCCGCGCAGCAGGGCCACTCGATCCTGATGGATCCGCACGCGGCGCACGTCGAGATCGGCCGCAAGCGCGCGCTCTACCGGAAGCTCTTGGTCGAGAACGGCCATAGCCCGGAGGGCCGCGAGATCCCGACTGCGCGGCTGCTGGCCGTCGCGCCGAGCGAGGCGGAGGCGCGCGAGGTCGCGCGCCGGGGTGCCTCCTGGATCGTCGGCTCCTACATGGGCGACGCGCACGCGATGATCTTCGACCCGAAGAACCTGACGGGGCTGAACGCGATCCCCGAGCCCGCGGAGCGCTCCGTGAAGGGCTCCGTCATCCACGGCACGCCCGAGTCGGTCACCGAGCAGATCCAGAAGCTCCAACAGGAGATCGGGCTCGAGTACCTGATGTGCGCGCCGCTCTCGCACGAGTCGTTCGTGCTCTTCACGGAGAAGGTGCTGCCGAAGCTGCGGTGAGCCCGGCGCTTCGCGTCGTGCGCCTACTTCTCGGGCTTCTCCTCGAGCAGCGCCGCGACCGCGGCGCGCGCCTCGCTGCGGGCGGCGCTCGGCGACGGCTTCTTCGCGAGGTCGAGCGGCGTGAGGCCCTTCGCGTCGACGAGATCCCTGCGCGCGCCGTGCGCCAGCAGCGGTCGCACCAGCTCGATCTGACCGCGCTGCGCGGCCAGGTGCAGCGGCGTGTCGCGACCGTCGGTGAGCGCGTTCGGATCGGCGCCCTTCGCGAGCAGCAACTCGAGCACCTCGACGCGACCGTGCTGCACCGCGACGTGGGTCGGGTGCAGGCCATCGCGCGCCGGCGCGTCGATCTGCGCGCCGCGCGCGAGCAGCGCCGCCACAGCGTCGCGGCGGTCGGCCTCGACGGCGAGGTGGAGCGGGCGCCACCCGTTCAACCGTTTCGCCTCGATCTGCGCGCCCTTCGCCAGCAGACGCTCGACCAGCGCGACGTCTCCCACGTGCGCGGCGAAGTGAAGCGGGCGCCAGTCGCGATAGGCGGCGGCGTCGGGCGCGGCGCCGGCGTCGAGGAGCACGAGCGCGAGCGCGCCGTGGTCCTCGCGCGCGGCGCAGTGGAGCGCCGTCATGTCGGCCTTGTTGCGCGCGTCGACGGGCGCCCCCTTCGCGAGCAGGAGCTTCGCAGGCCCCAGGAAGCCGTAGAGCGCCGCGACATGGAGTGGCGTCATTCCGACGCTGTCGACCACGTCGGGCTTCGCCCCGCGCTCGAGCAGCAGGCGCACGATCTCGAGATTTCCGCCGTAGGCCGCGGCGTGGAGCGGCGTGACGCCTTCCCAGGCCGGCGCCGTGACATCGGCGTGCTGCGCGATCAGCTGCTTCACGGCCGCGATGTCGCCATTGGCCGCGGCCTGCTCGAGCGGCGTCTCGAAACGCACGCGCTGCTTCGGCGGCGCGCCGCGCTTCCAGCGCGGCGTCGCGAGATCGCGGCGCTGGAGGAGGTCGGGACCGCCGCCCCCGTCCTCGGGCTCCGCCGCCGCGGCGGCCAGCGCCTGGAGGAGCGCGAGCACGGCGAAGAGCAGCGCGGAGCGCTTCCGATGGCGCATCTACACCGCGAAGCGGAACGAGGCGCCGTCCCGCACGATGCGTCCGGCCGTCGGACCCGCGAAGTGCGTACCGAAGACCCGCACGCCGCTCCGCTCCGAGCCGCGGAGAAATTCCTCGCGCGTGCGGCGCGCCTGCTCCGTGTCGTAGTCGGCGCGGCTCTTCCACTCGGAGTGCGCGCACTGGACCGGGTGGTGCATCAGATCGCCGGTCACGACCGCCTCCTCGCCGCGCGAGCGGAGCCGCACGCTCACGTGGCCCGGCGTGTGCCCGGGCGTCGGCTCGAGGCGCAGCTCCGGCGCCACCGCGTGATCGGGCTTCACCAGGTCGGCGAGTCCGGCATCGAGGATCGGGCGCACCGAGTCGCCGAAGACGTCACCGTAGATCTGCTCGTTCTGCTCGCGCCAGTAGACGAGCTCCTGCTCCGCGAAGAGGTAGCGGGCGTTCGGGAAGGTCGGCACCCAGCGGTCCTTCTCGAGGCGCGTGTTCCAGCCGACGTGATCGACGTGGAGATGCGTACAGAGGACGGTGTCGATCGACTCCGGCGGGAAGCCGGCCTCGGTCAGATCGGCGAGGAAGGGGCCCTGGCGGCGATCCCAGCCGGGGATCGGCCGCAGCTTGTCGTTGCCGACGCAGGTGTCGATCAGGACGCGCCGGTCACCCACCTCGATCACGAGCGCGTGTACGCTCATCACGGCCTTGCCCTGCGCGTCGGCGAAGTGCGGCACCAGCCACGAAATGTCGGCCAGGCGCTCGGGCTTCGCGTCGGGCAGGATCCAGGTGGCCGAGCCGGTGGTCTCGAGCTCCACCACCTTCGTGAGCCTCGCGTCGCCGATCTGCCAGCGCGGGAACCGATCCGTCACGAGGCCTCCAGCTCGCCCCAGAAGCGCAGCGCGTGCGCGTAGGGCGCGTCGTGCACGTGGCAGCGCGGCGCGAGCACGAGCGTCGCACGGCGCTCCGCGTCGTAGGCGGGCCACTCCGGCAGGTCCTCGTGACCCGGATCGCCGCTGCGCGCGAACGCGATCCAGGCGCGCTGCACGCGCGCCGACAGACGTTGCGCCCCCCGCGCGAAGAGGAAGAGCGGCGCGAGCGGCGGCTCGCGCAGGGTGCCGAACACGAACGGGATCTCGATGCCGTGGCAGGCGCCGATCATGCGGCGCAGGGCGGGCGGTGCCCAGTCGAAGCGGTAGGCGAAGGTCGGGGCGTGCGCGCTCTGCAGCTCGGCCAGGCGATGCGCGGGCGCGTGGAAGACGCGGTCGGCCTGGAAGCACTCCCAGCTCTCCGAGAACGACGCGCCCCGACGCGGCGCGGCGTCACCGCGGTAGGCGTGGAAGGCGCGCTCGGCCAG
>Ga0335069_10001103_pt1 | contig 43500 bp, 64 predicted proteins | sample Lox_Sample_11_FD_206714 | JGI IMG/M metagenome (GOLD analysis project Ga0335069, IMG submission 206714) | Soil microbial communities from Loxahatchee National Wildlife Refuge, Florida, United States - Lox_Sample_1.1 | ecosystem: Environmental > Terrestrial > Soil > Wetlands | place: USA...
TTACGGAAATGCTTGGGTTTCCGGAGATGCAAAAGTTTATGGAAATGCTCGGATTTCCGGAGATGCAAAAGTTTATGGAAATGCACGAGTTTACGGAGATGCTTGGGTTTCCGGAAATGTACGAGTTTACGGAAATGCAAAAGTTTCTTCAAGAACAGAACTATTATTCATAACAACTAGACAGTTCACCATAACTATAACTCCGCAAAACATTTCCATTGGTTGTGAACTATTTGAAAGAAAAGGTAAAAATACGTTTCTTAAACTATACAAAACCGTAGCTAAGAAACATAACATCTCCAAGGAAGATGTTGAAATGTTTAAAGATGCTATAAAATTCGGCTTAAAACACGTAAAAGGAGAAAAGAATCTTTCAAATTTAAAAGGAGATTAAATGATTTTCAAACCGGAAGATTTTAAAGAATATTGCATCAAGAATCCTGGAGCGCCACACGATATTTGTATTGCTGAGATTGCAAACGCTAAGTTTAAAGAATGGATTGAGAATTCCATTTCAACTTCAGGAACCCTATTAAAAGATGGAAGATTTATAGTCGATAGCTTTCCAACTACTCATGAAGCAAAAATTGTTATGATTGAGCCAATCAAAGATAACAACTCAAGTGAAGATGTAATGCCAGGATATGATGATCGTGAAATTCAAAAGCGAGATAGAGCGATTGAAATCCTGATAGAAGTAGTAAAATCCATAGTTGATGATTGGCCGGTCAATAGGCCAGATCCAGAAGAAGCTCTCGCCAAAGTAGAAAGAATCTTAGAATGAAATTATTTTTATTTTATCTAGGATATTTCATCTTACTGATTGGTTCAATTCTTTATTGTTCCGCGAAAGAACGCCGTAATCTTCAATCCGAAATCCAAATTTGGAAAACTAAAACCTTTGATATTTGGGAAGATCACATAAGCATACTTAATATAATCGCGGCGAAATATCCAAAGGATACTTCACTGAGAGAGCTCTTGGAATCCCAAGAAAAAAAGAGAAGAGAATATCTTCAAGGTGAACAAGGTGGGAGATGATAATAATCATAAGTTCAATTTTATATCTGATAGCGAATATATTTCTTTTAAATAGAATCCAAAAAAATATGGGAAGACAAATAATCGAAAAAGCGCATTCCAAGTTTTCTGCCTCTGGTGCAGAAAGATGGTTTAATTGTCCTGGAAGCGTAGAACTTTCTCAAGGTATTTCTTCCTATTCTTCACCATATGCTGAAGAAGGTACAAAGGCCCATGCAGTTTTAGAAAAACTTTTAAGACATGCCATAGATTGCGGTTTTTCTGAAATTAATTTTACTCCTCAGAATACTCTAGATTCTGAAGATACAATAATGGGTCTTTATGCCGAGCAAACAGTTAATTTTTTATTAAAACTTTATTTTAATAATCCTTATTCGGAACTTTTAATTGAAACTCGTATATATCTTGATTTTATTCATCCTGAAATGTTTGGTACTTTCGATGGTGCTATTATCGATTATTTTGGAACTCTTCACGTTTTTGATTATAAATACGGTAAAGGCCACGTTGTCTCACCAAAAGATAATCTTCAGATGCTTTTTTATGGGATAGGGCTTGCATATAAATATCATTGGAATTTTAAAAAAGTTCGACTTTGGATTATTCAGCCCCGGATAAAAGGATATGATGGTCCTATCTATTGGGAACAATCGATATTCGAATTAAAATCTAAGGTGAGAGATTTTGAAAAAGCTGTTGAAAGAGTTTTAAAAAATCCTTCTCTTTATATCGAAGGCTCTTGGTGTCATTGGTGTGCAGCCAAATCAATCTGTCCCAAAAAAGAAACAAAAAAGCTTGAAAAAGCAAAAGATATATGGAGTAACCTATGAATGATGAACTTACTAAATTAGAATATTTTGCTAGTCTTTGTTTGCCTCAACTTGTAAATCAAACATATCCTTCTCATGCGGCAGAGTTAGCATATAGTTATGCTGAATGTTTAGTTAACTATATTGAAAAACAAGAAAAATTAAAAAAAGAAATAGACAACTTAAAGAATAAAAATTAAAAATAAAACTTCAAATCGGAATAACAACGAAAGGGATATTCAAAAATGGAAAAAACAAAAGAAATCGACAAGGACTCATGCAGAATTATTACACCAGAATTTCGAGTGAGTTATCCTCATATCTTTAAACCGCAAGCGCCTAAACCTAGCGATAAACCGAAATTTTCAATAACAATGTTATTTCCTAAAGGTGACCTTGTAGGAAAGAGCCCTGACGGCAAACCCCGCACATTAAAAGAAGTAATCAGAAACGCTAAAATCTTAGAATTCGGGCCTAAAGAAAATTGGCCTTCTCAACTTGAAAGTCCTGTCGCTGATGGCGATGATCCTAAATTTGAAGGTAAAGAAGGGTATAAAGGACATTATATTATAAGAGCAACTGCCGACCAAAATCAACGCCCGAGTATTGTCGATAGACATATGGTTCCTATCACAGAACCTGCTGATTTTTATCCCGGCTGTTTTGCAAGAGCCTATATTTTTTCCTATGTTTGGTTTTATCCTAATCGTCAAAAACCGATGAAAAAGGGAGTTGGATTTATTTTAGACCATGTTCAAAAAATTCGAGATGGTCAATCTTTTGGTGGGAAGCGCCCGGTAGAACAAGTTTTCACACCTATCATTGATGACGAAGAAACTTCTTTGGAAACAGATAGTGACATTGCGGATTTTTAAAAAAGGAAACATCGATGAAACCAGGAATGATAGTCTTCTTTAAAGAAGGAAAAGTTTCCAGTCATCCTAAAGCTCATAAATTTTCTTTTAAAGGACACGGAATCGCTCTTCTTTTAGGTCATGTTCATAATTTTCAAAAAGACCCTGATTTAAATATTATAAAAATTCTTTTGGGCAGATTAGGATATCTTTCTTTTGATGACGTAAAAGATTTTCTCGGAAAAGAGAAACAGAAAATTTGTGTCGACCTTTTTGAACAAAAATATACTCCTCCGCAGCCTCTTATAGAAACACCTGACACGCCGCCTATAAGTGAATAGTAATTTTTTGTTAAGATTGTTTCATCTAAAATAGAGGGCTTTATGAAACAGTTTTGTGATTCGATAGATGATTGCAGTTTTGGCGTTGATCTTATTTGTGTTTATTGCGATAGAAAAATGCCTAAGAAAAAAACAAAAGAAAAAGATTATCGTGATTATCGTGATTATCGTGAAATAGAAAATGTCAGAGAGACCGGAATATCCTATCTTGAGATTGATGATTAAAAAAGTTACTTTCGATTTTGAAACAAGAAGTCTTTGCGATCTTAAAAAATCAGGAGCTTATAAATATTCTCTTCATCCTTCCACTGAGCCTACTTGCATGGCTTTTAAAATCTTTGATAATGACAATGTTTTTTTCTTTGATTTTGAAAGTATTAATCTTTTATGGAAATCCCCAAGAAATGAAAAAATAAAAAAAATATGGGCTGAATGTATCAAAGAGAACTATTTATTTTCGGCTCACAATGCTTTTTTTGAACGCTGTATCTATGAAAACATTTTGGTGAAAAGATATGAATGGCCTTCTATTCCATTTAAATCTTATAGATGTACTGCGGCAAAAGCTGCCGCATGCGCACTACCCAGAAATCTTGAAGGTGCAGGAAGTGCTTTAAATTTACTTATTCAAAAAGATAAAAGAGGCTATGCCGCGATGATGGCTACCTGTAAACCGACTAAATGGTGGACGGCCTGGAATAAGCATCGAATGGGTGAAGAACCTGAAGTTTTTTTAGAGCCAAAAGATAACCCCCAAATTTGGGATACTCTTTATACTTACTGCAAGATTGATGTAAAAACTGAAGAACTTCTAGATAGGAGTCTTCCCGATTTATCACCTATTGAATTAAAAGTCTGGCAATTAAATCAAACTTTAAATTGGCGAGGTTTAAGAATTGACTTTCCAACTGTCAGAAAAATTGTCGAGATAATGGCTATTGAAAATAAAAAAGCCGTAAGAGAATTAGATCTTCTCACCATGGGAGCTATTACAAAACCTGGTGCCAGACAATTAATTTTAGATTTTTTAAATTCCGAAGGTGTAAAGATCGAAAATCTTCAGGCAAAAACTGTTGAAGATAAACTCTTAGGATTTGATTTAAATGAAGATACCAGAAAACTTTTAGAATTAAGAAAAGCCTTATCTTTAACTTCCACCAAAAAATATCAATCATTTCTTGATAGAGTAGGTGAAGACCATAAAGTAAGAGATATTCTTCTTTATCATGGGGCTTCAACTGGAAGAGATTCGGGAACAGGAATTCAACCTCATAATTTTCCTAAAGGCCTTTTACATATTCCCGATGATAATCCTTATATTCACGTTCAAAATACGATTTCCTATGATGTAGATACTTTAAAATTAATTTACGGGGATTCTCTTTCTATTCTTTTTTCTTCCATTCTAAGAAACATGATAATCCCTTCTGAAGACCACGAATTATTTGTAGCTGACTTTTCCAAAATAGAAGTAGCAGTTCTTTGGTGGCTTGCGGGTAATAAAGCAGGACTTAAGGTTTTAAAAGATGGGGGAGATCCTTATATTTACCAAGCAATAGCAAATACTGGAAAACTTGCAAAAGATATTACTTTTGATGATAGACAACTTGCAAAAGCTCAAGTCTTAGGATGTGGATTTGGCATGGGATGGGAGAAATTTCTAAAAACCGCGTGGGATATGTATCGATTAAAATTAACGCCTCAAGAGGCTCAAAGAGCTGTTTCTGATTATAGAACTCAAAATAGTTCAGTTCCTCTTCTTTGGCGAAATTATGAAAATGCGGCAATTTCGGCAGTCGAATATCATGGAGTAATTCAAGTTGATAAAGTTAAATTCATTAAAGATAGAGATTTTTTATGGATTGAACTGCCTTCAAAAAGAAGACTTGCCTATTCAAAACCTCAAACAATAATGCGAGAAACAGATTGGGGCCCAAGAAAAACATTAGAATTTTTTTCGGTCAATTCGAGAACTAAAAAATGGGGATTAGAAAGAACTTGGGGAGGCACTTTAACTGAAAATATAGTTCAAGCTGTAGCACGTGATCTTATGATGCAGGCTATTCTTCGTTTAGAAGAAAAAGGATATAAAGTACTTCTTACTGTTCACGATGAAGGAATTTGCGAAAAAGAAAAAGGTAAGGGAGATCTTAAAGAATTTATCGATATACTCTGTGAGATCCCACCATGGGCTAAAGATTGTCCTGTCAGTGCTAAAGGATGGGTAGGCCCTCGATATAGAAAATAAAAATGCCTGACTCCCCAGGAGGGAGGAATCAGGCATCACTATCTTCATGGAATAAAATTTAGTCTAGAGTACTTTTCTTAGATTGAAAATTAGATTTTTTAGGTTCTTCTAAATTCTTTTTAGTAAATACGATCCAAGACTTTGCCTTTTGAATTAATTTATTTTGCATCTTCTATTCTTCCCGGATTTGTAGTGATTATCATATTATCACCGCAGATACTTTTCTCTGAATCTCCCCAGCATTTCATTGGCAAATTATATATTTCTCCATGGTCGAATCCGATGTTAGGACGTTGTCCTTCCAACCAAGGAAAAGTAATGGTTTTTGTTTTAGGTTCCGGTTTTTCTTTGTTGATTATCGGGCACGCACAGCACCCGGCCAGGATCAACGTTGAGATTAATAATGCCTTCATCTTGATAGCACAGCAAGCAGAGATTAAAATTACAGAAATAAAATATTTTATTATAAAATTTTATAATAAAACTCCCGGAAAATAAAAACAAAAAAATTTCCCGGGAGTCTTTTTTATTGGGGAACTTTCTTTTCTTCTAAATGAAGAACTCCTTCAATCACAAGATATCCTACTATAGGAATTGCAATTCCCATAAGTAGCCAAGCCCAGAAAGGTAAACTAGAACTTGGTGTCGGAGGAGTTGGGGGAGCAGGAGGATTAGGCGGTACTGGTGTAGGAACAGTACCGACATCAAAAAACATGGCTGTTTCTGCAAGTTGATTTTTCCCCCACCGAGAGAACATATATCCGCCATGATTATTACCGGCTTTTGTGCCCCAAGATTCTCCCCAGTTATTCATAACGATTAAATAACCATCACCGTTAACTGGTTGGCCCTCTGCATTAAAAAGAGCATTGCCATCTTTATCGACAGAGGTTTGCATGTCATATCCCACCATATTTATCATATGGTTGATACCCCTTCCGTCACCGTTATAGATTCCTGAAGAATATTGATCCCAACCATTAACAACAGCAACGTCGACGACAAGACATCTTCCTCCATTACCATTCATTGCAGCCGCTAGTTCTTGAAAAGTAGGAGGGCGATTACCAGGGCCTACCACTTTAAAAGATTTAGCCACATCGCAAGCGCCTGGTAAATTCATGCATCTTGCACCATCTCTTTGAGTATAGGGATCTTGAGATTCTAGCCACGGAGTTTTGGTGAGAAAAGACTGACCTGCGTCAAAATCCCCACCGTCGCAGCCATATTCTTGAACGCCACCGCAATTATTTAAAAGAAAATTAAACGCAAGTCGTCCAGGATCTTTACCAAATAACATCCAAGCAGACCTAAATGCTTTTGTCAGAGCAAAATCCCAACAACTCCCGCAAGCGCCTTGATTTTCGCAAAGGCTTACTTTGCTCGACAAATCTAACTTTCCCGGCAATGGTCCCTCCACTTGAAAATGATGTTTATCGCATGATTCCACAAATTTCCGATGAGCTTCGGGATGACGAAATACTCCCCGAGCTAGGGGATGAGTATATTCTTTTGTCTCAAATGATTTTTTTTCAGACATATTTTTGCTCCTTATTTTGTGACTTCTTTAGTTTTTAAAAGAAAAGGAATAATATCAGGAACAATTTTAATTAAGACTTCGAGTAAAGTTTGAAGCCATCCGGTCATAAGAGGCCCTTCTTTTTCACCTTCTTTTAAAGGAAGTCCCATTACCCCTAAAAGTTGTAAAAAGGTTGAACTATAAATAGAAACTTTTAAGACTTTTTGAATAATAGTTTCTACCCCTGCATCAGAAGGAAATTTCACATTATCCACCAAGGAAGCAAGAAAGGCTCTATCGTCATCTTGAAGACTGGAAAATTCACTTACTAGTTGATCTTTATTATCGAGAACTGCTTTTAAATCTCTAAAAACAGCGATTCCTTCACCGATTTCAGAAAGATTAAAGCCAGATAAAAGATCACTGACAAGTTTTGAAGCGTCACCAAGAGCACTAATTAAACCTTGTAAAGCAGTCGTATCGATTGATTTTAATTCAGACATTTTTTGTTCCCTTCCCCTAAAGGATTAAAAGATTTTCAAGTAAGCCTATCAAAATATTTTCCAAAGAGAATGTAAGGGCGCGTCAAAGAAAAAGTTTGATAAACTCTAAAATATAGCCCTATGAACAAAAAATTTCTAATTCGAATCCTAGGAATTCTATTTTCAGTGAATGTTTATTTTGTAAATCATTTGATTAATGATATCGATTTGAGTACCCAAATAAATAACCAACAAAATATTGAAATTGCTCTATTGAAGGGAGAAATTAAAAATATAAAAGAACAGATTCGAATTCTTTATTTAAAAGGAAAGAAAAAATGAAAAACTGTAAAATGAAATTATTGCAAGAAACTTTAATGGCCTGTTCTATTCAAAAAAATTTTCAATCTCTCCCACCAATGAATATATTTATTTTTCTAAAATCTTCAAAAGAAATTTTAAATTCTGTAAGAAATTTCTCTCGCGCAAGAGAATTATTTAAACATCGCTATCAATGATAGCTAATTGAGTCGGGACATTAATAACTGTTTTCCCATTATTTTGAGTAAGAATAATTGTAAAGGGAGCTGGGATTCTAGCCATAAGAAGCGAAGTCTGAGCACTTGTTAGAATACAGATAATTTTTCCTAAAATATTGTTTATAATTTGAACAGGAAAACTTTCATCAGTTGATTTTAAGGACAAAATAGTTCCGTCTTCATTTCGAAAACGAAATTCAATAACTGAAGTATTTGTAAGATCATAAGGCTGACAATTGATAGTTTGAACAAGATTTACGATTAAAGACCTATCGCTTCCTTTTATAATGGTATCTGAAATAGGGCATTCGATCTGGCAGATATCAGCTTTAACGAAAGCTTGAATATTCGTATAAGGCGGGAAATTAATAAAAGGTTGTTCAGAAGCTAAAATAAAAAGATTAAATCCGGCCCCTTCACTATCACTGATAATTGAATAATCACTATCGTCATAAACAATATATTGAACACTTAACCAATTAGTACCGGGAGGGAAAGAAAGACCTTTAGAATAATAAAGACCATTTGAAATTAAAGATAGTTCAATAGGAGAATCCATGATTAAAGCATTATCCTTATCGCGGACAAAAGCTTTTACGTATTTATTATTTGCATAATCAGAAAGTTGACAATAAAGAGGCAAAGTACTTCCCACCTGAAGAGCTACTGAAAGAGTCTGAGAAGTTAAATCAATTCGAGAAAGACCGGCCCCTTCGCTTCCACTAATTTCGGTATAGCCGCTATCATCATAAACAATATATTGAATGGTGAGAAAATCGGTGCCGGGAGGAAAATAAAGACTTGAATTAAAATAAAGTCCATTCGAGAGAAGAATCATGTTTACGGTATAAATCACCATTCCGTCTTCATCTCTAACAAAAGCTTTTATGTATTTATCATTTAAATAGTCAAAAAGTTGAAAATATAAAGGTAAAACGCTTCCTACTTGCATATTTAAAATCCTTTTATTTTAATAATTCCATTTAGCTTGCAAATAATTTTGCAGCAATGTCCTCTCCGCGGAGCTTAAAAGCTTCGAATAAAAGATCACTTCCCCGATATAACCTGCAAATCCAGGATCAAGTATATCCCCACCAATTGCAGTAGTTGATGGGCTTCCGTTTCCATTTGCAACGGAAGTGCGACTTATAGACGAACCGTTTTTATTTGTTGCAAAATTTGTCGTCGTAGTATCACCGCTGCCATTATAATTAAATTCAATTAAATAAGTCGTATTTATGCTTTGAGTAGTAGTGTATGAACCAGTTGCCCAGGCATTTCCATTATAAAATTTCAAGGCGCTAGAAACTAAACTAAATGCAGGAGGAGTTCCAGAATTGGTAAGATCATTATAGTAGAAATGCTCTCCTGTTACTGAACTCGGATTGATTAAAAAAAAGAAATCAAATGCTTGATTATGAACCATGAAATAAGAACTAAGAGCTAAATAATTTCCAGGTGTGCCACCTGCGAATGAAAGTGCGTTTTTTCCATTGATCACCGAAGTTTTGAAAGTAGGTTGTTGCGCTGGAGTACTTTGAGTAGCATTTCTCGAAGAAGGTGATTTATCCTTCCAAGTAGAGACCGGATCATTATTGACGGGGCTACCGCTATTTATCGTGTTCGAATCATTTCCGTCTAACCAAAGGACTAAATTTGAAATACTTGCCGGAGAAAATTTTCCATTGGTCAATAAAAATCGAAGACCAGCATTTGCTTGAAGAAATAGGATTGAAAAGATTAAAAATAATTTCATATTTTAAGGTGTATAATTTTGTTGATAGGAACCAAAGAAATCTGTCCCATCATAGTAAAAATTTATCAAATCAATCCTGGAAGCAGTGGTGGTTATTACCGGAGCATTTCCACCTGCCCATTTCACATTCGAAGGCCAAGTAGCCGTGAAGCTTCCAGCCCCAGTTGCTACTTTAAGGACATATGCCCCACCAGTAACTGGATTTGAGAAGGTATAGGTTACATTCCCCGTCAAAGTTGATTTCTGAGCTGATCCCGTAGACCAATCAATTGTCTGTGCGGTGCCGGAATTCCCTGAATCATATTCGCTTGGTTCGATATGGTAATTACTGGATTTTAAAGCGGCACTCACTGATATATTTTGGGAGCTATCTATCGAAAGGGCGGCTGAATTATTGGTCTTTAACACCAATGGATTTGCGCCCAGAGTCGCGATATTGAGTCCCCCCGTGAAACCGCTATTTGCGTAAATATTCACATCGGCCCCACCGGCAGTTGAGTCGGCGACAATCCTAAAATCATCCGCATTTGTCGATATCCTAAATTCTGCATTCGCGCTAGCGCCCGAGCTTCCATTCACTAATTGCAAGGCGGTTTTAGTATTTTGGTCCTTTCTAAATCCTCCGATCGTGCTGCCGTTATTCGTGATGGTTAGAACATCAGTCCCATTGGTGCCTAGAAGTAAACCGCCCGTAGTGGACTCATAATTTATGTGGCCGTTGTCTGAGCCATCAATATAAAGATTCATCCCATAGGAGTCAGATAACGAAGACTTAAGAATGAAGGGGCCCGCCTGACTACCTTGAAATATTACGGATGTCCCAAATAAGCCAAGCTGCACTCCTCCGGCAGAAACTCCGAAACTCGTCGCTCCGGTTTGATAAAGTCCGCTGGTGCTAGCATTGGCGAAGGATATCGAAGGCGATCCAACTAGACCATCAGATGCGAGTAAACTTTTAGAGATAGATAAGTTCCCATTCACCGCGTGAGTTCCGGTGAATCCCGATGCCCCCAAGGTAATAACTTTCGAGCTACCAATGATCTGCATTATGGTATTGTTAGCCCCATTGTTAAAAATAATATTTCCACTTTTGGTCGAATCCCCGAAATTTGCACCCGATGAAATCGTTACATTCGCCCCATATATGGCGCTATTTGCTGCGGCTCCCGCAGCGATGATAATAGCGCCGCCTTTTCCTAATCCGTCATTTACGTCCCCGCCGTGTAAACTAACTGAACCCGCATCATTGGGATTAGACGCATTATTTATTCCACCGCCATATAAGATAAATGCTCCGGGATATGCGGCAACGCCACTTACTTCACCAGGTTGGAATAGAAAGCCACCGACATTCGCGCCATTGGGCGCATCGCCCGTATAGAAATTAAATCCACCGGAAGAGTAATTATCAGGATCAGTTGCAGTCGTTGTTCCAGTCGTAAAAGTTTGACTTCCAGAATTAAATTCACCAGTCGCATTCCCAGTGAAAATATTTAATCCTTCAGTATCCTCTGTAGATGAATCCTGGCTATAGAGGTTCAATCCAAGCCCCGAAGCTTTGATTGCAGACATTCCGAAAGAATTGATTGTTTTCGTGCCGGAATCATAGAAGAGATTCGTGTTATCTTGAGTCAAAAACCCAGAGCCATCGGCGAAAGGAATAGATTTAGCAGTCAATGCCGCCATTTTCGAGAAAGCGATAGCCGCGGAAGGATCAATATCGGCGTTCACGATTAATGAACTAGAAAGAACACCAGAAGCATTATTGTGGACGACGCCGGCCACGGAAAACGCTGGCAATGAGACTGCTTGAGAACCGCTGATTAATATTGCAGTCGTATTATTGGTCCTTAAATCTAATGGATTCGCTCCATTGGTAGCTATTCTTAATCCACCAGTGAATCCAGAATCCGTTGCAAGATATCCCAGGGCACCACCCGCGACGGATGTCGCTTGCCAGTTAAAATCTCCGGCATTCGTAGATAAACTGGATTCAACATATGCACCAGAGCCTGTATTTCCATTCGTGATTATGCTCCTTAAGATTTGATTCTGGTCGCGTCTTGCAGCAAAAATATTGCTGGTATCAGGCGTCACATTTATCCCAAATCCTGTTGTGGAAGTTAATTGCCATGTTCCGGTTATGCTAGGCGAATTGGAAAAAACTACATTCGTAGTTCCTGTAGTTCCACTGACTGTAGTTCCTTGAATTTTTGCAACGGTCGATGCTACTGAACCAGGACCCGTCGCTGTCACATCATTTGTCAATGCGGTTATGTAGTTCCCAGCGGGCTGCAATGCATTGATTTGAGTTTGAATTGAAGAAGTAACCCCGTGAACGTATCCAAGTTCTGTCGCAGTAGTTAAAGATGACGAAAGATTTAAACTACCATCTGTAGTCACCGCAGTACTTGCGGTCAATGTAGGAATTTTTACTTTTTGAGTCGTGCCGTCAATTAATAACCCTGTCGTATTATTGGTCCTTAAATCTAATGGATTAGTTCCATTGGTGGCTATTCTTAATCCACCAGTGAATCCTGAATCAGTTGCTAAATAACCAAGCGCTCCACCGGCAATTGATGTCGCTTGCCAGTTAAAATCTCCGGCATCAGTTGATAGACTTGATTCAACATAGGCACTTGCACCAGAATTGCCATTAGTTATTATGCTTCTTAAGATTTGATTTTGATCACGTCTTGCAACAAAAATGTTACTGATATTCGGAGTTGAATTAATTCCAAATCCTGCCGTTGACGAAGTTAATTGCCACGTTCCAGTTATGCTAGGCGAATCAGAGAAAACTACATTTGTAGTCCCAGTCGTCCCGCTAACCGTAGTTCCTTGAATTTTTGCAATTGTGGTCGCCGTAGCTCCAGGGCCCGAACCAGTAACATCCCCGGTCAATGAAGTTATGTAATTTCCTGAAGGAGCTTTATTATTAAAAATATTAAAATTGGCTGCCGTTAAATACCCATCAACCGAAGAACTTGATGCAGGCATGCTCATTAATCCATTGCTTAAAATCAATGGTGATTGTGCCCGGATGATTTGAGAATTTTCAGCAAATACAACACGACTAATAAATAATAAAAATAAAAAGAATTTCATAAGCCCCCTTTAGACAATTTCAATATGAAACGATGTCACCCCATTTAATGCGTTCATAAACTCTAAAAATTTATTTCTGCTTTCAGTTATCATTGAAAAATTTGAGATTTCTTCACCAAGGAGAATGCACCCACTTGAGTCATTATTAAAATTTCCCGGATGAAATAAAAGGCCTGTATGACCGGGAACACCCATAATCTCAAAAGTTTCGAAAAATTCATTCGATATTTGATGAGTTCCTCTAACACACCAATATTTGCCTGCAGGAATTTTAGGAAGATATTTCCCATCTTCTTGAAGATAGGCATGCTCCAATGTTTTAGCGAATTCTTCATTATCCCCATAAAAAAATAAACTTCCAAAAATTCCTGTTTCTAAAAAATTTGTTCTCTGAAGAAGCATTTTTACTGATAATATTCTTCGATTATTATAACTCCCGAGCCCCCAGCGCCTGCCGCATTTCCGGTACCTGTTCCACCAGCTGAGCCACCAGCTCCGACACTATAATTATAAGATGTTAAAGGCTGACCAATAGTAAATGCTTGAACATATCCGCCTGCGCCGCCACCGCTATTACCAGGAGCTCCTAATCCAGTAGAACCTGCCGCACCGCCGCCGCCAGTATTTGGTGCACCGGAAGCTGAAGTTGCTCCAGTATTGGCTTGATTACCGCCGCCACCGCCAAAATACCCATTTCCGCCACCGCCGCCAAATCCAGAAAAAGCCGCGTTTGTATTTATGGGTGAATTTCCGTTTCCGCCAGTTGCTAAAATTGCCGTTGTCCATCCAGAACCACCGGTAGGAACGCCGCCAAGTCCACCAATAGTAAATCCAGAATATCCTTTACCCCCGCCAGAACCAGTCAAATTCCCAAAGGTGGTATCCGATCCATTTCCTCCGTCACTTGCTTGACCACCACCACCACCGCCGCCACCGATTAAACTAGCTTTTAAATAAAGAGGAGTTCTAACGGCATGAAAACTAATCGTTGCGTCTCCAGTTCCAGATGATTTAGTTAAAGTCCCTGAAACCGAAGGAGCACCGGTTCCACTTGCGATTAATTGAAGTCCTGAAGCGACAGTTTGTTTTACGGTAAAAGTGAAAGTGTTATTTGTATAGGTGGCCCCAATGGTTGCTGAACCAGTTGCAATAAAGAAAATATAATTTAGATAATGAGTTCCACTACCAGAACTATAAAGAGTGACTTGCGGTGCTAATGGAATTATCAAAGCTTTTAATTGAGATAAAATAACCGACTCATTCCCATCGACATCGAGCATGTCAGTTCCAGTAACATCCGAAGTTAACTGGGCTAGCTGAGAAGTGATAAAATTTGCTTGTCGAAGAGCTTTGTTATTTAATTTAGAACTCGCAACGCCAGGTTTATTCCCGCTATCTCTGTCAGTTGAAGCTAAATAATCGCTTTCGGATAAAAGATTGGTTCCGGTATCTGTCGGACAAAATTGTAAAAAATCATTTTGTGGCATTTGTTCTTTTCCTTATTCTAAGTTGGTGAAATCTCTCTTGCCCACGAACCTATATCCCACCCTTGAAGTAAAGGCGCGTCAAGATCCCAAGCGAAAATTGGTCCTGAATCTATTGCGACATAATAAGCTTCAACTCTTACTCCTTCCGGTTTTAAAGGAATATATCCACCAGTAATAAGAGCAAGAGTAAGTGAATCAATAATACCCCCTGCGATTATTAAATCGTAGGTCATATTTTGATTATCTTGAATTAAAATCGTAATTGTTGGAAAAAGAGAATCCCAAATTTTATATGCACCTTCTGTCGTGCCGTCCCAATGATTCGACGCGATTTTTCCTTTAATAAGAGATTTATAAGAATCATCAGGTAAAACTGTAACATTTACAGGTTGATTTGAAGGCTGCCAGGAACCATAATCCCAACCAACTGTATAATCAGTACCGTCCCATGTAAAATAAACCCCCGAAATAGGAATTGCGATATTTCGACTAACGCCGACCCATTGCCCGATAATATCTAATTGATTCCCTACTGCGATATCCAAATCAAAAATTGGAATCATTGAAGTAAATAGATTTTGAATTTGAATAAATGCTTTAAGATTAACTGTTAAAGTCTCAATAAAAATCGGCTGATTTCTATTGGCTGACGGAACTAAATTTAAATAATCATTTAAGGTCATGTGATAATAATTGTTACGTCAGTTGTTGGGTCACATACCGGATTTTCATCAAAATCAAGACTTAGATTACTTGCTGCATATGAACCACCATTTTTAGCTAGCTCAATTGTTGCAATATCATAAGCGGTCAAAGGAGGAACGCCATTTAAATAAGCCGGTGCAAAAAGTTTGGTTAAAAGAATAGGCTCGCCAATTTCACCACTGTTAACCATAGCCGCTACGGCATCTTGAATTTGAACTAAATAATCATCTGACCAGCCAACTCCTGTCGACATTGTTATTTGAACATGAACTGTTGCCGTAACCGCTCTTTGAAAATGGATATTAATCGGCATTCCTTTAGAATCGTAAACCATAACTGTTTGATCGCCATAAGTGCCACAACCTGGTGTTTTATGAATCTGAATAGCTTGGGCAATATCGCTATTACTTCCCCCAGCAACAACAACACAAATACTATGAGCAGGTACGCCATTTCCGTCTGTACTTTCGGTATCATTTTCATAACCCTGGACTTTAGTAACTCCCGTTACGTTTTCGACAGCTCCAATAGTTCCCTCAAAAACAGTCAAAGAAGGATTTGCCACACTTTGCTCTTGTCTTATTCTTAACGCGGCGTCGGATTCAACGGGAGCTCCCGGAGTTGCTGCAGAAGAATTATTTACAGTTTGCCATCCTCTAGTCGGAGTAAAAATTGAATTAATTGTATTGCTATCGGCGGTCACAGCTCCCACAATTGCAGCCGTTGCAACAACATCGATAGTTCCACCATCAGGAATAGTTACAACACCGGGTAAAAGCCATTGCTGATTTAAAGTATCTACAGCTACCCCATTTGTAATAATTGTCCCCGCTGTTCCACCAATGGTGAGAGTGGCTGTTGAAAATGAAGGGAGTTGTCTAGATACGCCATTAATTTTTACAACTCGTGAAAGACCTGCTCCTTGAGCTGAAAGTGGAGGGAAGGAATTATAAGTAGAAGCTCCTAAAGCCGCACAATCATACATTGCCTTTGAAAGAATTGCTAAAAATTGACCGTCTTGAGAATCTGGCTCTAAATAAACATCCGCACCATAAATTCCTTGATATTGAGAAATTAACCAATTTTGAACAGTTGGATAATCAGGATAATGATATCCTGTCGCGTCAATATAAACTAAAGTTGAAAAATCTACCGCCATTTTTATTCCTTAATAATTTATGTAATTTTCAATATCGACCTCAGTGGGTCCGTAAATCGTATCCAAATCCATTGTCGCTGGATATTTTCTCGAATCAGGATCAAGAGTACTTTCAAAATTAGATAAATCATTAACTCCTTGGGTCCCTAAAACTCTTTGTTGAATTGTAACATCAGCCGATTTTTGAGAATATTTTCCAAGAACTCCTTGCATATAGGCCGTTCCTTCTTCTGTATCTAAAAACCATTCCCCCACCCAAAGATTAAGTCTTGTTTGAACAGCTTGAGCCGGAGCTTCAGGAACATCCTTATAAAAATCAAGTTGTCCATTTCCAAAAGTATAATCTCCACTTGGTGATAATTTTCGATATCTCATGTAGGAACTCCGGTATTTCCCGTAAATGGCGTTGAAGGAACAGAAATTGGATGCGTGTGATTTTTTAAAGATACAGTTCCTGCTATCACATCGCCTGAAACTTTTAAATCACCCGTAATATCTATTTCAGTGGGAGTGACCATTTTTATCTTACCATCAGCCGATAACTCAATGTAAGTAGTCCCTGCGTCATTTCGAATTTGGACTCCTGTTGAACTAATTCCACCAATTACTTTAGGTAAAGATTTTGGCCCAAGAATAGCAAAACCATCTGAAAGATCATGCATTCTTGATTCCATAGGCGGTTGTATCCCACCGACTTGAAACCAGGCATCAATGCAACGGGATGAAAAAATAACTAAAACTTCATCCCCAATTTGAACTGGGAAAGTGATTGTAAAACCGCCCGCTGAGGGAAAACAAAGTAAAACATCTGGAAGAAGAGGCAGATTGACTAAAGTGATATTGCCGTCTTCATCTTCAATTTGGCCTTGAATAGAAGGTTGAACTTCAACGGTCATGGCGTCAAAATCAATACTTTGAATGATTCCAGGAATTGCAGTCCAAATACCTGCTTGCCTACCATCAAGCATTAAGCGCATTGCCTCTTCTTGGTCATTTAAAAGCTGATCTCTATCCATTTATAGCTCCTGAAATAACTTTATTTCCTGTTCCAGGCTGCACACTATTTAATGGATTTGCAGACACATCTTGGTTTAAACAAACAAGTTTTGTATACCATTCAATTCCTCTGGTATCCCCGATATGCTCTAAAACTAAAACATAATAAGACCCATCTGAATTTAATCGATTTGGAAATTGAGCATTTATTGCTGAGACATTTCCTTTTAATGCGGCAATCTGTTCAAGATTTAATTTTTGCTGCAAAATAGATGAATTATCTAAATAGACTCTTCCACCAATTTGAATATTGGGGTTTAAAAGACATTTAACATTAACTCCTTCAGTTGTTTGCTCGGGAGTTCCCACCATACCTGTTGTCTGAGTAATTTTAATTGAAGTACCGGGCAAATAAGCTTTTTTAGCGATAAAATTTACTTTTTCATTTTGAATCGACCAGGAATTTTGTTGAGTCTGTGCGATAGTGCGCAAATAGTTTCTTGCATTTGAAAATAAAACTTTTCCCCGGGGCAACACCGAACTTTGAGTTAACCCAGCAAGAGATCCGGCTGTTACTCCTTTAACACTCATTGCATTTATTATTGTGTTGACCTGGTCCATTTGAGTTGAGCCTTTTGAAAGAGTCGTATTTACTATTGTAAAATTGTAAGCTCTATCACCATCTCCCGCAATGATATCAATAAATGTGTCCGTTGCACTTTCTCTTCCTATAATTGTTTGTTTTATATTGCCTTGAAAAATAACTCCGCGATTTCCAGGATAGCCCGCTTGTAGAATTACTCGATTAAATTCTTTTCTGGATCCGATTTTTAAAGCCGTAGCTTCTCCTAAATTATAAACTCTAATGTCTGCCGTATTCGGAGTTGCGGTATCAGATCGCTTAACTGAAAATTTAATTCTTAATTGAGAAAGATCCACTCCTTCTTGATTTTTTCCAAAAGCGATAAGTTCAATATCTCTTAAATATTGTAAAGTATTATCGACTGTAATAGGAGGGATTTTAGCCATTGTCTGTTGCCGTTGTTAGAAAATAAAGATTACTTTCTACTCCTAAATTATCCAAGGTGGGAACTGCCGTATCATCACCATCAGTGTAGACAATCATTTGACCATTGATGCCTAAATATTCTAAACCTGCAAGACAATCAGCTCCGGTTATTAACGGGATTCCCGCAATAATATTTTCATTTGTAACCGCATCATCTAAATCAAATAGCCATCCGGCATCGGGAGAATCATTCCACTTAACGGTCATAATATAATTTTGACCTGCAAGAGAAATTTCAAAGCTTTGAGGAATGTTTTGTAAAGGCAAAATAAAAGTCGAATATCCTGGAAGTGTAGGGATAGCCATTTATTTAAACCCAAAAATTTGCGCACCTGTATAGAGCGCTGATTTTTTACCCGCAGCTTGAGTTGCACCTGTAGCCCCTGCATTTTTTTGTCTCGAACGGGGAACTTGAACTGTAGATACATTCACCAAAATAATTTGCTGAAAAGAAATATTAATAGCTAAAATATTTTCTGTCGTTTTATCTGTTGTAAGCCCTAAAGTCGAAATGAGCATGTTATCGTAAATTCTTTTTGGTGTGATAACACTAAAAGGAACTCTATCACTTTGAAGAGTTAAAAGATCAGCGTAAATTTTCGAAAGGCTAGTTGAAATATCATCGATAAAATGAAGCTGCATAGAAAGAGCTGTCGGCTCTTTGTAAGCATGATCAGTAATGGAAGCTCCCGATTGAACGGGTTGTTTTGTAATTGTTAACGTATCATTAGTATTTTCGTTAATAACGACTTGAACTGTTATCGGACCAAATGACCTTTTCGTTGAAAGAAGAGACTGTAATGTCACTGGCTCAGTTAAAAAACTCATCGGATTGATCCTTTAAGATTTCTCACCAAGTCGAAATTGACTCGATTTTGTTCTCCTGAAACTGCTTTTCCAACCGCAGTTGCGTCAGAAACTCCTTGAATATTGATATTTGTTTGTTGTTGAACATTTTGATTAGTTTGAGAATTATTGGCCGTATTGTTTCCAATTGGATTTACTTGCGGTACTCCTGGTGAAATAGGACCCAAAACAGGTGCTATTTTTGCAGAAGTATCAAAAAAATGTCTGCCCCATTCACCAAATTTTGCAATTGAAAAAAGAAGACCTTTAACTGTATCCCAAATTTTTGAAAATATTCCTAAAACAGAAAAACCGGCAGCTTTTAAAGCCTCAAGAGCTGCTAAAAAGTTTCCTTGAAATAAAAGAACTACTGCCGCGGCTAGATTGCCTAAAGTCTCACCGATTGATTTTAAAATACCCCAAAAATCTTCTAAAGTCTTTTTTACAGCATTAATGGTAGGTATAAAAGAAGTCCAATCAAAAAGAGATTTCCCGCCTTCTTGCCAAGTTTTAAAATCATCAAATAAAGCCAAAATGGCGGTAAGACCAGTAATAATTAATCCTAGAGGAGTTGCAAGAAAACTTAAATTTAATAATTTCCATGCGGCAATCACACCTAGAATAATTGTCGACCATCCGTCAGTTGCTTTATCTAAAGCAACAAAAAAATCATAGACTCTTCCTAAAATTGACCAGACTCTTAATCCTAATTCGTTAATAGCTTCGAATGCTTTAAAGATAATTTTGATAAATTTTTCAAGTCGCTCTTGAATTTTAGGAAGATTATCGTAAAGTTTTTTTCGGAAAAGATCAGATTTTTTTGTTAATATATCGAAAAATTTTGATGCAACTGATTTGTAAATTGCTTCGAAAGCGTATTTTGTTTTTGTAAGAGAAATATTTAATTTTAAAGATTGTTGAACTACTTTGGTTAGATTTACTCCTGCCGCTGAATATGCCTTAAACATTTCTTGTCTTAAAATTAAGGCTTTATTAATCGCGGGAGCTAAAATTTTATATTGATAACCTAAATCTTCAAAACTTTCAGAAATTTTTGATATGCTAAAAAAGATACCGGAAGCTACTGCATTAATCGAACCATAAAGAGCAGTAACCCGTAATGTGGCAGAAGTAATTGCGGCATTAAATTTGGCAAGACTTGCATCATCAACTCCAAACCCAAGGCCCACCAAAAAGGATTTTATTACATCACCATTCATTCATTGGCCTCTCGATATCTTCTTTCATTCTCAAATCTAACATCTAAAGCCTCATTCATCTTTGAAATATCGGATAAATCCAAAGTCCCGTCTTTTAAACTTTCATATCTACAAAGTCCTTCAAGTACTGGCCGAAAAAGCCAATCTTCATCGTCACTCATTGTGACCCAACTTACAGGTCTTTTAGTTCTTACTCCCCCACTACCTGAAATTATTGAGGGAGCGCGGCAAAAAAACCAGACATATTAAAAGCAAATGCGCGGCTAGCTAGATTTATAAGGAAGGGCAATTCTAAATCCTGAAACATTAAAAGTTTACCTGTCGAAATTTTCGCCCAATTCCCCGCTGGCTGTTGCATTTCAACTAATTTTAAAAGACTATGAAGAACAAATTCGGCATCTTCATCTGAAAGTTTTGAAAAACCGGTCATCACGGGAGCTAAAACTTTTGCAAGATTTTCTAATTGATCTTCTTGGGTAACTTTATCTAAAGAATTAATTTTTTGCGCATCTTTCAAAGCCGGAAGTAAATCTGAAAGAATAGGCCCAATTCTTCTAACTACGTGAAATTGATTAATCGCATCAATTTTATTTAATTTAAAGTTTTTCCCACCAAGTTGAAAATCTCTATCCATTATTGTCCGGCTCCTAAAATCGTCGTTGAAGTTCCACAATCAAATTCCCATTCCATAATTCCACCTTCTTTGGCATAAGTGATTGTGGGTTGTTTTTTAAAAGCTACTTGTTGGCTCACCGTATAATCTCCGCGAGCTAAATCTGTTGTCGTGATAACATTTTTTCCCCAAAGAGCGGATGTAATAGATTGGGCATCAAAAGCTGCCTGAAGAAGGGTATTCACGGGAGAAGTTTTTAAAAGCCGTACTGTGATTTTAACTGCATTAGTCGCAATCAAAGAATGCTGAGCTTTTCCATCAGCTCCAATTGTCATGACGTTTTTATCTTCAACGGCTTCAATGGTGATACCTTCTTCCGCAGCCGCAGCCCCCGCCGCTAAATTTGCAAGAATTCCTGGACCTGCAATTGTGCAGTTTGCATTTAAAAATGAATAAACCATTTTGCTTCTCCTTTTAGGTAAAAAATTCTTTTTATCTATTTACGTCTACTAAAATATCGACTTCTTGAATTGCGCCCGCAAGTTTTATAGCCACTTGAATAGGAGGAGCTTTTCTTGCATCCCTATCTGATTGCGATTGAAGTGCTACAGTTTGAGCGAAAATATAATATCCGGTTTTTAAATATTGCCCCGTTGAAATCTGACCAAAACTTGGGCCGTTCCACACACCAGGTGCGATAAGTCCATTTGCGACTGCCTGACCGCAAACTTGGTCAATTGCATTTACGATTTGATTTACACCGGGATCAGTTTGGGGAACTTTAGTTGTTGAAGTATAAAGCACATTGTAAACCGCGGTTTGAATCGCATTTTGCAACCAATCTGTTCCTTGAATTTCATCAAAATAAGCGGGCCCAGACATCACACCATATTGGATAATTGTCGTATCATCGATATAGTCGACAAAGACATTACAGCGTTTTGCTTTTAAAGTGTCGGCTTGGTCTTGATCTAAATCCTCGCCAACAACACCCGGCTCTTGTTTAAACATTAAAGTAATTGTTGAATTGTCAGCCGTATAATCTACTGTGAATGCTCGACCAAAAAAGGAAGCGATTGCATAAGGATTTTGGCTATATTGATTAAAAGATTGTAAATAGCCGCCCATCATCATTCTCGAAGCTAAATCGGTAGTAACAAGAGGACTTAAAACATTTGTGTCTGTAATCGTAACCCCAAAGATTCGAGTAATATCTAATCCCTCGATAAAATCGCAAACATCAATATTTTGGTCATCAGTCGGTTGAACAGAGGCTTGAAACATTAATCCATACCAAGCGGCAGATTTATTGGTGAGAATTGCCGCACATTGAACAGGAGTTTCAGCGTCATAACCTGGAACTAATGCTTGATCAGTACTTTGAGATAATTTTAGTTGATCAGAAATTCCAGTTGTTGCGTATCCAACACTAGAAGCAACTGTTCCACCTGAGAGAGTGGCCCCGGAAAGTGTGATATGGGAGCTTGATTTTGCAAGAGTAAATCCATTACCCGCTGTTCCAGTTGTTTTATAAGTTATTGTCGTTAATGTGGAAGCTGTCGAATAAGTCGCAACTGTTAAACTTGCATTTACTGAATTTTGTAAAAAAGTTTGAAGATTTGCGGCAGTTTGTGCAACTGTAGGCCCGACAAGAATTTCATTTCCTACAGGGCTTACTGCTACAAAAGTAAGAGCAATTCCATTAACCGTTAATGTATCGGCTGCAACTCCACCACTTAAAGTTCCCGAACCTGAAACGGTTATATTGGTACTGCTTTTGGTTAAAACATATGAATTACCGCCAGTGCCGTAAATTCTAGCCGTTACTGTCGTTACAAGTCCTATGGTGTTATAAGTGCATGCAGAAAGATTGCTATCGGCTGATGTTTGCAAAAATGCTTGGAGTGCAAGAGCGGTCGCAGAATCATCGCCACCAATTTGAACTTGATTGCCGGAAGGAGTTCCTGTCACGAAAGTAACGGTTGTTCCGTTAATATCTACAGAATCGCCATTTGAAGGATTTCCGGTTAAAGTAATTGTTCCTGAAGCTCTAACTCCATAACTTGGATTTGTATCAAGACTTATAGTACCTGAAGCTTTAACGCCTGCGCCGGAAGTTGCGCTTGTGATGACAAAATTAGTTCCATTCCAAACACAAGTAGCGGCACCACTAAAAGCTGTTGTAATAATAGCGGCAACTGCATTTAAATTTGCAGCTCCTGTAAAATCTAAACCTGATAAATTATGAGTGACACTATCAATATCGATTGAAAAACTTCCGGCAGAAATTGTATTCCAATTTGAAATTAATTGTTCACTGGCTGTTAAAATACCGCCAATATTTTGAGCCGCTGAATTAGTTCTAATCCACCTACTGATAAACATTTGAGCAGGACTTGGTTTTTGACCAAAATAAAGCTCGGCAGCTTTTGTTACAGGTGCATCTGCTCCAAAATCTAAAGCAACACTATCTAAATCTGAATAAGGTCTTATTCGTTCAAGACCGCTGATAACATCAGAATCAGTTGCAATATTTAGAACTCCGAATGATCGGACTGAGGCAGAAAGCGGATTAAGACTTATTGAAACTTTAACGATATTTGATACCGATAACATGATTTAAAATCCTTTCAATGAAAGAGTTAAAGTTCGAGCGGCAGCTTCCGAACTCCCTGATTTAACTTTTAAGAATCTGACACCTTGAAAATCTTTTGGGTCTATCGCAATAAAAGTTCCTTGTGCGACAGTATAAGTAAGAGTCGTTCCTGATGTTGTCGATTTTAAAGGAACAAAAGTCCCATCGATCGCATTTGAAACTTCAAAAGTAAGAGCAGTACCAGTAAAACTTGCTGGTAATAAAATGCCACAAAGAACCATTCCACCAGTGTCGATAGCAGAAGATTCCTGAGCACTCATTGCAATCGTTACTTCTTGGTCCCAATTAAAATAACCTTGATATCCGGTTACAAACATAAAAAATCTCCTTTAATTCGAAGGAACTTTCCAAACTTTTAAATAATCTTCATTTCCAATAACCGTATAAATCGTCCCATCTGACGATATGATTGTTGGAATTGGATAAATCCGTTGAATCTCTCTTCTTAGAAAAACGCTTGTTTCAATTCTTTCGATCCATCTTTCATTAACGAGATCCGGGATTTTTCTTCCATTTGTTATTTGAACAAAACCCATATTCGCATTTTGAAGTTCAATTCGATTTTGTTGAATTTGAAATCCATCTCTTAATAATTCGTAAATTTCTAAACAATAAGGCCCGTAAATAGCACACGAAATTTCAAGAGTTTCATGCCTTTGAGATTCAACTGTTTCATCAACTTTAGTTCCTATGTAACTATTTGCATCGGGCACTGCGTTACTAATTCCTAAAGCCATCCAACTTACTTCGAGATCAGGTTGTTTTGGGGGTTGCGGCTGCCATTTTGGTCTTACCATTGATCCGGGAAGTCCCGAGATACCAACAAAAACAGTTTGAATAAATTGAGTCACCGTTAATTTATTTGGTGGAACAGTCGAAATAGACGGTAAAATATAAGGATTCATTGCGCTGGCCTTTCTGCCACACAAATTCCTTCAACCCAACCAGCACCCCAATTCGACCAATCAGCTACTTGTTTCACTTGAAATCTTTTATTTTTAAAAAGAATAATACTTGAATATTTTCCGGTTTCAGTTGTAACAATTGGTCCTTTAAACCAAAAAGAATAAATATCTTCATCTTGTAAAGCATCACTTAAACGTTTCAAAGTTTTATAATCCGCAGGTTGAACTGATCCGACAGAATAGCTATTCACTTCTTTTATAGAATTTTCACCAAGAGAGTTTACATAGGGATAGCGAGTAATCACTTGCATTTCGTCCACAAAATCAGGATCAGTTAAAAGTTCTGTCACATCGATTTGTGCCATTTACTTTCCTTCTCCTTTGACAACATAAGTAATCGCATTTCTCATTTGACCTGTAACAATGAGAGCTTTTGTTCCCTTAAAACCTCTTGCTTCACGTGCATCTAAAGTTGAAGCCGCGGGTGCCTCAATTCCTTCTTGTGAATTGATGACTTTTTTAATAGATGTTGAGGCCACAATTCCTGCGCGTTCATAAAGTATTGGCAATGCTGAAAGACCTTCTGATAAAGCTTTAATTGCTCCATTTTTAAAAATTTCAGCAATTTCAGTTTGTGCTTTTCGAATCCCAATCTCCATTACAGGACGTGCGGGAATATTATTCTGAGGACTTCCAAAATTATTTATTGCAAGAAGAGCGGCATTGGTTATATCAGTATCTTCTTTTTCTCGGGAAGATTCAGATTCTGGGATCCCAACAAGTACCGTATCATTTTTAAAACGTTTTATAATTTTATTAAAATCTTCGGTGAAATCACTTGTAACTGTAAGAGTAGGTTTTTTCATAATTGCCTAACTCCTGCTCCAAATATTTTCACCAATTGAAAAAATTGTTTTCCATAATTTGTAAGATTCCAAAATCCTGCATCTGTTAAAGAAGTTGAAGCTGTATCATAAGCAACTGTTGCGCTCCCAACAGTTTTATTATTTGCAATTCCACCTGATTGACCGGGAATCCCTCCAACTGCCGCTGATCTTCGATTTTGCGCATAAAGTACTAATTGGTGAGCCACATAAAGACTAACACCTGTTGACCATGCTTTTTTCCAAATTTCTTGTCTTACTTGAAGAGTGGCAAATCCTACCCAAAATTCAATTTGAGCAGTCGGGTAAAGAGTAGTATCAGCGAATTCCGGGAACTCCTCTATAAATGCGCCAATATCAAAATCCACAAGTTCATCCTCTTAATTTGGGATTTTTAGCTTTCGGTTTTTCTTTTTTAGCTTCAACAAAATCTTCTATTTCTTCAGATTCTTTTTTAATTTCCTCTTCAGGCGGACATGGTGGACAATCTTTAGATTCTTCTTTTATTTTTAATGCGGCTTCAGCTTTTTTTTCTTTTTGTGCTTGAATTCTTTTTAAAATTTTTTGAGCACTTTCAGGAATTGCCGTTTCTTTCACTTCTTCTTTTTTTTCAGCATCAATAATTAATCCGACCCCTACATATTTTAAAAATAAAGGATCTTGTTCGGCCGCTTGAGATAAATCTTGAAGACCTTTTTTATAATCTTTTCCACCAAGTTTTACACTTTGTTTTAACTTATAAATCATAAAAACTCCAAAAATTCCCGGGGATTTAAAAAGCGCTCCCTCTTAAAAAATCCCCGGTAATTTTATTTTAAATTCCGTCGGCGTATCTGATTGTTTCAGGGTAAACAAGTTCTAATTCACCGAATGCCCAGATATAAGGAGCAAAAAATCGAATTCCCATATAATAGGCAGTTTCTCGTCGAATCGGGACCATCGGGAAACGAACTCTATCAAGTTCATTCGTATAAGCCACCATTCGATCTTCCGAATCAACTCCTACGGCGGTTAACCATTTTACAGGTTGGATATCCAATTCTTGACCATTGATTTGAAGAGCAATGGAATTTTCTTTTAAGAATTTAAGAATTGAGACATTTCCGGCAGAGCTTACTTTTTGAGAAGCGATATAAGAGAATGGAAGAGGAGGCAAAAGAAGTTTACTTGGGCAGACAGCATATGCGGCAGCTTTCCAAGTATCTTCTAAAAGTTGGTTAACATCGGCTAAAATTTCATCCGCCGTTTTTTCAGACCAAAGAGTAGACCCGGATACCCCCGTTGCAACGGTTGTTGCCGTTACATCAGAAGAATTGATAAGTCCTGTCGCTCCTACATCAGTCGAACCGATATAGACCATTTGATCGATATTCATTTGATAAAGAATATTCATCGCGTCCATTTGTTGGCGATCAATAGGTTGTTGAGTCAATTGAGATCTATCGAGCTCAACAGAAGTATAAGAAACTTCTCGGCCTAAGAGTCTTAAGGGAAGAACAACTTTTTCACCGTTTACACTGATTTTTGCAATAGCAGTGGTTTCAGGAGATATCCAAGGCATATTCCCTTGAGTATTTTGCAAAGTACCAACACCTGCGAAAGCTTGTCTTGTGAAACTGGTAGATTCATAAGACATCGTGATTCCAGGTCGCAATTTAATATCACGGCCCCAACTTACACTCACCAAAGGTTCATGTAAGACTGGATCGAAATTTTCAAGTTGATTGATAAAATAAGCTAAAGATGAATCGCGAGTTTTAAATCGTTTCATCCCTGGTTTTATGATTCGTCCCATATTTTTTAATCCCCCATTTTAAAGTTTAGCGAGCAATTCTTAACTCAGCATTATTGTCAGCATCTTTTCCGTCAGTGGCCCATTCTGCTTGCGTTGCAGTTAAAGCAACGGCATTTCCACCATCAGTGCCATCGGCTCTCAAATCGCCAACATTGACGCCGCCATTTGCAGTGATTTGAATATAGACAGTTCCCCCTCGTACAGGAGTTCCGGCAACGCATTTCACGTTGATATATCCACGGACACAAAGACCGTTAGGTTGATCAGGATTAGGTACTGTCGGTTCAAAGGTAGCATCTGAAGCAGTACTTCCAGAAATTCCGGGAACTTCCCGAACCAAAACTCCCGCAAAATCAGTGGCAACACTTGAACCAATCCATTTTCCAATTCCACCAGTTTCGTAAACCATTGGAACGCCATAAGCTTGTGGGAAAGTCGCAGGACTTCCGTTAGCTTTTAACATTGCAGGTTCAACGTTAGATTCATCAGGCCGAGTGATATCCCCGGCAATTCCGGTCGGGGCTTGAAATAAATATGCAGGCATTGTTAAACTCCTTTGTTTTTATAAAATTCTTGGTTTTTCTTATTTAATTCTTCGGCGGTCATCGCTCCTTTGGGTGTTCCCAAAGAATCGAAATTTTTATAAGATTTACTTTGTGCAAGAGCTGCATTTCGTTTTTCTTTTAAAACTTCGCTTGCACCGATAAAAATTAAATCAACTTGTTTTTTGTCTTTTAGATTAGGCGCTTTCCCACCTGTAAATTGATGAATCACTTTTTGACCATCAACTGTTTTATAGGCAGCTTCGATCACTTGAGATTTAAAGTCTTTCCCTTTAATTTTCATCCCAGGCACTAAAATCTCAACACGCGATGCGCTATCAGTAACTTCTTCGCCTTCTTCTCCCATTTCTTCGTCATCATCGGTAACCATATCGTCGCCATCATCGTCAGTTACCATATCGTCATCATCGTCAGTTACCGGAACTTCATCTTCTTTAGATTCACGTTCCATAAGCATTGAAACCATTTTTTCTAATTTAGCTAGACGGGCTTCTAAACCTGTTTCACCCATTTCTTCAGTATCATCGTCTTTAGCTTCTATTTCGGCAGGTTTACTTTCGGTAGGTTTGGTTGACGCATCATCTTGTTGTTTTTTGCCCATTACATCAAGTTTCTCAGAAATATCTTTCACCATTTTGACCATTTCATCGTATCCGGCCCAATCATCGTCTTTTGTTGGTTTTTCTTCTTTTCCTTCTTTTTCCTCGACATCAGCAACTTTCAAAGCTTCATCTTGAGCTTTTGCAAAAATCGCTTTTATTTTTTCCTTCACTCCCATAACTTTTTCCTTTCTTTTATTATCGTTAATTGCGTAACTAGTTCCCGCGCGAGCTGCCTCGACAAGAGCTAGATGATTTCCAATAATGTCTGTTTGCCTGCCTCGACCAATTCCTGCTTCAATGTAATTTGCTTCATATCCGCATGAAACTTCGCGAAGACCGTTTTTAACTAGTGAAATCGCTTTTGCGTCGGTAACAAGAATATCGGATATCAAATCATTTTCGTTTTCACCCGTACCGCGACGTACATTTTGAAGAATACCTTTTGCAAGATTTCCCCAATTGTCGGGAGTTACAAAATCTGCCGGATGATTAATCGTTAAAGCTTTTCCTTCAAAAGAAGCGATCGTTTTTGGTGAAAAAACTTCTTTGGCTTCTCTTAAAATTATTACTTTTCCGTCAGGACCAGGCGTAATAGGTGTTTCATCCGGCCCATATTCCATTTCACCGGTTCGGGCAATCGGGACATTCAGGCATAAAAGAAAACCTTCAGGTGTTTCACGAATGTTTTCTGAAATCTTAAATGTCGTATAAATTTTCATTTACCGTGAAAATTTTTTTAAATTAAAGGCGCAGGCAAAGGAACCATATTAAAGGCTAATCCAATAACTGTTCCGTCTGCAGGAGCTGCAACTCCTGGTAAAATCGTTGCAGGTGTTCCTGTAAAAAGTGGCGGTGTTGAACTATCATTAGTTCCCGCAGGCGTATAAGACGCATTTCCTAAACAGACAAGAACCATAGTCCCACTTTTTCCGTCAGCTGTATTAACAGAAAGATTAGGATCACCAATTACTTGAATTTGGGTTACTCCGGCACCTGAAGCTTTTTGAACTTCAACAACACCTGTTCCTGTTGCAGTAGTGGAAGCTTTTGCAACAAAAGCAACTCCAACAGCGGGTGTGATATTTGCGGGTAAACCTAAAAGTTGCCATTGAGCTGCCGAAGTTGTTCCGACTGAAACAATGACATAGACTAAACCTAAAGTGACTCCACTTGTTACGTTAATTGGAGTTCCCGAAACGGGAGAGACAAAACCGTAAGCACCATTGACGTAGCCTGCATATCCAGTTTCAAATTCTATGAGAATATATCCAGCTGCGGGATTTGGATTACTAGGATCAGGAGTTGCCGAAGTGTGCATATAAACTGCTTTTACTCCGGGTCCAGTCGATTTAAGTGATCTAATTCCTAAACCATTTCCATTGGTAGAATCCACAATGAAATTACAGTTTATTTGGTTAGATCCGCCTTTAATAAAATTATTGGAAACTTCCCCGAATTGATTTTCGAGAACTAAACTTGGATACATTGATTGCCCCCATAACCCATGAAGCCTAAGTATGCGGTGAGAATATTTAATTTGTCTAGGAAAATTTTATTCTTCTAAAAATATTGGTTCCGCAAAACATCGGCAATTTGGAAAAGTACCGGGATGACCTTTCATTCCGTCATCGAGTGTCGGAGGGTTATCCCAAGAAAATATCATACCCTGAAGTCTTTGACCTTTGTAGATGCGGTGCGATTCTCTTACAGCGCCATCACCTGAATTATGCCATCGATATTGCAAAGATCCGACATTCATGGCTCGCTGTTGATTAATTACGGCATTTGCTCTTGCTGTCTCAGTTCTTGCAATTAAATAAGCGCGGGAAATAGCCACATCAGTAGAAGCACCCATTTCTTTTGCAAGCTCAGCAATTGATTCGGCCGTCACATTTGCACGACTTCCGGTGAAAAAAGCTTCATAAGCTATTTTTTGAGCGCGAAGACCAGCTTCTGTAGGAATTGACGTGATTAATCCAACTTGTTCATTTAAAAGAGCAAGAGTTAATTCACCAATGTCATTGTCAGCAATACCTGTTTTTAAGGCTTTTCCTATTGCTTTTGATTTTTGTGTGTAAGCTCTTTTATTTGAGTTTTGAACTTTTTGAAGCATTTTTAAGGCTTGTCGTGAAGCCCAAGGTTCAATTTTTTTTGCATACCTATCAAGTTCACGTTGCATTTCTTTTTCATTTTTAAGAAATGCGCCATTTGCATGTTGATCAATAATATGACCTGAAACTATTGCTACTTTTTTTAATTGCCGATAAAATTCTTTTTCAGCCGCAGTTGAAGGTTTAAAATTCCCGCGAAGAGTTTTTGCGTCTAATGTTAGAATCATTTTTATCGCTTAAACCAAGAAATCCATTTTTTATCTTTAACAGGTTCTTTTTCTTCTTCAGATTTTTCTTCTGATATTGGAGTAACATCAGGCAGTGGCGGAGGTTCTAACTCTGCTTCTGCAATATCGAGATCTGAAATATTATTGAAAAGTCCCGATTCACCGGAAATATCTTTTAATTCTTTCATTGCTGTTGGAGTTGAAAGAAGACCATCTTGATGAGCTGCAATTATACTTTCAGCATTAGTTTTTGTAATATTTGCTTGATCAAGCTCATCCATTTGCCAAAGAGATTTAAATTCAAAATCAAAATCATCAGGAAGAGATTTTCCAAAACAAGAAGCCCACATAACTTTATAAAGAGTATCGAGAGGATCTCTTAAATTTGATTCTTGTTTTGCATTTATTGAATCATAATACATTCTAATGTCAGCTTCACCGCTTGTACCAAGGCCTGCCGGAAGTTGCCCAAATAATCTCACCAAAGGAATCTCAGCCGCACCTGCTAGTTGCTGCATTCCTTGTAAAAGCATATCGGAAAGACCCGCAAATGAATAAGCTGTTGTCTGAAAAGTATCTTCTTTGTCTGTAATCGTTAATCCTTCATTTACCTGAAGAAGACGCATCGTTTCAATTTGAGAAAGAAGACCTTCCATGGCTTCACCGCCGGAAGCAACAATTTGGCGATATCCGTCAATTCCAATAGTTCTTAAATTTGCTCGATCAATTAATTGAAAAGCTGATAATGACGCATTATCAAATGAAATAAGTCTATCCCATAATCTTTCAAGACAACTTTCTCCCCACATCATTTCAGTGATTGCTTGAAAAAATGGTAAAAGAATTCCGATATATCGAATACATCTTGTATGATGAATTGTAATTTCGCCGGTCATTGGAGGAGCTGTCGTGCTTGAATTTAAGGGAGAAGTAACTAAATCATAAAAAGCGGGAAGTCCTATATTTGGGCCTTTTGTTATTACTTCAAAAAGTCTAGGATTTAACATCCACCTATCGTAAATTGCTATTCCTTTAAATTGACCTTTTCCAATGGTTGAAACATCAAGTGGAGTTGCAGGATCTTGTCCTTCAATCTGCATTACTCCAAGAGCTCCGCCATAAAGTCTTCCCCATCTGATAAGAGTATTTAGACTTCGCCAGATTTGAAGTCTAGTGGTCATTTTATTGAAAATTTTTAAATCATCTTGGGCTGACGTATAAATTATAGTTTTTGCACGAGTCATGTCATCAGCAACTGAATCAACAATTTGGCCAACAATCCAAGAGCCCCGATAAGCCGCTTCTAAAAGAACTCGATTTCTTGTGACAAGATTATATTCGTAAGTCCCACCTGAAAGAGTATTGTCATTATTTAAACCTAATCTAGAAATAAAATTGTCAAAGCCGTCTAAAGTTAGACGAGACATTTGATTTTTTATAGGGGGTTTGCCAGAAGAATCGGAATGATTTTTGGAAGATTGAGGGGAACCGGGCAAATCTTTATTGTCTTTATGATGCACATCGTTGATTTTCTGACTCAATGTAAAACCCCCCATTTAGGAATTACTTCCCTTTATTACCCAGTGATTCCCATAGTTTTAGTTTATTCCCAAAAGAAAATATAGCATCAACGCCATCACAAAGCACATCGACCATATCGTCATGATCATGAGAATCATCCGCAGTGAAGGCTTCGCATTCAGAAATAAAATCGTGTACCCAATTACCATCTTCAGGTAAAAAAACCTGTCCACATTCAAGATAAGGAATAGAATCCATAACTCTTGTAAGTTTATCTTTTCCCCGTTCTATTCCTTCAATTGGAATTAGATAAGGCGGTAATTTCAAAGTTTGAATAAGACCAGTTCCACTTGATTTATCTTCAACTTGCATTTTACGAATATTTCCAAAATGCTCAATATCTTTTGATTTTGCTTTTAACCAAAATGAAACTGCTCTTTTTTGAAGTTCCGGTGCTTCCCATTTTCCACGAATTAAATCAAGAAAATAAAGAAAACCATCAACTCCTAAGCCCATCTCACCAAAAACTGAATAGTCATTTCGCTCTTTAGTTTTTTGAGCCGTATCAGCAATAATAATCCGCCATTTTATTTTTGGTAAAACTGTAAATCGTTTGAACCATTCACCGCGAATAATATTCCCACCAAGAGCAACAGGATTTTGATCATATTGAGAAGCATAAACATGACGAGAAATTCTTTGACCTGTTTGATCTTTTCCTTCTCCGCGTTCCATTTTAAGTAAATCTTGAATTGGCTCTTTATATGGCCAATAGGAAAAACGATTATCAACTGTTTCAGAAAGTTCAATCATGTTTTGATATTTATCGGGAAGTTTATCTAAATAGCTGTTGTCGATGATGGCAGGAATTCTAATGACATCCCAATGACCATCAACGTTACCTTTTTGTATAAAGCCGACAGGATCGCTTTCTGCGATTCTCTGCATGATGAGAATGATCGGCGTATCAGGATTTGCCTTTCGAGATTTGACAGTTGTAAGAAGAGTTCGGTTCGCCGTATCGAGTTTATTTCGGCTAAAAGCGTCCTCTGGTTTGATAGGGTCATCAATGAGAATGGCTCCTTGAAAACCTTCTGCCATATGTCCTGCACGGAAACCAGTAATCTGGCCACCGAGAGAAGTAGCGTAAACTCCTCCTGCTTTATGTCCGTCGACTTGGATATTCCACCTTTTTTTTGATTTTTCATCAGGCATTATCCTTAATGGCCAAAACTTTTGAAATTCTTCAGAGGCAACAATATCTCTTGCTGTTGCCGAATTTAAAGAGGCTAAGGTATCTGACCCGGAAAGGTGCAAAAATCGAGCTCTTGGATTAATAGCAAGGCCGCGAGCAATAAAATTAATAACCACCAATTCGGTCTTTGAGGAACCAGGTGATACCGTGATAACGACATTTTTTTTTCTCCCCGTAATTACATCATCAATTGTATCGGCGATTAACTGATGATGCCAATTTACAATGAATTTTTTAGCTTCTCGAATTTTAAAAAAAAATCGTGTAAAAAAAAGATGAGACCTTTCACATTGATTTTGAACGGCAGAAAATTTATAAGGATCAGAAAAGATATTTTCCGGAAACATCTATTTCAAATCTTGATTTGTAAACTGAGTAAAAAAATGTCCCATCAACATCCCAAAAGCAAAAGGGATGATAGGTAATTTTTTTGAAATTTCGACAATAACATTGCTGACTGTTGCATCGATTCCCCATTTAAGAACAGCAAAAATATCATAACTGATAACCATTACTGTAACAGATGCAATCGCAATCAAAGTCTGTTTGATTCCAGGATTCATATTTCTTCCTCAATTTCTTTAAGTGCAAGTTTAACTTTTTCCTTATCAAAGGAAACATTTAGATTTGCATTTAAATTTTGTGAATTTAAATGCACTACATCAGGGATCTTTCCGATAACTCTTGAAAGTATTTTTTCAATGGTATCATAATCTCCTCGTTTTCGAGCTAGAAGCCAACAATAAGCAAGTGTACTTAAAAGATTTTGCTCTTTCTCTCCTTTAGCAAGTTTTCTAACTTCTGCTAAATCATTCATAGCGACAATTTCAATTAGTTTACAATATTGATCGATCGTCAAAGTTTTAAGTCGTCTTTTAATTTTTGAATGAGCTTTTCCACCAAGAGGATTTCCACTTTGTCCTGGTTTAAAGCGAGTTTTTTCAGGAGGTAGTACACGCATTATTTTTGCCCTGTGTTAATGCCTGTTTTTAAGTATAACAGTAAATTTTTTATTCTCTGTTTAGCTATTTCGAAATATAAAATGTTTTCAGAATATTTAAAGAATCTCCGCATTTAATTCTCATCATAAAGATAAAAAATTTTATTTTTTCTTTTTATCTTTTTCGCGTGATTTGGCTAAAGCGATAGCGACAGCCTGCTTTTGCGGTTTTCCTGCATTAACTTCTTTTTTGATATTACTAGAAATAGTTTTTTTTGAAGAACCTGATTTTAACGGCATGAAATTTCCCCCATTAAAAAAGAGTTAACGAGAGAAATATTTAAAGTCAATTATTTAGATTTTTCTTGACTAATAATAAGAGGTTTATACCATTGAGCAGAATATCTTATCCAAGCCGATAAACTTCCAAAGCAATATTTTTTGGCATTCATTTTTATCTGTTCAAGATCCCATTCATCAATTTTAAAAGTAATGAGAACAGGTTTTTGCGATTTTTTCTTTTTAAATTTTTGGGTTTTCATAAAGCTTCTTGATTTACATCTACTTGAAAAGTTCCACAATCTAGATTTCCATTTTCACTTTCAGTGCAAGAGATAAAATTGCGTGTTCCTTTTAAAACATCATCAACGGTTGCTGATAACATATTAAGTCTAAAATTTCCATTAGAAGCAATTTTTATAGGTGAACTCATAAAATCTTTTGTCATTCCCCCACCAGTTGGTTCATAGTCCCCATTATTTTTTTCACCCATATTAAAAAATGAATAGTAATCGGGCCCGAAAGTAAAATTATTTTGAGTAAATTGCCAAACTTTTATGCCATCATCCCAACAGTAAGTTTCACCAAGATAGATAAGGCAATACCCTGTTGAGGTATAAGTTTTTGAAGGCAGTATTGCTTGAGCGATTCGAGTTTCAGTTTTTGAATAATAAGTAAGATTTATCTTTTCGGAAGTATCTTGTGTTACAGGAACTGCGGGAATTGTCGCAGTTGTAGTCGTATTATTAGTAGTTGGGGTATCTGGTGATAAATTAGGAGGAGTTGAAGATCCGCATCCTGTTATTAAAAAACAAGCGACTAAAAGAAGTGTTTCCATGACTATAGAATAGCTAAAAAATATGAAAGAATTATGCTTCATTTCTTAAGTTTTTTTCTTTGATAATAACTATTTAACAATTTAAGAGTAGTTCGCGCGATTTCTTCATTAGTTCCTGTATAGACACGTTCACCCTTATCGTCGGTAATAACATACATATACTCATAATATTTAACTTGTACTATCATTTTTTTATCTAAGGTGAATTTTCGATTTTTTGAAATTGAGAGCCCAACTTTTCTAGCAATTTTTTTTCGAGTTCCTGCCATAATTTAAATTCTTTTAATTCATTATTTTCTTTCGCTACTGTTTTTAAAATTTCTATTCCGGCAAGTAGACAACGACTTTCTAACGCAGTAAGTTCAATTTGAATTAACATAATTCTCCAATCTTTCAAGAATAACGCGTATAGTCATAAAAATCAAGATTTTCATCATTCTGTTCTTCACTTTTAAATTTACGAAGGCCATAACCTGCAATTAAAAGCGCGTCAATAGGGCCATCCATATAATTTTGCTTTTTTGGTCGCTTTGGAAGTTTTCCCACCAATTGAGGATAGAGTCGTTGCACTGCAATAAGACTCTTCGCTTTTGGCTTTAAATCAGCTGAGATGCCCTCATGCATTTCTTTTGACCATTTACTAGGTTCAACCATCGTAAAAGGCAATTTGAGGCATCCTAGCGCAATTCTTAAGGCTTCAAATCCCCTGCCATAAGTAAAAGCGCCTTTTGCCCCCATCGCCATCGGCATCGCTCTTTCAAGAAAAACATGACTTGTTCCAAACTTTGAGACAAAAGATCTCAAAATAAAGACGACTTTTGAAAAGGATATAAGATTATCTTTTCCAACTTTTTCAACGGGCATCAAAAAAGTTTCTAGAAAATTTACACCATCGGTAAGCACAAAAGCGCCCTCATTTCCGGGGTCAATTCCGATCACTTTTTTTGACATTTTTTTTGCTCCTTTTTTACGTTTTTCGTATATACCAAAATTGTATATACTTTTTTCTCAAAAAAATTTTTAAAAAATGTCAGGGGTGGGGGGGGCTACTTCGTTTTCAACACTTTTGGGAGTGTGGCATCTTAATAAATCGATAATCATTTTACGGTATATACTCTTCACTTTAAAGTATATACGCTTTTATTATTACGTTTAGTGATTTGTAAAACTCTTGAAAATGAAGTAGCCCCCCCCACCCCTGTTAAAAATAAAAAATCTTCTCGTCGATAAAATAAAATTAATATATACCTTTTTTTGGGGGGTACTATCTTCAAATCTCTCTTCAATGGTGAAAAATTTCATAAATTTTCCGGAAATAAATCGATTGACCAATATTTTATTCCGTTAATCTTTTTCTGTGTTGCATTCAATTTTTTTAGCATTTTTCCGGCATACATAAGATTTTTTGTGCTTTTTTGCCAACCCACAAAAGGCCCTGAAGAGGTAGTACCCCCCAAAAAAAGGTCTGTTGCTCTGAATTTTTTTAAATCGAAATTTACCCGGTTTTTTTGCACTTTTTCGATGAAATCCAACATAAATTCTTTCATCGTTTCTGAGTCATCAGGAATCATCTTTTCTGCATGAATTTTATCCTCAAAAATTTTAGCTTTTCCGGTAAGCTCCATGGTGAATTGAGTTTCAATTTTTTCATCCCAAAGATATTTAGCCTCAGCAAACAGTTGGGATCTTTCGTCCCGTAATGCTTTAAAGTTTAAAAGCCCAACTTTGACAGGTTTAAATCTGCGATTACCGGTTTCATCGATAAGATAAGCTTCTTTATTGGTAGTCCCAAAAAAGACACATCTTCTTGGACTTTCTATGGCGCGTCTACCATAAGGAAGCCTAAATTTATCAACTGTTCTAACCACAAAGGCTTTAATATTTTCTAGTTTATTGTGGCTAAAATGAGCAAGCTCGCCAAGTTCGACAGCCCACATACCCTGTAAGGAGAGCATCGAGTCTTTATCATTTAAATTAGGAAGCCAGTCTAAAAAGTACTTATCCCCGACAAGTAATCTTCCGATAGAACTTTTACCGATTCCTTGCTTTCCCTCAAAGATAGGCATCCAATCAAATTTGGCACCAGGGATGTAACAGCGCATTATCATAGCAACTATCCATTTCCTAAAAACTTGAGCTAAGTATTCAGGGTCCCCTTCAGCATTAAAATTGCGTATAAGCCAGCTATCTAGTCTTTTTACACCATCCCATGGTGGGAGAGCCTCTATAGCCTCTTTAACCGGGTCAAATGAGTTTTTTTGGGCAATGACGACTAAAGCATCAGAAATAATTTTATCTTGGGGTTCGATTTTATAATTTTGACTTAGCCAATATTTTATCATGATGACATCTTCATCATTGACCAAAGCTTTCTTCTTTCCTCCCCATGGAGTATCGCGGTCATAGATGTCTCGATAGGAAAAAGTATCTCTTTTTATGACATTCTGTCCCATTTCTTGGGTCAAAATAGTCACCATATTTTGAACATTCTTTACAATATTACCATCTTTTGAACGGATTAAGTTATCTTGCCAGCTATCAGGTAAAGGGAACTTCTTAAAGATTTCAGGGCCTATCTGTTCTTCCTTGATTTTTTTAAAAGTATATTTATAAACCCATTCGGCTGCTTTTTTTCGAGAATTAGTTTGAGCATGATCATAACCGCATTTTCCTAGAAAATTCTTTGGATCAGTTAAAATCGTTAAAATCTCATTCTGGGAGAGCCCTTCCTTAAAAAGACTAGAAACAGTCTTTAAAAGAAAAGCAGACCTATCTTGAACATCTTTACCGTAAATAATGGCATTTTTAAGTTCATCACTAATATCAAGCCAATGAAGTTCAACAGGTTCGACTTTAAAATCTTCGAGAATATTTTTTGATTCGAGAATCTTTTTTTTATTTGAAAATTTTTTAAGATCAGATATTACAGGAATGTCATCTAAATCATATACGGGTTGTCCCCATTCATAAGATTTACCAGTTAGTGGGTGAATCGAAGGAGGAAGGACAACCTGAGCCCCGGTTCCAAGAATATCTATTCCATAATTTTCATTCTTAAGATGAATCGTCTTTGGTTCTTCTTTTGATAAACAATAATAATGTCGTGAACCTTTCCCACCCCCTGATCTGACCATCCCACCAGTTTTTGACCCGATAATATCTTTTGCTTTTTTAATAGCTTCTTTGAAAATTTTCGTATCGAAAGTTTTAATATCGATATCAACAACGGTGAGAAAACCTTCTTTAATTTTTGACGGCGCACCTAGTCTAACTCCTACATTGTAACCTTTTTTATAAGTTTTATTTAATTCCTCCCAAGTTTTTCTAGGGCCCTTGGTCCAGCCCGACTCTACAGGTTTTTTTGATTTCGGTTTTAACCAGATAATGGCAAATCCTAGATTGTATAGACGATGAGCTTCCGAAAGAATAGAAAGCTTTTCCATGAATTTATGTCCTTTCAAGGTTGAGATTTTTTTTTTTTAAGACAGATAATTTAGAATCGGTATGTACCCTTGGTGGTAATAGGTCTTCTATCGATCATCATTTCATAGGTTATTTTTTTTCCGCTTAATCTTCGGATACGACGCATTTGGTCTACTCTTGGGTCATTTCGGCGGATTCGCCAGTGGCGGACTGTCTGAGGATGAACTTTTAATTTTCTTGCTACCCATTCAATAGTTACATCATCTAACCATTTATCAAAGGTCATTTTCTCTTTATGTATTTTCAATTTGTTGCCCCCTTTATCAATTCAAAAAGAAATTTTTATTGTTTGACTAATATATAACGCGCCTTTAAGTTTTTGAAAGTATTAAAAAATTATTTTTTATGATTCAGAAGATGACATTCGAAAAAGGAAATTTTCTTTTTAAAGAAATCGAAGACTCAAAATTTCGAATAAAATTATCAAAAAATCCCGCCTGGAAAAATTTAGGCGATGACACATTTTCCACCAAAGAATTAAAAGAAGCGGCAGAATTTAGAAAATTCGCTGATGAAAAATGTGAAAGTATTTTAAGAAAAAGACTTCAGGAATATTATAATATTGGTGTTCCGATACTTAAAAAAGATATAAATTTTTTAGATTCTCATCAGATAGAAGGATTACATCATATTCTTAGTCGTAAGAGATCTTATCTAGCTCACGCACCAGGGGCTGGAAAGACCGCTCAAGCAATCATCGCTTCTTTTTATTCCATAGGTACCGGAAAAATTCTTTTTATCGTTCCCCCATCTTTAACTAAAAATTGGGAAAGAGAAATCTGGAAATTTAGTGATTTGCTAGATATCTGGCCAGAATATGAAATAATTTCAACTTTAAAAGAAATAATCTATCGAGCTAAAATTATTATCTGTCCTGATTCCTTGCTTTCTCGAAAAGATATCAACGATAAACTTTTAGAAATTGATTTTAAATTTATCGCAGTAGATGAGGCTTCCCGCTTTAAAGATCCTTTTTCTCAAAGGTCTCTTAGTTTCTATGGTGGAAAGTTTGATAAGATTTCCTATAAAGGATTATATTTAAATGCTAGATACGTTGTTTTTTTAGATGGCAGCCCCATGCCGAATCGTCCTATCGAATTATGGGCTCCTCTTTATGCTCTTGATCCTGAAAGCATTGACTGTTTAAATTACGATGATTTCGGGTATAGATATTGTGGAGCTCGCCCGAATGAGAGAGGAGTCTGGGAATATAAATATTCATCGAATGAGAAAGAACTTCAGGAAAAAATACAAAAGAATTTCATGCATGTAGTTAATGAGGATAGATTAAATCATCCTGAAAGATTACGTTCCATAATAGTCATGAATGAGGATGTAAGAAGTATAGACCAAAAGAATTGGGAAAAATCATCGATAGCTTTATTTAATACCAGAAATAAAATAAAAGAAGAATTCTCTCGTGGTGAGATGGCGCATTTTAGAAAAGAATTAGGACTTAGAAAAACAAAATGGGTAGCAGAATATGTCGAAGAAAAACTTGAAAAAGAAGAAACGATCCTTGTCTTCACCTGGCACCGCGACGTTTGCGATAAACTCGCCTTACTCTTATCTAAATTTAGTCCGATTCTCGTCAAAGGCGGGATGGGCAATAAAGAACGTGAGCTTGCAATATCTTCCTTCGGAGATAAGAATCAACGACTCCTTATCGGAAATATCGCAGCAATGGGCCGCGGACATAACCTTCCGCAAGCTTCCCGTTGCATCTTCGCGGAATTCTCATGGAGCGATGAAACAAATAAACAAGCCGAAAAAAGAGCGAGTCGAAAAGGATCGGTTAAAAAAAAGGTGAGATGTGATTATATTGTGTGTCCTGATTCCATGGATGAAATAATTTTAAATTCTCTTTTTCGAAAAGAAAAAAGAGTGAGAAAGATTATAGGTTAAAAAAATGAATTTTTTCTGTAAGTATTTATGGCATTCATGGTCTAGATGGCGAGAAGGAGAACTTTATTTTATCAGAGAATGCCGAAAATGTTTTTGTACTCAATTTAAAGATAAACCAACAGCAACAAAACAAGTGAAAGGAAAAATAAAAAAATGGCGAAATTAGAACTAGCACTCTTAGTGGGTGCAGAGAGTAAAGAGTGGCTTGAGTCGTTAGAATGCACAGTCACAAAATTAGAAAAATTAGTTAAAGAGTTAAACACAAATAAACTCTGTAAGCCTTGTGATGATAATGACGAAGACGAAATCTGTGACGACGAAAAGGTGGTAGAAGAGGAAGAAGATAAAGCAGAGGAATGTGATGATGATGATGATGATGATGATGATGATGATGATGATGATGATGATGATGATGAGGATTTTAAAGAACCTAAAAAGAAAAAAGGTGTAAGTTCTTTTGATGACGAAGAAGATTTAGAAGATGAAGAGGAATTAGAAGAAGAGGAGGAAGAGGAAAAACCAAAAAGAGGACGCCCGAAAAAAACTTTTAAATGGGAAGATTGCAATGAAGCCGCAAAACAATTAGTTCTTTATTTTAAAGAGAAAAAAGGATTGTCGGGAAGTGAAGCAAGAGCAAAAGTTTTAGCTCTTATGGAAAAGCATTTTCAGACAAAAACGGTCACCGATCTTAAACCTGAAAATTACGAAGAATTTATTAAAATCATGACGAAAGCGAAAGGATGATAAAAATGAAAAAATTATTTCTCACCATGGTGATAACTAGTATTTTTGGGGCTTGCGCATCGCAAGCTCCTTTATCTAAAAATCCTCAACCGAAAGAACCGCCCCGACCTATCACTATTTTGCAGTCTAAAGAGATAGCTCATATTGACGGTTCCACTTTAAAGGTCACCTATGAAAATGGAGTCGATCCTAAATTGGTAGTAGACCAGATGGTGAAAGCTTGGGCAGAAGCATTAGAAAATCTTCGGATCTGTCAGGATGAAGTTAAAAAATTAAAGAAATAAAAGTTTTAAACTGCGACGGCGTGGAAGGACACGCAAACGAGGAAGAGGCGCTATTCTCTCGGGAATAGACCATTGCCCGGAATCAAACACGGATGGGATAACCGGTATCAAGCCCGGTCCGCAGTATTATATTTTATGAAAACGTTTAAAATAGGCGATAGGGTGGCAGTTTATTCAACTATAGGTCGACAGAATGGTGAAATTATTTATATTTTCCCTGATGGAAAAGTAATAAATGTCAGATTAGATAATGGGACTCAATATCCGGCTCACCCAAAACAATGCCGAAAATTAGTGCCTAAAAAAGAGCGTAGGAATATTTGGATTAGAAAAGATCATTATGAAGTGATGGATTTTCATTGGCTTAAAAGAATTCAACCATCCGATGATTTAGATTCTTATTTTGAATTTCGAGAAGTGAAAAAGAAATGAAATTTAAATTTTATCTTTTAAAAGACAAAAATATTATAGGGACTAATAATATTTATGAATGGGGTAAAATGTTTGAAGATTTTAAATCTAGAATAATTGCCCAAGATAATTTCCGAGAAATTTTAATTTCCACAGTATTTTTGGGTATTAATCATGGATTTGATGAGGAAAAGCCTCTCTTATTTGAAACTATGATTTTTGGCGGGAAAAATGATGGATATACCGATAGATATAACACTTATTCTGAAGCCGAAGAAGGCCATAAAAAAGCAGTAGAGCTGGTAAGAAATGAACTATATAAAGATTAAGCTATCGAAACGGGATGTGGAGAGTATTGAGAAGAATTTGGAAGCTCTTTTTGAAATTAAAGAAGGATACGAGAAAATAGCTAAAAAAGATAATTTAGGTTCTGCTAGACATAAAAGAACTTTAGATATGTTCCGCAAGCGAGTTAAGAACGGGATTAAAGAGAAGAAACCGTATAAAAGACAAGAGGTATATAAGAAGTGAAACTAATCATCGAAACAGTTTATGAAAATATTACCGAAGAATGGTTTGAATGGTGGCTTTCCAGATTTCCCAAAGATGATGAATCTGCTTTGGCTTTAAGAGATGGAGACACATACGTGCAATATTCTTCTAAAGATCCGACATCGAATGTATTTGCTACAACTACTTATCGGATTGAGAGAGGCGACATATAAGAAATGAGTTATGACGATCCAATTGTGAAGCTAGGGATGTCTTGCGAACTTTATGACAAGATTTGCTATGAAGTGATGGAAGCGCATAAATATATGTCATTCCATACTCTTAGTGAACCAAATATTTTGGGAGTTATCGTTGTTCCTAGAGACAGAAAGAATGAGTTTTAAGAAATGAAATTTCAAATCAATGGACATACGTATATTTTTGAAAAATGGCTTCCTCATTTAGATATCGCAATATTTTATAGGGAATCAGATCCGAGTTGGATTCAATTTAGAACCGCATATGAAATGACTCAAATTGGAATTTTAATAGGTGTTTATGTCAGAACATAAACATTTTAAGTTAACCAAAGAAGTAAAAATATTTGATGGAATTACGTTATATCGTATCCAGGCTACCAAAGATCTTCCTAACGGTGTTAAGAAAGGTGATTTAGGCGGATACGTAGAGAAGTTAGAGAACTTAGACGGGAATGCTTGGGTTTATGGAGATGCACGAGTTTACGGAGATGCTTGGGTTTCCGGAGATGCAAAAGTTTATGAAAATGCTCAGATTTCCGGAGATGCAAAAGTT
>Ga0335069_10001104_pt1 | contig 43481 bp, 77 predicted proteins | sample Lox_Sample_11_FD_206714 | JGI IMG/M metagenome (GOLD analysis project Ga0335069, IMG submission 206714) | Soil microbial communities from Loxahatchee National Wildlife Refuge, Florida, United States - Lox_Sample_1.1 | ecosystem: Environmental > Terrestrial > Soil > Wetlands | place: USA...
TGCTGTCGATTCAGCTCTTGCTAAATTAAGAGACTATACAATTAAACATATTTATAAAGCTAGATTAATTGAGAAAAATTAGTAATTATGAGCCAACACAAACCAACAACTACAAAGAAGAATGGCAGTGGATCGCAAAAAAAGTAAATCTAGAAAACCTAAACCCTTTAAAAAACCAGGCTTTGATACACCATGCGCAGGTGTATGCTCTGATACTGCTGTATGGACTGACTTTATATTCTTAGATAAGAATGAATGCAAGCTATTTAGCAAATGGTTAATGGAATGCGTGAAATACTGGGAAACACACGATGTCGTTAAAAAGTGAAAATAAACGGCGTGATAAATACCTTCGTAAGAAGTATAGCATTAGCTTGAAGGATTATAACAAAATGCTTAAGAAACAGAATAATTGCTGTGCTATCTGTAAGAAGCATAAGTCTAAATTTGCCCGTTCCCTAGCTGTTGATCATGATCATTCAACTGGAGAGATACGAGGGTTGCTTTGTTTCTGGTGTAACAAACGGTTTGTAGGGAGACATACTAAACTTAGTGTTTTAAAACTTCTAACTTATTTCTGGCCAACAGCAAGGGTGATAGTCGAATGAATTATAAACTACATGTTTATATCCCGCCTATACCAGGCCTTTCTGGTTTTGGTAAGATTCCGCCAGTTCCACCAACTCCGGAACGTTGGATAACAACAGATATTTTCATAAAAGAAAAATACATACAAACCGTAGCTAAACATCCGAAAGGTTGGTCAGTTACACTAGTTTCTGGTGATAAATATATCATTTCACCAAAACCTAAGATACGAGGGTTATGAAAAGATTATATTGGTGGTGGTATCGTAAAACTCATGATTTGCCGCATCCTGATGATGTTTGGCATAAATTACAAAATAAAAAACCAAACTATGAATTAAGATATAATAAAATAGCTTTCTATTATACTCTTGGATTTACATTAGAATACATAGCAAATCGTTTTGTTGTTCCTAGAGAACGTGTTCGCCAATGTATAGCAAAAGCTTATAGAAATACTAAATGAAAACTATATGTCCTAATCATAATGACAGTACGCCGAGTCTCCATCATTATTCAGATGGGGCGTATTGCTTTGTTTGTGGATATTCAACCAAAACACAGTATCCTAAAAATATTGGTCAAATTAAATCCACATCTGAATTTAAGAAGGAGCTTGAGTACATTGATTCGCTTCCAAAAAAGACAATTAGAGGGCTCGATTTTAGAACTGATGATGAAGGATTCTACGTATTATGGCCCGATCGTAGCTACTATAAGAAAAGACTCTTCTCAGGACCTGTACGTTACTTGGCACCCAAAGGAGTCAGACAAAGTCTATTTATTTATGCCGATGGAGCCAAAGACATTCTGGCAGTGGTTGAGGGTGAAATTAACGCTATGTCTCTTGAGAAGTCTATCGCAAGGCCCGGTTTAGATATAGCAAGCCCGGGATCGGCGAATAACTTAGGTAAGTTCCTACCAGCTTATTTGCAGTACAACAAAATCTATGTTATAGTAGATAATGATGCTGCGGGTTTAGCTTACGGCTTAGATTTGAAGTTTAAACTTCTAAAACAGCAGAAAAATACAGAGTTAGTAGCAGTAGATAAAGATTACAACGATGTGTTAATGGAATCCGGCAACTATGGTGTTAAAAAAGCGTTCCAAAAAGAAACAGGTTTGGACCTGTTCTGAATGCAAAGATTTTAAGAATCGTAAGACTCCTTGTAAACATTTGGAGAAACTGATTTCTCCTGAGCGTAAAGAGCCTATGTTTGAATCGGTGTATAAATATGTGGGATCTAAAACCGAACCTGTTCTTACAATAGAACAGACAGAGCAAGAATTGCGATTCGTTAAAAAGCTTAAATCATTGAAAGTAGATCCTATATTATCAGACATACTTATTCTTAGATTTATTTATGATCTAACATTCTCGGAGATAACTAAAGAACTTGGGTTAATCAATGTTACTACAACTATGAAACTTTACGCAGAAGCAGCTAACTTCGTTAAAAAAGGATGGAAACAATGACAGCAGGAAATCCTAATGCACCTAACGATCCGTTGTATACACAGCGCGAAGAGGATAAATTTATCATACCTATTAAATACTACGACAGAGTAGTTTCTGCTGTTGAAGAAAGGCTGAAGCCGTATTATCCTAATAAATCTACGGAATTTAACAAACAGAGAAGTTTATATTTAGATACTCCAGATCTGAAGTTCATTCGGGATCATCTGTTTAATCTTAATAACAGATATAAGATTAGATTCCGCTGGTACGGCCCTAATGGTAAATACAACGATGAAGCTTTCATTGAATCTAAATACAAGAAAGATGGCGAATCGATGAAGGTTAGATTGCGAGTAGATAAATACTCTGTAATCCAAATCATGGGCGGTAAACCATTACCTGATAAATTACAGAAGTTGAATAAAGAAATCTCGGATGATGATTATCAAAAAGCCGTGCGCGTAATTAACAACTTGGCTACAAATTATGAATTACAACCTGCTGTTAATGTGGAATATCATAGGTTATGTTTTGCAAACAAAGATGAAACTATCCGTGTATCTATTGATAGAGATATAACAGTAACTTCTCTTAGAAAGAACTTAAGTGGTGATCCTCTTAAAGAGGATAATCTTTGGAATGATTTACAAGGCTATCTTAAGAAGTATAATGCTAATCAGGATTTTATTGTAGAAATTAAGCATAAAGAAGACACTGATTGTCCCGATTGGTTTGAAAATCTTATGCAGCAAGTACATGCAGATAATACCGGGTTTTCTAAGTATGCTTATGCTATGGCTGAGGTATTAGAGTGAAAAAGCACTTTTATTTTCTATGTGTATTAGGCGGAACTGTACTTGCTTTAACAGTTCCTAATCGATGGATGTGTTTGTTATACAGCTGTTTATACGGCATGATCTTGGGGGTAATCCATGGGATTTTTTTCAAAGACAAATAATTCTATAGCCGTATTAGGTGATATTCATTTTCCATTTCATAACAAAAAGGCTTTAAAAGAAGCATTGAAAATTATTAACTCGGAAAAACCAGCTTACGTTGTTCAAATAGGAGATTTATATGATCAATACAGCTTCTCTCGTTTCACTAGAAAAAATCTACTCCTTCCTCAACAAGAGCTTGAACGGGCTAGACTTCAAGCTTTACGTATGTGGGAAGCTTGTTATAGCAAGTCACGAAGATACCAGTTGTTTGGCAATCATGACGTACGACTCATTAAAAGACTTGCAGAATCAATCCCCGAAGCCCAAGAGATACTAGGAGATAGTTTTAAGAAGGATTACTACACTTTTCCTAATGTGGAGACGATATTCGATGATCGTAAAGAGCTTGTTATTAATGGGATTACTTTTATTCACGGTTATCGCTCTAGGCTTGGTGATCATAGCAAGTTTAACCGCTCTAGCACTGTTGTTGGCCATAGTCATGTGGGCGGTGTCGTATTTGAACAACTTAATAACAAGATCGTTTGGGAATTAAATGCTGGGTATCTTGCTGATGAGACAGCAGAACCAATGCGGTATCGTCCTCAATTAACTAGCAAATGGACATTAGGGTTAGGTCTTATAGATGATAAAGGCCCTAGGTTTATACCTTTGGAGTGAGTATGCAAACACTTTTGATTGTAGTTGGATTATTAGGTGGGTTGCTAGGAACTATCTACACGCTGTATAATAAATACAAACAGGCGTTAGATAAACTAGCACAGTATGAAACTCAGGAGAAGGTTAAAGATAACCTTCAGAAGATAGAAGAAGAGGTCAAGAATGTTCAAACTACGCAAGATAACTTTGATGATCTTGTTAAGCAGTTTCGTGATGAACACCCCGATAAGGGCTGATGATTGCGTTGCGGAATGTAAGAAAATCGTAGATGCGGCGGAGAAGACTATCTCTGCTAGAGATGAAGAAATAGCTACACAGAAGGATACAATTAATGCTCTTATCAGTGATCTTGCTTCTGCTACTAATACTATTGATCGAGATAGAAATGAGCTGAATGCGTGGTATCGGAACCCGATTTTTGCGATCGGGCTGGGGTTTATTGTAGGCGGGGCTACTGTTCTTTATTTGAAGAAATAGTAGTGATAGACGGTGGCTGAAGCTGCTAGTAAAGCCATAATAGATATAATAGCCTTACTTAGCTTATTCCAGAAAAGATGAGATTGCTCAAGAGGTTGTATACGCTCTTCCAATAGAAGAGAGCGTTTAGTATGATCCTGAAGTTCGTGATTATAGATAGCTAATTGCTGACTCTGCACATTAACTGTTGTTTCAATTTTATCAAGCTTAGTAATTATTTCCTTCTTAAAGCCCATCATTATTTCTGCTTAATATAGCAGCCTCCGTAACACTTGGCGCTCTTTTTAATACCTGTTGACCAACGGGTGTTCCCATTGCTTTAATTACAGGTTTAGCATAATTAGCGGCTTTTCCTAATTTAGATGCATTCATAGCTAAACCTAGTAATGCCTTTAATTTATCTTGATTATCAGGATTTGTTGCCGCTTCTGTAATTTCCTTAGTTATAGGTTGACCATATTGATCTACAAGTGGGGTAGCTACAGTTTTTGTAACAGTTTCTGCAGCTTTAGGGGTAAATAAATCTGATAGTGTTTTACCGGCACCTGATAAAACTTTTCCTCCTACTTCAGGAATTATTCCTGTCCTAACTACGTCTTTACCAGCCTCTGTTAAATTTACAGGATTACCCTCAGCCGAACCAGCTAATTGTTTTAACCCTGCTCCTAGTGCAGCACCGGCCGTCATACCTCCCGGAACCGGTGTAATAGCTCCTATCAATGATCCTAATTCTGGAGCTTTACTTACAAAACCTTTGAGTCTTTGCTCATTTTGTTCTGGAGATAGATTTGTAGGAGTGTAGATTCCACGTCCAAAAGCAGATGGTTGATACCCATATGAGATAGGCTGATTTTGTTGTTTTTGATAATTTTGATAATCAAGATAATCTTGGTATTCTCGTTCTTCTTTAGTTGCCATTATTGTCCCTGTGATTGCTTCCATTTTTGAAATCCAGCAAAATCTAACCCTGGAGGGGGGCCTGCGGTAGTTGATTTAGATATTGCGGATTCTTCCGGAGAAGTTGTTAAGGCGTCTTTTATATCACCAAAAAATGAGTGTAACTTAGGCGGTGAAGTTGGATTAACAGGATTTTGATTAACGGGAGTTTCCTCTTTAGGAGTGGGCATTGCAGTATTGAATAATTTACGATAAGATAAATCGGGAGTTTCGCCTTCTCTAATAGCTCTTTGATTAGCATGCCGCATTCTGATCTCATTCAAATTATCATTGTAAACACTCTCGGATTGGTCGATCATGTCTTTTAAAAAGCCATAGTTATCTGGTGTTAATGTACCATGAGCAGCTTGAGTCATCGCCTGATTTAACCTTGTATCTAATCTTTTACCAGTTCCATATTTAGCTATTAATGCAGGACTAGATGCTGCTCTAGCTGACCCTGTTTGGGCTTTATCCATTAATATAGGTAATACGTTATTGGCTATTTGATTACCTTTGGCTGCTAAATCTAAAAGACCATGGGCTTGTTTTATTTCACCTAAGCCTTTAGTAACAGGTTGCATTTCTTTATTTACAGCTGATTGATCTTGTTGCAAACGTTGTATATCTTTAAATTGATTTTGTTGGTAGGCCCTAGCGTAAGGATCAGCACCTGTTGATACTTCTCCAACCTTAGCCTGTCCGCCTTCTTCTACAAGCCCCTGGTCTTTCATACGCTGCAGACGAGCTATATCCTCGTCTGTACTTTGACCTTTAAGCAGATTTTGTAATCTAACTAATTTTTCTTCATTAGCGTATTTAGCCTGATCTTCATTACGTTTCTGTAAGAATTCAGAGAGCTTATCAATTTGATCAATTACTGGATTATTATAATCAGCCATTAAGTTATCCTATCGAATAAATTAGTGTCACCGCCTGCTTGGGTACCTTTTACAGGGGGTTTATTATTATCTTTATTATCATCTCCACCACTCATTAAACCACCGCCCATAGCGCTCATACCGGCTTTTAATCCCGATATAGAACCACTCAAACCCGCTGCTAAATCAGATGGAGTTTCTGTAGCACGTTGGCCTAGTGCTTGATTGTATACACCGCCGAAATAATTCTGGATATTCTTAGCTTGATTTTGCCTAGCTGTTTGTGTATCCAATTCTCTACCATACTCACCTTGAATAGCCTGTTGTGCACCAGAACCTAATTGACTTAGGAAGTTCCGGGTTTGCCCTAATCGCTGTAGATTCATCTGATATCTATTGTTAGCAATCTGTTGCTGGAGTTGAGCTAACTGCTCTTGTTTGTTACCTTCTAATCCAGAGAATTCCTTCCCTGCTACTCCTGAGGAACTTAATCCCCGGTCAGCCAAGGCTTGAGCTAAACTCTGTCCGCTCTCACCGAATTGTCTAGATATATCACCTGAGATTTGTCCATACGCTGTTCTATCCTCGGGAGTTAGATTAAACCCTTGGCTAGCAAGCTGTTGTTCCTCAGCAGTCGTTCTGCCAAGAGTACCACCTTGACCATACAATTGACCAAATATAGGACTTTGTGTGACTGCTGTCTCTGCACCAGCTGATGTAGGAGCTTCAGACAAAAATCCCTTAGCCATTGCATCGCTAAGCTGTTGGGACTGTTCAGGTGAAACGCCGAGGTTTCCTGTTACACCACCACTTTTTTGTTTACCTAATGCACCACCGATAGCACCGGCGGCTGCTGCTGCTATAGGTATAGCTGCTGCTGCTGGCATTTATAACTCCTTAATGAAACTAGAAATATTATTCAAAATATTAATAAAGCCCATTTCTTCATATCTAGCTTTAATTTTATCTTTATAGCCTAAACAGAATAGTTTTTTATACCCCATTTGTTTAGCAACTTTACTAATGTAATCTAGAAGAATTAATCCCAGTTGTTTTCTTAATTCGCCTTTATATACAGGATTACCAACGAAATTCTCTACATAACAAATATCCTGAATGTTAGGTAATATCAAAGATACTGCTAACACAGGCTGTTTCTGTAACTCTAATATAAAAGTAGTTGTTGGTATCATACCTTCTGTTGGACAAGTCTCATCATAGACCTTATGCCATTCAGCTAATATTTTGTAATCTTCTGGTTTATAAGGTCTAATATTTAAAGACATTCAATTACTGTGCATTCCATTCGAGGATAGGTATTGCATAATCTAGATTGAACAACACACCGTCTGTGGATTGCCCTATACCAGTACCTGTTCCCTTAGCATAGGAATCACCGCCGCTTATACCTGAAAAATAAATGTTATTTAAATCAGAACCATCAGCAAAAGCTGCCAGTGTAACTACCGCTGTAGTATTACCTGCGATACTATCCATTGATCCTACTCTACTACTACCAGCTAAATTAGGTAACTTACAGTAATCAATAGTTAATCCAAATGGTAGAGTAATATACGCTACACTGTTTGCTAATGTAACACCGATGAAGGAAGCTTTAACAACAAGCGTATCACCGCAGCGTTTCCAAATCCCTCTGTTAGTACTAGGATCTGTTTCTATAGCAGCACTGGTAGTAACAATACTATCATCTCTATGCCAGATGTTATCTACTACAGGGAATGTAAAGCTACTTTTAGGATTTGAGAATAAATCACGATTGCTTGGCATAATACCTCTTAGTAATCACCACCAACTGCCGTACACATAATACCTGAGGCAATTGCAGTTCCAATGGTAACATTCAATTTATATCCAGCAGGAAGAACCAGATTAGCTCTAATATACATAGGAATACTAGCTGCTGTTTGTGAGGCAGTGTTAGCAGCCATAGTTACTTCGTAAACTAATGCGTTGTTAGCTGCTGTAGTATTAGTACTACCGTTGTTAACAAAAAACCTAACAACTGTAGCCACGTTGGTTCCTAAATGACGAAGATAAATATCATCTAGTTTAGAACCATTCGTTCCTGCAGTAAACACAGTTGCTACTGTACCTGTTCCATCGAATGCGGTATTGGCATTAACTCCCGTAGTTATGTAGCTTGTACGGGGCGTCGCTGTAAAAATAGGATTAACGTTTGCTGACATTCTAGCTCCTTATAAGTTAATATACGCGTATATTTTAGCAGAGGTTACGCCCCCAGAGGGCCCTATCGTAAAACCTGTACTACCAGAATTAATCTGTAATGTATCGCCGGGATTATAACTCGAGAATACAACTCTAATACCTGTACCACCCCGGGTAGGATCAAGAACAGGCTCAGAAGACATCTTGCCGTTAGTATCATTAATCAATACCCAACCAGCCGGGTCAAGAGTTAATTTAGCGGATCTTGTTAAAGCTGTTGAATTACTACCGCCAGCTAAGTTTAATGCGCTAGCGATAGAAACCGTACTAGCACTAACCCCTGAAGCTGATAGGTAAGGTTTAGCAGCAGAAGTAGTGGCATTAATCGCCGTAACTACTTGTGTAACAGTAGATACCCCATCTGCGATCTGTACAGTCACTGCTGTTCCTGTTACAGATACAACCTCACTACCAGCAGTACCGCCAGATGTAAAGGTTATAGTGATGTTATTGCCGTTACTGCCGAATCCTGGCTTAGCAGTTAATGTGATACCTTGAGTTACTAGTGTTGCCTGAGTTTCTGTAGCAGCAGTATTACTCTGGATGTTATCATCACCTAATCCAGTTGTAGTGCTTGTACCACCAGCCCAGTTAAGGCGGTTTTGGATATCTGTTTTATCCTGATTAGCATTAGCTGATAAAATTTTAGTAAAAGGTACGTATGGTGCTATTGTATAAACTAATGTAGTAGCTATAGAATTACCCTCGGCTAACTGTTAATATTGAAGACAAATCCTGGAATGATTGATTCGGAATTAAAGCAGGGTCGAATATAATACTGTTGTAGTTATTACCGTCATTCCAGTTTAATGTAAATATACTTTCCTGATCATTCGTAGTTGTTTCTGACAGAGTTAAATAGCAATAGTCATCAGACAGCGTAATCGGGCTGCCAAACGATGTTTGAGTGTTACTGCCAGTTCCACTAACCAGGCAATAAACAAGCGCTGTAGCGGCCGCTGAGGCACGTATAGCAGTTTGTATCTGGGTAGCTGTAGATACTCCAGTTTGAATAGTAACTGTAATTGCTGATCCCGTGACAGATACAACTTCGGATCCGGCTGTTCCGCCGGAATTATAAATCACCGTAGGTGCTACAGTAGGATCTTTAGATATATATAGTAAATCCTGTATTACTATTCCAGGGGCAGCGATAGAGCGCTGGATTTTATTGATGTACACAGCATCAGCTGCGTTGATCTGTGATTTTCTTGGTTCAAACGTAAGTTCAGCTGTAGAATATGCATTCCCTAGCTGATCTTTGATTCTTAGCACGCAATCACATATAGTTAATACTGACATTCTATACCTTAAGCTATCTGTTGTGTAGGAATAGGTAGATTGCCTACTTCTTCCCAGTCAATTGCAAAAGCATGTATCCGAACAGGGGCTGAGCCTTCAAGCTGCTCGAATTTAAGTTTCAGTGAGGTTCCTACATTGTTATTCTCGTATGAATGTAGGTTAAACTCTATAGGACTGATATCAGGAACATAGTCATCCCAGAAAGCTTGATCCCATAAGGCTATATCCCATAAAGCAGGTTGTGCACCTTTAGACGGGGCCATAGAAACTTTAACTACTGATTGATATTCCATCCTGATACGATTATCAGCCCAATAGTAACATGTTAGATCATTTGGCGTAAGTCTTTCAATCCAGACTAGCACTCTATTGAATTGTTTCAATGTATCAGGATTACCCATATGAAAACTTTTAGTTTCATAATCAAAACTTACAGCTGTTGGAGCATCGCTGTAATGTTGATAAATATTCCCTGATTGATCTCCAGCTAAGAGTATCTCTTGGAAGTTAGACTGGCGAAAGGATAACAACCCGCTGTATTGATTACTGTCTGAATCGAATATAAAAACACCATCCATCTCAGGCTGTTCAAGGTTTTGACCTGCAGCACTGTTGGTATTCCGAATATCCATTTTTATACTGAATTTATTAACACCTTTAGTATGATGACTCAATCGCCATATAACCTGGTTTTTAGATTCGTAGAATGCTCCATAACCGCGGTTTAAGTTACCAAGGTCTAAATCACCATCTGGAGCGAACAATGCGAATATAGGACGAGATACTCTAGAAGGTCTACCTTTACCATCCCATATAAAAATACCATTAATTCCAATCCAGGTTAGGAAACCATTGAAAGGAACTATCAAAGTTTGAATCTGACATCCTGTTTTATCAACAATCTTCAGCTCCCAATCATCAGAACTAGTTCCTTGTAGAATCCAAAGCTCTCTTTCCTTGAATATACAGAGATATTCTTCAGCACCGGTTGTGTATTCCGAAGGTATACCCAGGACTGCTAATCCAGTTATAGGACCACCTGTAGCTACGGTTATTTCATTCTCTAAAGGCCAGCTCTCAGGTTTATTAAGATCTGAGAGTCTGATAGTACTGTTATATGCTGTTACGAGTCTACGTTTAAAGACTGTGATGTACTTATAAGTATTTGCCGTATCTAAGGCTGAATTATCTAATACCGTATTTCCGGCTCTAGCAACATTCTGCGAACTTACTATTGAGTCTCCAGTATCTACGTACGTTGTAGAAGTAGAAGCAAGTTTAGCAATAATACTGCCAGTAGTAAAACCACTGGATCCATTAACTGCACTCCTGTATATCCAAATTTGATCGTAAAGGGTTGTATCGTTATTCGTAATACCTGTTAAATCTATAGTAACTTGATCAGTCGTAGCAGATATGGTTGCTGAAACATCTAAAGCTACGTTAGAGAAGGTTTGTGTTGATAATTTCCTGTATTGAACAGCATAATAATATGTACCTGTAGTGACGAAAGTTCCACTATCTGAAGCCTGGGTAGCTGTTATATTACCTGTAGGAGCTGGTACTCCGTTTTTAGTTACTTTCGAACCATAATATCCGTAAATACCATTCATACCGCCACCAGCCATCCATAATTGTGTTCCCCCAGTTAATGTATTGAATGGTGAGAAAACTACAGGCTGAATTGAGCTGGAGTTTAAGAAATCAGTGTTAGCGGCAGTAGTATCATCCGTAAGATTCGTCGCTGTGTTTGATGATAAACTAAAGGTTTGAAGTTTAGTACCTGCAGCTCTTACTACAGTTCGTGTATCTGTAGCTACATCATGCCAGGATCCTAAACCTAAAGTGTTAAGTTGCGCATCAGGACTTGAATTTAATTGCTTAGCTGCCAATACTTTAGTAATAGCACCTGTTTGTGCATATTCGTAGTTATAACTCTGTCCTGTAGCTGCATTATCTGCAACACTCAAAGGGCTGGAGCTGATATCTATACCCCCTAGATTATGGGAGAATACAGTAATAGGCATGTGATCCTTAGATTGCGATGTACTGAATAATATATGTAGCGCCCGTTCCACCTACATCTGCGTAAACGCCTTTAGTACAGCATACGGGGATGTTGAATGTAACAAATTGCGGGGCAGCAGTACTTGCTGGTATACTTAAACTAGCAATAAGCACACCTGAAGTAGAAGTACCATCATATACACTTAATGTAGCTGCGTTGGTACCATCTGATTTTAATTCAATCGATGTCACTGCACATTCAAGTGCTACTGCTTGTCCATCGGCATTTTGACTGCCTGTAGAGGTTGCGTAAGGTAAATGCATCATTTCTCCTTAGAAGGGTTCGAAAGTATTGACATACTGGGGCGCTTTACTACGCTCCATGAGTTGGTGACGAAATTGTCGGAATAAATCTACCATCCTGGTATTAGCAAGAGCATACCCTTGTCCTTGGCCGGATAGATCATCTTTAAACTTAGCTTTAGCTATGATATAACTAACAATCAACTCTTTAAACAACGGACTCATTCCATTATCAAGAGTATCACTGCCATATACTAATACAGCGGGATACGCAGTGTATTCCATTATAAGACCTACAGAAGGATAATTACCAGGAGTAGTCTGAGTTGTAGTCTCGGAAGCCCCAGGAATAGGTCGTAGTACTAGTTTATTACCTCTGAAGTAATAATAAGGTTCATAGCTTGAGGACCCCTGAGAAGATTGTGAAAGATCATAATCATTCACTATATTCTGGTGGTATTCCAACCTTCTAGCTATCGTACCTTGAACTTTATGAACAGTCTTAACAGAGAAACAGTCAGAGGGTAGATCAACAGTTTCCACACCACCTACAATACTTAGGTTAACAGTTTTATCGAACTGACCCTCACCTGCTTCATTAACAGTTAAGAATATTTGCTGCAAAGCATCATTAGCGTATCCCGTCAGCTCTGCATCAGAAAATCTACTGTTTTCTGCCTTGGGCTGGTTTAGTGCTATCCTCGCGTCTCGGATCAGTCGATCCAGACTCGGTGCCACTAGTGTCGCCATCTAATCCCAATTCCTTTCTAATAAGTTCAGCATTGCTGAGTGCTTGTTTTGAAATCTCGCCTCTGAGTGTGTTAAGCTCTCTAATAGCTTCAACATCACCTTTTGATGCAAGAATCAACGGGTCAACTTTTAATCCCTTAACTTCAAGATCAAGCCTTAAGCTTGACATAAGATTATGTTTTTGCCATTCAAGCTTTTGAACACGTTTATTAACACCTTCACGGCGCTTATCTTCAAGATACTGGATGCGCTCAGGATTATCTTTTTCAAGTTCCATAATAGAGTCTGGTATTTCAACCAACCCCTCTTCACCTCTTAATTGACCCATAAATCGAGCTAATTCAGGGATATAGAACATCTTGATTTCACGGGGCTTGAATGTAAACCATTTCCCGTGAGCTTGTGTTGATACTTGTTTGTCGAGACAATTCATTACGAACGGCATGTGAACCTCCTACGGTTAGTGAGCCTTATTGTTGTTTCTTGTCTGAGAAAAACCAGAATGGGTTAAATCCTGATTGAGTATAATCTTTTAAATCGCCGAATGCTTTCTTATAATGTTTAGCAGCGTAACGGATACTATCTTCTTCTTGCTTTTCTAAAGCTATTTGCTGCTCTAGAGCTTTTGTATCATCATCTTCCCAAAGCTGACGACCTGTCTTCTCTTTATAAGCCCAAGCATCCATACTGCGTAGTTTTTTGATGAAATTAATATCTAGATAATCTAAGTCTGCAACCCAATGTTCGAAACTAGAAAGTTTTGTTTTAGCAATAGGACGTTGCCAAACTTCCCAGCAGCCTCGGCCTTCTTTTTTATAAGGATTCCAGCCTACAAACAACCTATCCCAATAATCTGTCAGCGCTTTTTCGAAGGTTTTGCGGTTACAGTCAAAGATCGAACCTTTACAGGTATGGCCCGGCCCTTTGGGTAAAACAGGTTCTCGATTACGTCTAATAGCAGTTTCGTAAGCTTCTTCAACATGCCTTCTTTTTATGATTTCATCATTGCTGAGCATTATTTACCATTCGTCGATGCATATAATTCATATTACTTGCTGCGAAAGCGAGTAGAGGTCCCCAATCAATAGTAGGGGCTGTGAGGATTTTGACAAGCACAGCTATGAATGCTATAGTTGTCCAGCTTATACCTCCATCATTATCTAAAAGCTTAAAAAAGTCAAGTATTTTTATCATCCTAAGCTAAAACCAATTGTGTAAGTTGTTGTACCCGTTAATACAGCGTAAATACCTGAATTTGCTGTTCTAAGTGAGGGAAATTCGCAGTAAATACTGTTCTGCCCTGCAGCTACCGAAGCTGTTGTTATAAGTAATGTAGTATCACCACTACCGCTATCGTAGATATTAAGAGTAGCGTATCCTGTAGAAGGTGGGTTAAGCTCAAATCCATGTAAGTATCCGCCAGTTGAAGTAATTTGTGATGTAGCAGATTTAACTCCGCTTGATGTAGCGGTAGGTCTTATATAAGCCATTTAAATAGTCTTTTATACCAAGATTGTTTCTTTATAAACCCCGGTTGTACTAATTTACCATTAATAAACAACGTGTTGTTAGGATTAGTGACTACTTCTGTATCTGAGTAAACTATAACTGTGTTATTCATGCTGGTGTTACACTAATTTTTATTGAATTAATTTCATCTCTGGCAGTTTGCCTATCTGTCTCAGCCAACTGGGGTACTTCTACACCCTTCATGATATCTTTTATATAATCAGTTATTCTATCACAAACAAAATCCATAGGTGCTTGGGGATTAGGAATAGGATTGCCATTATCATCAGTACCGATAATTGCTTGGTATTTATAAGCAACACAAAAATCCTGTAAAATTCTTTGTGCTTGATCATCAGGTAGAGATGTTAATAGTTGTGCCATTATAAAGCCTCTAATTTAAGATGAGCTGCGTATTGCATAGCAGTTACTCCAACTGATGTATAATCTATAGCGTACTTTATGGCTACGCCGGTTCTTGCATAAATTGTACATCTACCATTTAAATTAGTAGTTGTTGTATTACCAGCTGAACTTATACCAGATGTGCCTGTGTTAGTATTCATAAGCATAGTGACAGATTGCGCTACGTTCCCGTCACCATCATTATATGTTATAACAACACCAGTTGTGCCGCCTAGCACAGAAGAAGTGCTAGCAGCTGTTGTTACTTGTAGATACGCTGAAACTCGATATAGCCCTGTTGCGGTTGGCGTATACAGTGTTGTAGCGGATTTAGCTGCTGTCTGGGCTGTTAAATCAGCTGTGGCTAATTCTGATGGTACGCCGTTAGATACCGTAGCTATGTTGTTATATTTAGTAATTAAATTACCGAGTTGTATTTCACCACTAGCTCCCGTTCTAAGAGCTATGTTAGTTGATCCTTTCGTAAGAGAAAGGATATCAACACCTATCTGTGTTGTTAAAGTACCTGATCCACTTCCATCAACAACTACATATCCAGATCTGGTGCCCCATGTGACACCTGTGTTAATTGTGAATGCCGACCTATAACCACTGTAAGCTGATGATGAATCCCATGTACCGCTACTAGCCACACTAAATATAGGTCTATCATGATGTGAACCTAAGGATCCTAAAAATATGTTGTTACTTGAATTAGAGGATACATAAGTTGGATTAGAGAAAAATATCTGACCATTAGCTAAGTTATTATTAGAACTAGCGAATGTTACTGTCGGATTAAAAGTGCACATATACGGCATAACACCAAATGATGCGCCGTTCGAAAAAGTTATAGCACTGTTAAATATATTTAATCCTAGGTTAGCACTAGAACCAAGGGTTATTGTACCTCCTAAAGTAACACCTGTTAATATGGATGTTAAGGACTCTGTTTGTGAAGCCCAAAAATTAAGCATTCCATTATTATCAATGGATGATCTTTTTATTGCACCGCTGTTTAATACCTGTAATGCATCTGCTGATTGTGATGCTGCTAATTGTACTAAATGCCCTATTGTGGATGCCGAAGCACATATTATATCAAGTTGTGCTGTAGCAGCAGATGTACCACCAACACTTAATGAGAATCCACCAGTGTTACCATAAATATGAGTTATACCGGTGGATCTGGGTATTATATCTGTTGTATTGGCTAGTTTAAATGGCGGTATTATATTTAAAGCCATTTATGCATACCCCATAGCTACCAATAATCCTGTAGAAGGAGCTGAGCCGCCTGTTATAGTAGTTGTAGCAGCTATCGTTATAGCTGTGGAGAACGAAAATGGTGCCCCATCAAAACTACCATCTAGTACACCACCTGCCGGTATAGCTAATGTTAAATCAGGAGTAGTAGTACCAACAGTAACACTACCTTGTGCTACGTTATAAAGTTGTAAAAAAGCATCCGCAGCATTTGAATTATATACATGATAATAATATAAATTTCCAGCCGAAGCTTTAACAGCTGTTGCAGTATTAGACAACGCAGTATTGCGGAATCTTGTCATACCGCCAGTAGTTGCAACTGCTGTTGATACTGTTCCTCTTAAGTTACCATTCGTTATATTAGTATTTATAGTACTTAAGGATGAATCAGTCGCAGCTCCGGTAGGTAAAGATATAGTTCCGGAAATATTAGTTATATTCCAAGTACCGGATTGAGCAGCTGAAACTGAATCCGTACCTGAAGATAATGTCCAGGTACGACCTGTAGTCCAACTACCGCTCTGAGTAGCTGCCACTGTCCAAGATCCTGATTGGGATGCCGGAATAGCTGTTTGATCAGTTGGTAAAACTACCCGCAGAGTCTGAGCTGATGTAGTACCTGAGTTAAAGGCAGCAGCACCTGTAGAATTACCAATTTGAGCTGCAGTGCGTATAGTTGAGGCACCGACTGTGCCATAATTTGTATCTACTGTTGTTGGTAGATTTGTAACAGATACTGAGCCGGATATTGTGACAGTACCTACGACATTAACATTAAGCTTATCTGTATTAAGATCGCCAGTTGTGACGTTACGTAAATCGTCTAATACTGTAGTGTAAGGTCCTGCCATATATTCTTTTTGATATATAAGCGGGTTTTGAATAGGAACCCGCCAGAAACCTAATTAATTAAGCGATACCTGATGGAGTCGCAAGCGATGTAATTTTACCGTGTGCGTTTCTCTTATCTGTACCGAAGTTAACATACTGATACCAGTAAGCTTGGAATTTATCGAAGTTACTAGCACGTAGCCATGTATCAGACCCATCGAGTCCGCCCATAGCCATAGGAGCTACTTCAAAGCGATAAATCCTAGATTTACTGATTGCGTAAACTTGGTTACGTTGACAATCAACATCCAACCAGAGCTCGATTCCATTGAAGCTAAGCTTCTGGAATCCAGCGTCTAATCTAAGATCTTGGAAGCGCTTTTCAGGGACCACAAGATCCAAATATTTACGTCTTTGGAGCTTATGGGTGATAAGCGTATCAGGATCTTGTCCACCAAGTGTACCAACATCATCCAACAATCGTTGGAGGAGGTCGGAAGTCAAGTTAGCAGACGATGCGTTAATAACAACACCTCTCCAGATACGTGTCGTAGAAGCATTGATATTTTGGAAAGTTGTGAGCTGAGTAGCATCATCAATGATACCATCCAATCCCATCATTTCCTTACCATCAGAGCTAGCTGCAGAACGTACGTTTTCTTTCGAGATAATATCTGTCGTGATCAAGCTCACGCCAACAGAAGCTGACAAGTAAATAACGTTATTTTGCTTATCAACATCTGTAATTCTCAAGTGAGAAACAGACAATTCGTTACCGTTTGATTGCATATCAACAACCATGTTAGCTCTAAAGTATTGAGCTGAAGCTACGGTAAAGCTTGTGAGGTTAGAAGCGATATTAGCATTAGGATATCCAAGAACACCTTGACCAATTCCGAAGAACTGACGGTTCATATCCTTTCTAAGACGCTTCTTAGCACCTTGTACTTCCTTAAGTACTGCTTCTGCGAATGATTCTTCATCAGAATCAGCCGCTTTAGCTGCCAAACCTGTAATTTCACAAGGTCCGTTCATTACTTTAGGAACTACTTTATATTGAACATAATCTTCGCTATCGATCGTGCGGAATTGCTCAGTTTCATTCAATGCACCAACAGATTCGTTACCGTAATCGTTGATAGCGCCAAAGAAACCTTGACCACCGTTGTTGTACTTCTTAGCGGATTTAGCAATTTCATCCATTGCTCTCGCTTCGAGGTTTTGCTGATCGACAACTTCGCCAGACTGAATTCTTTTCAGAAGTCCGGCTAGTGTAGTCAAATTAGCTGATGCCATTTAAATTCTCCATAACTGTAGAAGATTAAAGAGTCTTCTTACTTTCTCTCATTTTATCAGCCAACCATTTAATAGCTTCTGGAGAGTCAATACTTGAAAACTTCGGAATAGCAGGAGCTGCAGCACCGCCGCCAGTAGCACCTGAGGGCGCTTGGTCAGCTTTCTTAGAAGTTACATATTTTGCTGTAAGCTTACGCTCACGTTCTTCTAAGGCTTTCGAGTATTTATCGTGGAATCCAGAGAAAATAGCATCAAGGTCTTTCAGCCCTAGCTTTTCTCCCCGCATTTCTCTACGATAAACTTCAGCTTCTACTGCTAATCTATAAATTTCCTTATCAGTAGGATCCTCTATTTTAGAGGAAGCAAGTAATCCATCAAAATGGTTATATGCTTTTTGAGCAAACTGTTGATTTTCATATTGTTGCAACCGTTGCTCGATCTGATCTGCTTTTGCCGCTTTCTCGTAAATTGTTTTTAACGATTTAGCGTAAGCAGGATTGACTTTCTCTAGATCTGCTAGAAAAGGGTCTTGTGGCTCCTCCTTTTTAGGAGCAGCCTGCTGTCTAAGCGATTCCATATCATACTGTAATCGCTGGATTGCCTGCTTGTAATTCTCAGCTTCCTGTTTAGCTTGCTTATTTTGTTCAATAAGCTCTCTAAACCTTGGATGCTCATGAAAAGGAGCAGGCTTCTCTTCCGGCTGTGTTTCTGGTGCAGCTTCTTGCTGCTCCGCACCACCTGACTCGGGTTGCGACTCCGAATTTTCAACCTCTGGTGTAAGGTCCGATTGTTCGCTTGACTCGTATTCTTCTGACATAAATACCTCTATACGTCTAACCTGACGAAGGGCTGCGAGGAGCAGCGGTTAATAAGATAGCAGAGAGTAATTACTAACTCCAGTAACCACTTTGCTTGCCTAGGAGCGAATAGGCTTGAACGCTCCAAAAATTACTACCTATTTGGTAGGATTAAATTAGATTTAGGCTTAGGAACAGTCATGCGTTTCAGTTGTTCCTTAGCTATAATTTGACGAATAGTTCTATCACAAGTATCGATAACTAACTGTTTCTGATGTTCAAGATAGTTAGATACGTCTAACAGACTTACTTTTTTGAAATGATGACAAATCATTGAATAATCTATAAAAAACTTAAAACCAAGATCAGATGCTTTCTTACAGAAATACAAATCTTCGCCTTCTGTCATTTCCCGCGTTTCTTCGTTGTACGAGAACTTAAAGTAAGGCTTTGACATAGCTTCAAGTACTTTTCTTCGAATAAATATGCAACCTGTGGCGATACCATCCACAAAGTCTGTCCCCGATTCAGGGATTGCTCCAGGCACCATTCCCTTAGTTTTGTCGGGTCTGTTATACACACAATACGTAACCTGGGGCCCATCGAAACCATTTTGTTTCATCCAAACAGGATAAGGAGCGCCTGCGAGATCCCATTTGTCTCCGTGTATTGTTATTAAATCAAGTACTCTCTCAGATGGCACTATATCTGAGTCTAAAAACCAAAGTATATCACAATCTGATTTAAGGAACTGTTCTACGTAGCTATTCCTTGCAAAATCATGAAATATTCTACCAACATAAATCTCTGGATAGATAAATTCTATTTTATCACCATAAGATTTCTCCATCCTACGGAGGAAGTAGTTTTGCGAGTCGGTTCTATCTCCGGTGCTGCAAATCCCCATATACACCTTGATTCTAGCCACGAGTACCAGTGCCTCCGCCAGTTAAATCAGGACTTAAAGCATTCTGAACTTTAGTAGAGATACCTTTTCCTTTACGAATAGGCTCTTGTGGAGCACCTGGACCCATAGGTGGCGGGCCTTGTTGAGGCGGTTGAGCTGGCTGCCCTGTCATCTGTGATTGCATAGCAGCTTGCTGCATCTGCATCATCTGAGCCTGCTGTTGCATCTGTTCATGCTGCATTTTATGCTCAGCATATGCCTGTTGAACTTCAAACGGCAGTTCCTGGAAGCTAGGTTCTTTCTCACGGTCGTTATGTATAGCTAAGTGGATATCATGGTTATCAGAATCCATTACAATAGGTCTACGACCTTGAGGGTTCTGTGCGAGATTATCAAGCATATCATTTTCATATGCTGCACGGTTGGCATCTTTACCATATCCACCATCGAATCCAAGAATATCTAGTCGTTCTAAGAACTCAGAACGATTAGCTGGATCTTGGAGGTTAAGAACACCAATCTGAGCTAATTCCATAAGCTTAGCTTGTTCAGCTGCTTTCATTTTAGGCACAGAAGAAGCAGGGTCGATGATAACATTACAGTTATCATACAGATCTTTACCGATGAAATTCTTAATTTGGTCTTCTGTAAGCTCGGTATTCATACTCATCAATTTCTGTATGAAGTATGGCCTCGGTTCACGGTACTTGTTGGCTGTAAGTTGTAGCTGTTTACGCTGGTCGCTCTCGATAAATCTCTTCCATCTGTCCGCGATAGGGAATAACTTACCTGCCCCGACCTCAAAGAGAAGGTTAAGCGCAGAGAAAGCTGTAACTCCTGGAGGACGGTCACCTTTAAGGATATCGATAGCTCCGGTAATTGATTTAATATCTTCAACTTTCTGGGCTCTTTCTTGCATTACTTGAGGATCAACACCAGTTGGTGGGAGATTCTCAGGCTTCTCGCCATTACTACCAGGAGTGTAAAATACTTTCTGTCCAGGACGGCCTGTCCAGCTATCATTGACTGCCATTGTTCCGCGGGGGATCAGTTTTTGTGGGATAGCAGTAGTTTTTCTTGATAAAATAATTACAGAATCTATTGAATTAATGTGCTTTTGGATCTCTGAACTGTCATCAAAGGGACTTTTTCCCCAAAATCTACCTGGTACAACTTCCCACCGGCATGCAGAGTAAGGATGCCAGTCACCTTGCTCAGGTCCTGAATACGGGGAAGGTCCCGCGTATATACACTTATTGTTAGCCACGACGAAGAGACGTCCATGCGGATTTTGACGGGTCGGTCTTTCATAATATTCCTTAATTACAGCGGCTTCATCAATCATTGAGCTCTCACCGCTTGAAACAGAACTGCCTAATCCAGAAGAAAGTATACCTTTTACACCTGAAGAGGACTTTAGCTGGAAGAATCTACGCATACTAGTAGACAAGTTAGCTTCCGGCTTAACGTTTACTGCTTCCCCCGTGTAATACGGCTCTTGTTTATCATAATTCTCTACAATCCATGTCAAAGGGCGAATACTGTATTCCATTACCCAACGAATATCATGAAGATTGGATGCTAATGGATCTAAAGCTATCCTATATGGTTCAATAACAGCTGTGTTGATGTCACCTAATGGCAATTCATCAAACATGTATTCACCAGTCTCAGGATTAACTTCCTGAACTTGTTCTGATTGTCCGGTTGGCAGCCCCGTAGAAGGATCCATTACGGGGCGCTGTACCATCCGTGGAACCTTTACGAGGGATGTATATGAGGTATCCCAGTAACTCTTCTTGAAGACGGTTCCATAAGTAACAAGGCATGACAAAGCGTATTCGTAGTTATCAATTTCTTGTAGCCTTTCGTAATTCGTATTGGCTACTAACTCAGCGATTTTCGCGGCAGTCTTGTCCCTATTCTGTGAAGTATTAGGCCTAACTGTAATCCTAGGCTTATTTTTTAATATATAACCTTTTAACGTCTGGTATGCATCAAACAGGTAGTTTGTAACAGGACGAGGTATGAATTCATTCTGAGGAGATGGCTGTAATCTCTGCCACTGTCCACCAGTCTCTCTGTTACCTTCGAATGTAAGCCATTGCTGGCCATCAAGCATAAGATGGTTAAGTTCCCATTTATAGCTTAATGCATTTTTTGTCCCGCTATCTTGTTTATAATAGCCTTCAATCTGAGCTACTACGGCATCTAAGTCTGTAGTCTGCGTTTTTGTTAAATCTAAATCTGTAACGCGTGCCATTAATTACCGCCGGTATTCATTGAAAATATAAGATCTTGTTCCCGCTGCAATCGTTCGTTTTCTTTCTGTTCAGCTTCTTCATCTATCGTGATACGCTCGGTATTCCCGCCAGAGAGAAGATTATCAGCTTCAAACTCGTATTTATTAACTCTGGGTGCTGGATTTAAAACATTACGTAAATGCTTAATCTCTTCTTTAAGATCAGAAATTCTAGCATCTTTTTCAGCACAGACTTTGCAACGAAACATTATTTCTCACCGCCGATAAACTGCTTCTGTTGATAAACCTGAGGTTGTAAACTACGGTACAGCGACTGTCCTGGCATATAGGGATTATTCTCTCTATTAGGCGAAGGCATCGTAGGTTCAGGATTGGGTTGGGGATTAGGTTGCTGATTGACAGGTCGTAAGCTATCATTTGTTGTAACAACAGGATTAGATGCAAACTCAGGTGATACACGTAATGGCTCATTAGATGGAGCAAACATGTTGTCTCCATTAGGAGACATGGGGGATTGAGGTCCACCGGACGCCGGCCCGAGCCCGGCTGACGCCGGGGGGCCTGCGGTGGGTCGTTGTGTCGACTGGTTGAGGAATCCACCACTTGTTGCACTTAATGCGTTGTATAAAGGAGTAGCCATTAAAATTATTGACCTTGCATCCTGTTGAAGAAATTAGTCGCAGTTCCTGCTAAATTCTTACCACGATTAGGATCTTGGGAAGTTGGAGCAGCAGCAGCTGCTTCACCCGCAGGAGAAGAGAAATAATTAGCTAGTTGATGCCATAAACTAGGTTCTACAGGTTGTTGGGGTTGTGGTTTAGCTCCGAATGCTCCAGCTAATGCTTGATGCAAAGAAGGATCAATTTGAGTATTAGCCATATAAACCTCTTATCGGCCGAACAGAATAACTTGAGCTTTTACAGTAGCTGCTGGATCGGTGAATGCGAAAGTAGCAACATTGCTTGAATACGTAGGGAATGCTGTTTGAACAACATCACCAACAAGAATAGCATAGTCTACTCGACTAAGTCCTTGTGCAGTTGCTGTAGCTGCGGTATTACCAGATACAATTCCGAGCTCCTGGATTTCGATTTTTACATCGCCGATAGAGCGCGTAGGTGCGCCGAGGTTAGTAATTGCTGTAGTTGATGTGGCTGTTGACATTCTTTAACTCCTTTATAAATTAATTGATGTCTCACTCTCCTGATGGAAAGCTTTATATTTGATTTGAAGATTACCAAAATTGGTAACTAATTGTTATTCTTAAAGAAGATTTTGTTGGACAAAGTTATTAAATACCGTCATTAAATGGGTCTTTAGAATCTTTAGGGCGCTTTAATTCAGCGATAGTATCCTGTAGGTTTATCTCTATATTCTTGTATTTCTTCCACCGTTCTTCCTCTTTAACGAGCGGTGTATAGCGATCAGGAAGGTCTACAACCATATAACGAAGGGCATCTAAAGCATGATCATCAACCTTTATAGGTTTTTCTTCCTCAGCTTTAGATCCAACTTGATTAGGTTTAAGATCAGGATATCTGTAAGTAGTTATTTCTTCTAGTAAATTAACACAAGTATCAAAAATATAAAGTAAAGGCTTATTAGTCCTAACATCTGGCTTAAGATATGATTTAACACGATCTATACCTAATTGCACATCATTTTTAGCCATTTGTAATGGCGGTAGGGATTCTGGCCAGTGTCTTCGGTATTCATCGAAATCCGATTCACCGCTTGTACCTCTACGTGCTTTAGTTGAGGGGTCTATCTTCGCTGTACGGAAACTATCAGTCCCCTGAAGATACGAGATAATACCATGTTTTGATTCAGCTTTATTCCCTTTTACTATTTCTTTAATAAGCCATTCGGTGACATAGATCTCACGAAAGACATAGCATTCACCATCAGGACTGATTGCAAAGAAAAGAACTGCTGCCGGGTTTCTAAATCCGTGGTCAATACGGATATGTCGTTCCCAGTTGGCTGGTATTCTAAATGGCCTTACAACATGAACATCTCGGCGAAAGTCACTGTAAACTTGGCCTTCGAAAGCATCGAAATCACCTTGGATTTCACGCTTAATCCTGACATCATCCCAGGCTGCCATAACAGATTGGAGGTATCCATCGGGGAGATGGATATTCTCAGTAGAAGGGGCTTTAATTAAGTAATAGTGGCCTTTGACTTCTTCGTATTTTATATGATCTTTTTGCAGAAACCAGCGGTATATCCAGTCATGACCTTTAGGGTTGGTGGTTATGATACCCTTACGAATCCCACCGCCCCGTAGACGGCCTTGTAACAGCATAAAAGCTTCTTCAGATACCTGGTTAGCTTCATCGATATAGAAGCCAGAGAGGTTCATGGATCTGAATTTATCAGCTTCTTCTAACTGTCTGAAATAAATGGTAGAAATCTTGTTGTTAGCCCCTTTAACTCGTATGAGCATATCAGCAACTCTATGCTCTACTATAAGCTCAGGTGGGCATATTTCTAAGAACGTCTTGTAAGTCGTGGTTTTAAGTTCAGGAGCGAACTGTCTACCAACAAGGTAGTCTCCGGGATAGAGGACAGCCCATGATAAAACGGTGATACAGCCTATCAGACTCTTACCAGATCCGATACCACCTACATAAGCTATGTATTTAGGACCTTTAGGATCTAATGCTTTATCTAGGAATTCTCGCTGTTTAGGAAGTGGACCACGAGGATGCCCACTTAATGATTCAGGAAAACAGAGGTTTAGATCGAGGATCATTATTTCTTACTTACTGCCTTAGCTATAGATTCCATGATATGCTTGGCTCTGGATTTCTTAGGCGCAGATTCAGGTAAATCTTTACCTTTAGTAGCAGTGTCGTATTCTTTAACCATAGCGGGAGTAATACCGGCTTTCTTAGCCGTATCGGTGTGGAAGAAGCGACGTTGCTTATCACTTTTATAAGGCATGTTTAAGCTCCTATACGGGCTAAGGTTAGGTTTTTGAGCCCTTCTTAGACTCAGGTGCTCTAGCGGTGAACTTTTGGCTTACAGAGGTTTTAGGACGCGCCTGCTCGTTCTTAGCGGTAGTAGCCTTAAAATCCTTGCTTTGGGAAGGTGAGGAAGCTGATGATACTTTCTTACTACCTTGGTAGGTTTGATCTCTTTCAGGCTTTTGAGCAGCTTTAGCTACTTCTCTCATGATTTTCATAGCTGGGCTAAGTTCTTGAGAGTTGAATTTACCTGGTTCTCCTGGAGTCTTAGATTTAAGACTTCCTCTGTCTTTACGATGAGTTGAGGCATCATCGAACTGTTGATCCGCCATATCTGCATCGCCAATATTATCGATATCACCCGGTTCGCTGTCTACTTCATTATCTGCTAAATGGCCTTTATCATGAGAAGCGCCCTTATTAGCTTTATTTGTTCCCCTTGGTGTTGCTAAGTTTTTTGCCTTTGTGAACTGTTCGTCCTTTGGCCCTGGATTGATCTTGTCCTTCTTCATTACTGTTCCTCTCCGATCGTGGTGATAACCACTTGTATTTCTGTTTACTTATAAGATAGTTGTGGAAGTTATAGCTTTCGAAAAGCTCTTCCCATTCCTTGATTGCTTTAGATTTATCGTATTTTAAGGACACCTATAGTTCCCTGATGCTACCTCAGCCCGCCGTCTCGTCCGCTTATGGTCCTCAGCGCACCACAGCACCGTCACTTTCCGGTGGGTATGGCGGCCAATCCGCCTATGCCTACCCGATATGTATTCCTGGCTATTGCTATCCCTGGCCTCATCTCTGAAGCTGCCATTAGTCTGTGGCTAACAGATTAGAATCGGACATACCGAATCGGTGGGTTACAGTAAAGTAACTAGCCCTCTGACATCACAGAGTAGCCCTACACTCTTAGGATTATATAGTATATATTCGTTGTAAGCAAGTAGTATTCTTTAGCTAACAGAGATTCTTTAGTTAATACAATTAGTTGTCAATGTAAGATTTTGTTTACAGAATTAGCTGAGGTTAGTCAATTAACCGCCCGTACAGTTTTGTACTAGATATTAGGAATCATAAATAAGTTATTGACATTCTTAGGCAAACATGCTGTTTTAGGGGTAAAACCTAAAAATTAGGAAAAATTTGTGAGCGATTAGTGCACTTCTTTTTCTCCTCCCCATTTTCTCCCCTACCCCCTATTAGCTAATACATATAGGCTAATAATAATAAGCTCTTAGCTTATGCAATAAGCATGCCAAGAATATTAAGTCTTATGTGTCTATCCTATTATGTATGTATTACTATGTTATAACTGGTATTAAATAATTAGTGTTTTATGAGGAGGAGGCGCTGTTAAAACCTATGATTATTCAATCTCTATCTATTATAGTCCCAAAAGTAATACTGTCAAAGTGCTGACATGTTTATTCTTATACTTCTACTATCCAATACTTACAACTACTAGCTATAACTTTTACAATTATTTCCAAATTGTAATATGGAATATCAATAACTTACAGTTGGCATACCGGATGCATTACTATATATTTGAAAGGTAGGTGGTTATGAAAGTAAGTTATCAAGGATTAGTTAAAGTATTTAGAAATTTTAAAAAAGATAACATTCCTGTAGAAGATTGGGCGGATGCTTTAGACATAGATTCAGATCAAGAAGTTGATTATAACGATATATTGAATGCTATTGATCAAGTTACAAAAGAAAATTAAGGAGTTATAAAATGATGCATTAATATGTATATGAGGTGATTATGAAAAACCAAGAAGCTTACAACTGGTTAACTGAAATAAACGCTCACTGGGGTAGACAAGATAGCAACCATATCTATGTATGGGTTAGTGGTTATAAACATGCAGATTGTTATGAAGTTTATGCCAAAGCTTTAAATAAAGCTGGTATGAGACTTATTAGTGAAAACTTTGATAAGATTTGTGGTAAAACTAAACTTATGTTTAGACATAAATAGGGGTGTAAAATGAAGATATTAAATCATAAGTTCTTAATTGAATTCAACAGTTTACAACCAATCACACACTTCCGACTCCACAGATACCCACATTATTCTCATTTAGTTTGGTGGAAGCTTAGTGTGTTATTCGGAGTCGAGAATACTTGCAATGAATGCAACGGCGAAACAGAGCTTGGTGAAACAGTATGTCAATCCTGTTATGAGAATAATCATTGTGAATGCGGACAGCGGTTGGAGGATGCATACGGAACTCCAGGTGATGGGTTCTGCGTTCAATGCCGATGAAAATTATCTATCTACTCATAGGATGCCCGGCTACAGGGAAGAGCTGGGTTTGCAACCAACTAACAGATCTGTATAACTATATCCCACATGATAATTATTTAGGTAAATCTGAGCAATATCATTTAGATACTATAGAACAGTCTGCTAACGCTTCAGATAAACCAACCTTAATCGATACGCCATTATTTATTTCTAAGTTTAAAGTTAACCTAGAGGCTAAAGGTTTTAAAGTTATCCCTGTATTCATCAACGAGGATCCGTTTGTCATCGCTCAAAGATACCTTCAGCGTGAGCATAAACCCATCCCTAAGGGTCATTTGACCCGTCAGCGTACATTCATTCAAAGAGCTAAAGAGTGGGGCGCGTTCATTGGTACATCTACGGAAGTTCTTGAGTATTTAAGGAAACAGGTGTCATGAAAGTAACATGTCTAACAACTACCTTCAGGTATCCAATAGTTACAGATAGTATCAATACTATTTACAATATCCGAAACATTCAAGACAGTCTATTCAATAACTTAAGATTGGCACTCAAGTTGCATTAGTGTATATATGTAAGTTGTATGTAAGCGGAAGAATAAACAAGAGCAGTAAGTTAGCTACCTATCCCTACCCCCTGCCCCTTAGTTAGCTTACTGCTCTAATTACATAGGAGGCTGTCATGCTTAACAACATTATTAAGATACTAAGTGTATGGTTTAACAGCCCTCGTAATATGAAACGCCGTTGTAGTGGTTTAGACATCACTGCGTAGCCAACATAGTTGGTTGATCGAGCTTTGCTCGAAATAGAGGATTTATGAATATCATAATTTATGGATTACTTGGAATAGCAGCATGGACTGGACTTGAAATGTTACTAGATTATATATTTCTGAGGAAACAATGATTATAGCGCTTGTTGGAAGTTTAATAGGGTATTTAATAATCCACAGCATTGTATCCAAACTTGATACAATCTGTATAAAAGAGGAGAAGCACCATGAATACTAACGTAAAACCATTGTTTAATTACAAATTCGAGAAGCAAACTGTGTTATATCATATCTACGAAGGAGCTTATAGAATAACTAGTAAGCCGATGAGTTTAGTTGCGATTAAAACGCTTACTAAAACTATACGTAGACTTGAGGCATCTGGATATCGTATTATCCGTGCTAACTAACTTTTTAGGAGGTGGATTATGTTAATAGATTTAGTAATCGCATGGTTTATATACATCACTTGGATTCGACCGAATTGAGGTTGGTATGAAATACAAACTTATTAATAAAACTAAAGTTTTTAATGGCGTTACATTGTATCAAATACAAGCCTTAGTTTCATTTTCTAATATTCAAAAAGGTGAGCTAGGTGGGTGGATAGAAAAAGAAAGTAATCTTAGCCAAGAAGGCAATGCATGGGTCTATGGCAATGCACAGGTCTATGGCAATGCACAGGTCTGTAACTATGCACGGGTCTATGGCGATACACAGGTCTATGGCAATGCACGGGTCTATGGCAATGCACGGGTCTATGACAATGCACTGGTCTATGGCAATGCATGGGTCTATGGCGATGCACGGGTCTATGGCGATGCACAGGTCTATAGCAATACACGGGTCTCTGACAATGCACTGGTCTATGGCAATGCATGGGTCTATGGCGATACACAGGTCTATGGCGATGCATGGGTCTATGGCGATGCACGGGTCTATGGCAATGCACAGGTCTATGGCAATGCATGGATCTATGGCGATACACGGATCTATGGCAATGCATGGGTCTATGGCGATGCACGGGTCTATGGCGATGCGTGTATTATTTACGGAAAGTGTGATTTTGATATAAAAAATAATTTACGAAAATTAATAAGTTGTAGTTTGAATATTGTTCCTTCACACTATGTTAAAGGCATAGCTATTTATAAATTATACAAAAAAGTTCGAAAAGTACACAAAAATACTTACGTTTCATTATATGATACTAGCTTTCAATATTCTGATGGAAAGGTAGTGACACAGTCTATAACAACTGATGATCCGCTAGTCTCCTGTTCATCAGGTATACATGTGTCTACCCCTAATTATCGGAATGGAGGAGATACATTAATAGAAGTATTAGTTAAAGAAACAGACATCTTTTGTTGCATGGACGGTAAGATCAGAGCATCTAAAGTCAAAGTAATTGGTGAGGTAAAATTATGAATAGATATCATATTAACACTAAAATATTAACTGCCTTAAACCCTTGCCCGGATAGGCTAGATAATTGGGTTAAACACTATAACAACTTTAACGGAAGCATATTCCGTTTCCTAAAACTAAAAAAGATTACCGCAAAAGATAAGATTTGGGTATTCCTAAAATTAACTTCCCGAGAAAATAAAGAGTACTTTGCAATTGATTGCGCTTTTTCAGCTATCAACCACGTGAACAATGCTGCTGCTTCTGCTGATGCTGCTGCTGCTTATGCTGCTGCTTATGCTGCTTCTATTTATGCTGCTACTGCTGCTGATGCTGCTTATGCTGCTGATGCTGCTGCTGCTGCTTATGCTGCTGCTTATGCTGATGCTGCTTATGATGCTACTTATGCTGATGCTGCTTATGATGCTGAAAGATCGAGACAAATAGAAGCTATTATTTATTTACTTAGAACAAAGTATGATAGTGACTAAACATAAACTAGTGGGAATATTTTTAAGCATTTCACTCTGTGAAGGAGAGAGTTTATGAAAACGGAACGTATGCTTATAATCGCATTAGAAGAGCTTAAACGAGCCGTGGCTGACAAGAATTTGCTTCGCGTACGTGATTTGTTAAGCTACATAGCAATGCTACGTAGAGAACGTATAGAGAATTTAGAACATGAGAATGCTTTATTACGATTAAATAACAGATATAGGAAGGTATCATGAGAATAAATGCTAAAAAGCAACATAAAAAAAGAATGATAGAATACCATAAAAGAAGAAAAAAAGAAAGGAAAGGAAGGCCTTATTATGATATACCATCTATACAGATTTACAGATCGCGAATAACTGGCAAAGTTTTAGGAGATCCAGAAAAAGTAATAAATAAACTTTTAATAGAAATAAAAAGATTAAAAGAATTGAAAGGGGCTTTTTATGCCATATATTCATAAATCTAGACGAGACTATAATATAGATCATGAAACTACGCCCGGTGATTTGAATTACATGATTACTATATTGTTAGTTAAATACTGGAAGTTCTCGGAACGGAATTATCAGTCTATTAATGATATCATAGGCGCTCTTGAAGGTGCGAAACTTGAGTTTTATCGCAGAATAGCTGTGCCATATGAGAATACTAAGCTTTCGGAAAATGGAGACGTATATGAATAAATATATATTAACAGATGAAACTAAAGAAGTTTTTGGAACAAAACTTTATAGAATTAAAGCTATTAAATCCTTTGCAAATATCAAAAAAGGCGATTTAGGAGGATTTATAGAAAAAAAGACTAATCTTAACCAAGAAGGCAATGCATGGGTCTATAGCAATGCACAGGTCCATGGCAATGCACGGGTCTATGACAATGCACTGGTCTATGGCAATGCATGGGTCTGTGGCAATGCACGGGTCTCTGGCAATGCACGGGTCTCTGACAATGCACAGGTCTATGGCACTGCACGGGTCTGTGGCACTGCACGGGTCTGTGGCAATGCACGGGTCTCTGGCAATGCACGGGTCTGTGGCAATGCACGGGTCTATGGCGATGCACAGGTCTCTGGCAATGCACAGGTCTGTGACAATGCACGGGTCTTTTACAATGCACTGGTCTATGGCAATGCATGGGTCTGTGGCAATGCACGGGTCTGTGACAATGCACGGGTCTATGACAATGCACAGGTCTATGACAATGCACAGGTCTATGGCAATGCATGGGTCTATGGCGATGCACAGGTCTATGGCAATGCACAGGTCTATGGCGATGCACGGGTCTATGGCGATACAAAAATTAAGTTAAAACATCAACTTATTAATTTAATTAATTTACAATTTAACATTACCATAACCCCACAAAATATAGTTATAGGTTGTTATTTAAAAACATTCAATGAATGGAAGAAAATCACATTAAAGCAAGCATTAAAATTAGGTTTAGAAAAGAATCAATACAAACTACTTAAAACAATTATTCCACTACTTTATAAGGAGGTATGCAAATGAGTATTACATTTTGGAAGAAAGAAACAGGTAATTTAATGAATGCTAAACAAGGGTTGACTGCAGAGCAAATTGAATTTCTTCAGTCCTTAAAACAAGGAGACCGATTGATTCTTTGGTTTGAAAATCAGAAATCTTCTGATAACTCTCCTGATTTTCGCATGAAGAAATACGCAAAGGAAAAACCAGAATGACTCCAGCACTGTTAGTTTACTTAGAAATACTGTTAAAACCACATTGTGATGTTAACAGAGACTATGAACGAATCGTAGCAGCATCGCGCATAGAACCAATGAATTACAGGATGTTACTCGTAGCTAAACAAGAATTGATACATAAATGTGGTTATAGTAAATACCAACGAGGTAATGATGAATAAACTAGCATTAGCAGCTATTTTTCTTGGAAGCTTACAATCTTCCGGTGAAGAAGTGACATTCAAATACGGCTTAGGATTTGGTCAGCCAAATCAAGACGGTGTAGCAGAGACTAAATACATCTCATTCGGATATCAGAATGGTATGTCTAATGTGTTTGATTACAAGCTAGATCTCGGCGCCTGGTTTGATAGCTTAGATCCTGATAAAGAAAAGCGTAGCTCAGGATTTGCTAGTTCATCAATCGGCGTTAGAGTCAACCCCAATTGGTTTTATGCAGAGACATTCTTTGGTGTTAGTTATATCACACAAGTAGATACTCAGCTTAGCACACAGTTTGAGTTTACAGAAGAATTAGGAATAGGGATTAAAGATGAATACGGAAAAACAATAGGATTTGAATACCGCCATTTTAGTAACGCTGGAATAGCTTTGCCGAATAAAGGCCGAGATTTCTTTCTTGTCAACGTAGGAGTACCATTATGAAAGACTTTTTTAGAGTAATGAATCAAGATGCTATTAATGAGAACATGAAACTATACGAAATATTCCTAGAAGAATACGGATTAGAGGATAATAAACAGAATTGGGATACATTCGTAGATCACTATGCTAATAAATTTGATAGCTTCATGTATGATTATTATGATAGAATGGAGAAATGATTATGACTGTATTGAATTATACCTCACCTAAATTTAATCATCCTTGGCGAGGTAAAAACGAAGGATTACATACTCAACAAGATAACAGGAAGTTTTATCAATGCAAAGCATGTTTGGATTATTACGACATCCACAGGCTTAAAAGCTTAGCTGGACAATGGATTTGTGATGTATGTTTAACCGATTTGGATTTAAATGGAGTGCACGATGTACAAAATAGTAAGAAGTAACTTGAATAGCGATAAATATTCACTGACATGGATTGTTGACGGTAAGCCTGCTTGGATGATTGAGAACGCAGATGCTGCTGAGTTATCTGAATATCTAACTAACAGCGGATTCTCTGAACAGACAGCTGAGAATTTGTTTGATGTTCTTGATAGCCATAATGAAGTTGGATTTGTAGTAACTATTACGGAGTAATTATGAAACCATTTTTTAAACCTGAGGATTTTATTAGATGCTATATTGGTACAGATGAGCAAAGATTCGCTGCCAATGCAGCAAACGAAAAGCTTGAACGTGAAGGGAGAGTTGTTTATTCTAAGTTACAGTTTCCTTTCAACAGCCCATTATTTACTGATTGGGGTTATGCGACTATAAATCCTACTCATATAGCCCTTCTCATCAATATAAGGCCAATCGAGAAATGTAAGCATCCAAAAAATAAAATAACAATTCTTACTGAAGGGGAAACCATTATCAGGTTGGATGAAAAAAATTATCCATATTTTGAATGCGAGTGCGGAGCGAAGCTAGAAATTGGTGGATTTGTGGAGAAGGAAGGTAAAAGATGACTCCAAGTGAACGGTTGAACGAAATTACAAATAGGTTCTATTCTTTTATTGCCGAAAATCCTAAAGAAAATTTAGATGATCAGTGCAGTGATGACGTTATTTGGCTTATCAACCGAGTGAAGGTGCTGACTGAAGCGCTAGAGTTTAATAAAGAAGCTTGTTGGGATGGATATAATGAATTGCAAGCGCTTACTTCGACTGCGACTCAGGACAGTTTATGGTCAGATCAATTCGCAGTATTAGAACATTTAAAATTAGCATATGATAAAGCACGCAAAGCCCTTGAAGGTGATGAATAATGCATTTCAATATAATCTTTCTTGATACTACAGCTAATAAATACTATGATTCCACAACCTTGGAACGTGAGCCACTGGGCGGAACAGAAGCTACAATTATTCGTATAGCTGAAAGTCTTGCCCAAGTTGGTTTATCTGTTGCTGTAGTGCAGACTACTTGCCCGCCGTTTGAACCCGTGATGGGTCAATACTGCTTCTTCATGCATAACACCTCACTCCCATCGAATGTTACCTGTGATTACTTCATCCAAATACGGGGGATTAGCAACTCTCATCTGTTTCCCGAGGCTAAGAAATACGTCTGGATGCATGATTTAGGTCATGAGAAGATGAAAGATTGGCCTGATAAGTTGAATAAGTACAACATCAAAATGATTGCGGTAAGTCGCTGGCATAAGAAGAATCTAAAGAAATACCTGGAAGGGTATGATAACATCACTTACATCTACAACCCTGTTCCAGATAGTTTATTCATACCACCGGATAAACGATCAGCTTATGATAAGAATCTTATCGCTTGGCTTTCTAGTCCGCATAAGGGATTAGGGAATGCCACAAGACTTTTCAAAAAACTTCATGAACTGCGGCCGCAAATGAAGTTCCTAATCTTTAATCCTGGGTACTTACAGATAGACACAGTAGCATTGTCATCTAACAAAAATGTGTATTATTCAGGACCTGAGAACTGTAAAACAGTATGGTCAGTCCTCCAACGCTGTTTGTGTGTGTTTTATCCTACAAACTGGGAAGAAACGTTTGGCTGTGTGGCTTCTGAAGCTAATGCCTTGGGCGTTCCATTAGCTACATACAAAAAAGGTGCACTTAATGAAGTTGTTACGTCTAATGATCAACTACTAGAAGACGGTGATGAGGATGGCATTATACAACGAGTAATCGATTGGTATGACAGTGGTAGACCATTGATTCATGGTAACGAAGAGTTTAAACTATCAGTTGTAGTCGATGATTGGCTTAGTATGTTCAAGCGTTCATCTCCCAAAATCATTACAAAAAAATAGCGGCCAAGATTTTACCTCAGCCGCTACTACGACACGTCTCAGGTGCCGGCGTAAGAGCTACTTACGTCTATCCGCTTTTACTGTGCGAATTGCAACAAACTCACTTCAGTTAACCGCTGTGAGCCACGGTTATTTAACAATGCTACAAGAATTCTAAAGATCATTACTAGCCGTAAGCAACCTAGATTTGCCTGCTGTTTTCATGCTGCGCATTCACACATTGTTAAAAATGTCAGCCTCGGGATTAGGCTTAGGTGCAGCCGTTCCCGTGCCATTAAATGTTCCTTCAATCACTGTTAGTAACCTTCACTATCTTTTTAGTTATTTTAATCATGTAACCACAATTACACTTAAGCCAGCCAGGGCTCGTCTTGCTCTCCTGCATCCATGACATGCACTTTGGACACACTGGACTCGGTTCTACGTGGTTTTTCTTGTAAGTCATTCAATTCTGGCTTGTTATCAGCCATCCATATTAAGAAAACAATATTACAAAGAGCATGGCCCAGATGACTAAGGCCAGATTCAGGATCAATAGATTCACCGGACTTATAAGCATATAAATGTCGCAAGCACGCTGCAAAAAGCCGACTATGTTCAATACCCTTTTGCCAATTATCTGCACCGTATTTTTTAGCGCCATAAGTCAGAACCTCAGCAAGGAGCCGCATACCCTGCGCCGGGATCAGATCCATCCTGAGCTTCTGTTGGTCGTGCTTTATTCCCTTGTTCATCCAAGTTTACCTCCATTAGTTTCTTAAGTATATCTTGGTAATGGGAGTTTTGCAACGGTATTTGTGAATCGATAACTATTAAAATAAGATCTTTACTTCCAGAGACTGTCATTCTGTAGTTAATCATTTTCTTTTCCTTCTGTTAGCACGATTCAGCCAATAAAACTCACGAATTACAGGATTCCAATACACCGGGGGGTTACTAGCAACTCCTGGTTCTTTACTATGAGCTTCTGCCCATTGTTTAATCCTATCAGCGTTGTTAACAAGATAAGCTTGAAGCTTCAGCAACTGCTCTTGTTGTTCAGGTGTGAGATTCTTATCATCCATATTAACTCAAAAACAGGAACTTTTCTGCATTCCTACGAGCAAGAAGTCCTGGCACTACCTTACCTTTAACTTTACACCAATCAGGGAATCTTTCAGCTACAACTTTCTTTCTAGTTTCAGGGCTAAGAGTAAAACTATTCAATTCTTTCAACAGAGTAGAAGTCTTAAAAGCCTCTAATCCTATGTTGTAAGCTAAACTAACACAGGCGCTGAATTGATTATCTGTTACTCTCGAAGTTATTAATTTATCAACACCCTGTTCCGTCATCTGTACATCCTGCTTAAGAAATTCTTCAGCCTCTTCTTGTGTAATGGTTTGATTCGCAGTAACACCTTTAGTATGGCCATATCCTATTGTCCAAATCCCACCAATATCTTGATAAGATGTTAAGCACAATCCTTCGTACTTTTTAATCACATTAAGACCAGCCTGATTGATCTTCCGGCTCACTGGCTGTGTCTGGCTCGAGGTTAGGAACTTCTTTAATAAGCTCAGTAAGAACTGAAATAATATCTTGATCATCTAAACCTTCTTCATGCTCGAGATACACCAGGAATGCGCCTTCATCTCGATAAACATCAGCCAATAGATTCTTAATCTTCTGTTTTTTCATTCACAGCTCTTTCTGCAGGAGCAGCAGCTCCGGGTAAAACAACAGTTAAGGATTGAGCTTGATTCGATTGTGTATCAACATTGTCTAGTCCGACTATCTTCAGAGCATGGGGAACAGCATTGATGTTACCATCTTGTAATGCTTTAGTCAGGGCAGGTGCAATCAGAGGAACTACAGTTTCTACAACTTCCTTCTGCAACCGAGAATGCGAAGCTTTAACAACATTATCTGTGTATTCCTTATACACACGAACATAGACATCATGCATTCTCAGACGTTCTACTTGGCTTCTAGTGAAGTGATATCCAAACTCTTCTGTCAAGATCTGCACTTGTTTATTAATACCAACACCTGTGATACTTAGCTCAGCAGCCCTAGCAGCAGCTTCTATTTTGTTAACTTCTTTGTAATCTGTTTTAATAATTTGAGCCATCAAAGACTTTCTGCAAACTCATACAGATCTTCATACGGCACAGCATAGCTCCTACTTTGATACCCAGCAAAAGCTACACCGACTACATTACCAAAGTTATCAACAACAGGAGAACCTGAGTTACCACCAAGAACCTGTGCAGTCATACTCATTACGTTAATTTTATAGGGAATTGTTATTTCAGTATAATCAGAGATTTCCCCTTCTGTAATCGTTGTAGGCTCAAGAAGTGGATGGCCGATGATAAAAATCCGTTGATGGATTGAATGCCATCTAGCAATACTAAGTCCTGATGTTTGCTCAGCTGGGGCATTAATCGCACACAGATCACTGTAAGGGTATATTTTATACACTGTAGCACCGTATGTATAAATTTTATTACTAATAATTAACAATCCTTGAGTTGCTAAATTACAAACATGTTGGTTAGTGATAATATAAACTTTACCGCGATGCTTAAGATAAAATCCTGTACCACCACTAGTTCCAGCAAGATTTTCTACCTTAACAACATATTTGCTGAAGTAATTTATATAACTCCAATGAATCTGTTTCAAGGTTGGTAGAAAGAATACTAGTAATACAGCTACAGAGGCTAATCTAACAAGATGTCGTAACATAACTCTCCTAAGGTTAATGTTTACATAGAATATCATAAGCTTAAAGAATAGTCTAGCTAATAATTCTGTAACGACCCTCTAAGGTACTTATTTACATGCTAGCCTTATATTAGCTATATTAGCTTCCCCCTCAAGCACTTCGTTCACTATAGCATGTAATATTCAATCTGTCAACAGTGAAATAACACTAGTTTTATTAGTTTAAAACTGGTATTATAATCTAATGCAATATATTTACGTATGCGAATGTGATGACAATGGTTGCTACGATGACACTAAAGCTTCTAAACTTAAACCAACAACAGTAACTAAAGATGGTAGATGTCATGGATGCGGTCATTATGCATATTTAACTAAGAAAATACAATCTAATCGAGTAGTTGTACATGATGTATTCCATACTTATACTAATAATACACAAGACCTTGAGGCCTGGATGAATGGATAACAAAATATTCCGCTATTCAATGATTTCGACAGCTTATGAATGTTATCGTAAATACAAACATATATACATTGATAAAATTCAAATAGAGAAAGAATCCTCGGCTCTTCTGTTTGGAACTGCTATGCATCTTGCTATAGAAGATTTGTTAACAGGCGGTGATGGAGATGTTGTGTTTATAGCATTCTGGAGCTCTATACGGTCCAAAGAGCTTGATTATCATCGGTTCTCATGGGAAGACCTACTTGAACTAGGAAAGTTGTTTATAGCCCGTTTTAGGAAGCTACACGCTAAGAAGTTCACTCCTTTTAAATTAGAAGAGACTATAGAGATTCCGTTTGAGGGATACATTCTCCAGGGTACACCTGATTTTATTGGCACATATGAAGGTAAGCCTAGTATCTTCGATTGGAAAACCTCAACTAAAAAGTATACACATTGGAAGATTAAAACTAACGAACAGATGTATCTCTACGCTTATCTTGCTAAGGAAAAGTATGGCTTCATACCTGAGCAAATAGGATACAAAGTATTTATAAAATCTGAAGAAAGAATACAAACTGAGATTTTACCATTGACAGATTCTAAACTTAATGACATGATAGACAATGTAAGATTAATGGTTCGGGACTTGGCTAACAGGCAGACTTGGCCGAGAAATCCAAATTGCTACTGCCCTTCTCCTGAAAGGTGTTTTAAAGAATGAGTCAGCAATTTACAGAAGAGCAACTTCAACAAATTCAGCAAGCAAGACTTGCAGTTCGAGCAGAGCTTGATGCTGATATTAATGAAAAAGATATTAAATATAGACCTAAAGATAATAGGTTAAGCGCCGAAGAGTTTAAGCAGCTGTCCCGTAAAGAACAAAGGGAACTGGGTTTAAGTTATTTTGAAACTTGGCAAGTTATTGATAGATTGAATCAGATTCTAGGTACAGAAAACTGGAGCCACCAAGTTCTTCAGATTACTAAACTTGAGGCTGAAAAGCCTACGTACATGGCTCATGTACGTTTGACAGTCAATGTCGGTGGGGTAGTCACAGTAAAGGATGGTATCGGATATGGTACTGATAAAGGCAAGTATAATCCTCATGAAATGGCAATTAAAGAAGCTGAGTCTGATGCTCTTAAACGTGCAGCTAAAAACCTTGGACGTAGTGTGGGTTTGGCGCTCTATGATAAATCCCAGGAATATGTTTCAGACGAAGATAGCTCTAAAACAACAACTGCTAATCTCCAGGATGCTTCTAAATCTGACTCAGCAAGAAATCCTAAAGATAGAATTAAACAAGCTTACGCAGAATTATTAGCTAATGGTAAAACTACTAAATCAGATTTTTCCGCGAAGTATTTAAACGGTGGAAAAGTAGCTGATTTAAGTAACACAGATACATTGCTTACATTGAGAAAACTTAGCCAGGATTTTCCTGAGCTAAACCTTGTATAGGAGAAGAAAATGCCAGCACAAAACACTAAGAAAACAAGTAAGAATTTCAATCCAACTTTTGGTGTATTTTTTCCAGATGATCGTTTTGGAAAAGGTGCATTAGTCTCAGCCCCACTTAATGAGACTCAATATCAAGCTATTATGCAAAACATTGAATTAGGCAGAAAACTTGTTATTAAACCAGCTAAGTCTAAGTCTGGTAAAGCGGTTAGTTTTGGTGAAATCCTCCCTCAATTTACAGGCAAAACTAGTAAAGAAACTAATTCTGATATTTAATGTTTACCATAGACGAACGTAATATCAATATAGAACCAGCGCCCGTTTATGTGCAGGATAATTTCCCAGGTCTCTCACATAAACAGTATTTCGCAGCAATGGCTCTTCAGGGGCTTCTCGCAAGGAATCGCGATTGGCCTCCTGAGGATGCCTCGAGATTAGCAATGCAGTATGCTGAAGCTATGGTTAAGGTATTTGGGATAGAAAATGACAAATAAGCTGTTTAATAAAAAAGTTAAGCCAGAGTTTTATTCTACAACTAAAAGAAATAAAATCTGGTCAGCTTTTTCTAATCCTGATACACCTATTACTGAAATTAGTCATGTAACAATAGAAGTTAATATCAAAGATTTGCAACGTTTATACAAATCAATTAACAAACGGTTGAGATACTTCAAGAAATGGTCTACTAAACGCAAGAAACAGAAATTACCGGATTGTAGATGTTATTTCGATCATCTTAGTCCTGATGTAAGTTTTTTTATTAAATATTAGGATAATATGGAATATCGTGTAATACACACGGTATCCGAAGCACAAGAATTAGCATATGAATTACCCAGCATCATTAGCTTGGATACTGAATACTCAGAACTTAATGTTAGAAAAGCAGAGTTGCTTTCTATTAGTATTGGTCTTTCCGATAACAAAGCTGCAATAATCCGTCCCCATCTTCTTCGTTACATTTCAGAATCTTTAAAATCCCGTAAAATTATATTCATGCAGAACTTCGTAGTTGACTACTATATGTTAGCTAAGAATGGTTGTGAATTAATTAATTATAATATCCTAGATGTGATGTTGATGCATCATCTTATAGATGAAAATGCTGAACATAGCCTAGGATATATGGCTAACAAATATTTCCAGGATAACTATAAACAAGAATTCTGGGATAAGTATGAGTCTTTCGCTGTAGCTGAAACTGAGGATTCTAACCAGTATGAGATGAGAGATGCTGTATATACTTACCGCTTAGGTATGCAATTCCTACAACAATTTGACAAACGGTTAGAATTAGTTAATCATGTACATAGGCTTGCATTCTCTTTGATGCAAACTGAAGTATTAGGATTACGTGTTAATGAAGATTTGATAAGGAGAACTAGAGATGAAACAAAACAGAAGATTGAAGGTTACGAACAACGCCTCAGAGACGAGTTCTCCGGTGCGTGTCTTGTCTGGGAGAACGGTAAATGGGAAGAAGAAAAAGCTAAGCGTAAAACAGACAAGGGCAAACAAGGTGTACGAAAGCCAGTATTTAGCTTCACTTCCGCTAGTCAAGTTTCGTGGCTGGTCTATAACTACCTCAATGCTCCAGTCATCGAGAAAACTAAAAAAGGGTCGCCAAGTACTAGTTTTGACACAATTAAAGAACTTAGCAAACAGATTCCTGAATTGGGTACGTTAGTAGAATATAAAGATACGAGGGCATTGTATGAAATATTTATGGAAGGGTTACTTGAGCGAGTTGAATCTGGGCGAATCTATCCTAGATTTAATATCAATGGTACTACAACTGGGCGTATTAGCCATAGCAATCCTAATATGGGTAACATGCCTAGGGATGGCGTGGTCCGCAATTTCTTCATACCTGAGCCTGGGAATGTCATTATAGGAGCTGATTATTCTCAGTTAGAGGTTATAGTTGAAGCTAATCTTACTGAGGATAAGAATCTTCTTAGTATTATCCTGGATGGAGCAAGTAAGCACGATATCACCGCAGAGGGTTTGGGGTTGTCCCGCGATCAGGCAAAAACCCTAAATTTCGCTTTACAATATGGTGCTGGTATAAATAAGGTTAGTAAAATCTTAGATATATCTTATCGCGATGCTGAAGAAGTGTTTGAGCAATATTGGGCATTATATAATGGTGTTAAACAGCTCAAAAATAAAACTGATGAAATGGTACTTAAAAACCAGCCTATAGTGAATATATTCGGTCGTGAGCGTCATTTCGCAGATAAGTTTGATAGCAAATATGAACTTGAAAAAGCTAAACGACAGGCTTATAATTTTCTTATACAAGGTACTGGTGCTGATATTACGAATCGCGCATTTTATCTCTGGCATGAGTATCTTAAACGAACCGGTCGTGGAAGAAGTTGGTTCCATGTACATGATGAGTGCGTAGGCGAAACACGTCCAGAGATTGCTGAAGATGAAAAACAAGCACTCGTTAAGATAATGGAAGGAGTAACTCAGTATGTTAAATTCAAATATCCTTTACTTGCTGCTAGTTATGGCCCTTTTGATAAATGGCAAAAAGGTTGAAGCTAATGAAACGATTAAACAGCAAATTAGAGTATCCGCTAAGAAATACGGCATTGATCCACAGCTGGCTCTGGCTATTGCTGCTGTTGAATCTTCTTTTAATCCTAATGCTCGCGGTAAATTGGGTGAAATCGGATTGTTCCAAACAATGCCAGGAACCTGTAAACAGCCAGGAACCGACTGTGCATTACGATTACTTAAAACTTATAAAACTGCATGTAAGGATTTAGGAGATGCCTGGTTCATCTGTTACAACAACGGCCCGCATCGTAGGCCTAAGCATCCGAAACTATTTCCTTATTATAAAAAAGTAAAATTGGCTATGCGGAATGTTTAACCATTGTAAACATAACCATGGCGCGGTGTATAATCATACATTGAATCAATGGAGTTGCGCTAATTGTGGTAAAATTATAAAACCTACTGAAGAGCAGACTAAATTTAAACAAGCGGTAGATAACAGTAGTATTACCGCTAAGAAATGTGAATGCGGCGGGGATGCCGTGAAATCAACACATACCAGATGGTGTCCGAAATATGGAATATAGTATCGTAAAAACTCTAGAATCTATTAAATCAGGGGCAATCACTTCTGAGGAGTTATTGTATGATATCAAAGGCAGGAATCTTCATGATGTGGATCTTGATAACCTTCATATTAACATTATGGATTCGGGATTTAGCTCCCTGGATGATTATCTGTTCTTAAAAACTAACCGGAGTGAGCTAATTATAGTTGGTGGTAGGCCGTCCCATGGTAAGTCAGCATTTATGTTCCAAGTAGCCTTTAATGTGGCTAGGAAAGATCCTGTTCATATCTTTTCTCTTGAGATGGATCATGAGATGATAGTGGCTAGAATACTTGCTGGACTTCTTAATCGCCCTGTGGATGCGATCTTACGTGGATTGGTGGATAAACGTGAACTTAGACAGGCTCATGATAAGATTAAGGCTTTGAACTGTTTTATTGATGAGCGTGCTGGATTGAATGTAGCCCAGATAGCAGATGCAGCTAAACTTCGAGCTAAAAAACATGGTACAAAGCTTATAGTCATTGATTATCTTCAGATCATCGCTAGTAAGAAAGGGTATAGCAGGAATGATGAAGTAGCTGAGATTAGCAAGGCTTTGAAAGAGCTTGCTAAGGAACTTAAAGTTCCTGTTATTGTAGGTAGTCAATTAAACCGTCAGTGTGAAGCACGTGGATTTGCTACAGGAAATTATCAGCCCCTTCTTTCTGATCTTAGAGAATCTGGTAGTATCGAACAGGATGCTGATATTGTTGTTGCTGTACATCGTGAAAGTAAGTATACTGGATTAAGACAGAACGAAGCTGATATTATTATACTAAAGAATCGTAATGGCCCTACAGGTGAAATAGCGATGAACTTTTTTCCTGCTCAAACATTATTTCAGGATAAGTTTAAAGATGAAATATAAAAGAATAGTTAACTTAACTAGAACTCCAGTTCTTAGGTATCCGCATAAAGATGGTGGATATATGACAATAGTACTCCAAGTAGCACATACAATTAATGTTTCCTTTCCATCAGATAAACCATCTGCTAAAGAAATTGAAATTGCTGTCGATTCAGCTCTTGCTAAATTAAGAGACTATACAATTAAACATATTTATAAAGCTAGATTAATTGAGAAAAATTAGTAATTATGAGCCAACACAAACCAACAACTACAAAGAAGAATGGCAATGGATCGCAAAAAAAGTAAATCTAGAAAACCTAAACCCTTTAAAAAACCAGGCTTTTATACACCATGCGCAGGTGTATGCTCTGATACTGCTGTATGGACTGACTTTATATTCTTAGATAAAAATGAATGCAAGCTATTTAGCAAATGGTTAATGGAATGCGTGAAATACTGGAAAACACA
>Ga0335069_10001105_pt1 | contig 43469 bp, 58 predicted proteins | sample Lox_Sample_11_FD_206714 | JGI IMG/M metagenome (GOLD analysis project Ga0335069, IMG submission 206714) | Soil microbial communities from Loxahatchee National Wildlife Refuge, Florida, United States - Lox_Sample_1.1 | ecosystem: Environmental > Terrestrial > Soil > Wetlands | place: USA...
CGGTGTCACGCCGCTTTCGGGCGGCAAGTTGAACAGCCCCGAGGCAGGATCGAACGCCGGACCGCTCGGCATCGCGGCGCCAGGCGTGTTCGCGGCTTGCGGCCGGAACAACTGCGTCGTCGGATCTTGATAGTTCAAGATGCCGCCCATCGTCTTTTGCAGCGCCAGCAACGCGGCTTGCTGCTGATCCTTATACGCCTGATCCTTCGCGGCCTGCGATTGATTCGCGGCGTTGAGCAGTCCGCTCATGGCGGCTTGCGACGGGTTGATGCGGTTGTCGTAGCGCGCCGCGAGCAAACCCATGCCGATGTTGAACAGCGGATTGGCGAGAAAGCGGTCGGTGCCCTCCAGCGAAGGATCTCCCGCGAGTGCCGTGCTCAACTGATCGAGTATGCCCATGACTTATCCGTGGTAGCCGCCGAATGCACCCAACAATCCGCCACCGAGCGCGCCGATCGCAGTGCCGATACCCGGCACGACGCTGCCGAGATAGGCACCCGCCGCCGCACCCGCCAAACCGCCGCCGATCGCACCGCTCGTCGGCGAGCCGGCGCCGCCTTGCGTGTTCTGCACGCCGTAGCTGCCCGGCAAGCCGTAGATCAACTGCGCGTAGTTCTGCAGCGCTTGCTGCGGTGCTTGCTGACCGAAGTTGTAGCGATTCATCGCGTCTTGCAGGATGTTGCCGGCCTGCCCTTGGATCGTGTTGCCGGCGCCCATCAACTGCTGAATGTTGTTCCAGTCGAGTTGCGAGGCGCTCGGCGCGAACGCGCCGGCTCGAGCTTGATCCGCGCTGACGTCGCCGTAGAGTCCACCGAGTGCGTTGATGCCGCCGAGGCCCGCTTGACTCAGCGCGTTACCCGCCTGCAGTTGGTTGTTCTGCCCGCTCTGGTACAAATTCGTCAGCGAATTCGCGGCGTTCAGTTGGTTGGTGCGTTCGTTCGCGTAGTTGTTGCCGTAGATGTTCGACGCGAGTCCCGAGAGCGCCTGACCGTATTGCCCTGCCGCGTCGCCGAGCGCGCCGAACTCGGCTTCGCTGCCCGTGCGTCCCGCGCCGCCGAACATCGCCGCGATCGATGGATTCACGGTGTTCTGGTACTGATTCGTCAACTGCTGCGACGCCGAACCGAACATCTGATCGAGGTAGGGATTCGAGTTCAGCATCGAACCGTTCGCCGTTTGGCCGAGTGCGCTCAAACCTTGCATGCCGGCCATGTTCGATACGAACGGATTGGCTTGCTGCATGAGCGCGCTCTGACCGGCGCCGAGTCCGCCGATCGCCTGTGTCGAGCCGTACGCGGCCGGATCGAGGTTGTACTGCCCTTGGCCGAGCGAGTTCTGCAGATAGTTGTTGAACGCCGATTCGGTCGGCGATCCCATCGCGCGCTGTTCCGTCATCGCGAGCGCTTGCTGCGTCTGCGGTGCGAACGGCACGTAGGTGGCGTCGGGGAAATACTGCGGACCACCGGACTGGTAGTTTTGCTGCGCGTTCTGAAACAGATCCGTTAGGTACGGCTGTTGACCGGCCCACGGAGTCGTTGTCGTCTTGCTCGATCCGCTGCCGCCGCCTGCCATTTAGAGTTCCTTTCTGAACGTGGTCGACACCGCCCGGTAGTCGGGGTGTTGCTTTTGGATCCAGTTCCAACCGGGTCGGCCGGAAAATTCGATCGCGACGCAGTCGTGCGCTTTGGCAAAAGCCTCCATGACGGTGATCCAATCGTCAAGCCAATGGCCGAGCTTACTGCCCGCCAGGAACTGCACCCACAGGATCTTGTGCAGTGGACGCTGTTGCACCGACGTCACCACGATCGCCTGAAAGTCGCCGATCACCCACAACTGTGAGAGTCCCGAAATCAATTCGGAGTAGAGAGCCGAAGTCGAGTACCCCGTCATCGGTTTGATCACCCGATGCAGCAACGGCAGCACGCGCTCCCACACCGCGCCAATACGCTCGGAAGGCACGCCGCCAATCGGAACCGTCAGATTCTTCGGCCATTTGTCGGCTTCGTTCATTGCCGCCGCAGCGGCATGCCAGTCGCGCCCATGAGGAATGGATTCGGTGGAATCGGCCCTTGGCCCGGCGGTAGCACCGACGCGGCACCGGGCGGCATGAGTTGCGGATTCTGTTGCGCCAGCATCGGTGCGACCATCTGCGCCGACATCATGCCGTTAGGCGCGCCGGGGTTGATCGGCTGCGGCTGCATCTGACCCATTTGCGGCAACGCACCGGGCTGATTCTGACTCAGTAACAGCGCGAGCGCGTTGTAGTAGCCGCCCATGCCGGGCGCCATCTGATTCGCCGGACGGCCCGGATTGAGCGACGAAGCTGCCGCGAGCATCGCCGGAATGTACGGCGATGCCGCTGCTGGCACCTTCGTTCCGCTCGTCGTCTTGCCTGCGCCCGTCGTCGCGCTCATCGATTACCCCCTGCAGGACTGACCGCGGCGCGTACACCTTGCGCGTGCGAAAAACCGCCGCTGATGTTCACACGATACCGTTGGTAGCGAGAGTTCGCACGCACGTTGGCGTTGCCGATCGAATCGACCGCGCGCGCCGGATCGAAGTTGACGTTGCCATTCGGCAGATTGCGTTTGCCGACTTGCACGGTGATCGTCGTCGACGGCGTGCCATCGACGATCGGCGTGACCTGATCGCAGTACACACGCGAGCCGTCGCCGACGTCGTATTCCATCGTATCGATCGACGCCGTCAACGGGGAGCCTGCGAACGTCGCCGTCTTGTGATCGGTGCCGAATGCCGCAAAGCCGAGCGAACCGCCTTTGTAGGCATCCGAATCGACGTTGATCGATTGCGCGTCGATGCCCGACGGGAACGGCGTATCGAGTTGATCGAGCGAGAGGCCCGACGACACATATTCCATCAAGAGTTCGGTGTTGAGTTCGCCGTAGGACCACCGATTCACCGCCCAGTTGTAGATGATGACGCGGTCGTTGTACGCGAGCGAACTCGAACTCGGGAAAGCCCACATCACCAAGCGGTTGCGGCGATCGACCGCGCCGCGCATGAGCATGCGCGACGCGTCGTCCGAGTTCTGCGTGATCCACGTGTCGACGCGACTGTTGCCGATCGGCTGCGATGGCCCCGGCAACGTGAACTCGTAGAAACCGTCGTGCGAGTAGTAGAAGCGCGTCGCGCCGAGCCAACACACCGAGTTCGGCGCGGGCGTGCCGCGGCCGACTTCGACTTCGTCGAGTTGGAAGATCAGCGGCGGTCCGGTGTACTCCATCGCCCAGATCGAGTGCTCTTGGAAGATCGTGCCGACTTCACCGGGCACGATGCGCTGCACACGGCCACCTTTGCCGAACAGTTGTTGCCGGTCGGATTGCGTCGCGCGGCTCGGCGTCCAAATGGCGGCGTTGTTGTAGCCCGACCAGCCGATGACGTCGGGTCCGTAGGCTTGCAGATCGCCGAGCACGACGAAGTCGCGCACGACAGCGATACGCTTGGCGTTGTACGGCGAGCCGGATTGATCGGCGAACGCCGACGACGAACCGACGACGTACGACTGCATCGGATCGCTGTAGTCGACCGCGAGCACGTTGTTACCGAACTTCGCGAATTCCCAGTTGGTCGACGTGTACGCGTGCAGCGACTTCGAGACGTTGGTCCACGTCGTGCCGGAATCGAGCCGATACAGATCCTGCGCGTCGCCGGCGAAGTTGTAGACAATGTTGCTCGTGTCTTGCAGCCAGATCGCACCGAGCGCGGCGGACGTCAGCGCCGTCGTGAACGACGCGAGCGAGTTGAGTTGTTGGTAGCTCTTGGCGCGCGGGATGCAGTTCTTCGCGAGGATCGCGCCGGGATTGGCGTAGTCCGGCAAGTCCGGCAGCCATTCGCCGAACGGGATCATCTTCGGCTGGGTCGCCATTAGACGATGACACCCGGCGGCGGCGTGATGACCTTGGCGTTGCCGCCATAGCGTTTGCGTTGCTCGGCGAGGTTGTACCGCTGCAGCGCGGCGTTGTAGCGGCCGTCGTAGCGCGCTTCGATCGTCTCTTCCTGCAGCCACGAACCGCATTCGCGCAGCGTCGCGAAGAGATACAGATCGTAGGCATTCACGAACAGCGAGTTAGTGCCGTTGGTGATGATCGACGGTAGTCCGGACCAATACTGCATCACCGCCGGCGTGGGGTTGCTCGGATCGCCGGCTGGCGCGAACGTGAACACCGGATTGCCGTTCGTGTCAGATTCGATCGTGTAGTAGAGCGTCTGTCCGCCGTCGTTCCACGCATCGACCAAGCGAATCATTTCCGGCGTCTGGTAGTCGATCTTCGTCGTCGTCTGATCGATGTAGAGCGCGATCATCGAACGGAAATCGGACGGCACCGAAATACTGCGAGCGTTGATCGACAGCGTTGCCGAACGGCTTTGCATCACGCCGTAGGCGTCACGACTGAGCGCGGCTTCGGCGAGCGTGACGATCGAGTCGATCGAGACACCGGTGACGGCAACGTCGTCGCGCGCGAGCCACGAATCGATGTCGACTTTGAACGCTGCGTAGCTCATTCACCACACCGTGACGATCGTATACCGGGGCGCGACCAATTCTTGCACAGGCACCCGGTGCCGGATACCGCCCGGACAGATGATCATCGTGCCGGGTTGGATCAGGTGCGCGGTTTCGTCATCCGGCTCACCGGTGATCAGCGGCGCGCCGCCCGACAAGTAGTAGAAAACGGTCATATCGTAGCTCGCGTCGTAATGCGGCGCGATGATCTGACCCTTTTCCATCTTGATGCCGACGGCACGCATCGGCTTTGACTGCTTCGGCACGATCGCCGCACTCTTCGCCATGATGCGTTTGACGGCGTCCGGCGGGTCAGCCTCTTCAGGGGTCGACCAACTGCGATCGCGCGGAATTTTGGCGCGTTCGATCCACGCGATCGCAGCCAGTCGAGTCTCGTCGTCGAGCGTCGCGTCGAAACGCGCCGCCGTCACAGCTTATTGACGCCGGTGCGGAGGTTTTTGTAGTCCGACGAGTTGATCTTCATCGTTTCGAACGTCGCCCACGTGAAGTGCTGGCGGTACTTCTCGCGCCATTCCTTCTTCCAAAGCATGTATAGCCCGATCGGAATGTGCGCCGCGTGGCGCGCGAAGCCAGCTTTGTTGTGGCCGAAGTCGCGCAGCGCCTTGGCGTGATCGAGGTGGATCTGTTCGATCGCGGTGGGCGTGAACTCTTCGGTAATTAGCTCGTCGTCGCTGACGTGCGTGCGATGCTGAATACCGGTCGGCGACGTGAAATCAAGAAACGTCTTCATTCGTCGAGTTCATCATCGCGACTTGCCGGCGCCGCTGGCGCGTCTTCGCGTCGATGTGATCGCGGCCGAGCGCGACATCTTCGCGCGTCAGTTCGGGGAACAGCCGCGCGTGCACGGCGCGCCGCGCGTCTTCGACGTCGCGCTCGTCTTGCGCGCTGATCGGAATGAAGCTCGCCGACGTCACTTCGGCTTCGCGCGCGCTCGCGAAATCGAGCGGTCGAGTGGGCATGTCGCGCGTCATTTCGAGCACGCCGACGTCCCAGATTTGCTGGAACAGTTCGTCGTCTTCGTCGAACTCGACAACTTCACCCGGCTCGAGCTTGCGTCGGAACGGATTGACGCCCGGATTGATACCGTGTGCCGGCGTCATGCCGAAGTGCAAGCCGTCGCAGGCCCGCTGCTCGCCGAGTTCCTTGATCCGTACTCTCACCTTCGCCATGCAACATCCTTGAAAAAGTGGGGCGGCGCGAACGCCGCCCCGGTTGGCTTACGCCACCATTGCCGTGCCGGTGTTGATGTCCGCCACGGTGCCGGAAGCGGCTTCGTTGCGGGACACTACGCCCCAGTCGACGAGGATGTGGCGACGTTCTGCGTCGCCGATCTTCGCGATCGTTTCCGTCTTGTAGCCGTCGAGATACGACACCGCCCAGAACTCGGTGTCGAGCACCCACACGTCACGCGACGCTTGGAAGCGGTTCGGCACCACGTCGATGACGGTGAAGTCCGTCACGTATACGTCGACCGCGCCGACGACCGTGATCCCGCCGCGCGGATTCGCGCCCTGATCTTGGTACTGCGTCGCGATCCGAGCCGTCGAACCGGAGAACATGAACGCCGAGAAGTTCTGTTTACACGTCGGGTCCATCATCAACATGTTCGGGTTGCCGCCCGCGACGTAGCAGTTCTTCAGGATCGTGAGCAGCGTCGCCTGCGACAGCGCCCGTGTGGTGCCGTTGGTCGGACCGGTGATCGGAATGCCGCCCGTCAGCGACGGATCCGCGCCGCCCAAGCCGCGGTTCGTGTTCGACTTGATCCACGCGCCGATGCCGCCGGTTTGCATGGCGACCGAAGACGAACCGAGTACCGCCGGGTTCGACGATACGAGGCGCGCTTCGACGTCTCGACGCAGTTCCTTACCTTTCTTGGCGACCTGATACGCCAACTCCGACTTGCGGCCGGCTTTGTTGACGATGTCGGCACGCCGCGAAACCGCGAGGTACTTGATCGAGATCTGTTGATAGTTGCCGATCCGGGTCGATGCGGACGACGAGTCCGTACCGAAGTCCGCGCCGTCGATCGCGGCGTTGGATGCGTTCGCCGCGGTCAGCGTATCCGTCTGCCACTCGTGCAGCGTCTGCGCCGCGTCTTCGCGGTCGAAGTTCGACACGCCGGGCGTTTCCGTCGGCGCGATGTTGTAGATGACGTCGGTGAGATCTTCGCGCACGTTCGTGCCGAGCGCGTAGCGGTCGAAGTTGGTCGTAGACACGTTAGCTCCCTAGGATGCCCATTCGTTCGATAAGGGTTCCCGCGTCGCGCATCGAGCCTGATTGCCGCAACCGTTGTCGCAACTTGCTGACGTTTTCTTTCTTCAGCCCCGGCGCCGTTTGGTTGGTGGCTTTGCCGGGTTTGGCGAGCTTCGGCACTTCCTTCTTGAGACGTTGCACGGCTTGGTCGGCTTTCGCTTTCGCTTCTCGGAATGCCTTCACTTCCTCTCGGAGTGATGCAAGCTCGAGCGCGCCCGCGATCAGCCGTGCGTCGAGAACGTTGGAAATCTCGTTAGCGTCGTAGCCCAGAGACTCCATCGTCTTACGCGACAGCACGCGTTTGTCTTCGCCCCACGAAGGAACGAGTTCGGCCAGGCGCGCGCGTTCGCGGCGTTCGATCTCCGCGTTCTGCGCTGCCTGGAAGGCTTGATACTGCGCCGCGGCGTATTGCCGCGCTTGTCCGAGTTGCGCCAATCGTTGCTGCGTTTCGTTGTACCGTGCGGTCCACTCGGCCGGGTCCGTCATGCGCAATTGCGTCATGCGCGGATGGTTCAGTTCAGCCTGCAAAAGCTGTTCTGTCGCGGTGTAGTGGGCAGCGAGGGCATGCGAATCGGCCACGAACTTCTCGGCTTGCTGCCGGGCAGCAGCTTCGAAGGCTCGGCGTTCCTCTGACAGTTTCGTCTTGTTGCGTTGGTAGTCCTGCTCCATCTGGTAGCCGCGTTCCAGATCTTCCAGCGTTGCCTCGACTTCCGCACCCGCCGCGTTGAACTTGTGCTTGAGTTGCTTTTTGAGATCCGCGAGCGGGATCTCGAGCGCCTCAGCAAGTTCGGCGAGGGTTTGGATCGGGGCTGCCGGCGTCTCGTCTTCGGCCTTTCCGGAGTCGTCTGCCTCGGCATCGTCTTGCGCGCGGTCTACGTCCTGATCGGGCGTGTCGTCCGCTTCGTCTTCTGCACCTGTGTCGTCAGCACTGTCTACCGCATCGTCGGCGGTGTCGTCAGCGTCATCGGCGGGCGGTGCGGCCCGAAATCGTCCTTTCAAATCGCGCGGCGTCGCCGGCGCGTCGTCGCCTTCCGGCGCCAGTTCCTGTTTCAGCCGCGACGGTTTGCCTTTCGGATTGACGTCGTCGCCGTCGCCCATCATCGCCGCGATGCGCTTCTGCGCGTCGCGTAGCGTCACGCCTTGCGGTTGTTCAGCGTCGCTTTTGCGGAGTTCGGGCATCTAGGCGGCGTCCTGCGGCGGTGTCGTCGGGCGGAAATCGTGCTCTCGAAGCTGCTGGTTTTGCAATGCCAAACCGATGACGCGTTTGACGTTGGCGAGCGTGCGCAGCGTCCGGCACAACTCGCGTTCGAACTCAACCGCATCCGGCGAGTTCAGCACCAAGCGTTCGATCTGCTGCACCGCGTACTCGCGCGACGTGCTGAACGCCCGTTGAAACGCGGGATCGTTCAACAGCCGGTGCGCATCTTCGGCCGACGTCGGTTGCTTGGCACCCGGCGTCACCGCGCGAATGTGCGCGTTACCGGCACCGGATTTTTCCGGCGGTTGCCGCGGCGGTTCGCGCTTCACGGATACGACTTGAGGTTCTGATCCTTCGGCGTGTTCTTGATCCGCTTGGTGCCGAAATGCGGATGCATTTTGATCCCTTTCGTCGAGCGATCGGGCTTCATTTTGCCGCCTTTGTAGGCATCTTGGTCGCTTTTCGAGTAAACCGACATGGGTGCTCCCGTGTGTGCGGATATACGTTAAGCCTAGCGCGCTACGATCTGCAAGCTACGCGGACCGTCTTCGCCCGCGAAGTGCACATCGTATTTGCGCGCTTTCGGCGCCGGCGCCGGTGCGTTCGGCTGGCGCCCCAACAGTTCCATCAAGGTCGACATGCGCTCGGATTGCTGCGCCATTTGCTGCGCAAGTTGCGCGAGCACGGCGTGATTCGCTGCTTGCTGTTCAGCGAGCGCAGCCACCAGTTTGTCGATGCCCGCGTTCGCGCCGTCCGTCGGCGCCAGATGCACGTGAAACGTCGTGTCCCCGAGTTTAGTGGACTGGGGTTTCGTCGGTGGGGTCAATGCTTCCTTGAGATTTGACAATGTCTTTCGCCTGTTTGAACGTGTCAGATGCTTCGACCGCTGTGTGCCCGGCTTCCGCCTTCGCCTTGATCGCTTGCGCGCCCTTCAGTTCCGAATCGGCGTCTTGATTGCGGATCTTAGCCGCCGATTCGCCCAAGTCTAGCCCGTGTTTCGCCGCGAACTGCTGCGCATCTTGCTGCATCTTTTGGTACGCGAGCACCCGATCGGCTTGGCTCAGTTGTTGGTCGCCCTGCTTCGCTTGGTGATCCATGAACTGCTTTTGCTGCGCCAACTGGAAGTCTTGTTGGTTCTTTTGGATCTTCGCTTGCGAATCGGCGCCGAGCGCGGCGGCTTGCGCTTGCGCGAGCACCATCTGCGGGTCCGGCGCCGGCGGCGGCGGTTTCCAATTCGGATCGTTCGGATTCAGGAAGTATTGGTTCACGTCGCCGAGTCCGCTGGCGTTCACGAGCTTGTGCAACGTGTTGAACACTTTCTTTTGGTCCGCAAGTCCTGCCGATGCCGATTGCTGCTGCAGCGCAAGCAGTTGCGTGAGCAGTTGCATCTGCTGCGTTTTGTTGTTGTAGCCGAGGCCCACATTCGCCGTCATGTCGGTGCGGTCGCGCCAGCCTTGCGGATCGACCGGGATCCACTGCCCGCGGATCTTGATCGTGGTGGCGATGTCTTGGTGCATCCGGAGCAGTTGGTGCACCTTCAACATCAGCGTCTTCATGCCGGTTTCGGCGATGATCCGCACCAGCATTTCGACGCGTTGGCTCGATTGATCTAACGCTTGCGTGAAGGCGCCGACCGTTGCCTCTTGGATCACGTCAGGATCGAGAGCGACCGTCGGCGATACCCCCGAACGCATGTTCTTCTGCTCGTCGACGTACTGCATGACCGGCAGCAAATCCGCGACGATCGACTGCGACGGTTCGGGGAAGAACGCGTCTTGCGCGCGACCTTTCACCGGAATGAACTCGGCCTGCGCGTTCAACATCGCGGCCATCGTCGAGCCGTCTTCGGTGAGCGCATCTTCGGAGAAAGCTTTGCGCCGAATGTTGATCTTGTAAATGTTGTCGAGCAGTTGTCGCTTGAGCGTCGACATCAAGAGTTGCAGATCCTTCATCAGATCCGCGTAGCTCATGCCGTTGTGCTTGTGCGGCATCAAGATTGCCGACAGCGCGATCATCGGTTGGTAGTTCGTCTCTTCGTTCTCGAAGATCACGTCACCGATCATGCAAATGCGGCGAAATTCCGCGATGCCGTCGCGATCGTAGTCCATCCACACGTAGCACTCGTGCACCCAATACTGGCGCATCGAGTCGTCGTCTTCGTACTCGCTCGTCATCGGGCTTTCGTCGGCGTAGAAAAGGCGGTTCACCTTCTCACTGCCCCAGTTGTAGCCGCCGTCGTTCGGCGACGCACCGATCTGCTCGAGCTTGTTGCGGTCGTAGCCTTCGGTGACGAGCGTCGTGAAATCCTTTTTCGTGCGATGTACGACGCAGTCGGCTTCGTCGAGATCGATCGACGTGCAATCCGGATCGACCAAGCATTCTTCGGGTGGAACCGGCATCAAGCGCAGTTCCTTGATCTGCTTCGTCGTCTTGATCTTCAAGTCGAACACTTCGATCTGCTGCGGCATCGGTGGCATGCCGGGCACTTGCACGATCGGCGGCATCTCTACGATGCGACTGTCTTGTTCGAGGATTTCGACGTCCGGATCTTTCTGCAGTTGCGCCACGGCACCGGCATCGAGGCCCGTCACCATGCCGGTGTCGGTCGTCGTGCACTCTTCCATGTACGCCTTCAAGTACCCGTTGGGGTACATGAGCATGTCTTTGAACCAATGGTGCAACGACAGAAAGCCTTTGCCTTTGTTGGCTTTCAGTACCGAGTAGTTGGTGATGTCGGTTTCTTGCTCAGCCTGTGCTTCGTCTTGCGGCCCCATCGGATCGAACACCACGACACGATCGCCGGCCGTGAACACGCGCAGGATCGACGGCATCACCCACTCGACCGTTTCGAGCACTTCACGCGTGACGACTTTCGAGTAGCCGTCGCGTTCGTTGCCGTACTCGGCGCCGATGTAGTAATTGAAGTTCTCTTGGCGTGCGGTCGATAGATCGTTGCCGTCTTGGTTCATCGCCGCGTCGATCTTGCGGCCGAGGAACGCCCGAACGTTGTCGTCCGACATCGTATCCGACGGCTTTCTCGTAACCTTTTTCTTGCCGCCGCGCGTTGTCGTCGTATACGCCATTCGTTACACCACGTGTTCGTTGGACGGGTTGTAGATCTGATTGTGCCGGTGCGCCTGCTTCTTACGATACTCGCGGCCGCCGTTTCCGCCAGTGGCGAGCGCCAACTGCTCGGCGAACGTAGCCGCAGCGCTGCGATAGCCTTGCGCGAACTGCCGGAACGCGTCGGCACCGTTCTTCGCCCAGTTCTCGACCGGCAATTTGCGGAACGTCTTGAATGACGCGTCCCACTTGTACTCGTAGCCGGCGAGCGTCTTGAGTCCGGCTTCGCAGCCCTCTTCGTCGAACCAACACGAGTCGAACACCTTGCGGGTGATCTCGATACCGTCGTTCAAGTTCGGAATGCGCGGCACGATCCGCGTCGGCTTGAGGCCCGCACCGTTCAAGATGCGCTCACGCGATTCGTTGTTCTTCGAACTCATGTCGATGACTTCGGCATCGTGCGGCAGGTAGTGCACGCCGTAGATCCAATCGAACTGCTCACGGAATTCGTTGAGCTTCTGGACATAGTACGTCAGATCGACGAGCCGATATTCGTAGTAGTAGATGAAGTGGTTGCGCTGTCCGACGCGTTGGTGAAACCAAATCGCGTTCAAGTCGTTGCGACCCAAGTCCCAGAACGTGTTCACCGGCACGCCGCGTTCGGTCGCGAGTTTGCAAATGCGTCCGGCAGCACGCGCGCGGCGCAACTGCTCGCCGTAGATCGCCCCTTCGATGTTCCGTTCGAACGCTTCCGACGGCGTCGCAGGATATTCCTGCTTCATCATCGCGCGCTGCTCTTCCTCTTTCTTGACGTACCACGCCTTTTGATCCGGCGTCAGCGTGATGCCTTCGTGATCCTCGAGCCGCTTGAAGTATTCGGCGAGCTTAGCCGGGATCTCGACGCGATCCGGCAGCGCGTAGTGCGGGTGCTTCCACCACGGATAGAAGAAGAACTTGTAATCCATCTTCGTCAGCATGACATCGGGATTCTGTTCGATGCGCTGCGCGAGCGTGCGCGCGCGTTCGCACATATCGTAGAACTCACCGAACGGCCCTTCGGCTGTCGACTCAATGAACACGAATTGTCCGGCCGCGACGGTGTTCAGCGATCCGGTGATGACTTCTTGCGCTTTTTCGGGGTACTTCGCGCACATCTTTCCGAATTCAGAGACGTGTAAGTATTGATACGTCCCAGATCGCATAGAAGTGCCAACACGGATCTGACTTCCGTTGGCGAAGCGAAGGTGCCGAGAGGTGTCGGACGTCGCTGATCGTAAGTCGCGGAGATCTTGGGGCAGGTTGTCGTAGGCGAATTTGATCTTGTCATTGAAGAAATATTCCGCATCTTCCTTCGTGTGCGCGATGACACCAGCGTTGATGTTGTCGTTGAACAGACACCGATCGAGGATGAAAAGCTGTATCAGCGTCGTCAAACCCAACTGCCGCGCTTTCAAAATGCAGTTGAGATACCACATGTTTTCGTACAGATCGCGCTGCGCCCACGACGAGTCGTAGCGCTCGGCGAGCGTGAACACGACGCCTTGCTTATCTTTCACCTTATACAAGTTGCAAATGCGCCACCACGGATCGGTTAGTCGCTCGGCGTATTCCTGCGCTTGCTTCGTCGCCTTGGCTTGGGCGTCACGCTTCGAAAAGTTGTCCTTACTCACCGATTCGGCAATCCGCTGTCACGGTTGATCGCGCGACTCAACAGTTCCGCCAGATCGCCGTTGGCGGTGTGTTCCTGCACGACTTTGTCGCCGTACAGCTTCGGCACCATCTTCGCCGCGTAGAACTTGCGCGCGTCGATCCGCACACGCGAACGTTGAATCGCTTCGTTGTCGACGACGACTTCGACGTAGCTCGTGCCGTCCTTTTTGTTGATGACGCGTTCGACGTAGTCTTTCGACGTGTCGTCGGCGATCTCGAAAATCTCGTCGATGTGGAGTTCCGCCGCAACGCGCCGCGCGAAGTAGTATTGCTCGCGGAATTCGGCGTTGTGGGCGAGCCATTTGGCGACCGTCATCATGGTCGGATAGCGCCGATCGCCGACGCCGCAAATTGACTTGAGCGTGGCGCCCGTCATCAACTTTTCGCAGATCTTTTCCGCCAAGCCGCGCCGGTAGTTCGTCGGGAAGTCCGAAGCGCGTGCGACGCGCTGCATGATCGGTGGCGGTTTCTCAGGAAGCGGCACTATTGAATACCTCGTCGAGTCCGGCTTTGAGCATCGCTTCGTCGATCGCCACGCCGTTCTCGAAATGGAAGATCGCGCGCAGCAATTTTTCGACGTTCGGGCGATCGTAGCTGAGCGGCGTGTCCGGCTCTACGCCGAGCGCGCTCGAGACGGCCGCGATGTACGCGGCGGTCGGGTTGTACTGCGGCGGCGCCCACGACGTGATCAGCGACCGCACCGTGTCACCGCCTTCACGCGAGAAATGCGTGCGCAAATTGATCGCGGCGGCGCGAATTCCGTCCGGCATCGTCGCGAACCGCGCATAACCGTCCGGATCCGGCTCGATTTCACCGTGCCACGTGAATCGCGCCGAGTGCATCACGTTGCCGGGGTTGTTGTTGCGGATTCCGCGCGGTTCAGTGGTCATTATCGGTCCCGGTTCGCGTCAACGGCAGCGGTGGGGGCGGTTTTCGACCGGTTTGCGTCTCCGCGAGCCACCGAATGTAGTGCGTCAGTTCATCGACGCTACGCAAAAGCGCCTTGAGCAGCACCGAATGATCCTCGATGCGTTCGTGCGGTGCCGGCAGCGCGTGTATTTCGTCGACTTTTTCGCGAATTTCTCTCACATCATCCCGTGTTTCACGCAGCGTTGACGTCAGGGTGAAGCCGAACCATGTTCCGGGTACCAGTACGGCTAAAATCAGCGAACAGAGTTCCAGCACCTTGAAAAAGTGAGCCGGTATATCGTCATCCAATCTCGTCCCCCTCGATTACAGCAATAGCGGCGAGGATCATTGCAAGCTCAGCATCGGTGACTGTGGGCTGCGGCGCAACCGGCTCGGCTTGCGGCTCGGCATACATCTTGAGTTGCCGCCGCGGCACGCGATGGCGACCACCCCCGCCGACGGCTGCGACCACCGGCGGTGGCGGCGGCAAATCGAGCAGTCCGGTAATGTTCTGCTCTTGGTACTCCGAACGCGTGTTTCCGCGCGGCGGTCGTAGCACACTCCAATCGTCCGCGCGCTGCGGCGGCGGAATGAACACCGGCGGGTTGTACAGAAGCAGGTTGCGCTGCTGTTGATCCTCGGCCTGCGTCCGCGGCGGCTTCCATTGGTCGTACTGCCGCGGCACAGTCGGCGCTACGGGCGGTTGCGCGTTGTCGCGCGCCACCATGTTCGGACCGATGAAGTCATCCGCGCGCGGACGCCCGCGGGCATCGTCATCGCTCTGCGGAATGAACGGCGGCGCGCCGGCCGGCTGCGGCAAGCCGAGCGTCGTGTTGGGCGTGTTGTCGTCGAACCGCGCACGGCGGCTGCGCGCGTCATCCGTACTCTGCGGTATGAAGGGCGGCGCGCCCGCGGCTTGCGTCGGCAATCCGATCGTCGTATTCGCCGTCCAATCATCCGGCGGTCGCAAACGCCGTCGCGCGTCGTCGAGCGACACGACGCCCGGCGCGGGCGCGAACTGCAGTTCGCTCAGCCAATCCCGATCGCGATTCGGTCGCGGGCGCCGACTGTCATCGACGAACGGATTCGGCGGGGGCGCCGTCGGTCCACTCACCGGCAATAGAAGTGTCGTGTTTTTGATCGGTTCTTCGATCGCACGCCGCGCGCGACGCATATCCTCTGTGCTGTTGGCGAGGAATGGCGGCGGCAACGCCGTGACGTTCAGGAACGACAGTTCATCGAGTGACGACAGATCCTTGACCGGATGCGGCGTGCGGTTGTCGTCAGGTGTCGGCCGGAAGGGGATCGACGGCGGTGGTGCGGCCGCCGATTGAATGATCAGGTTCGGTGCGACCGCTTCATCGGGAACCGGTTTGCGCGGACGCCGATCGCCGAGATACGGCTCCCGCGTGACCACCGTCGACGGTGCGACGACGTAGATCACTAAGTTCGGCGGGATGAAATCTTCGATGAAGTGCCGCGGACGCTGCTGCGGGAAATCTTGCTGTACGATCGGATACAGCGGCACCGCACTGCTGTCGATCTCGACCACGCCCGACGCGAACGCGGACGCCGACGTGCCGCCCCATGCGATCGATGTTCCGGTTTCGCCGGAACTGATGAACATGGTTTCGAGGCCCGTCGTCGGCGTGGAATAGCCGACGTCGAACGCTTCGGTGTACGCCGGCGACGAGCGCGGCGTCATCGTCGCCGGGCTGGTGCCGTTGAACACGGCGCCGAGAACCGGGTTGGTGGTCAGCGCGGCGCTACCGAATACCGGCGTTGGTGTGCCGCTCGCAGCTTGGTTCGCCTGCACGGCGGACTGGCGAATCGCGAGCAGCGCACTGCGCGTGATGCCCGTGACCTTGAAAACGCCCAAGCCGCCGCCGGTGGTGGTGCCGGGCGCGTGGGTGAATGTAGTCGACGCCGCGACGCCGATGCGCGCTTCGCGGACGTAGAACTGCAGGAGATCGGCGCTCGAGTTTTTCAGCGCCGAATTGATCAGGAAGTAGGTGCCGTGCGCGTCCGGGTTGTTATCGGTCGGGAGAACCGACCCGGTGTAGCCGCTGTTCGCGACGACGAGAACGATCAGGTCGCCCACCGCCGGCGTTGCCGCGACGGTGTGCGTGCCCGATGTAGTGTTGAATGTTTGGGTGCCGAGAAGGGAAATTGTCGCCATCTAACGCACCCGCTATGGCGCTAAGCCGCGACGTTACGTCGCGGCTTCCGGTCTACGAAAAACCCTCTTACTGCGTTTCGTAGATGATGTGGCTGGACAGCGCGCCCACCGTGCCCGCGCGGCACGACAGCGACAGTTCGCCGGTCGATGCAGCGTTGCCGAGCATCGTCGGGCAGAACGACATGTCGTACGCCGTCCACTTGAACTTGCCGCCGTAGCCGTTGATCGAGCAATCGAGCAGTTTGCCCGTGGCCGATCGTTGCGGTTTGGTCGTCGCGAACGTGTTGCCCGTGACCACCGGTGCACCGAGTGCGGCCGTGGCCGGATCGACTGCGTTGTCGGTGACACCGCCTGCCGTACCCGAACTCACCGTCGAGTCGTACGACAACGGCAGTTCCATCGGCGAGCTCGCAGCCGATACTTGACCGCTGACGACGACTTCCCACACTCGCGTCACTTGCGTGGTGGATGCGCCGCGCAACAGTGCGAGATAGGTCGAGTCCACCAAGTTGGTGGTGTCGGCCGTTGCCGCGATACCCGATGTCGTCGGGGTGAACGCGATCCGCTTAGCCATAGGTGCCCCTCAATGTCATGAAATGTTGGTGGTCCGCGAGCAACCGTGCCGCGTTTACAGTATCGGACGGGTCAAGCGACTGCAATCGGTCAACCAGCGCGTCCATGTTCCGACACACGCCCGGCTCGTGCAGCTTGCGCACCGTCGCGCACAGGTCGCACAACCACCGATCGCACTTCCAACACGTCTCGCGCTCGCGCACGCGCAACGGATGCTTCACCACGACGGCCGAGCAATGACCGCACGTGAACGTATCGGCTTCGAAGAATCCTTCGCCTGCATCGACGCCCGCGCGTCGCGCCTGCGCATCTGGCAAGCCCGGTGAATAGCTGTGATCGAGAACTAAATACCCTTGGTTTTGCTTCGGCATGTCAGTACCACTGTTGGCCCATGAGTGGGAGGCTGCCCCCCGGTGAATTGTCGACGAACGTTGCGATGACGCCCTGCGACGTGAACTGCGATGAGTCGGCAGTCCACGACCATGTCGCCGAAACCGCTGCAGTGGACGATACCGATTTCCAAGCGATCTCGGTTCCGACATTGACCGCCGTATCCTGATCGGCATATAGCGAGGCGTAGCCGGTCGGCGGGTCGCTGATTCCGGCGTTCGCGAGGCCGGTATTGCTCGCCAACGCGGTGGCGACGAAAACGATTTCGTTCGCGTTCGTCAGGGTCGGGGTAGTTCCCGACGATCCCGACGTCGACGACGCGGCGCTGTTGTTGGTCGAACTCGACGACTTGTCGAATGATCCGAGACCGGACCATTCGTCGATCGTCATGTGCCCGTAGACGGCACCGCTCGCCGGCGTGAACGTGATCGTATGCGAGCCAGCATTCGCATTCGGCACATAATAGATCGCTGCGCCGACGCATGAAAAACTGACGCCGGCCGACGCGCAGGTCGGAGCGATCGCGACGCTTAGGGTGCCATTCGAATCGGTCGGCGTCGTCGGAACAACCGTGGTATTTCGGTTCGAATCGAGGTAACAGATCGTGATGACGAGCGTGTTGCCGCCCGTGACGCCGCTGATCGTCGCCGACAGCGTCGCGCCGCCGGTCGCGGTGCCGGGTGTGGCGGATTGAACTTTCGTTGCCATCTAAAACGACGTCGCCGTGAAATCAGTCCATGAAAAATTCGCGTTGAGCGATCCCGTCTCATTCCAAAAGCCGATGCCTGGATTACCCGATGAAAAGTACGAACCGCCGTTGGCAACAGCCCATGCTTGCAAATCAACCGACGTGCCCGAGCCGCCGCCGCTGATCGTCCAATTGATCGGCGTTCCATTTTGCGTGACGGTGATGACGGAACCGTTGATCGTGGCAACCCACACGTCGCCATCGGCGTGCGTCGTAGATGAATCGGCGATGACGGTGTAACTATTCTTCGCGCCGTTCCACCGAACGATGTGCAGCAAGCCACCGTTCGCCGTGATGTCGACCTCATATCCCCGCGCGTTGTGCGCCGAAATGTCGTAGCGCAGCAACAGTTCGACTTCGAGTCCTGAAATGCTGCCGCTGACCGATGCCGTCGCTTGAACTTGGTGGTTCGCCCAAAAACCGGACAGACAGCCGATCGAATCAATGTAGTTCGTGCCATCGAACGCCGTCATGGTGGCGTAAGCCACACCACCGCTTTTCTGTGGGTCCGTCCAATCGAGCCCCGTCGCGAGGCCCGTGCGCCACACGCCGCTCTCCGACAATGGATTCTCGGTGCCCGTAAACGTCGTCGAATACGACGGCGGCGACACGATCACTTTTCTAATCGCCGCCATGTCACCGCTCGATGGTGAGATCGAACGTGCCGTGAATCCTTATTGGATGGACACACCCGTTGGCGTTTGCGGAATCAGCGGAATCGCAAAAGGGAGTGCCGTCGTTTTCGCCGACTCAGCGCCTCCGTTGGTTGCGACTGTCATTTGCAGGGAGTGCGAGCCACCGAGGATTTGACCTTGCGCAAACGTGAATGTCGTCGCCGGCACCGCGACCGCTTGCACCATCACGCCATCGACATAGAGCCGCGTTTCCTTGAGTGCGGCCGTTCCACTGGCGGCAATGGTACTGCCGTCCGTGTTCTTCGTCGGTAGCGTCCAAGCCGCGACACACGTTCCCGTCGTGCAGTCAGCGAACGCCAAAGTTGGTTCGAGGCCCAAGAGTACGGCCAGAATGAATAGGGAACGTCGCATGTCTTTACCTCGTTGATCCCGTCGTGATGTTGTTTGATCGCGTCGAGTTCCACGTGGAACGCGCGCCTTTCCTCATCCGTCAGCGCTTTTTGCGCGATTTCGTTTTTCGCACCGGTTGCTTGAATCCATCCGTCGCGTAGTACGCGACCACCTGTTTCTTCGTGAACTTGCGCCCGCTCGGCGAGACGTAGCTGTTGGCGCCGGTTTTCTTGAACGGCATTACGGCGTGCTCGGCGCGGCCGGATGATTCGTGGTCATCGGTGCCGTGCCTTCCGGCCAGCATTCCTGTTGGAAATGGCCAGCGCCGCCGAGGCCCGTCATCGTCGCGCTCAGTTGCGCGTCGATCGTGGTATGGCAATTCGCCTTCACGTCCTTCAAGAGCGTGGCGAAGTCGGTCGACTGGCAGCCGGCGAGCGCGAAGATCGCGAGGAACGCTGTGCGCTTCATTTCTTCACCCGGATCGTTTCGGTGGATCTGAGGCGAAAGTAGATCGTCGCGACGGTCACGATCAGACCGACGATGGCCAACTGCTTCGCCGGATCATCGAGGACGTGCACACCGAAGATCGTCAGCACGCCGGCAAACGAGCCGACCAGTTGCGTCCAAATGACCGTCGACTGATACCATGGGATCACATCGACGGGCGGGGTGGGCTGCTCGAGCGGCGGCTGTTCGACCGGCGGTGATTCGCTCACCGGTCAACAGCCTTTGTGCATCGGCGCGCGCGTTGCCCGATCGGTGCCGGTGAATTCGTTCACGCCGGGTGCCTTGGCGCGCACCTTCGACACGCCTTGCGTGGCGAGCCACGGCTGCGGCATGGCCATTCTACCCTGAGATTTCTTCGCCATCGGGCAATCCTTCGATTGGTGACCTTCACGCCCGCACAGGAAACACCAAAGGCGCTCAGCGTGCAAGCCAGTTGGCCAGATCGGACGCGCCGTAGAGCAGCAAGCCGAGCACGCCCGCGATGATGAGCGCGCGCTCGAATTGCGGCGACATCAAGACTTTGGCCGCTTTGCGTCGGTCCGCAGCAAGAAATCTGGAATGTCCAATGTTCGCAGTTCGACGTCTTTCGCCGAAACGTCGGTCAGTAGCGGCGGTTCGCATGTCTCCCCCTCGATGTGCTCGATCAACAAATCCAAGTAGTGCCGCGCCTTCCTCAGATCGTCGACACCGCCCTTCTGACTGTAGCGGGTGACGTACTTCACGACGTTGCCTTCGGCGAAGCCGAGACGATTCTTGAAGATGTACTCGATCGGTTGGATCGGCAGATTCTTGTAGTGCTTGCCGCCAATCTGCTCGTCGATCGCGCGCGCCATAACTCACCCGTCAGATTTTCAAAAAATCTTGGCAAAAATTTTTCGGTTACGCCACACATTTCCGGCCCAGCGCAGAAAACAGCGAGAACGAAGTGCCCGGCACCCGCCGGATTTTGAAAAGTAGCGAGATCGAAGTGATGGCCGGGCGGCGCCGATGCGTCGTGGGGTGGTCACCGGTCAGGCGTGTTCATGGGGTCGCCGTCTGCCGGACGGGCTGGCGGTCGCCGATCCGCGCTGGTAGCGGAGTCACAGACGACGAACGAGCGCGATCGATAGACGACGTCGATCGACATCGCCGAACGCGATAGGCACGACCTATCGCCGGCGCGTGCCGACGGGTGACATCGCCGACAGCGAAGCGGGGTCAACGGTTTGAGGGGTAGATGGATATCGTTCGTCGGTCGGCCGGAACATGAACGACGTCGATATTAGTTGATATCGACAAAGCACAGAATTCATGCGGCTCGCCGACGAACGGTACTTGACGTCGTGTCGTCTGCCTGCATACTTGGCGAACGTTTCGACACGTCGTCGAACGGATCAAGGAGCAACGACCATGACCTACCAGCAAGCACTACTCGCCCATCTCCTTCGAACCAACGAACAGCAAGTCGCCTCATGCGACGCGTTCGTCGCACTACCCTCGGCGGAAACCGATGCCGAACGCGCGCAATGGAGTCTGCTCAATGCGCGCTTCCAAGCCGATCTCGCGGCCTGCCAAGTCGCGCTTCACTATCACCGGCAGATTGCGGAGTAAACGACAATGACACTCGCGATCCTCGCACTCTGCACGCTGACCGCACTGCCCATCGCTCGCGCAATCGTTCGCGCGCTGGGGGTGTAACGTGATGACGTACCAAGACACCAACGACGAACTTCGCTACTGCGCGACGGCGATTCGCGAGCGCGACCCGTCTATTTGTCGCGACCCCGCGCAATTCGATTGCGTGATGTCGGAATACCTCGACTTGCAATCGATCGGCGCGCGCCGGCGCTCGTTTGGCGCGCAAGCAATCGCATTCCAAGCGGCCGCCAACATGCTGCGCGACGGTTCACGAGACAAAGCGTGCACCGTCCTACTCGAGACCGCGCGCGAACTCGACGAAGCAACTATGACGCGCCTAGCAATCGGAACGCGCATCAAAATGCATGCCGCTACGTCGGAATGGAAGCAAGGAGACCGCTACGGCACCGTCGTCGGATACGGGCGCAAACGAATGTACGCGTCGCACGATCGCGGCCGCGTGAATATCGACCTTGTCGCGCCGTTGCGCGTCATGCTCGACAAAAGCGGCCGGACGGTACACGTTCACCCCGAAAACGTGTTTGTGGTCGATTGATCGCAGCGCCAAGCCCCGACGCGTTCGGGGCTTGCCGGTGCAATCCGCACCAATCAAGGAGAACGTTCGACATGGCTACTCTCAATCAAGTCTCGCACCAATGGATGACGCGTCCGGACGATCAGCGCTTTGTGTCGTTGCTCGACATGCAAGCGGCGATGCGCGCGTACCGACAGAACTCGGTCGCTCGTGTCGTGCCCTCGAACAAACTGCGCGCCGTTCCGGACGTCGACAATCGCGGACTGTTGCTGCAAGGTCCGAACGGCGGCGACGTCGACGTGTCGCACTGGGCATTCGGTCAACTCGCGCAACGTTCGGGCGCGCCGGCAGGGTACTTGCGCGACCTTCCCGCACCTTTGGCGGCCGATTGCATTAACTACGGACTGTCACAGCGTGACATTTCGGACGTAGGGGTGTTGCTGACGCGCTACGGGCGTATCTGGAATTCAACGATTGTCGACGCGTTGATTCAACGATTCGGCGACGGCATTACGGGCGATTTCCGCGTGCCGGGCGAGTTCGGTCAACACGTCGACGTGACGAAGGCAAACACCACGCTGTACGCGTCGGATCGTGACATGTTCGTTTTCCTCTGCGACGAACGGAACCGCATCGACATGCCGAACCGGCGCGACGGGCAACCGGGATCACTCGCGCGAGGCTTCATCGTGTGGAATTCGCAAGTAGGGTCGGCAACGTTCGGCGTGACGACGATGCTATTCGACTACGTGTGCCGCAATCGGATCATCTGGGGCGCCGAAGGCGTTCAGGAATTCCGCGTCCGTCACACCGCGTCGGCGCCCGAGCGTTGGATCCACGAAGTCGCACCGGCGATCGAAGCCTACGCGCAATCATCGGCGTCCGGCATCACGGCGGCCGTCACGCATGCACAGCACGCGCGCATCGACAACCTAGACACGTTCCTCGCGCAACGCTTCACCAAGGCAGAGATCGCAGGCGCGCGCGCGCCGCGCATGCGGCCGACGAAGGGCGCCCGATGGAAACGCTGTGGGATGTCGCCACGGGCGTCACGGCATACGCCCGCGGGATTGGGTACCAGAACGAACGGGTCGAACTCGAGCGCAAAGCGGGCAAGATCCTGGCTCTCGCAGCGTGAGAGTGTAGCGGCCGAACGGGCGCGCCTGCGGCACCCGTTTCCCGCTGCACTTTCGCAGCGATACCGGAAATCACGGATGACCCAAAAACCCTTGACCGAAGACGAAGCAGCACGCCGCATTCTCGAAAGTGTGCCCGCGTCACTGCGTAGCGAAGTCGCCAAGTCGCTGCGCGCCATCCAACTCACCAACTGGCTCGCGGGCTGGACCATAGGCGCATCGCGTTCGGCGCGCGCCGACGAGCGCGACGAAGGTAACCAACCCACCTAGACGAGTCTCCTTGATAGGCGCCGGCGGGGTTTTCTGATATCGCCGGCGCCTTGTTTTTTGGTCACAAGTCACACCGGTCCCCTTAGCCCCCTGTATTTGTACAGATAAGAACAATTCTTAAATAGCTTCTAGAGATACCCTTACTTTGGGTGTGACAGTGTGACTGACTCTACTCTAAGCCAATGCCGATGCGGGTTTGAACCGGTCACACCCGCGCCGAATCGTCAGTGACTTTTTAGGGGGTCGGTGTGACTGTCCAAGGCGGTCCGGTCAGTTTCGCGACCTTCTGCGTCGGGTCGCCGTTCTTGAGCAGTTCTGTCACACACACCGAATTTTCGCCGGTGTGACAGAAATTCCGCCATTTATCGACATTTCTCAAACACCACGGGCGCACCCGTATCGACGTCCCTGGAAAGCGAATCTGCCAGCTAGGATCGTCGCTCAATCGGTGCGCTTTCGCCGACAAAAGCGCTGTTGCGGCACCGCGCCAGTTTTCCTGCAACACGTATCCTGCGTCGTGCTGCATGTGTCCTATATACGCAAACCACTGTTGCGCCGTGAACAAGTCACCCGGCGCTTCGGCACAGAACAACACCCAGAGTTGATCCAATTCGGACTGGGATGCGGCGACCATTCGCGCCTTCCCCCCAGTCATCGGCGCCGGCGCGAACGGATCGTAGGTACACTGCCGATCGCGCAGTTCGCGCCAAAGCGCGCCGATGTTTTCCGCGACCCCTAGCCACGCATGCAGCCGCCGATAGAATTCCGCTGCCCTGACGCGACCCCCCGTCAGCACGATCAGCCGCCGATCGCCTGAATCGATCGCCAGCGCGTCGGCGTTGTTGGTGGCGATGAACAATGACGCGTACACCGTAATCGATCCTGAAGCGACCCCTTTCCTGACGACGAATTGGCGCGACGCTTGCGTCTCGACCGTTTCCTTGATCGCTTCGTATGCCCTTTTCCGCGCGTGCCAGTCGTTTGCGTGCGCGTGCGATGAATCGGACGCCTCGGCAATCGTGGTCATGAGCGTGCCGTCGAGCCAATCCGAATACTGCGACTGATACGTCGAGCCAAACACGTGCCCCAGTTTCATCGCTTTGCAGTAGGCCGGTCCGATCAGCCGCGACATGATCTCGACCAAAGTTCCGCGGCCTGTGCCAGTCAGTTCCGATGCCACGACCATGCCGTGCATCCGCAGCCACGGCCGCTGCACTTTCGTGGCGATCCAATCCACCAATAGCGCGCGCTCGACGGGATCGGGGATCAATCCGTCCATGAAGTCCCAGAACAGTCCCGTCGTGCCGCCTTCCTGGGGGTGCGCCGGCGCGACGTAGGTGTTGAGAACTCTGACGCCATCGAGCACCAAAACGCGCTCTGATGACGTCGGAACGAATTCAGCGCGCTCGCACACCACGGCACCGTTCTCGAGCCAATAGTTGACGAGTAGCTTGCGCGACGCGCCGTCGATGACCCACGCGCGCTTTCCCTGGGAGAACGAAGCCAGCTTCACGCCCACCGTTGGCGCGGCGAACCGCCGCACCGTGCCGTCCGACATCACGTAGCAGTAATCCTCTGTGAGTTCCTGGAGTGTCGTCCTAGCGGGCGGCTCGAAGATGCCACCAGGAACCAAACGCGCGGCCGCCAGCGCTGCGTTGAGGGCAGCCCCTGCGTCATCGTCCACCTGAAGATCCAAACGCTCCCTATACGTGACGCCAGTGACGAAATCGACGATCACGACAGAACCATCGCCGCCGCGGCGAACCATGCCGCCCTGAGAGTCCGATGTCGGCCGAATCGCGGTCAGATTGCACGGCCAGCCATCGGCGCCGGCTTCGCGCAATTCGGCCACCGTCAGCATGCCGTGGTCCAGGCAATCGAAGACCATGTCGTCCGTCAGCACGTAATCGTGCTGAGGTGTTTCCCAAATTTGGCCGCCGGGAGATTCGAGCGGGCGGCCGGTCGCAGCCAACAGCGGCTCGAGCCGTTCAATTAGCACTTCGACTTGCGCGCGCTTGACGCCAGGAAGCTCGTCGACGGATCCATCCAATGGTGAGATCGAATCCCACCGGTACGGCTCGCCCGTGGTGGGGTGAATGCCGAACGCGGCGAACTGACACCCAAGCCCCAACACTTCGACTTGCTGGCCGCCGTAGCGTCCTGTACGCAGTTTGCGGCCCGGCTCGTCTGTCCAGTACACCAACAGTCGCCGAGAACCGCGCCCCCAACGGCACCACGCCGTTTCACCCAAAGATTCTTCGACGCACTCTTCGACCAGATCCGCCAAGTCCGGATCGTCGCAATCGACGTCGATCGCCACGACGTTGCCGCAGCGGATCCCTGTGTTGGCGTAGCGGCCGTTGCGGCGAAAGCCGTCGAGCCAGTCCGAGGTGATCTCGACGTGCGACCATCCGGGGATGAAGCACGCCTTGCCGTCCAATGGCAGCGGTTCGAAGCCGTTGGCGAGCAGCGTGCGGCGTAGACTGTTTCGATCGTGACTCGACGTGATATCATTCTTGCCGTCAGTTCCCCCTGACATAGCGAAGCCTCTCTATTTTTGAAGGTGATGCGTCCTCAAACGCCCGCTGCCGCGGGCGTTCTTTTCTCGACCTGTTACAAGTTCTCCGGTACGTGCTGCCGTTCGCGTGACAGCGGCTTGATCACCACCGCTGACACGCCGTCGGGGATCTGTTGAATGCAACCGCCGCGTGCGACGAACGCTTCGATGTGTCGAGCGATCTCGGCGCTATCGACGCGCGGCGGGATCTTGTACGACGGGTATTCCGATTTCTTGCTCAAAAAGGCACTCCTTCCCGTGGCGCGCGGCCGGACACGTACGACAGTTCGCCGTCCCAGTCGTCAACCGGCATGAGCACATCCATGCGCCGCCGGCGCGCCATGTCTTCGTTTTGTTTGCGGGTGTTGTCCGCGACGCTGAGCCACTGACAGTTCGTCGGGTGGTAGCCGTCGAGCGGGTCGATCCGATCGAGCGAATTGCGCGCTCGACAGTAACCCGTCGACAGCGACCACTCGCGGAAGTGCAGCCACCCCTCGAAACCGATCGGTAGCCCGGCCCAAGGTGTTGCGGTGCGATTGCCGGCGGCTTTACCGGCAACGCGGGCACGCAGGTTGTTCCACGAGCGATACAACCGGATCAACCGAACTTGCCCGCGCCGCGTTGTCCACTTGACGGTGTAAACCGCCATGTTTCAGAGGCGAATACCGGAAAGAATTTGCGCCCAGCGCGTGTGGCCCTCTTCGCTCGAATCGTCGAACGCGACGCGCGCATTCGCCAGATCCGCCGCGACTTGGTCGCGCATCACCTGTGCGCGTTCGTTGTCGTACGCTTCCAGGATCGTCTGCACGCGCGCCAATTCCGCGCCTAACTGATCCTTCGGGGTCAGCGGCGTTGCCGCCGCAGCGGCCGCGCTGGCAGCCTCAGCCGACGTTGCCGCCGCAGCGGCCACGCTGGCAGCCTCAGCCGACGCTGCCAGCGTGTCGTTTGCTTCACTCATTCTTGCCTCCGTCTCCGGGTTAGAAAAAGGTCGGTTTGGCAATGGCGCGGGTGAGCGCCATCAACCCTTCTTGCAAGTGGGTGCGGCCGATTGCCACCCAACGCGGGTCAGCATCCGCCGGCATTGATGCGACCAAATCACCGAGCGCAACACCCTGCTCTTTGATCCGGTTCATCCGATCGATCTCCTCTTGCGACAGTTCGCGGTAGCCCTTGATCTGACGATGTTGGTTATCCATGTCAGTGGTTCCACTTCGCCGCGTTGCGCGCGAAGTTCGCTTTCTTCTTCATCTTCGGCGACGCCTTGCTGCCGGGTGCCAGTTCCTTCGCCGCGAACGCTTGCACACCCATGCCGGCTTTCTTCGCCGCCTTGGTGAATGTACCGCGGTTCGCCTTCTTGATGGTGCCGATCTTTCCGCCTTTCTTCGCCATGTCAAACTCCGTGGTTGGGGTGAAAACCGAACTCGCGCTCGGCCTTTTTGCGTGCGGCAACTGCCGCGTCGAACTCCTTGAACCGTCCGAGATAGTAGCGCTTACCGCGGTAGCCGATCATGGCCGACCACGCACCGTGGTTCTTCGTCACACCGGCAACACCAGATGTGTTGCGCGCATCGAGTCGCTTGTTGAGATTGTTGGTGTGCTCGGCAACTTCACGTAGGTTCTGCCATGCGTTGTTCAATCCGTCGTGGTCTATGTGATCCACGCGCAAGGGCCAACGATCGAGCATGTAGAAGAAAGCGAGACGGTGTGCGAGATAGCGGCGGTAATCGATCGTGATGCCGATGTACCAGCTTTTGCTTGAACGGCCACCCGACTGCACGCGACCGCCTGCAAGCTCGCGACGACGTCCGGCTTTCGTATCATTCCACCAGAAAAAGCCTGTGATCGGATCGTAGGTGACAATGGTCCGAAGCTGCTGAGGCGTCATTTTGTATAGTATGGTCCTGCATCGATAGTCGCGGATAAGGGCAATCCGGCAGCCCATTCAGGCAAGAAAAGCATGTTTTCTTTTAGCCGTTCTCGCCAAAGGTATTCGTCCGCTTCAGCAACCTCAAGAACTATCTCGTCGTGTACGTGAAGAATGCAGGAATCTGAAAGTTGTGAGAGAGCCCGGCGCAAAAACGATGCGGAGGTGGCCTGTGTGACGTTTTCGCAGTTGTGGACGATGAGCGGTTGTCCATCACGTCCTCGAACAACAAATTGGTGTAGCGGGCCACAATTCAGGATGTCGTAGACTTCCGCCGTCTGTTGTTCGCCTGTTCGATACGAGTCGCCCAGCGGCAGTTCTTCGGTGTGTAGTTGCCGTTGTTGTTCCGACGATCGAGGGTGAGTCCTTTTACGTAGGTGGGATGCATGTCGCGCCAAAAATTCTCGAAACGCAACCATCGGCGACAAACCGAAATCCCGCGACCGCCGTAATTCTTCCACGCTCGATGTCGTGGGTTCGTGCATCGAGCTTTCATGGAGCGCCACACCCAGTACAACGGGTGCTGCGTCAGTCCGTGGGTACGACGTGCCGCCGCTAACTGAATGCGCACCTTGCAACCGCAAGAATGATCGGAACGCCGTTTTAAATCGCCGGCCGCCACGGTATGAGATTTCCCGCACACGCAGCGACAAACCCAAAACAAACCGCGTCGCGGCGGACGCCGGAGTGGCGTTAACGCCGTCAGGTAGCCGAACGTTTTGCCGCTTAAGTCCTCGGCGTTGTGCTTCGCTTGCTGTGTTCCAACCTTCATGTGTGAGTACCAGGTGATCTGGAGTCATCAAGACACCGTACACGTCAATAGTACCTCTCTTACCGTTCCGTACCACTCCTGAATGCACAACCCAGTTTTCACCGTCCCAAACACGATCTGCGGCGGCAACGCTTTCGATGGGAATCCAGCCGCGCGAGGTTAAAACCTCGGTGCCACGCGCTATGCAGAGGGTGCCGTACCAGAGTTCCACGCGAGCGATGCCCGCGCTAAATCCTTTGACAAACGTAGTGCGGATTCGCGTGATGCCGTCTTCAGTCTCATAGCGTTCTCGTTTCAGTTGCGGGTAGACGATCCAACGGCCGCACGGCAACGCGCAGATCATCGTGCCGCGCATCAATGCCGGGTGGAACAGATAGCGCACGCGTCCGGCTCGGAACCATTCGCCGGGGTGTTGCCAGGCGCCGACGAATGCTCCCCATAGAGCATCCCAGAAGTCACGAGCCCAACTGTTGACGCGCCGCCATCCGTCGACGATAGCTCGCACTTGTTCTTCGGGGAGAGCGACGCCGTAATTCCGTCCCATCGCCGCAAACGCGCCGACGCTTCCCCCGAAACCAAGCGCAAGTTCGGGTACTTTTCCGTACGCTTGTCGTTCATGTGCGGTGATCTCCTCAACGGCTTTGCCCAAAATGCCGGCGGCCATGATCTTGTACACCGGCGCACCGGTGCGGAATAGCTCGAGCTTTGCCTCGGCGCCAGGCGAGTCGGCGAGCCACGGCAACACGCGCGCTTCGATCTGATCCCAATCGCCCCACACGAGCACCTTACCTTCGGGCGCGATGAAGGTGGGTCGGATCAGTCGAGCCAACAGCCGTGACATCGGCAGTTCGTAGACGTCTTCCAACGACTCAGCCGAGGCGCCGGCGAGAATGTCTTCGATCGCATCCATCGCGCGATCGGGATCGTCCGCATCGAGCGGCGCGCGAATTAGGTTGTGGATCTGGACCCCGCGACTAGAGTTGTGGTGCGCTACGCCTTCTGAAACGTAGCTGTGATCTCCGCTAACACAGATGTCCCAAACTGTTCTTTCTCCCACAGAGACAACCCACGTAATTTCTGGGCGTGCAACAATTGATGCCCGCGCTTCGTCACCAACGCGAAGTTGTCGGGGCGATTGTCGGTTGGATCGTCGTTGATGTGGTGAATCTCCCAACCAACCGGCCAACGTTTCAGTCTGAGTTCTTTCATCAATACGCGGCGATGCTCGTACACGTACTGCTGCGTTTCGTGATCCCACGACGCCAGATATTTTGCGCGACGAATTGGACCACCCGCTTTCCGCAAACCAAACATCGGATTGCGTGTACCGAGTTTCGAGCGCGAGTGATTCGCTCCACGACGTTTCTTGCGCGTTGCTTCGTCGACATCCTCCGCGATGATGCGGCGAATCGTTTCGTAGCTCGTTTGCCAGTGCTGCGCAATTTGGTCGATCGTCTCGAATTGCTTCAGGTATCGATCGACTACCTGACGCCGAAACGTTTTGTCGCGCAAAAGATTCGAGTTCGCTGACATGCCGCCATTCCCCGTCGTGCCAAATTCGGTGGCCGGCGGTACACGTCACGTGACCACCGTGGGCGAATTCGATGCGATACATCGCTTCGACGCCTTTGGTACATTTTGACACAACCGGCCTGTATCGGCCACAATGTGTCAGCACGAAATCGCCGACGGCTATCTGATCAATACGTATCGGTCCGCGCGCGGTTTCGATTAGAGTTGCAGCATCGACACAAAATCGTCCCGTCTGTCCCGCGCCGTTGAAGGAATACGAACCATGCACACGCCCATCACTGCACACCTGATTGGCTATAGCCGTGAACTTGCGAACAGCAGCGCTGTTTCCCGCTTCCAAGATCCCCAGAAATGTGACGATGCGCGACAAGTGCACGTCGTCAAACAGTTGAGCGAAGTCTGGATTTGCCAGTGCGGTCGCTACCGCTTCGCGGGTGCTTCGATCAGCACTTTGACGGGCAGTCTCAACGCCATTTTTCTCGCGCGGCGGTCGGATGACGAGCGCCTGTAGTTCCGGTGACGGCCACAACTGATCGCGCAGCCACTTCGCTTTCAGCACGTGGTTGGTGACGGTGAGATTTTCGATGCCGGTCAACTCGAATAGTTGCCGGTTGAGATCGGCATTCTCGGCGTTGGCGTAGCGCATCGCGGCGCGCGCGAAATCGTGATCGACGGCGACGCCGCGATCGTTGATGCGTTCCGAGGCGTGATACTCGGCCCATTCATCGAGCGTCAGCGGGCGCGTTGAGTTCCACACGTTGCGCATGACTTCGGTGTCCTTCGCGCCGTACGCGCGAAAGCGGCCGAGCTTGGCGTGATTCGCCGGGTTCCAATCCTCACGCGTGCCGTGCGACAGTTCCGCAATCAGCCCTTTGCCGGCGCGATCCTTCGCCGGCAGTCCCAACGCTTCGCACGCTTTCTCGAGCTTGCCCGGCAAGTTGTTCGCTTCGGCTTGCGCCTGCGCGCACAGCCATTGTTCCGGACGCGTGCGCGGCCATTGGTAGTCGCGCCGCGTCATCACTTCATTCCAGATGTGCCGATCGAAAAATGCGTTCCACGCGATCAGGTAGCCGCCGTCGGCGACGTGATCGAACAGATCGAGCAGTGCGGCGGGCGCTTGATCGTCGCTACCCCAACACCACCACGGCGACCACACGTGCGCCGGTTCGTTGTCGAATGCCCACGTCCACACCAACACGTCCGTCGATGGGTCGCGCGCGTACTTGTACGCACCGACCGCTTTCAGATCGGCGAGCGAGCGCGTTTCGCTATCGAGAAACACGAGCGTCACGATGGCGTGCTTTTCTTTAACGCCCGATTGAGTCGGTACATGACGCCGGACAAATTTCCGTCTACCGTCTTCAGCGCCCTTGGTTCGCGGCGCTTGCTACGCGGTTTACGGTGTCCCGCTGTCTTGTGGGGCTTTTTCACGACGAAAGATCGGGGGCGCAATGCGCCCCCTTTCCTTCTCGGTTACGCCGTCGCACGACGACGTCGCCGAGCACCCGCGGCAGCTTCGGGCGACGCGGCGGCTGGGGAGGCGGTGGCGTCGGCCTGTGCAGGCGGGGGTGTTGCAGCCGCAGCCGGCGTGGCTGCAACCGGAGCCGGTTGTGCGGCTGCCAGCGCCGGTGCGGGGGCACCGACACTGTTTCCTTGCGCGTCGATCCAACGCAGCACCGAGAGCACGGGCGTGAAGGTCAACCCGTGTTTCTTGTGCTGGTAGGAATCGACGCCGAGATCGATCACCGGATACGGGTGCGCCGGATCGGTTTGCACTTGCTGCATGATCTCGACGATCAATTTCTTGATCGCTGATCGGAAGCCGAGCGCAGTCGATTTGTAGAGCACGGTGACGCCTTCGTCTTCGCCGTTCAGACATTTCAACTCGACCGATGCTTCCTGCTTCCATTCGCCGCCGTAGTCCGGCAGCGCGTTGCGGTCGGGCGCCGGCAGATTGAACGGCACCAACTGTTCGCCGAGCAATTCGCTGTCCACCCAGCACGCGTAGCCGTGCTGCAGTGTGTGCAAATTGACGGCCCATTCGCTGCCTTCCTCCACGGCCAGATTCTCCGGACCGAAGACGAACTCGCCGGACTTGATCAACCGCAGGATGGGCAGACCGCCGCCGATACCGGATGCGATGTTGCCGCCCATGTTCTGCAGCCCCTTCATCAGCTCGGCCGGGTTGGCCGGTAGGTGCGAACCGAACGTAGCTATTTCCTGACTCACTTGGTTTCTCCGTTTGCCTTGATGTTTGCGTCTTGCAACGCGTTTGCGAGCAACGCGAAGGGGTTTACCACCGCTTCGCGTTTGTCTGAGTCTGGCGCGATCGTCAGACCCGAACTCTTCGATTCTACGAGGGGCGTGAGCCACTTGTCATAGAATTTCTTGTTCAATTTTTCCGCCTGCGTCGGCGAGATCAACGTCTCCTTGACGATGTCGATCTTGCGGAATTTCTTGCGCAGCCGCGCCTCGGCGTTCAGTTCGTCGACCCACTGCCGCCGCGGCTGTTTCGGTACGAGTTTCCAACCGGGGATCGTCGCACCGTTCTCGAGTTCGCACTGCGCGAGCGCATAGACGTCGTTGACCCAACGCTTGAGCAGTTCGGCTTTCTCGAGCAGGACAGAAAGCTCGACAGTGGTGGCACTTCCGGGCGTGTGGGTCAGGGCATCGGTCGCAAGCGCGGTGTGCGCGGGACAGATCGGCCGCGCGGAGCACCAACGACAGTGCGGTCCCGCTTTGATCGGCGGTTCCGGCGCCTGCGCTTGTTCCACGGCTTTGACGGCCAAGTCGACCAGATCCTCGACCCAATCGATCGTCGTCTCCCACGTGTCGTATGTCCTGTTCGATCCGGCGCGCGGCTGCACGATGCAGCACACCACACCCGTGACGTCGGCGGTGAATGCGTTGATCTCTTCGTCTTCGTTTTCGTACAGCGCGCAGCCGGCATAGAAGCCGAGTTGGTAGTTGCCTTCGACATCGACCGCGACGCCGTCGCCGAACTTCCAATCGATCACCCACAGCCGCTTGCGCGAGTCTTTCGCGAGCACATCGCACGTGCCGAACGCGCCGGGAATCACCGCGCCGAGCGACACTTTCGCTTCGACGAACCAATCTTCGATCCGGTGTTCGCCGACCAACTCCCAGAACGCGTCTGTCGCCGGCGCGAGCTTATTGCGCACGTGATCGATCGTGACGATCAGATCGTCACCGAAGCCGAGATCTTGACCGACCAGTTGATCGAGATCCTTGCCCCTCAGTTCACTCGCCAGAATCAGTTCCATTGCCGCGTGCAGCATCGAGCCTTCGCGCGCGTAGTCCGATCCGACTTGCTTCGGCATCTTCTCTTCGAGCTTGTAGCTCGCCGGGCAGTTGATGCGCTGTGCAGCCTTACTGCCTCCAATGATCGTCGAGTGTTCGCTCATCCCTCACCCTCCGTCGTGCGGTCGATGGCAGGAAGCGCCTGCGCCAACAGCACACCGAGCTTGTTCCAAGCGGACGGCTTGTCGTAAACGTCCACCGGGTCGGCCTCGTATCTAACCGCGGCATCTTCAATGCCCCGGATTCTTTCGCGCATCCGCTCCGCATCCGCCTTCGCAGCGGCGATGTAAGCGCGGACCGGTTCGGCACCATGCCAGTCACCATGTTCTCCAGTAGCGCCACTGACGAGCTGATAGATTTCATGGACTGTGGCTTTTTGCGTTCTAGCTTCTTGCGTCCAACCTTCTGCCTGGAACTTGAGGTTCTCACATTTGGCCTTCGCAGCGGCGAGTTCGCCGGAATACCACTGGCATCGTTTTTCGTACCAATCGTTTAGCTCGGCGCTTTTATCGAGTGCAGCCTTCGCAGCGGCGAGTTCTGCTTCCCGTCGATGTAGCGTGGTCCGCAGCGTGTCGTAGCCGACCTCCAACTGTTTCACGCGCTGCTTGAGCGCCTTGATCTCACTCGGGTCGATGTCGCTCATGGCGCGTACCTCAAGTCGTGGCTAACGGCCGTCATGCCGCATGAGCATGACGCGGTGCCGCCGAAGTCCATCTCGATCCATGGTCCGGAGGTGAAATCGTGTGCGCATTCGTGCTTGACGTGGTTAGCGGTGCATTCCCAGCCCCGCTGTTTCCATTCGCATGTCTCTGGCGTGCACGAGATCGTCTCGCTGCATCGCTTGCCGTCGTGACACGGCGGCGGGCACATTCGGATTTCAACCTTTGGGTCGATGTCGTTCATACGGAAGCCTCTTTTGGAATGCCTTTGCACTCGCGTTGATAGGCGAGCATCAACTGTTGCATGCCCCACACCAACGTTTGCCCGTTCACCACGCCGATGCCGAATCCGGCCGGTTTGTTCGAACCGTCGACGTTGATTTGAATGACGAAGATCTCGTAGATGTCGCTGATCTCGTCGAACTCCACCGGCGCCTGCGGACCGGCCAACACTTTCGGCCGCAGTTTCTTCGACAGTTGCACGTAGGTGGCATTCGCTTGCAAGTCGACGACGTCACCCGCTGCGCAACCACCGACGATAATCGTGTTCACTCAATGTCTCCGACCGGGTGTGCCCGTATTGGCACTCGGCAGTTGATCGGTCACGGATTGATCCTCGCGGTGGGGTCGCTTCGAAGTTCCATCGCCGCTTCGTGAATCAATGTCTCGACGATCTCTCGCCGCGTGCGTTTGTTCACGAGTGCCAGCTTGTCGAGTTCGACGACGTGTTGTTTCGTCATGCGCATGTAGATGCCGATCTGCTGGCGAAACGGCGGATTCTTTAGCTGAGGCATGCGGGCAAGTTCCTCACGATGATGACCAAGAGTCCGGCGAGCGCGAGCCAACACAGGAAGCGGATCGCGCGGCCGAAGAACGCCTGGGCGCGGATCAGGTTGTCGAATTCTTCGTCGTTCATGTTGACGCACTCCGATATCAGGCGATATATTCTGATATCACGTACCGGGTGTCAAGCATGAAACAGTTTTCCGATCTCCGTCGCGATCAAGTCGAAGCGATCGAGTTCATCTGCAGCGGCGAAGACAGCTTGCTCTACGCCGACGTCGGTGCGGGTAAGACGGTCATCGCGCTGACGGCGGTGCAGCGGTTTCCACAGTACCGTTGGCTCGGCGTCGCGCCGCGCAAGGTATGCCTCAACACGTGGCAGCAAGAGTGCGAGCAGTGGTCGCATCTACGCGGCATGCAGATTGCTCTCGCACTCGGCGAGCCGGAGCAGCGTCGCGCGATGATCGAAGGTTACGCACAACTCGTGTTGATCAACTACGAAAACTTGCAGTGGCTGTGCGAGACGTACGATCCGTTGCCGTTCGATGCGTTGATTTGCGACGAGATCGACAAGCTGAAAGATCCGAAGTCGAAACGATTCAAGCAGTTCCGCAAGCGCGTCAAACACCTGAAGAAACGCGTTGGCATGACTGGCACACCGACCGGCAATCACTTGCTCGATCTGTGGGCGCAAGCGTTCCTGATCGACCACGGCGAATCACTCGGCAAGTCGTTTTACAAGTTCCGTTCAGAGTTCTTCTACCAAGCAGACTTCGCGGGCTACGACTGGCGTCCGTTTCCCGGCGCCGAGGAAAAGATCTACGCCAAGCTCGATGGCTTGGTGCACGTGATTCGCAATCCGATCGGCATGCCGGCCGTCGTGGATCTGCCGCCGCGCTATCTCGAGCTACCGCCGCACTTGATGAAACGCTACCGCAAGTTCGAACGCACGTTGGCCGATAAGGAATCGGGCGTCATCGCGGACACCGCGGGCGTCGCGTCCGGCAAGTTGCAGCAATTCGCGTCGGGCTTCCTGTACGTTGATGAAGAGTTGAGAGAACCCGAGCGTTGGTACGAAAAGATTCACACGGCAAAATTCGATGACCTAGATGACTTGATTAGTGAGTTGCAAGGGCAACAACTCATGATCGTCTACGCCTTCAGAGCTGAACTGTACGAACTGCAAACGCGCTACCACGATACGCTGCGCCACCTAGGCGGCGGCACGACGGACGCCGAAGATGAAAAGACAATCGAGTTATGGAACAAAGGCGAATTGCAACTGCTCGCGATCCACGCGGCAAGCGCCGGCCACGGCTTGAATCTGCAGTACGCGAAACCGAAGCACATCTACTTTCTGACGCGACCGTGGAGCGCCGGCGCCGTGACGCAAGTCGTCGGCCGCATCAAGCGGCCGGGTGGTGCGAATACCGTGTACATGCACACGCCCGTCGTGCGCGGCACGCGTGACGAAGACGTGTTGGTCGCCAACGCGTACAAGGAGAACTGGAATCAAGGCGCAAAAGACGCGTTCGCTCGGAGAACCGCATGAGCCTTCCTTACGAGAACGCGACGTCGGGGCAGAAAGCACTGAGTGACATTCAGAAGATTCTCGGCGGCTTCGGGTGCAATAAATTCGGCTCGATGATCGATACCGGAGCGCAAGAATTGCTAGTCCAATTCGAATACCGAGGGCGTCAAGTGTCGGTGCGCGCATCGGCGAAAGGCTACGCCGCTGCGTGGCTGCGCAAACACCCTTACACCCATCGAATGCGTTCGTCACGCAGCGAGCACGAACGCAAAGCGCTGGAAATCGCGAATCTAGCGATCTACTCGATGCTACGTGATTGGATCAAAGGGCAAGTCACCGCGGTTGAAGTCGGTATCTTATCGTTCGAGGGTGCTTTCCTCGGGCAGATCATGCTGCCGAGCGGAAAGACGGTGTTAGAGCACGTCGAACAAAACCAGTTGCTACTCACAGGACCTGCGCAGTGACACTCGAGCGCGACATCGAAGACGCGTGCGTCACCTTCGCGGAAGCGTCGGGGTGGTTGGTCTACAAGATGGACCGCAGCCGATCGAAACGCGGTTGGCCCGATCGCGTGTTCTTCGGTCCGAACGGCGAGCACTTCTTCGTGGAGTTCAAACGGCCTGGTGAAAAGCTATCGCCGCAGCAAGAGCGACGACTCGATCAGCTAACGGACCGGAACCACTACGCGACGGTTGTCACCACCTTCGAGCTTTTCCGCGTCGCGCTCTTGGTCGCCACTGAACGCTACAAGCGCGGCATCGAGCGCGTCACGTAGCTCGGTCGCCGTCGCGACGTCGTAGACCATCTTCTGACCGTTGATGACGACGTCGATGTAGACGTTCGGCGTGACGACGACGTTAGGCGCTTGGGTTTGCGGGGGCATCGACTTTGATCTCCACGGGTGTTGCTTTGACGGGCGTTGCGAGTTGTGTCGCGAGCGCAGCTTCGCTCAACGCCAGCGGTCGTGCGACCAGATCCGGAATCGGCACGCTCACCGGCTGACCGAGTAGGGGCGTGGGCGCCAATGCAAATAGCGCGGCTTCCCACTCCGGCAACGGTGCGTTGGTTTGTGCCAGTTGATCGAAGTACGCCGCGAGATCTGGCGCTGTGCCCGCGTCCGTTGCGGCAATGCGTAGAATGATCGGGTCGAGTCCCAACCCATCTGGCGGATCGTAGCGCACGGCTAGGCCGAAGCTCGGTGCGTTCCAATCGAGGATCGTGTAGGTGTAGTTCATCGCGCCGCCTTAGCAATGTCGTTGGGATGCCGCGGTTCGGCGACCGGAATGTTCACGCCCAACCGCTGCATGTGTTCTTCGATCAGCACGCGCTCGCCGTGAAAGAGCATGTCTTGCGGCATCGGTAACAGCGTGAACACCACCGCGACATCGCCCGGCAAAAGCACCACGCGACCGCCAGCCGAAAAGTCCTGCGGATTATCGAGCGGTCCGGTGCCGGCCACGTGTACGATCCACTGCCGCGCGCACGGAGTAATTTCATCGGATGCCGTGAGCACGCGAAAGTCGATCCATTCACGCCAGTGAATCGGCGTGATGCAGATGTATTCGAGATCCTCGAGGCACGTCGACGTCGCATCTTCGGTCAGTTCGACATGCTGCAAGCCGCTTGGCGGGCTGATGTCGACGAGTCCCGCGACTTCGTAGCTGCCTTGCGTCGGCCGCGAAATGCGCGACTTGCCGCTGACTTGCAAGCTCACCGCCGGGTTGAACAAGAATCGCGGATCGGCCGTCTCGTAGCCGCGCAGCTTGAACGTCTCGACTTCACCGGCCTTGACCGACGAGCGGGCGTAGATGAATTCCTTGGATTGTTTTTTAGCGAAGGTCCACGTCATCCGTCGATCTCGATAGTTTCGGTGCCGCTGGTGGCGAATTCAGAACCGATTGCCCATGACCACGACGTTGAGCCGCCACCTTGCGACCACGTTGCCGATGCCGATGTGAAGGTGCCGAGTGAGTTGATGGTGCGCGCGAAGTAGTTTTGCGGAAACAGCCCCGTCAGCGTGACGACGAAATTCGTGACGCCCGGTCCGGTGTAGTATCCCGTGCAGGTTGCGCCTTTGAAAAACGTGGTAGAACTCAGAGAACCAACGGCAGAAAGTTGGTTAAAGCCTGTGATCGGGCTTTTCGTCCCGTCCGTCCCACGAGTCATCGTGGTGGTGAATTTGTTAGGTCCGAGGCCCACAGCCCCGAGCGCGCCCGTCGCCATTAACTGATCCCCGTACCCCACAGAAAGGCGGACGTCGCACTTGCGTATATAAGCGTTGCCGCGCCGCTGACTGCGAGCGTTCGGTTGCCGGTTCTCAACGTACCGCTGCCGTCGAACCAGTTGATCGTTACGCCAGAGCCTTGTGCGAGCGTGACGTTGCCCGAGCCGGCGTTAGCGAGCGACCAAAACATACCCGCCGACATCGTCGTGTCAGAACTCGCCCACGTCGTCCACGTTTGCGCGCCGGCACTGTTCCATACGAGATAGCCGACGTCGGCCAAGGCGAACGTGTAGGTTCCTTTGGCGACTAGCGGCAGCGTGTTGAAGCCTACCGGGCGGAAGTTGCCTTGACCGTCGAGAACCGCGCCGCCGGACGAAGAACCGTTAGCGGTGCGATCCGCTGTGCGGAATGTTTCTACACCGTTGTAGTAGATGCGCGAAGCGCCGTTGTTCTCCCACACCTGTCGGGGTTTAGAGTTGGTGTAGTCATTCAGGAGCACCCGCGTCGTGGTGTCCATCGAGAAGCCGGACAGGTTAGTGTTTTGAAACGCAACTATCGCGGCAGCCGAAACTAGACTTACGCCCCCCACTTCAACTTCTAAGGTGCCATCTCCGCGAATCGACAAAGCGCGACGCCACGATGCGGTGCCGTCGGGGGTGGTGTAGAAGTCCAAACGCGTCGGCATGTCATTCGACGCACCGGGAACGCCGTCGACAACTGCGGTAATCGCAGCGCCTTGATCGTAGCTCGTGCCGTTACTACCGAAGAAAAACAGGTTTCCGAGCGTGTCGCCGTTTTGGACAATCGTGTGCGAACCGACCGTGGCATTGCGCGACTTACGGAAGCCGAGAGAGGGTGACTGGGCCGAAGCAGAAAAATTGTCTATCGCTGTGTAGGCATAGGGACCTTGGATGACAGAGGTTAGTCCGACGCCCAGCATAGCCCCCGGAACTGCGGCGCTCGACGCTCCCGGATCCGTGACGACAAGCTGCTGTACTGTGTTAATGACGTTGGAATTGCCTAATTTTCCGAGAACGACATTCCCGCCGAGAACGTTGAGGTTGAGTTGGCTGACGGCCCCATTGGTTCGTGCCTGGATGTCTGCCGTATCCATCGCGAGATTGGCTGCGCCGCTTGCGCCAATCTGAAACGCGTGCCCCGTCGATGCGAGCGCGACTGCGGTTGTAGACGTCAGTCGTGCTAGTGACGTCGTGCCGTCGAACTGCCCGAGCAGTCGCAAGTTCGAACCGTCGTACAGGAACGAATAGATCTGCCCGCCGACCAACGCACCGGCGACGAGCGCAGCACCCGATTGATCATTGACGATGTTTTTCGCGCCGATCGCGTTGACGTTGAGCGTCGCGGCGCCGGTGTTGGTGATGTTGATCGAGCACGCGAACGTCATCCCGGTGAAGTACGCGGCGTAGCCGGCGTTCAGCGTCACGGTGTACGCGTTCACGCTGCCGGCGCCGACCAGCGATCCGCTCATGTCGGCAAACCACCGCTTGATCGCGGCCATGTTCTCGCGCGCCGAGTTGTTGACGCTCGAGTACGCCATGCCTTCCGGCCAGCCGTCCGGCGGCGCGGCGTTATTGTTGGCGGCGACGGTGTTCCATGAGTTGACGTCGGTCAATTAGCCTCTCCCTGCACTCACACGCTGCGCCAGTGTGGCGGATACGCCGTAGATCGAAAAGGTCAGCGCGTTGTTAGTATCCGAGCCGACGCCGATGATGCCGCCTTTCTTGATGGCCAGTCCCCCGCCGACGACGGCGATCGGCAGCACGATCACGTCGTTCGCCGGCACCGTCTTGTCGTACCACAAAGCATTCGCCTGACTGAAACCGGACGCCGAATCGTCGTGGTAGAGCCGCGCTTTCGCCGCGGAGCCGGTTGTATTGCAACAGACGACTAGAGTAACTTCGGCGGGTGCGTCACCGCACGTGAACGCCGCGACCGCGGTCCCTGCGGTCGGCGGTCGAACTTGAGCCAATAAGGAGCCTTCAGCGGCCAATGCGCACCTTTCTCGTGTTGTTGGGCGTTCTGCTATTCGGCATCGGCATCACTCTCGCGCTCGTCGCGTTCTTCTACGGCTTGTGGCACGACGCGCACTTTCTGCTTGGCGTGCTCGGCGGTTTCGCACTGTTCGAATTCGGACATTGGGGCTACACCGGCCATCTGTTTTGGTTTAGCGGGGGTTCAGAAGCCCCGACCCTGATCCCGTCGCCTGCAGCAAAGTTTCGTCCGAGGGTTGTTGAAGCAATCCCGGCGCCATTGCCGCGCCGGTCGTAGCCGCCGCGCCAAGCGCCGGATTCAACAATCCACTCTGCAATACCTGCGGCGGTAATTGGCGCGACATCAAGATGCGCGCCGCGTGTTCGTTCACCGCTTGCTGTTCCGCCGTCGACATGCCGCGCACCGCTTTCGCCGCAGCCTGACTTGCGAGATACGCCAAACCGAGCTTCGACACGCCTTGCACGGGCGCGCCGTACACACCGAGCCGCGCCAGCAAGCCGGCGTTCCCTGACAGCGCATTGATGCGCGACGTGTCGCGCTGCGCGGTCTGTGCGGTGCGGTAGGTGTTGTGCATCGCGTTTTCGGAAATGAAGAGATCGGCGAGTTGTTCGGCGCCCGCGGCGTTGCTCGGCCCGAGTACCGTTTTCAGCATCGCGAGCCGGTTCGGCGTTTCGTAGATCTTCGCGAACTTGTCGGATCGCGGAATCGCCGCGTTCGGCGCGCCGGACGTATCGGTACCGAGCGTGTGCGCAATCTCTGCCATCACGCCGTAGCGATACGCTTGCTTGTCGGCTTCGCTCCCGAGCGCGGCCATGTTGACTTGCATCTGACCGGGACGCCCCGCGCGCCAATCAGCCGCGCCTTGCGCCATCGCGTCGTTGTACGCGTGCGGCCCGGCGTAGAGTTGGTTCGCCTTCACGAAATCAGGGTTGTACATCGGCGAACCGGGTCGCGCGAGTTCGGCTTGCAACTGCTGTTTGATGCCGAAGTAGTTCGCGGCCTCGCTGTTGCGGCCGGCGCGCTGCGCTTCGGCGCCTTTGTCGCCGAGCATCATGATCGTGCTCTGCAGCTTCTGCATCGTCGTCGGCGTCGGTCCCTGCGTGGCCGGCACGTAGACGTCGAGCGATGCGTTCGGCGTCATCTGATTGAACGGATTGAACTGCGGTTTCGGCTGCAATTGCGGCGCCGGTGAATCCGGCGCGAGCCGATTGAGGATCTGTCGCGTAGTGGCCATGTCGCCCGCTTTCGCCCACAGCGGCGCCGCTTCGTCGGTGCTGAGCAGCGTGCGCGCTGTGTCGTTCAGTTCGACGGGCGTTTGTTCGGCGCGCGCGTAATACGGCTGCGCAGCGGCTTTCGCCGCTTGGTGATTCGCTTCGGCGACGACTTCGATCGGTCGGACATCGCCTGCGGGCAAACCGAACGCTTGCTGAATCGCCGGCAGGATGCGCGCTTGCTTGTCGGCTTCGCGCTGCGCGAGTTGTTGTGCAACCGCTTCGCCGGCCGGACCACCCCATGCGGCGACTTGGCCCGTCATCGGCGTCAGCGCATCGACGTCGGCCAAACGCATCGCGGGATTCTGCGATACGAGATCTTTCACGTCGGCGTCGGACAAGCCCGCTTCGCGCAGCACCGAGCCGATCGCGTTGGTCGCCTTGGCGGCGTTCACCGAATCGCTGCCGAGCATCGACGCCGCTTTGTTGGCGACCCATTTGCCCGCCCCCAACACGCCGGCGCCGGCAACCGGAATCGCCATCGCAGTGCCGGCGCCTTCGGCCGCACCTAACGCCGTATCGAGCGCTAGATCCTTCGGATTCGCCGATAAGAGCGCGGGCGAATTGCCGGCGCCAGCAACGGCGCCGTAACCGCCGCCGGTCAGCGCGAGCGGCAACAGCGAGCGCAGTAACGTCGCGTTTTCGGCGATTTTCATGCCGGGCGCGGCTGCGGTGGCCGCTGTGCCGATGCCTTTGCCGAAGTCGTACGCAGTCGGATTGGCGTCGCGCAGCGCCGCGCGCCGCCCGATTTCTTGTCCGAGTGCGGTTTCGTACGTGAGCGGCGTCGGTGAGTCGGCGAGTCCCATCGGCTGCGCGAAATACTTGTCGTAGAGTTGGCGCGCGCGAGCGTTGATCTCGTCGCTCCAATTCAGCGTCGCGCCCTCTTCGGCGCCGGCTCGAGCGGCCGGCTGCGTCAACATCGTGATCGCGGGACCAAACGGCGGCGGTAGATGTCCGAGCAATGACATGACATTGTCGGACGTACTGGCCGGCGGCGCAGTGGTCGGCGCCGGCGCTGCTGCAGGGGGTGCCGCGGTGTTCGAATGCGCGGAAATGGCCGCGATGATTTCCGCCTCAGGTGTTCCGTCAGGAAAGTCCGCCGTGCTGCCGTTGCCGATGTCGACGGTAATGGTCACTGGGCCGGGACCAATTTACCGTCTTGATACACGTAGCGTCCCGGCGGCGGTGTCGTCGCCGGCGTGGGCGCGCCTTGCGCCGCAGCCGCCTCGTCAGACAGCAAGCCGCCTTGCGGTGTCACTGCTGGCGGCATGTAGCTGCCGAGCGTCTTGCCGTTGGCGATTGCGAGACGTTGCCGGGTGACGGCGCCGCGCTGCCGCTCGAGGTTCGAAATGGCGCGGTCGATGATCTTCAAGTTGGCGTCGCGATCGTTGGTCATCTTCGGCGACGTGTTGAAGATGATGTCGCGGTCGGCTTCGCTCATCGGCGCCAGCGACACGCCCATTTGATGCAGCGCGCCCATCGTCCGCAAACCTTCTGAAGCAGTTGCGGCGCTCGCATTCTGGTAGTCGGACAACAGCTTCGATTTGATGCTGCCGAGGATCGGACCGGGATCCAGCGCTGCCATCTGCGCGCGCAAACTCTGCAAGTTCTGCAGATGGTCGTTGAATGTGTTGATCACGTCAGGATAGGCCGTCGTGAACAACGCCGTCTTTTCGGCGTCCGTCTTCGCGCCTTGCGTTTTGCCTGACAAATCGACCGCCGCAGGAATCGCGTTCGGATTTTGACCGAACAGCGGTGCGCCGGTGCCCAGCGCGGCGCCGGCCGGCAGATAGCCCCACGTGCCGGTTTGCGGATCGAAGTGCAACGCCGGCGTTTGCAGCGTCGAGTTGAAGAATTTGTCGGCTTCGCCCTTCGGAATGACGCCGGCTTTTTCTTGCTGCTGCAGTTGCTTGTAGAGCGCCCAATTCTGAATGCGCGGGTCGAGCGAATTACCACCGGACGGTCCTTTGACCGCAGTGTCGATCATCTGCGTGTAGAGCGTCGCCGCGGCTTTCGGATCGCTCGTCGACAGCGACGCGAGCAGTTGTCGCGACTGCGGGTCGAGCATGCTCGCCGGTCCGGGCTGCGGCGTTGGCGGTGTCACGCCGCTTTCGGGCGGCAAGTTGAACAGCCCCGAGGCAGGATCGAACGCCGGACCGCTCGGCATCGCGGCGCCAGGCGTGTTCGCGGCTTGCGGCCGGAACAACTGCGTCGTCGGATCT
>Ga0335069_10001106_pt1 | contig 43467 bp, 33 predicted proteins | sample Lox_Sample_11_FD_206714 | JGI IMG/M metagenome (GOLD analysis project Ga0335069, IMG submission 206714) | Soil microbial communities from Loxahatchee National Wildlife Refuge, Florida, United States - Lox_Sample_1.1 | ecosystem: Environmental > Terrestrial > Soil > Wetlands | place: USA...
CTGGTTTCTTGTGTTGGCTGTTCGGCATCCAGAACTTGAATTGCGAAGTTGAACGTTCCGGTTGCAGTGGGCGTCCCCGAAATTACGCCACTACCCGTGTTCAGCGTAAGTCCATTCGGCAGGTTTCTGCTTGAGACACTCCAGGTGTAAGGCTGCACGCCGCCCGTGGCGGTGACCGTTGCGCTATAAGCTGTGCCGGTCGTGCCATCTGGCAGAGTCGTGGTCGTGATCTGCAATGGCGGTGGGTTCGTGACTGTGATGCTGAGATTCGCGGTTGCCGTCTGCGCGGTTGGCGCCTCCGAGTCCATCACTTGAATCGTGAAATTCGAAGTTCCGGTTGCTGTGGGCGTGCCAGAGATCGTCCCGGAAGTGGTGTTCAAACTCAATCCCGCAGGTAAAGTGCCTGAAATAATCGACCAGTGATACGCGGGCACTCCGCCAGTGGCTGTCACGGTCTGGCTGTACGCTGCTCCGATAACTCCATTTGCCAACGAAGTGGTTGTCACAACGAGCGTCGCTGGAGGATTTACCGTGAGCGTCAACGCTTGAGTCGCAGAATTGCCGACCGAATCGGCTACCTTGAACGTTATCGAACCGCTACTCGCTGCAATTGGCATTCCCGACAGCGCAACCGTTTGCGAGTTACTCGACCCCAGGCTGATTCCCGTGGGCAGAGTGCCGGAAGTGATGGTCCAGGTGAAGGGGCCAGTGCCGCCGGTGGCGCTGACCGTCGCCGAGTAGTTCACTCCCGCGGTCGCCTGTGGCAGCGATTGTGTTGAGATTGCCGGGAGCGGGTTCACCGTGATCCGGATCGAGGCGGACTTCGTTGTATCGCTTACCGAGGTTGCCGTGACCGTTGCCGGGAATGACGAACTTACGGATGCGGGCGCGTTGTAGGTCGCACTGGTCGATGTCTGGTTGCTCAGCGTGCCGCCCCCGGCGACTGCCCAGGTAACCCCGCCGCTCTTCGAATCGTTGGAGACGGTCGCAGTCAGACTGAGGGTCTGCGCCTGATCGATTCCCTGCGAACCACTGGGCGACAACGTCACACCGATGGAAGTAGAAGAACTATTGCTGCAGGCTTCAAACAGGGCAAGAAGAAGAGCGATGGAGCAAACGGCAAGAGTACGGCCAGGGGATGTCATGCGAACAACCTCGGTCTATCTGATTAGGACCATTACTATTTACTCAGTTGGCGGGGGACTTTTCACGAAATAAGACCTCTGGCAGGTTACAAACGTCATACGCCCAATGGGAATTAGTACAAGTGAACGCGCCCTATCTTATACGTGTGGGTCGAAAGCGCTTATTGACACGTCGGCCAGCCAGCGACAATCAGATAGAGAGCATGGACCGAAGCGCGCCTATCCAAACGCAATTCTCTTCATCAAAAAGACGAGTCAGCGGCAAACGTTGTAATCTGAGCTGCGAGGATTGCGTGGGAATGACTTTCGAAAATGCTGCCTTGATTCGCAAAATGAAGAGATCATGGATTGCCGCGCTTTTGTTGTCCGGCGTCATGTTGATCCAGTTCGCGAAGGCACAAAACAGAGAAGTTGTCTGGAGTGCCGACGAGAAACCGATTGCCGAACAGATTCACAACTTGCGGTCGCTGCCCGACGATGTGCGCGCGGGGACGACGAAAGATCTCGCATTGAAGATTCGCCAGTTGCCGGCAACGGAGAACAAACTGCGGCTGGCATTTGGACTGGCAAATCTGTCGACCGAAGGAGACTTCGGGCATGCGGTGCTGCAAGAAGTGACGACGACGCTTGTAGAAACATTGAAGGAGAGGCCGCTGCCATGGGCGCCTGCGAAAAACGAAGGCGCGGGCAAAGCAACAGTGGACTCTGCCACGCGCGAACCTGCAGCCCCGTATGTCGAACTCGCTTCTCTGGTTCGCTATGAGCACGTCGAGGCATCTCTCGACAATGACCAATATCATGCTGCCATGTCGCGGCTCGAAGCCGATGACCGCAAGCGCGAGCATGCCGACCTATCGCTGAAGGATCTGAACGGCAAGACTTGGACTCTCTCCGCGCTTCGCGGCAAGGTCGTGCTCGTTAACTTCTGGGCCACGTGGTGCCCGCCGTGCCGCAAAGAGATGCCCGATCTACAGGCGTTGTATGAGCGCTTCGAGCCGCAGGGGCTGGTAATTCTCGGCATCTCGGATGAGGAGACGTCGAAGGTCGAGCCGTTCATTCATGAGCGCAAGGTTACTTTCCCGATCCTTCTGGATCCGGGGCGCGAGGTGAACGAGGAATTTATCGTCAAAGGCATTCCCAAGAGCTTCGTTTACGATCGCGAGGGAAAACTGGTGGCGCAGTCGATCGATATGCGGACGCAGAAGCAATTTCTGGAAATGCTCTCGAGCGCTGGGCTGCAATAGCAATACGTGGCGGAGAGCGTGAGCTACTCTTCGCTGAGCAGTTTTCCCAGCGTTCTTTTGTGCTTCTCCGGCTTTGTGGTCTTGGCTGGAACGGCGTGCGAAGGTTTTGGCGAGCCAACCCGCTCGCGCGCCATCTCGCGCACGACCGTGGCTGCCGAAAATCTCTTCTTCTTGCGTTTCTTCGGCATCGGAGACCGTCGACGGGGCAAGCAAACCCGGACGCAGACTGCGGAATCTTGTCTGCATCCTCTCACATTCCCGAATCAAAAGTGCAATAATCGAAACGGGCCTTTTGCCACCGCAGGTCGTGCTCTCGAAAAGCGCGAGCGAAGGCAAAAAGCCAGGAGCTGACAGCTAAGAGCTGATTATGGATGAGCGCGAATTTTTCGACGAGCGGTCCGACAAGAAGCCCGCAAACTTGAATTGCCCGCACTGCCATCAGGCGGGGGAATATGAGATCCAGTGGCTGGTGCGGACGAAGAAGAAGAGCCTGCCGGCGCGGGCCGACGAGCGCGACCGCGCCAGGTTTGCCAAGGCGCAGTCCTACATGCTGCGGCGCGACGATATGATGGTCTGCAAGAACATTCGCTGCCGCAAGCGCTTCGAAATTTCGGGCGTGCAGAGCGTGGCCTTTCTGAATTGAGCGGCCGCGCTTCCACCAGCGAGCAAGGAGCGCGTGATGGATTCGTGGTTGAGGATCGCGATTTTTGCGTTGATCCTCCTATCGTTTTTGCGGAGAATTTTCAAGCTGAAAGCTCAGGGCGGCGCAAAGCCTGCGCCTACGGTGGGCGTTCCATCGACGAAGATGCGGCGTCCGCTACAGGGAAGGAAGAACGACTTCCGGGATATTCCCCCGCCTCCGGAAAATCCTGATCTCGGTTGACGATATCGAATCCTGGTTCTGTCGAGTCTTGGTTCCGCTGACGTGTATCCGCGCATCCGACAGCCCGCCGAAACATTTATACTTTCCAGTTTGCTTCTGCGATGGCCGGTGCGCTGGAATTCGCAGAAAAGGGAGCTGAATCGTGAAGATCCTGGTTTGCATGAAACAAGTGCCGCAGAAAGATGCGCCGCTGAAGTTGAATGAAGCGGGCACGTGGATTCGGGAAGACGTTTCGTACGAGGTCAACGAGCCCGATGCGTTTGCGCTGGAAGAGGCGCTACGGCAAAAAGAGAAGCACCCGGGCGAGGTGGTTGTCATCACCGCGGGTCCAACGCGCGCCCAGCAGGTGCTGCGCGAGGCTCTGGCCAAGGGCGCGGACCGTGCGATTCATCTTGAAGACAACGGTTTTGTCGGGCTTGACGCCTACAACACCGCGCGCGCGATTGCCGCCGCGATCAAAGACGAGAAGTTCGACCTGATCTTCACCGGATTACAGTCCGACGACTACGGTTTTGCGCAGACGGGCGTTATCCTCGCCGAAATTTTGGGATGGCCACATGCCACGATCATCATGCAGATCGAGAAGAATGAAGGCGGAATTCGCGTGAAGCGCGAGCTCGAGGCGGGCTTTTTCCAGTTCGTCGATATGCCGCTGCCGGCGGTGCTGACGATTCAGTCCGGCATTAACAAGCTGCGCTATGCCACGCTGATCGGCATCAAGCAGGCCAAGAACAAGCCACTGCGCAAGGTGACGATGGCAGAAGTGCAGGGCGAACTGAGCCCCAACATGCAGACCATCGCGAAACTCTATCTGCCGGTGAAATCGAAAAACACAGAATTCATAGAAGGCCCGCCGGGTGAAGTGGCCAAGAAGCTGGTGGAGAAATTGAAGAACGACGTCAGAGTTTTGTAGAACACATTTCCCCGACTACGAAGCACCATTTCGCGTCGAATTCTGTGAGCTGTGTGTTGAGCTGAGAGCTGAGGAACGAGAACTCATATGTCCGAAAACATTCTGGTAGTCGGTGAGCAGCGTGAAGGGAAACTCAATCGCGTCTCCTGGGAGACGATCGCCGCGGGTCAGGCCATCGCGGCGCAAACCGGCTGGACGCTGGAAGCCGCAGTGGCTGGGTCCAACGTAAGCGCAATCGCATCGGAGGTCGCGGCCAAAAAGGTTGCGAAAGTGTATGACATCGAGTCGGCGAAACTTGAGCCCTACACGCCCGACGCGTTCGCGCATGCGTTCAAAGACTTTCTGGCCAAGCATCCGGCAAAGCTCGTGCTCATGCCGCATACCTATCAGGTGCGCGACTTCATCCCGAAGCTGGCGACCGCTCTGAAGACAACCGCGATCAGCGACGTGATCGGCTTCAAATACGAAGGCGGGAAGCTGGTGTTCACGCGGCAGATGTTTCAGGGCAAGTTTGTGGCTGACGTGACCTTCTCGGGAGCGGGAACATGTTTCGCGACTTTCCAGAACGGCGCGTTCCGGGCTGACAAAGCGGAGGCAGGCGCTTCGCCGGCCACTGTTGAGACGGTGAATGCCGAAGTCCCAGGTGGTGTCGTGCGCAATCGTCCGCAGGAAGTCTTCAAGGAAGCTAAGCAAGCGGTAGACCTGACGCAGGCCGAGATCATTGTTTCGGTGGGCCGCGGAATCAAGGAACAAAAAAACATCGACCTAGCCCAGCAACTCGCGGCGGCGCTCGGCGGAGAGATCGCCGCCTCGCGCCCGATCTGCGATAACGGCTGGCTGCCGATGGACCGCCAGATCGGTTCATCCGGCCAGACGGTTGCGCCCAAGCTTTATCTCGCGCTAGGAATTTCCGGCGCAATTCAGCACATCGTCGGAATGAAAGGCGCGCGCAGCATTGTTGCAATCAATAAAGATTCGGAAGCGCCGATCTTTGAGATTGCCGATTACGCCGTTGTGGGGAATCTGTTCGACATCGTACCTCCGCTGATTGAGGAAGTGAAGAAGGCGAAGGGGTAGTTAAAGCATCACACTCATTGAATGCGCTATCTGCTCGTAACTGTCGTTAGCTGGCTTGGGGCCCTACCGTGTTATTGTCAGGGGCAAAAGCAAGCCCCCAAAACCGCAACCCGACCAGCGTTGTTGGTCTATTGCGAAATTCGATCAGACAGCGTTGCGCGGCACTTGTCAAAGGGCCAATCTTCAATTTTCCACATCTCGGTGGAGAATGCTTCTAGCAAATCCGTCAAACTCACAGGGATGGCGGCGTTTCTTGCGACGGATAGTCAATCTCCTGTCCGAGAATTCGACGACTTCGACGCATTGATCGATATAAAGAAAAAATCCAGCCTGGAACTTGTCTTGGACTCACATGGGCATTATCGCGAGCAGAATGTAAGGCTAAAGCCGGGACAAGTGCTCGCCTTCGACATCGACATCGTTCTGCTGAAGTGGATGCGGATGACTTCGTCCGTACTTGGGGGTTCCAGCTTCTGGACCATCGTCACACCAAATTCTTATAGTGAGTGCATCACCATCACTGGGAAAGACACGGTGGGCCACTTTGAAGTGAAATCTAACAGGATCAGGCTTGAAGTGCTTCCCTAGACGGAAGCTCGCAGCTCTCTACGATCCTGCTGCAAACCCGCCGATCTGCGCCATGGTCACGCGCAGATATTTGTAGGGGTTGACGGGGGTGTCGTTGATGCGAACTTCGTAGTGGAGGTGGGGCCCGGTCGAGCGTCCGCTGAGGCCGACGTAGCCGATGGTGTCTCCGCGGTGGAGGTACTGGCCCGGAGTGACGGCGAAGCTTCCAAGATGCCCGTAGCGGGTGCTGATGCCGTGGCCGTGATCGATCATGACTGCTCGGCCGTAGCCACCCAAGAAGTCGGCAAAGGTCACGACGCCATCAGCCGGAGCGATGACTGCCGAGCCGATGGTTGCCGAAATATCCACGCCGGAATGGAATGCGCCTTCGCCGTTGAACGGGTCAATGCGCTCGCCGAAGCTGCCCGTAATCTGGCCCTCGACAGGCCAGAGATTGGGAGCGGAATTGGCACGAATCCAGTCGGCGGTGGTCGAGTTCCGCGTCAGGCCCATCGAAATGCCTACGCTGGCTGCACCGGTCAGAGCCGTATCTTTCAGCGCGTAGAGCGTGTTGATCGAGGAGTTCACCTGCGCGGGTTCGATCTTGTCGGTCGAGGCGCTGACCATCTCCGGATTCGACTTCAGGCCGTAGAGCGCGGAGACTTCGCGCGCCAGCGAGCCTAGCGAGGCCACCTGAATATCGCGCTCTTTCGCTACTTGCTCGAGGCGCGAATAGCGGTCCTTGAGCTGGGCGTCTTCGGTGCGGAGCTGGTTATAGTGCGCGATCTTGGTCAGCATCCGCGCATAGGAGCTGGCGATGCCGGTCAGGCTGCACGCCCCAATGGCGGCGCCTGCGATCAGGATATAGAGATAATGAACGGGGATGGAAATCTTGCGAAGCTGACCGGCCTCATCACGCGCGACGAAGAAGATGTAGAAGCGCTTACGCAATAGACTCATCCATGACTACAGATATGGCGTTCCCTTGCTCTAGGAAACCCGCCGGAGCTGGAACGGTCAGGCTCGGGCTCGGAATCCTGATTCCATCAGACGCATCAGGAGCGGCTGAGTAACCAATTACCACCACGGAACCAGGCAAGCCGAAAACGAAATGGTCTGCAACCGGTTCAGATTGCAGTACTTGGCACAGCAAAGATGTTCATTAACGGCGAGTTAACCGTAACAAACCTGATTCCCCTTGTCAACCGCCTACAGACTTTCGCGTAGGTTACCGACGCACGTATCCTTTCTGGCTATTTGGCCAGATTGGCATGTGTCCACAAGACCGGTTTACGGCCTAAAGTCCTCGGAACCGTTCGAGGCAGTGTGGGTCAGATGCAGTCGAGGGTTATAGTGATGCCATGCCGGAAAGCGAGCGCAGACTGATCGAGGGGATTCGCAGCCAGGCGCGCACTGGGAAGGCGGGAAAGGCGCTTCGGATCGGCATTGGAGACGATGCGGCTGTTCTGCGCTTACCGCGCAACCATGAGCTGCTGGTTACTACGGACTTCTCCATCGAGAATGTGCATTTCCGCCGGGATTGGCATTCGCCGGATGTCGTGGGATGGAGGTGCCTGACTCGGGGGTTAAGCGATATCGCGGCAATGGGCGGTGCACCCGTCGCCGCGTTTCTGTCGTTGGCGGTTTCGGCCGATGTACCGCAAGGCTGGGTAGACCGATTTCTCAAGGGCTTGTTCAGTTTGGCTCGAAAGTTCGGGGTGCCTTTGGCTGGAGGAGATACAGCGGAGGCTGTAGCCGGGATTCAGGCTGACATCGTGGTGGTCGGATCGGTGCCGAAAGGAACGGCGATTTTGCGGTCGGGCGCGAAGGTTGGAGACCGGATATTGGTGACCGGCAAACTTGGAGCGTCTGCAGCGGCGCTTACTCGACTGAGAGATGCGCTGCCACTTGGCTTGGAGCGCGAGCGCCATTTTCGCCCGATGGCGCGGGTTGCGGTGGGCCAATGGTTGCGAGAACACAAGATTGCTTCGGCGATGATTGACATCAGCGATGGGCTTTCTACCGATCTTGGGCACATCTGCAAAGAGAGCAGAGTTGGGGCCGAGATCGGGGCCGAGGCGATTCCGCTTGCTCGCATGGGGTCGGGGAAAGAGAGAGTGGGACTTGACTACGCGCTGCACGGTGGCGACGAGTACGAGTTGCTCTTCACCTCGAGCAAGCGAGTTCCCGCGAAGATTGAGGGCGTTGCCATTACATGCATCGGGCAGATCACGTGGGGAAAAGGGATGCGGATCGTCGATGAGTGCGGGAAACGGCAGGCACTTGGGCCGAAGGGCTGGGAGCATTTCCGCGGCTCGCGTGGGAGTGACCATGTTCGCGCCAGTGACTTTAGTGACCTGCCAGTAACGCCCGCAAATGTCTAGAGTAGCTGCATGCGGAAATCCCTCCTTGCGGCAGCGGTGTGTTTCCTGGTTGCGGCTTCGGCTATGGCGCAGTCCTCGGCCTCGGACCACAAGAAGATCGACGACGAGTTCGTCCACCAGCAATTCGGCGATCAGTTCACGCTCATTCCGACGGTTGCTCCCGCTTTCGGTGATCTGGATGGCGATGGCATCGAAGACGTGGTGATCGCGGCGCGCTGCAAGAATCCCATGCTCGATCAGAGTGAGCACAACTTCATGGTCATTGATCCATACAATGCGTTCTTCGGCTACGGGAATCCGACAGTGACGACGACGTTTTCCGAGGGCGATCCTGCGCTGCGCGGTCTGGTCATGCTCATTATTCATGGCGACGGGAAAGACGCGTGGCGATCAGACAAACCGAAGGCGAAATACGTGGTGGTGAATCTGCCGTATAAGGCAATTTACGTGCGGAAGTTCAGGTTGAAGAAAAAGAACATTGAAGCACTCTACGTCGAGGAAGCTGGCAATCTGGGAACGAGCGGGGCGGTTTTCTTCGACGGGAAGAAATTTCAATATGTTCCGATGGGCGGAGACATGCAATAGCGTTTCTGCTCGTCAATTCCCTTTGAGATTCCAATGAAGTCAAACGGATTCTAGAAACACCTCTATTCGCCCGTCTTGGGAAATCGTCGAATTACCCCTCTTTTGTGATCTTTTAAAGTCAAAAATTAACGGGATGGGGCGTCGCTAAATCTTTGAATAATGAATAACTTACGAGTAAAATATCTATAAATCGGCGAGTTAGGGCGATTCTTGGCAGAAGGAATTCCCAAATTGAAATTTTGCGTTTTGGCGGAGCGGCTGGCGGTGCCGCTTACCCGCGAGTTCGCGGGTTCCTGGATGGACGCTTGATGGTGATTTCTTCTGCGTGACTCGGACTGCTGACGAGCTTTCGATTGTTTGTGCTGAAAATCGGGTGGATCGAGAGTCGGGCGAGGTGGTAGTTGAGGCCGGATGGGCTGCGCTGAAGCTCGAAGGGCCGTTTCCGTTTTCGATGACCGGGGTGTTGGCGTCATTTCTAGAGCCCCTGGCAAAAGCGAAAGTCTCGATTCTTGCCATCTCGACGTTCGATACGGATTATGTGCTGGTGAAGGAACAAGACTTGGAGCGGGCTCTTGGAGCGCTTAGCCAAAGCGGACATGAAATAGGCCCGATGAAAGGTCACTCTGCGCGTCGACGCAACCACCGGGGTTGAAGCCGCTTTGTTCGCCTTGACCTAGGCGTCCCTGAAGGGCCGCTCTTCCAAGGTAAGGGCGCATTGTTGACGCGCGGCCTCGAAACCCGACCGCTTTCACAAGCGGCGAGGCGCCGGCGCTACTCCATTGGACCTCATTTTCTTGCAGATTATTGGCCGGGGTTGGACGTTGCCCCTTGGAAATGATGAAATAATAGTAATTACTTTAGATGCCAACCGCAGCCGTCAATTTTCGCCGCAAACTCAAAGCCGTTGAACGCAACGCCCACGGACTCTGGCAGATCCTGAAAGCGATCGCCTCCACCGACCACCCGCTTCTGGCGCATCTGATTCCCGTCCGGCGGTGCAATCTTGCCTGCACCTACTGCAACGAGTTCGACGATTTTTCGAAGCCGGTGCCGACTGGCGAGATGCTGCGCCGGGTCGACAAGCTGAAAGAGCTGGGTACCTCGGTGATTACGATCAGCGGCGGAGAGCCACTGCTCCATCCCGATCTCGACGACATTATTCATCGGATGCGGGAGCGGCGCGTGGTTTCCGGACTCATTACCAACGGCTACCTGCTGACGGCTGACCGCATACAGCGGCTGAACCGCGCCGGACTTGAGTGGCTGCAGATTTCCATCGACAACGTGAACCCGGACGAAGTTTCGAAGAAGAGCTTGAAGGTGCTGGACCGCAAGCTGCAGCTACTTGCCGAGCATGCCGAGTTTCACGTCAATATCAATTCTGTGGTTGGCGGCGGCGTGAGCAGTCCGCAGGGCGCATTGACGATCGGGAAGCGTGCGCTTGAACTTGGGTTCAGTTCAACGGTCGGGATCATTCACGATGGCAGCGGCCAGTTGCAGCCGCTCAACGACGAGGAGCGGCGGATTTACCACGAGATGAAATCGCTGGAGAAGCGCAGTTTTACCCGCGTGAATGCCTTCCAGGACAATATCGCGCTAGGCCGTCCAAACCAGTGGCGTTGCCGCGCCGGCGGGCGCTATCTCTACGTTTGCGAGGATGGGCTGGTGCACTACTGCTCGCAGCAGCGCGGTTATCCGGGGATTCCGCTGGAGAAGTACACGGTCAGCGATCTGCGGCGGGAATTCTATACCGAGAAGTCTTGTGCGCCGCACTGTACGGTGTCGTGCGTGCATCAGGTTTCGATTCTCGATGCGTGGCGTGCGCCGCAGCAGTATTCAGTACCCAGTACCCAGTACCCAGAAAAAGCGGCGTCAGACACACTTGTGCAGATCGAGTAGAGCAGTGCCACGCACCCGGTTGTTAGTATCCAGGAACACCGCCGTCATTCGAGAGCAACGCTCGCTGCTACTTTTGATGATCGATTTGTTCCCTAATTGCACTGATTAGGCCATTCAGAATCCTTCCGACCTCGTGCACTCGTTCAAGAATGGCAGCAATGGACTCTGCATCCGCATACCCTAATTTTCCGGCGAGTTCTATCTGAGTCTCCAACTCGGCGAGAGAACCAGCTGAGTGGCGCAAAAAGTGTAAGAATTTCCCGATTGTTGTAAGGTCCTTGACCTTGGAGACTTTACTGGGTACTGACGACCGGGTACTAGAAAGTCGTCGCCACCGAGAAGCGGAAGGTTTTTCTCGGTTCGCGCAGGGTGTAGGGCGAGGCGAGGGTATCGTGTGTGGTTTCGAAGGTGTAGACGCCGGCGCCGCTGTTCGGGAACATGCTCGGGGTAATCGCGATGGGCGGATTCGCGCTGGTGTTGAGGCGCATCGCGTTATACGCGTAGTAAATGCGGAAGGGCGCGTTAATCACCGGCAACATCATTTGCAATTCGAGTCCGGTGGACATGCGCGGCACCCAATTCGTGCCGGGCACGGGATGCAGATACTGCGAGATGCCCAGCGTTTGTCCCTGAACCTGATAATTAATGTTGCAGCCAAAAGCGGCCGTCAGAACCGGGCAGCCAAAATACTGGCTGAGCAGGTTGTTATATTGCGTCGGATTGATTTGCAATTGTGAGGTCCGCAGGATCGGATCGGTGCCGAAGTCGACAAAGGGCGCGAGCGCGACGGGTCCGGCGACGGTGATGCGATACTCGAGGTTTCCATTCATGGCCAAGTCGCCGCCGGGCGTCGTCAGTTGCTGATAGGGAATAGGGATGTTCCAGCAGTTGCTGACGCAGCTATTGCCGCTGAATTGCACGGGATAAGCGGGATTGGCGGGGACGAAGCTCCCGTCCCGGTTACGCAAGGCGACTGTCTGGACGCTAGGTAGATAAGCAATTGGCGACACCGTGCGGATGTCGAAGCCGCGAATATCGTTTTCGCCACCGAGGTAGGCGCGCTCGAACGGCGGCGCCACCACTCCCGCAAATCCGGTAATGAACGATGCCTGCACGTTATAGCCGAGCGCATTGCGGCGCTTTTGCATCGGGAAGAACTGCTTGAACTGCACAATGGGCCGGAAGGTGTGGACCGTTCCGCCGAGGCCCGCGATTTCGCCGCCGATGAACAGGCTCTTGCCATGATGCGGAGCATACGAGGCGTCGAGCGTGTTCATGGTGAAGCTGGGAACGATCTTGCTGGTAATAATTCCGTTGAGCGCGTTGGGGCCCTGAATGCCGCTGAAATTCAAGTTGTCGAAGAGTAGCTTGGAGGCGTTGCTGACGGCTACGAGCGAGGAGCGATCAAACGAATAGCTGATTCCGAAGCGCTTGAACGACCGGCGCAGCGGGTAGCTGACGCTGAGAGAGAAGCCGGTGCTCGACTGCGAATAATTCTGCAGGTTCTGGAGGAAGGGCGAATTCAGAAGCTGAGATTGCCCGGTGAGAACGGCGTACTGGCGCGCCTGGTCGTAGCTGATCTTGCGCAGGTAGACGTTGAAGCCCGCCTGGATCGGACGGTCGAAGAGGTAGGGCTCGGTGAAGCCAAACATGATGTCGCGCTGGTAGTTGCCGATACTGGCCTGGACCGAGAGCGTTTCGCCGAGTCCTAGGAAATTATTTGTGCTGTAGTTGATGCCGACAAAGGCGCCGGCCAGGCCGCTGACGCCGCCCTGCAGGCCGATGCTGTTCTTGCCTTTCTCCTTGACCTTTAGCGTGAGATCGACGTTGCCGTTCTTTTCGTCGAGGTGGCGTTCGGTGGTGTTGGGATCATCTGGCTTCAACTGCTCGAAATAGCCGAGCTGGTTGAGGCGCATGAGGCTGAGTTCCCAAAGCCGGGAGTTGTAGATCTGCCCTTCTTCGAGCGCGATTTCGCGGCGGATGACCTTGTCGCGCGTTGTGGTGTTGCCAGCGAACTCGATGCGGCGGACGTAGAACTGCTTGCCTTCATCGACGTCGATGGAAAGATCGACCGTCTTTTTTTCGTCGTCGAACTTCGTGTCGGGAACCGAGGTGAAGTTTATGTAGCCGGCCTCGCCGTAAGCCTTGCGCAAATTTTCGAGACCCTTGGCGATTTTCTCGCGGCTGAAAATGTCGCCGTCTTTAATTGGGAAGAGGCTGCGCAGGGCATTGGTATTGCGAATCGCCTTGTTGTTTTTGAAGGTGATTGTGCCCAGCTTGTAACGCGCGCCTTCCTGGATGGGCATGGTGATGTCGACCGCTTTGCCGGCGCCTGCCTGAAGCAGGGGAATGTGCATTCCGGTGTGGCCCGTATCATGGATCTCGGTCTTTGGATCTTCGACGAGGACTTTGAAATAGCCGCGGTTCTGGAACTCGGCGCGGACGCGCTCGGTGTCTTCTTCGAGTTTGGTAGCGTCGTAGGTCTTGGCGAAGAGGTTCTCGAGGAAGATGGAATGCGGAATCCCGATCGGCTTGAGGTTCTTCATCGCGGCGCGCAGAGTGCGTGACTTGATATGAGTGTTGCCGCGGAACTGGATTTTGCCGACCTTGACCTTCGGACCTTCTTTCACGACGAAACTCAGGCCTACGGCTGCAGGGGGAATGGGCCGGATTTCCGTGCGGACCGTCGCGAATTGACGGCCATGCTCGGCGAGCAGTTCTTTGAGTACGACCTCGGCTTTCTTGATCTTGGTGGGATCGTACTGGCTTTCGACGGACAGGCCGACCTTGCGATCCTTGAAACGGTCGAGCACGTCGCTGGTGGAAACCGCGTTGAGGCCGACATAGTTGATCTCGCGGATCGTCGGACGCTCTTTCACATAAATATGTAGAACCCAGCCGCGCTCGCTCTCCTCGCGCTCGAAGCGAATGTCCTCAAAGTAGCCTGTGTTCCAGAGCGAGTTGAAGTCGCGCTCGAGGGCCTGGACGTCGTAGACGTCGCCGACCTTGGTGAAAATGCGGGCCTTGATGGTCTCGGCCGGAATGCGGCGGTTGCCGTGAACCTGGATGCCGACGATGAGATCTTGCTGACCAGTGAGGGGAACGGAGAAGGCGAAAAGCAGCAGAATAGAGACGAGGCAGGTGCAGACTTGCCTGAGCCGGGAAGCCGCGCCGGAAGAGAGAATGGCGCGCCAAGGCCCGCTGTGTGGGCCCTTGCGGCGGCCGAGGGTGGCGCACACAGGGATAGCCTGATGACGGCGATGAATCGCAACTACCTCAAAAAGCTAGAGTTTAGGAAAACGGTAATTATACGGTAGAGAGTGGAAACCGTCCAAACATGAGCGCGCAATTTTCACGGCACGTCAGGGTTGAAAAGGTTCCACTTCAACACAGACGGAATAGAACGTCGCCGCGTTGCCCATGTCGGTAAGTTTTTCTGAGGTGAGGACGTTGATGTTGCGAGAGCCCTCGGAATAACGAGCCCAGTCGAGACGGGCGGCGACGACTCCGGCGGAAACAGAACCGTTGACGGAGGCTTTGAGAACGATGTCGCCACGTTTGTTAAAGGCGCGGACGCGATCGCCGTTGCGGATGTTGCGAGCTGACGCGTCTGTCGGGTGCATTTCGAGAGTACCGATGAGCGGCTCCATCTGGCGGACGGAACGGACATTTGCAAATGTCGAATTCAGAAGATTGTCAGGCTTGCGGGCCAGAAGTTCGAGCGGGTAGCTTTTGGCACCGACGCCGTGGCGGGATTCTTCGGGCGGAACGAACTCGACGATCGGATCGAGGCCGCGCTGCTTGAGAGTTTCGGAGTAGAACTCGACTTTGCCACTCGGCGTGGGGAAGTTGCCGTGGGCGAAGGGAAGGAAGGGAGTGTGGGTGCGGGCGGCCTCGCTCGTGGGGTCGGATGTTTCGCGGCCGGAATTGTCACCGTTGAACTTTAGCCGGATGTGCTTTTCGGCTTCGAGCCTCTGGCGCGTGATTCCCTTTAGATAAGGATTGGGCGATTCCAATGCATGATCGATCATCGAGTCATTCGTCTCGCGGAAGCAATCGTCTTCGAATTCCATCTTCTCCGCGAGTGTGCGAAACACATCGACATTCGCGCGGCATTCTCCGAGCGGCTGCATTGCCTGGTTCGAAACCTGGAGGTAGTAGTGACCGTACGCTGGCTGCAGATCTTTGTGCTCGAAGAATGTCGTGGCAGGCAGGACGATGTCGGCATACTCGGCTGTGTCGGTGAAGAATTGCTCGTGCACGACGGTGAAGAGATCGGGACGCATGAGACCGCGGATGACCTCTTTATGGTTGGGACATACCGCGGCCGGATTCGAGTTGTAGACGAACAGCGCCTTGACCGGAGGATTGTCGAGCGCGTTGAGCGCAGTTGCGAGCTGCACCATATTTACGATGCGCGCCGGGCGGCCGAGCGATTTCTGCATCAGCTCGGGCATCTGGAGCGCGGTTTTGTTTAGCTGGAAAGAGCCGCTTAGCGACATCTGCAGCCCGCCGCCGACATCCTTCCATGAGCCCGTCAGGCAGGGAAGCATCGTGACGGCGCGCATGGCCATGCCGCCGCGCTCGGATCGCTGGATGCCGTAATTGACACGGATGGCTGCGGGACGAGTGGTTGCGTATTCGCGCGCCAGTTTGCGAATGTCGTCGGCGCAGATGCCTGTCCAGTGCGCGACTTTTTCCGGAGTGTATTCGTGCGCGCGATTTTTTAGTTCCTCGAAGCCATGCGTATAGCGGGCAACGTAGTCAGCGTCGTAGAGATTCTCGGCGATGATGACGTGCATCATGCCGAGGGCGAGAGCGGCGTCGGTTCCGGGATTGATGGGGAGATACCAGTCGGCGCACTTGGCGGTGCGTGTTTTGTACGGATCGATGACGACGAGTTTGGCGCCCTTGCGGCGGGCTTCCTCGATGAACGGCCAAAGATGAACGTTGTTGCCGTGAATGTTTGCTCCCCACGCGACGATGTAGCGCGAGTTGGCGAACTGCTCGGGCTCAGTGCCGAGTTTGACGCCGAGAACCGAGAGCAGGCCTTCTTCTCCGGCGCTGGAGCAGATGGTGCGGTCGAGTTGCGAGGCGCCGAGGCGGTGGAAGAAGCGGCGGTCCATCGAGCCGCCGTTGAGTGCGCCCAACGTGCCGCCATAGGAATAGGGAAGGATGGCTTCCGGGCCAAATTCGGCGGCTACTTGCCTGAATCGTTTTGCGATTTCGTCCAGGGCATCGTCCCAGGAGATGCGGTCGAAAACCTCAGTTTGGTGCGGGCATTCTTGCTCGCCCGCGGCGTGCTGTGGATTGACACGTTGGCGGGCAGGAATGCCCTTCCCCCACGAACCCTTCGGGACGCTTGGCTTACGACGCATGGGATAGAGGACGCGGTCGGGCGAGTAGACGCGGTCGAGATACTTCGCGACCTTGGCGCAGAGAAATCCCCGGGTTACCGGGTGCTTGGGATCGCCCTGAATGCGGGTGGCGCGCCCGTCCTCGATGGTGATGAGAACCCCACAGGCATCCGGGCAATCATGCGGGCAGGCAGCATGAACGACCGACTTCATGGTCGTAATTATAAGGTGATGTGCGGTGCAGATGCTGATCTCTTGGGTGAGGGTCCTTCGGGATTCGTGCTTTGTTCTTAATCCCTCGGGGGCTCGGCATTCCTTCGCGACCGAACAACCGAGTAGGTCGACGATACTGTGCGTGCCCTGTGGTCTAAAGGCTTTCTCCGTGAACCTCCGTGGGCTCCGTGGTTAAGAACTCCTAGGCCCGATTCGCGGCATCGGACGCCAAAAGCAAACTCAAACTTTCTGGATCGTCACGCTGACCCGTCGAATCCAAACTTTCTGCACTCTGAGGTGAACTAAATGAACTACCGTCTTTTTGGTAAGAGCGGTCTGCGCGTCTCCGAAATTTCCCTCGGCACAATGACCTTCGGCGAGGATTGGGGCTGGGGTTCCTCCAAGGATGAAGCCCGGAGGATCTACGACGCTTATCGCGATGCAGGCGGCAATTTCATCGACACCGCCAATCTCTACACCAACGGCACCAGCGAGACTTTCCTTGGCGAGTTCATGCGCGATCACAGGCAGGCTATCGTTCTCGCCACCAAGTACACCAATGCCGCTCCGGGCGGCGACGCCAACGCCGCCGGCAATCACCGCAAGAGCATGGTGCAGGCCGTCGAAGCTTCGCTGCGCCGACTGAAAACCGATTACATCGATCTGTACTGGATGCACGTTTGGGACCAGCTGACTCCGGTCGAAGAAGTCATGCGCGCCTTCGACGATCTGGTTAGTCAGGGCAAGGTGCTCTACACCGGAGTCTCCGACGCGCCCGCGTGGTGGATCGCACAGGCCAACACGCTTGCTGACTTCCGCGGCTGGAGTGCTTTCATCGGCCTCCAGATCGAATATTCATTGCTCGAGCGTACGGTTGAGCGGGAACTGATTCCCATGGCCAAAGCATTCAATCTGGGAGTCGTCGCCTGGTCACCGCTGGCCGGCGGACTGCTCAGCGGAAAATACCATTCCGGCTCCGAGAAGGACGCACGCTACACAAGCGACATGGGCAAGGAGTTCAAACGCACGGGCGACCGCGCAGACGCGATCGTTGCCGCGGTGCAGAAGGTCAGTCAGCAGGTCGGGCGCCCGGCTGCACAGGTCGCGCTCGCCTGGCTGCGGTATCGCGACGTCCCGGTAATTCCGATCATCGGCGCGCGCCGCATCGCGCAATTGCGGGATAATCTCGCAAGCCTCGAGTTGGACTTAACGCCGGAACAACTCGCAACCCTCAACCGAGCCAGCGCTATCGAAATGGGCTTCCCGCAAGATTTCTTTGCCAAGGATCTGGTGGAGACCTTCGCCTATGGCGGCTTCCGCGACAAGATTCTCGCTGCCTGAGCAACGGCTCGACGGTCTGGGACAACCAAAGGACGACAACAAAGGACAACAACAAAGGACAACCAATGGCACACTGCACTCACACGAATACGATTCGCGAAGTCACGCCCAGCGGCAAAGGCTGCAAAGAATGCCTGGAAATGGGCGACACCTGGGTTCACTTGCGCCTCTGCCTCGAGTGCGGGCACGTCGGCTGCTGCGACTCGTCGAAGAACAAACACGCGCGCGCCCACTTCCGGAAGATGAAACACCCAATCATCCAGTCCTTCGAGCCGGGCGAAGATTGGCGCTGGTGCTACATTGACGACGATTACATCGACTAGTTTCGCGCCAGGATTTTCTTTTTCGTTTCTGCAGGAAGGGTTTCACAGGCGGTGCGCAGAACCAGACGGGGCGCCCGCTCCCGGATTTTCATGAGGTAGGGCACGGTTTTCCGCGCGTCATATTTCGCCGCTTCGCGCAGCAGCCATCCCAGGCCCTTCTGCACCATGTCATCTTCATCGGAGAGCAAAGTCTGTGAGGTACGGACGATCTCCGGGAACAGTTTCTTCACCCGCGCCCCGCGAATCAAAGCCACGCAAGCCGCGCGTCGACGCCAGCGGTTCTTCGACTTCGTCCAGCGAAAAACCTCAGGACAATATTTTGCGTCGGCGCAGACCATGGGCGAGAGCAGGGAATGCACGAGCCCATCGTGATCGGCCCAACTCGACACGCGATCCAGCCATGAGGCGAGCAGCTTGAACTCGCGTCGGCCAAGCTGACCGGTCAGGCCTTCGAGCAAAAACACTCCAAAGACTTTTTCTTCCAGTACGCGGCCGGTAAAAAGGCCGTCGGCAACCTGCACAAGAAACAGCAGACCGCGCTCAGTCATAATGCTACGCCGAAAGCGGTGCGCGACTTTTCGCAGTTCGGCGGTGTACCAGCCACGCGACCGCACCTGTTCTTTGAAAAACCACTGCACCTCGGCCGAATGCGGGGCCGAGCCGCCATCTTTGAGCACACGGCGAATGTGATCGGCGATGTAACGGGGAGTGACTTTGCTGGCGGGCATGATTCGGCATCCAGTTTAAATCGAGCCGTTTGATCAGCGGGCGTAAGAGGGGAGGGCGATGCTCCCCTTCGGCAAGTTCGGGGCAGGCGCTCGTACCCGGCAGCGAGAAGCCTGAGCTACGCGCTTGTGCGCACGACGCGGTCGTAAATCCAGAGCACGACCGCCGTCCCGATTCCTACGGCGGTGAAGCTGAACCATATCTTCGCCGGTTGGTGCGCAACTTCTCCGAACTTGTGGACGACGGTCCCGCCGAACCAACCACCGATGAGCGAGCCGATGCCGATGGGCAAAAACGCGAACCCCATGTAAGTCCCCTGCTGCTCCGGAGGCGCAAGCCGCGAGATATATTCGTAATACCGGGGAGACTGGATGATCTCGCCGAGGGCGAGCACAAACAAAGACGCGATGGCGCCAGGCACTGTCGGCCAAAACGCCAGAATCAACCACGATGCCGACGTGATTACCGTCCCGAGAATCACGGCCTGAAATGCGGGAATCTTCTTCGTCAGAAAATTCAGGAACAGGGTGAGGCAGATCACCGTCAACCCATCAGTCACCAGAATCAGCTCGACGTCAGAGCGGGAGTTGATGTAGCCATGAATATATCCGGGCAGCGAAATGTACTGCTGCCAGAAGACAACCCAATAACCGGTGAAAATGAAAAGGAACCACATGAAGCGGCTGATGCCCGAGAGCACGCCAACCAGGAAGGCGACCCAGATCCACCAGGGCACGTTGAGCCAAGGAACGAAAAGCTGCGCAATGCGCAGAGCGAGAGCAAGAGCAAGCACCGGCAAAACCAGCCACGCCTTCCCGACGACGACACAGAAATTGCGGGCTACGGCAGCAATCGAAGGCGGCGGCGCATCTCCAGCCTTACGCGGCTCGCGAAAGAAAAGCACGACGACGAAGAAGGCCGCAAAAACACTGAGCGCCGCGAGCCGGTAGACGTTTTCGACGCCCATGTTGCGGTGAGCCCACGAAGCAAGGTATGGACCCGCCGCGCCGCCCACGTTCACCATCGTGTAGTAAATCGAATAGCCAAGCGAGCGGACATTTTCCTTAGAAGCCCGCGCTGTCGTGCCCACAACACAGGGCTTGACCATCGCGATACCCAGCGCGGGAAGCGCCAGAATCACACCCACGAACAACACCAATGGCACAACATTTCGGACAGGCGCCAGCCACGGCGCGGCAATCGATCCAATCAAGAAATAAGCGATAGCAAGAATAAGGTAAGCAGTGGAGAGCGCCCGCCGGAACCCGATGCGGTCGGCGATCGCGCCGCCAAAGATGGCGAGGAACCACACCATGCCGCCGAAAATGCCGGTCAGCGTCCCCGTTTGCTCGGTCGAAAAATTCAATCGCTCCTGCAGATAGAGCGCGAGCGAGGCGAAGGCTCCGTAATAGGAAAGGCGCTCGAAGATCTCGGTAATATTCGCGATCCAGAACGGCGCTTCGAAACCAGTGCGAATTTCCTCCAGCCTTCGCGCAAGGGTCAAGTTCTAGGCCTCCTCAGGCGCCACAGCCATGTCATCTCGCCCGCCACAAACAGCGCACCAAAAATAATCTTATTATGTCGCGCGAGCCAGACCGGCAAGTAGATATCGAAGTTATCAGAGCGGGCATCGGTATAGCGCGCTGCGATTCCTGTGAGCGGACAGTGTCCGCCGTTCACAGCCAGCACGGCGCACTCCGCCAGCACCAGCACAGTAATCGCCAGCGCGAGCCGATTCCGGCGCAACCACGCCGCGACCGGCAGCATGAGAATGGCGGCCGCCATCACGGCCCAGATCGCTGTGTGCAAAAGTTTGATCTGGCGCAGGTGGCTGGCCATTTCGATCGCCGCATTGTCTGGCTGTGTCATGCGCGTCCTCGATCGCCCTACGACGCTGGCGTTTGGCGGTCACACTCCAAGCCGTTGCCGCAGTTGTTCCGCCGACAGTCCCACCACGCGCACAACTTTATTCCGGCTCGTCTCGCCGGAGGCAATACTAACGGAACTCCGGGGCACCTTCAAAAGTTTCGCGATGAACTCGATGCAGGCGGCATTGGCTTTGCCATCGACGGGAGGAGCGGTCAGCGAAACCTTCAACGCATCGCCAATCTCGCCAGTGATGGCGTTCTTCTTGGCGCGGGGGTGGGCTTTGACGGCGAAAGTGACGCCGGACGCGCTCTCGAGGATCGGAATCATGGTGAAAATTGCAGATTGCAGAAGTCAGATTGCAGAAGTAAAACCCAAGGCGCAGGCAATTCTGCAATCTAACTTCTTACTTCCGCGATCGGCTTCCAAAAATCGCCGTCCCCACGCGCACGCGAGTCGACCCCTCTTCAATCGCTACTTCAAAATCGTGCGACATCCCCATAGAAAGCACATCCATCGAAACGCCCGGCAGATGCCGCGCCGCGACTTTGTCGCGAATCTCCCGCAGTTGCCGGAAATAAGGCCGCGCGCCCTCCGGATCGTCCGTGTAGGGTGGAATGGTCATGAGCCCGCGCAGCGAGAGACTCTTCCAGTCTTCGGCGGCGATCAGAATTTTTCCCAGTTCTCCGGAGCCCATTTCGAGACCACTCTTTGCCTCTTCCCCACCGACATTGACCTCGATCAGCACGGGGAGAACCTTGCCCAGTTTCTCGGCGGCAGCGTTTAATCTCTCGGCCAGCTTGACAGAATCGATGGCGTCGATGGCGCCGAAGAGCGCAGCGGCAGGCGCGGCCTTGTTCGATTGCAGATGTCCGATGAAGTGAAATTGTGCGCCGTCAAGTCCGCGTAGTGCCGAAGCCTTGGCCGAGAACTCCTGCACGCGATTCTCACCGAAGACGCGAACGCCGGAAGCATATGCTTCGCAAATGGCTTCAGCGGGGAACGTTTTGCTGACCGCCATGAGCGTGATGGCGGAAGGATCGCGTCCCGCACGCCGTGCCGCGGACTCAATGCAGGCGCGCACTTCGGCGACATTTTCGGAGATCGACACGGGAGATTGCAGAAGCTAGAAGTCAGATTGCAGAAGTAAAAACAAAGCGCTGGCGATTTTCACTTCAACAATCTGACTTCTGCCTTCTGACTTTACATGATCGCGGTCGGGGGCGCAGGGTCTTCCGGCCGTCCCGCATTCGCCAGCGGCACGAAGATCATCGTCAGAGCCAAAACAACGAGCGCCACCAACGCCAGCAACATCGGCCCGAGGCTGTCCGCCGCCCACTTCACCAGCGTGACATCGTGTCCAGAACCGACGAGGCCAGCGATGACTAATCCGCACAAAGCTTCGCCGGCGATCATGCCCGAAGCGGTCAGCACGCCGGCATTTTCCACTCGTGCCTTCTGCGCATCGTTCAGGCCACGGCGATTGCGCAGTCCATCGGTGATCCAGCGGATCACCCCGCCGACAAAAATTGCGAAAGTCGTGCCCAAGGGCAGGTACATGCCGACCGCAAACAGCATCACGCTGCGCACCTCGATCATGATCATCGCAATGCCGAGCAGGATGCCGACAATCACCAGCGGCCATGCCATATCGCCGCCAACGATGCCCTTCGACAGCATCGCCATTAATCCCGCCTGCGGAGCCGGCAGTTGCGCCGTCCCGAAGTGATAGGCCTTGTCGAGCACCGCCAGCGGCACAAACAAAACCAGCGAGGCAACAACGATCCCCATCAGATCGCCAATCTGCATTTTGGCCGGTGTGCCGCCGAGGATGTGTCCGACCTTAAGATCCTGCAGCATCTCGCCTGCAACGGCCGAGGAAACGCAAACCACGGCCGCGACTCCGAGCACAGCGGCCACTCCGCCGCTGCCCGAGACGCCGAGCGCTACCATGAGCAGGGCGGCGATCACCAGCGTGCAGAGCGTCAGGCCCGAGACCGGATTGTTTGACGAGCCGATCATGCCGACCAAATTTCCGGAGACGGCCGCGAAGAAGAAACCAACCACGATCATGACCGCAGCCGCGACGAGCGACCCGGTCAGAATCGTCGAACTCGAAAGATTCCCCGCGCCGCTGATGAAGTAGCGATACAGCACAAACATCGCAATGAACACGAGCACGACACCGACGAATACGAATTTCGAACTCAGGTCGCGTTCGGTGCGGTTGGTAGCGGTCTGTGCCGAAGTGGACTTCTTTAGGTCGGAGACTGCTCGTGCCATGCCGAGTCCGAGTTGCTTGCGCATCTTGAAGAGCGTGTAGGAGGCGCCGACAAGCATGCCGCCGACCGCAATCGGCCGCACGATCGAGTAGTAGATCGCACTCGCCAGCAGAGTCCATGAAAGCTCCTGTCCAGCAGGCTGCGTCGCTTGTATATAAGGACCGAGGAGGAAAGTTAAAAGCGGGACCATTAATCCCCACGCCAGTACACCACCTGCAAAGTTCAGCGACGCCAAGCGCGGCCCGACGATGTAGCCCACGCCGAGATAGGCCGGACTTACGTCCGGCGCGCCAAAAAGCGTCGCTCCGCCGGTGAGTGTCGTGGCGACGTTCGGGTTCGTGCCCGTGCGCAGCAGTAGTTTCTTACCCAAATCGCCGATCTTCACATGGAAGGTGTTGCTGGGGCTGAAGACATTAACTGCACCGAGCAGATACATCAGGCCGCCGAATCCCATGTTGGCGAACAAGATCTTGGCCGCCTTCGATCCCTGCTGGCCGGCTTTGTGAATCTCAGAAGCAGCCACGGACTCTGGATAAGGCAGGTCGGGATCTTCGACCATCACGCGGCGCAGCAGTGTCACAAACAAAATGCCGAGCGTGCCGCCGATGACCATCAACGCTACAGATTTCCAGTACTGATCTTTTGTCAGGCCTGGCCACAGGCCCGCCATCACGAATGCCGGAATTGTAAACACCGCGCCGGCTGCTACCGACTCGCCAATCGACCCAACCGTTCGCGCGATGTTCTCTTCAAGCAGCGAGCCCTTCATGATCCGCAGCAGCGCCATGCCAATGACTGCAGCGGGATACGTCGCGGCAATCGTCATGCCTGCCTTCAGGCCGAGATAGGCGTTGGCGGCGCCCAAAATTCCCGTCAGCACCAGGCCAATCAGCACAGCCCGGAAGGTGAACTCCTTCATCTCCATGGTTTCGGGAACATAAGGACGGTGCTTGCGCGGAGCTTCGACATTCGCGACGGGGCTCATGAGAACCTGCTTTCCAGGATATTTGCGATCAAACCTGCCGACTAGAGTAGCAGAACGGCGCACCTTAACACGCGGAAAGGGCGGTTTACAAGTACCAGTGCAGATCGCGCGGAAGGTGCTATCGGCGCAGCTTTGGGCGTGAAGCGGGAGGCCTCGAGGCTGGAGAGGAAACGATGTGCGCCCCAATTGTTAGCTTAGCGCGCTTCGAGATCTGTTCTCTGCGATTCAAGATTTTGGCGGACCACGGGGAGGAAATCGGAAATTTTCGAAGAGTCAAAATGAAGAAACGGGGCTATGGAGTCCGCCGAAAGCGCGCGGCGCTATTCGCCAACCCATTAGCTTCAAGATTCCGCTCGCGAGGAATGCGCTCGATGGCGAACTCAAGCCCGCGCGCCAGCTTGCGGCAGATCCAATGCAAAGAATAAAGGCGGGGGCTGCGGCAGGCATACTCGCCGCTCATTTGGCGCACGACGACATCAGAATCGGAGTACACGCACAACGAGCTCGCCTTTCGCGCCAAGGCACACTGCAGCGCCTCGAGCAGGGCCGCATACTCCGCCACATTATTATCTTGCCAACCGATCCACTTGGCGATGCGGGTCTGGCGGCCCGCCGCGTCTTCCACTACTACACCTATGCCCGCCGGGCCCGGGTTGCCATGGGAACTCCCGTCGACATAAGCCACCAACTGCCCAACTTCACTGCTCATTCGCTACTACCTTTACTATCGGCTGGCGGAGGATTGCGATCACTATATGGAACCTTGCAGTGAACCGCATGTAACCGTCAAGAGCTTTTTATGTTCGCCCGGTGAAAAAATTTCCACAGAACGCAAATGTCTTTTCCACCGGGCTCTTTGTAGGCCGCTGAGATGCCCTGTCTGGCAAGGAGTTTGCCTGATTTGTTCGAGTGCCACTTCTGCACAGGTTGCACCATTTTCGGGCGTTGACGTTTTTTCAAATTCCGCTAATCTAGCTTCCGTCGACGGCTGAAAGGGTTGGCAACAATAAATCGGAGCCAGTCCGAAGTAAGCTGAGTGATCCAGAAGGCGGGGCAACCCGCTGGAAGGCCGAACCCGAAAAAACCGGCGAACTCTGCGAGGAGCCGCTGGGGTCAGGAACCGCGAAAGCGGCGATCACATCAAGGACCGCGACGGTGCACGCATCCACGCCACTGACTCCCTCGCAGGAGCCGGTGGCTAGAGCGTAACCAATGTCGCGGTCTTTTCTATTTTTTGTTCTCAGTTCCTGGTTCTCAGTTTGTCAGCAGTTCGCCGCCAGGCCTTCGCTGCCATGCCTTAACGCTCCAACTGGAGACCTAATCCAAGCGATATTCTGCGCAAAACAGGAAAGCCGGCGGAACCTTCCGGCTAAGGAAAATTGATTTTTGAAACCTGTGGTCCGTGAGTTGTCACCCAGCCCCGCCTACTTCCCTACCTTAAACACCACTCCACACCCAAACGGGCACGAGTCATTAAAATTTCCACCAAGTTCCGTGGTCCCGTACAGATTCCCGCCAGCATCCATGACCAATCCGTCAAACGGATACGCCCCGTCATCGCCGCCTGAGAAGCTGTAGAGCACGCTCTCCTGGCCTGACGCGTTCAGTTCAAAAGCTGCGCCGCTATCGTATGTCCCGCCGTACGATGTCGTGCCAAATAAATTCCCCTTCGCATCTATCAGTAGCCGTCCGACTGGATTGCCGGCATCCGGTTGCCCCACGAAGCTGTACAGCACCGTCTCCTGGCCCGACGGCGTGAGCTTGAAGATGCTGCCGTAGCCGTACTTTCCGCCCGAGTAGGTGGTGCCATAGAGGTTGCCGGACTTGTCCATGATCAGGCTGGCGAAGGGCGCGGCCCCGTCTCCGGATTGGTATCCCTTGAACGTGTAGAGGATTTTCTCTGCGCCGGCGGAGGTAATCTCAAATACGATCCCGCAGCCGCTCGTGCACTTGTATCCCGGTGCGTAGTTGCCTTTTCCGCCGCCCTCGCTGGTAGTGCCGTAGAGGTTGCCCTTCTTGTCCATTACCAGGCCTGCGGTGGGCAGTTTTCCATCGCCTTTGGTGGAATTGAACTTATGCAGCACTGTCTCGGCGCCGCCCGGAGTGACTTTGAATACCGTCCCCGGGCGCCCTTTCGAATCTCCCCCTCCGTGATAGGTGGTGCCGTAGATGTTTCCGGCACCATCGAGGATCAGGCCGCCGTTAGGCTCTTGCCCGTCCGACTGCCCTTGGAAGCGATACAGTACCTGCTCGGTTCCATTGGTCAGCTTGTAGACTACGCCACAGCCATAGTATTGCTTGCACTTGGCACCGTTATAACCGCCACCTGCCGTTGTTCCATAGAGGCTGCCGGAGGCATCGCGCGCCAGCGCCCCGTTGGGTGCGACCCCCTCGTTGAGGGTTTGGAAGTCATAGACCAGCGATTCCACTCCGCCGGAACTCACCTGAAAGATCACGCCAGCGTACGACTTGCTGTTCCCGCCAGCGGCGGCGCCAATGAGGTTGCCTAAGTTGTCGATTACGACGGTTGCGGCGGGCGTCGTTCCATCCGGGCAATACTGTATTGAGCAGAACCGGTAGAGCACAGTTTCCGTCTGGGCCAACGCGATGGAACCAACTGCCAGACAGACTGCCACAATCGATAAGAAGACGAAGGACACTCGGCGCAAACGCCGCGCGCTGCCCGAGATCGTGCTGAACGCAGGTATAGACACAGACCCGTTGGAGTTCACTAGCTTCTCCTCAATTCGCCACAAGATTTGCCCAGGAATTCACTGCCGGACCACGCAGCAGGATGACTGGGGGAAGACTTGCGAGGGAACCTGCCCCGCAAATTGTGAGCTATTTTGTTCGAGACCGAACCGACCCGTCAAGCACAGGAAGGGCAATGCAAGGAGAACGACGGACGACGAAAAAGCCCACCCGGCAAGCCAGGTGGGCTAGTGGGGGGGGATTTCCGGACTCACTCCGACTTCCAGACGACGTCGAAGCTGGTGCCATCGGAGCTTAATGCGGAGGGAACCGCCTCCTGCGCTCCGCTGCTGCTTACCATCGTGATCGAGAAGACGTTGCTGCCAAAGGTGCTGATCGGGCCTGAGATCGATCCGGCGGTCGCGTCGTTCGTGCCGCTGACGCCGGTGTAGTCGCTACCAAGGTCGACGGTGCCGAAGTCAGCCAGCGGGAGAATTCCACCGCTGCCTGTGCAACAAGGAGCTTCGGCAATCCACTCTGCCGAGGTTCGTCTCGCGCCTGACACTCGTCCCGTCTTGCTGAAGGACTTTCCGGTAGTCACGTTGGTGATCGTCACGGTGAACTGCGATCCGCTATACGTCACGGACGCCGACATCTTGTTTCCCGGAGACACTGCCACACTCGAAATCAGTATCGAGCCGGCGGGATAGAACTCGTACCAGGCGTAGTAGCGCGCCGTCCTCCCGCTGCAATCCGAGTCGGTTCCGGTCTGCTCGACGGTCGAGGAAGAGTAGCCGTCGATTCCGACCCAGAAAGAAGAGTAAGTGCTCGGGGTAACCGAGCAGTTGACCGACGGCACAATCCACGAGCCTTTGGCCGAGGTGAAGCTGGATCCGGTGACGGCGAAGCCGCTCCAGTTTTCGCTCGTCACTGAGCCTGCTGGGGTATAGCCGTGCAGGCGCATGGGAGCGTGTTGACGTGGCGCGAGTGCTTCGGTTGCTGGGGACGCATCAGGCCGGACTTGCACCTGTGCGAAAGAGGGCAACGCGGCGAGCACGATCAAACTCGCCAGTTTTTTCGAAAGCATACTGACACTCCTTGCTTGTCCCATCCTCACAGGACAAAAGTTCGGCCAGTATATCCCCACCTAACAAGACACAGAAATTATGTTGTGCAGTGTACGGAAAACGTAACAATGCGAGGAGTAACAATTGCCGGCGGCAGATCAGCATCTAAACACACAGCTGACAGCTGACCTCCGAGAACCTCTGTGCGGTTTGTGGTTGGAGGGTTCTTGCTTTTACCTCAGCAAATCGCTAGTGAATCTCCCCGTCCCCCGGAGCCACATCGGGCGTATCCACTTTCCGAGCCACGGCAGCCGGCGTACCCAGCACCGGCAAGAACTCCCCAGCATCCTTGCCCGCCAATGCGGCACTCATAAACTGCATCCAGACGGGCAGAGCCGCGCGTGCCCCAGTCTCTTTCTCGCCCAAAGATTTCTTCTCGTCGTACCCAATCCAAACCGCGCAAGTAATATTCGGCGAGAACCCCACAAACCACGCATCGGTAAAATCATTGGTAGTTCCGGTCTTCCCGGCCAAGGGGTAGGGCATCTTCGCAGCAGCCGCGGCGGTGCCGTGCAACACAACCTCGTGCAGCATTCCGGTCATGATGCGCGCGGTGCGTGAAGAGATCGCATCCTTCGCGTCCGAGTAATCTTCCTCCAGAATGCGGCCTTCATAATCCATCACCTTGGTGATGTAGCGCGGGGCGACGCGCAAGCCGTCATTCGGAAACACACTGAATGCCGAAGCCTGCTCCAGCACCGTCACCTCCGCCGACCCAAGAGCCACCGGCAGATACGGCGGAATCGTCTCTGTAACTCCCATGCGGTGGGCGTAATCGATCACCGTCTTGATGCCGACGTGATCCGCAACCTTCAGCGCGGGAATGTTACGCGACTGCGCCAACGCGCGCCGGTAAGTAATCACTCCTTCGAACTTACCGTCATAATTATGCGGTGTGTAAGGTCCAGACGCCGTCTGAAATGTAGTCGGTGCGTCGAGGACGGTGTCGTCCGCGCTCGCGCCCTCATCGATCGCCGCCGTATAAACGTACGGCTTGAATGACGAGCCGACCTGCCGCAGCGCCTGCGTTGCGCGATTGAACTTCGACAGATTGAAATCGCGTCCGCCGACCATCGCCTTGATCTCGCCCGTCGCGTTGTCGATGGCCACCAGCGCGCCCTCCGCGCCTGAATCCTGTTCGAGGCTCACGTGCGCGCGGCCTCCCGCCTCCATCGCCAAAACCTTTACATAAACGATGTCGCCGGTTTTCAGCAGCGACTCGAACTTCCCCTTGGCTTTGAAGGCTGGCCAACCGACAACATCCGCGGCGCCCAGCGTAGCCGTGTGTGTCCCGAACCTAATCGTCGCTCCCGTTCCCGATACCGCAGTCACCACCGCGTGAACGTATCCATTGACCTCGATCTCATCGTCCCAATCCGCGTCTGAATATTTGTCAACCGGGATGCCGTTCACGACCACATTGACCAGTGTGCCGCGCCAGCCATGGCGGCGCTCATAAGCCGCCAGGCCATCGAGCAGAGCCTCACGAGCCGCTTTCTGCATCTCCATGTCCAGCGACGTGTAAACGCGCAGCCCGCCTTCGTGCACCTGATCGGAGCCGTATTTTCCCTCCAGATAGCGCCGGATCTCCTCGACATAATGTGGTGCCAGCGAATTCGGGTCTTTCTGCAAATTGAGCGCAATTGGCTGAGCCTTTGCCTCCGCCGCCTGCGCGGCCGTAATCTTCCCGTCTTCGAGCATCGAATTCAGCACCAGGTTGCGCCGTTTTCCCGCGCGCTCAGGATGATTGATCGGCGAGTAATACCCGGGCGCCTTCGGCAATCCCGCTAGCAGAGCGGCTTCCTCGAGTTTCAACTGCTTCGCCGGCTTGGAAAAGTAATACTCCGATGCCGCTTCGAAGCCATATGCGCCATGCCCTAGAAAAATCTGGTTCGCATACAAAGTAAAAATCTGGGGCTTGGTAAATCGACGCTCGATCTGGATGGCGAGGAGCGATTCCTGAATCTTGCGATAGAACGAGCGGTCCGGAGACAAAAACAAATTCCGGGCAAGCTGCATGGTCAAAGTCGAGGCCCCCTGCACCTTGCCGCCCGACTCGAAGTCGCGGTAGGCCGCGCCAAAAATGCGCCAGAAGTTGATACCGGAGTGGGTGTAGAAATCCTTATCTTCGATGGAGACTAGTGCATCGCGCAAAACCTGAGGATAGTCGTCGTAGGAAGCAACAACGCGGCGCTGCAAGGCAAACGTGCCGATCACGCGCCCGGAGTCGTCGTAAAGATCGGTCGTCGAACTTGGCCGGTAACGTTCAAGCTGATCAACCTGAGGCAGGTCGGTCGAGTAAACGAGGAGCAGACCGGAAGCCGCGCCCACAGCCGCCGCTAGCAGCACCAGCACTCCAAGAAAGGCATACCAGACGTAGGTCCGCCCGCCAATCTTCACCGGCGCGGGATGCTGGATGACAACCTTCATGATGGGACAATTCGAGCATAGCGCAAAAGGATGCTCGAAGGGATGACCGCCCGAAGCCGGCCAGCAGTGGTAACTATGAAAAACCCGTTTGCGTGCGTCGATTTCCGATTTGCTTAAATATCCTACGAAGTGAGCGTCTCGTGTAGAATCTCCAGCGAAACTCAGTCCCGCTTCAACGGAGTGACTGTGAACTACGCCCGTATTGCGTTGGCCTCCCTTGGCGGCATGGCCGCCTACTTCGTCTATGGCTTCGCCATGTTCGCCGCCTGGCCATCCATGAAAACTGAATTCATGAAGTATCCCAACGTCTATCGTCCCAAAGAAGAGATGATGAAGGTAATGCCATACGGGATGGTCGCCATTCTCGTCGCTATTGTGGTCGTCGCCATTCTCTTCGCGAAAGTTTATGGCGCTGGCGGCGGAATTGTAGCGGGGATATACCTCGGTGCACTCATCGGCGTCTTCACTGTCTGCACGTTCGCGATCCACAACTACATCAACCTGAACATCGGCCTCACCTTGACCATTTACCAATCCATCGCCTATTTCATCCAGTGGGTCATCGTAGGCGCAGCCGTGGGGCTCATCTACAGACCTTCGTAGAATTGTGAGCAAAACAGCGCTATAGAAGAAGAGATTTGGGAGTGCCGTGGCGGGTGTCTCATTGACTTGCCCTCGCCTCGCACGTACCATTCCCGCACATGATCGGCAAGACCGTCTCCCATTACCGCATTCTGGCCAAGCTCGGCAGCGGGGGCATGGGAGTGGTTTACAAGGCGGAAGACACGCGCCTCGGCCGCTTTGTCGCACTTAAGTTTTTGCCTCGGGAGCTTTCGCGCAATCCGCACGCGCTTGAGCGCTTTCGCCGCGAGGCGCGCGCTGCCTCGGCGCTCAACCATCCGAACATCTGCACCATCCACGATATCGGCGAAGAAAACGGCCAGGCTTTCATGGTCATGGAATTTCTGGTCGGCATGACGCTGAAGCACATGATCGCGGGCCGCACCATCGACCAGGAAAGGCTGCTTCCTATCGCGATCGAAATCGCCGACGCGCTCGACGCCGCGCATACGTCGGGTATTGTCCATCGTGACATTAAGTCCGCGAACATTTTTGTTACCGACCGCGGACACATTAAGATTCTGGACTTCGGCCTCGCCAAGGTGACGAGCCGGGCGGCCTCGGGCAGCGGCGACACGGAAACGCTGATCTCCGACTCTGAGCCGCAGCACCTGACCAGCCCCGGCGCGATGCTCGGCACGGTCGCCTATATGTCGCCCGAACAAGTGAAGGCAAGAGACCTCGATGCGCGCAGCGATCTTTTTTCTTTCGGCGTGACGCTGTACGAAATGGCCACGGGGAAGATTCCTTTTGATGGTTCGAGCCAGGGCGACATTTGCGGCGCGATTCTGTATCAGGAGGCAGTGCCGGCCTCGCACTTGAATCAGCATGTTTCGGCGGAACTGGAGACGGTCATCCGCAAGGCACTCGAGAAAGACCGCAACCTGCGTTATCAGCACGCCTCCGAGATGCGGACCGACCTGCAGCGCTTGAAGCGCGACAGCGACTCGGGACGATTCCGCGTCAGTTCGGCGGCGTTGCCGGCGGGCGAAGGTGCGGCGCAAAAAACCGTTTCGCCGGATGCGGTGGGTGCCGGGAAAAGTCGTATTCTCGTCTTCGTCTCCCTCGCGGTCGCAGTGCTCGCCGCACTGGCGGTAGGCGCCTATTACTACCGTGCGCAACGCGCTCAGCGCCTCACCGATAAAGACAGCATCGTCGTGGCCGACTTCCTCAACACCGCCGGCGACGCCGTTTTCGACGACACTCTGAAGACCGCACTTACTGTCGCGCTCAACCAATCGCCGTTCCTGAATGTTCTTCCCGACAATCGTGTCCTGCAGACTCTGAAGCTCATGACACGGCCGAAGGACACGAAGCTGACTCCCGAGATCGCACGCGAGCTTTGTCTTCGGGCGGGCAGCAAGGCATATATCGCAGGATCGATTGCCAGCCTGGGAACGCAGTACGTGGTGACTCTGCGGGCGGTGAACTGCGCCTCCGGAGACCCGCTGGGCGAAGAGCAGGCGACGGCGAGCAGCAAAGAGAGAGTCCTGAACATTCTTGGAAAATCCGCAGCGAAACTCCGCAGCCAGTTGGGCGAGTCGCTCGCCACCGTCCAGAAATACGATGTGCCCCTTGAGCAGGCCACGACTTCGTCACTCGATGCGCTGCAGGCGTACACGCTTGGCTGGAAGGTTTCGTCGGAAAAAGGCAACGAGGACGCACTGCCTTTCTTTCAGCGCGCCATCGAGCTCGACCCGAAGTTTGCCATGGGATATCGCGCGGTTGGCATAGGATACTCGGCGTTGGGTCAGGTAGGCCGCGCCGCCGACTACTACAAAAAAGCTTTTGACCTGCGCCAGAATGCGGACGAGCGTGAGCGCCTGATGATCAGTGCGGTGTATTACCGCCATGTAACCGGAGAGTTAGGGAACGCCGCGCGAACCTATGAAGAAATGGCTGAGATTTATCCGAGAGATACGGATGCTTATAACAACCTTGGGACGGCTTATTCGTCCGAAGGAGAAGTCGAAAAGGCAGTGGCGGCGACACGGCAGGCCATCGGCCTCTCGCCGGACCGGTTTAACTCCTATTTCAACCTGACGAGTTACCTGATCGCCTTGCGGCGTTTCGATGACGCGCGGCAAACAATCAAGGATGCGCAGGCGCACAAGCTGGAGGCTGACTCGAATCACATCAACCTTTACGCAATCGCTTTTCTCACGGGAGATTCGCGGGCGATGGAGCAGGAATTTCAATTGTGCATGGGCAAGCCCGAGGTGCAGGACTCGATGCTCTCTCTCTCATCGGATACGGAGGCGTTCGCGGGGCGTCTTGGGAAGGCGCGCAATCTCACGCAACGCGCCGTCGAAGCCGCGATCATGGCCGACAATAAGGAGAGCGGGGCGGTGTGGTGGGAGAATGAGGCCGTCCGCGAAGCGGCCTTAGGGAACTTTGCAGAATCGAAAAAGGCTGCGGCGGCGGGATTGAAGATCGCGGCCTCGAGTCCTGGCGTGATCGTCGAAGCGGCGCTGGCCTATGCGATGAGCGGAGAGAATGCGACTGCGCAATCTATGGCCGCCGACCTCGATAAAAGCTATCCGCTTGACACGCAGATGCAATCGCTGTGGCTGCCCGCGATCGAAGCCCAACTAGGTCTGAACCGCGGCAATTCTGGCAGTGCCATCCGGAAGCTGCAAAATTCTTTGCCGCCGATCGAATACGGATCGTTTACGTTTCTCAATAATGTCTCCTGCCTCTACCACACTTACATTCGGGGGCAGGCTTACCTGGCTGCCGGGCAGGGGGCACAGGCGGCCGGCGAATTTCAAAAGATCATCGACCACGATGGCATCGTCTGGAATTGCTGGACAGGTGCGCTGGCCCACCTTGGCGTGGCTCGGGCGAATGTCATCCAAATGAAGAGTGCGACCGGCGCCGATGCCGACGCAGCCCGCGTCCGCGCTCTCGCGGCCTACAAGGATTTTCTGGATCTTTGGAAAGATGCCGACTCTGCCATCCTCCTCGCGAAGCGAGCGAAAGAGGAGTACACGAAGCTGCTGAACCCCTAATCCACTATCTCCCCGATCCTGGAGTTATCATCTGCTTATGAAGATCGGCGAACTTGCCCGGCGCAGTGGCGCAAGCGTGCAGGCCATACGCTTTTACGAACGCCGACGCCTCATCCGAACGCCGCGGCGTACGCCCGCGGGATATCGCATTTACACCGACAAGGATCTCGAGGTTGTCACCATAATTAAGAAGATGCAGCGATTCGGTTTCGCTCTCGCAGAAATCCGCCGAGTCCTGCAGTTGTGGGTCTTGCCTAGCGACACCGGCGCTTCCGCTCTATATCATGAAGGTTCCCAGGAGTGCCGTCGCGAGGCCCTGACACTTGGCCAAAAGAAACTCGAAGCCATGAACAAGGAAATACAATCAGCCATTCAAGTGCGCGACGAACTAGAAAATGCGCTAAGTCAAATCCGTGCCGGGCTCGACGTTCCACTCCCACCGAAAGTCAGCCCCGCAACGAAGGCCAGCTCCCTTCGCCGTAAGTCCTCCGTATCCTCCATCGCTGCCTCCTAAATTCCGCTTGACTCTATACCTCGGTATAGGTCCGACACTTTCATCATAAGCAGGCGAAGCAATTTCTAGTCGCCATGCCAGGAGGCTCATATGCCCATAAAGCGCGGCTTTGTTTTATCTCTACTGATCTTCGCCATGATTTCTCGCAGCCACGCTCAATCGCCAAACGAGCAGGCAAGAAACAAGGCCGCCGCGCGCGCGTTCTTCGAGGAAGTTCTCAGCCCCGGCAAGCTCGAGCGCTATTGCGATTTTCACGCCCCCGACTTCATTGCGCACGGCTCCGACGGTGATTTCACTTGGGCAGAAGACCTTGCGATGGCTCGCGACGAACGCACTGCCATGCCTGATCTGCACTTCGCCATCAATCACATGGTGGCCGAGGACGATCTGGTCCTCGTGCATTGGAGCGCGTGGGGCACGAACACCCATGCGGGAATGGGCTTCCCAGCGACCGGCAAGCCAATCAAAATCTCTGGAATGACGCTGTTCCGCTTCAAGGCCGGAAAGATGGGGGAAGAATGGAACGCCTGGAATATGCTCTCGGTGCTCAAGCAGGCAGGACTATTTCCAGCGAAGCCATAATTCTTCCGCCCAAGAGGCTGCCGCATGACTCTCCGGCCAGTCGTTGTTCAGGCGGAGACTGTCGAATACGTAGTAACCATGGCCCAGAGCATCCGAATCTGTCGTTTGCCGAGTCGATCTACCATGATCCACTTCGCTTTCAGGGTCGGTTTATCCGCTTTCCGTCGGTCGATCAGAACTGCTGTGCGGCGCATCAGGATCTTTTCTCCTTGCATGGCAGCGGCTCCCGGCAAGTCTGTTCCCGCTCGCCCCAGAAGCCGCACGCCTTATAAGAAGAAGATCGTTAACCGGGCGCGCAACACGACATCGGCAAACCGGAGCAGCGAAAAAAATCGCCCGCCGCAGGGCGGGCGACTGCAAAACCAAGTTTTCTTAAACTTATCCTTTCGACTCGCGATTCTTCAGAACCTCCAGCGCCTTATTGAGCTGCTCATCCACCGAGTTTTTAGGCTTCGCGTTCTTCTCCTCCGGAGTTGCCGCGCCGCCATCTTCATCAGGCAACCCGGTATCATCGTCAACGTCCGCAATCTGCACATTCGGAGTCACCGCCACATCCTGAATCGACTTGCCGCCCGGCGAGTAATACTTTGCCACCGAGAGAATGAGTCCGGCTCCGTCGCGCATCTCAATCGTTTTCTGCACCGACCCGTCGCCGAAGGTTTTGTCGCCGACCACATCGCCGCGGGCGTTCTCGAGAATCGCCGCCGCCACCACCTCGGCCGGGCCTGCCGTGCCGCGATTTACCAGAACCGCTACTGGCAGTTTGGTTATGTCCTTCGCCGGATCGGCGTTAAACGCCTGCCGCGGATACTTCTGCCCCTGCAAGTAAGTAATCGTTCCGTGATCGAGGAAGAGGTTCGCGGTTGCGATCCCCTCCGACTCTTCGCCGCCAGCCGCGTTCCGCAGGTCCAGCAACAGCTTCTTCGCGCCCTGCTTCTGCATCTCGCGAATTTTAGCTTCAATTTCTTCGGACTTGCCGTGCGGGAATCCTTCCACCTTTATATAGCCGACATTGTCGGCCATCATCTTATCGGTGGCCGCCGGAATTGCCGCCATGTCACGCGTGATGACGATTTTCTGCGGCTCGGCCTTGCGCGGACGCACCACCGACACGGTCACGGTCGTCCCGGTATCACCCAGTAGGGTCGAGCGAATTTCGGCCAGAGACATGTCATGCGTGCTCTTGTTCTCGATCGATTCGAGGATGTCTCCGTTTTCGATGCCGGCCTTGTCGGCAGGGCCGCCGGGAATCACCGCGACGATATCGGCATATCCAAAACGCTTGGAGACGAAGGCGCCAATGTCAGCCTTGCCTTCGGGCTTCATCGCCTTGTAGCGCTTGTATTCGGGGGCCGAAAGATAGCTGGAATTGGCGTCCAGCGACTCGAGCAGCCCGTGAAGGGCCCCTTCGGTCACGCCCGAAATATTCGGCTCCTCGACATAGTCGCCGCGGATGCGCGACAGCACCTCGCTATACACTGACAGCTGCCGGTAAGCGCCATCGTTCGATGACGCCCGCACGTTCACAAACCCGCCCACAAACGTGAACAAAAGGATCGCCAGCGAACTAGCCAGAATCGTGACTTTCAACTTCGTCGACATAGATAATTTTTTCGCCTACAGGTAGTCACCGGCATTCACCCGGCCATTCCGAGGCCAAGCCCCGGCTCCGCCCTGCGGAGGGATTGCCTCATTATAGATGGTTTGATGCAGAATTCCGAAACCAAGCCGCAAAGCCGAAAGTAACCGTGTTAAGGCACCTGAATGCCGCCCCATTGCTACAGCAGGATCGACGCCGTTCCCGTACCGTCCAGCACATTCACGGTCGCCAGGTCCAGCTTTCCATCTCGGTTGAAATCAGCCGCCGCGATTGAAAATGGGGTCTTCCCCACCGCATAAGGCAAACCCGATGCCTCGCTGAACGTCCCGACCCCATTGCCAAGCAACGGCGTGACCTTGCCGTCTCCATTGTTGGCGACGGCCAAGTCCAGCTTGCCGTCATTATGGAAATCTCCCGCCACGATGGCCCTGGGCTGTTTCCCCACCGAAATCGGCGAACCCGAAGCGATCGTGAAGTTTCCCGCACCATCGCCCAGAAGAATCGACACTGTGCTGTTCCCATACGTATCGCAAATAGCTATATCGAGCTTCCCGTCACCGTTGAAGTCTCCGACTATTCCACCGGTGCCGTGACCGTAGCCCAAAATAACAGCGGGTGATTCTCCCGTACGCCCATCTCCCCACCAGGTCCAGGTTGTGCATATGACGTCCTAATTTACGTCGCTCTCTCCAGCAAGCCAGCCAAATCCTCATGTCCTTTTTCGCGAGCCACCATCGCAGCCGTCTTCCTATCATCGTTCGCCTGCCGGGGGTCCGCACCGTGGCGCAGAAGCAACTCCGCCATTGCGCGGTCGCCATTTTGTGCCGCCGCATGCAGCGGGGCCCATCCTTTTTCCTGCCGCGCGTTCACCGGAGCACCATGCTCCAGCAAATGCCGTGCCGCTTCGAGGTTCCGCGCGGAAGCCGCCGAATGCAGCGGCATCACTTTCATCGGATTGGCAGCCACGGCATCGACTGCTGCGCCAGCTTCGATCAGCTCGAGAGCCGCCTGGCTCTGCCCAAAGAAGCAGGCAAAATGCAAAGCTGTAAACCCGTCGCCAGAGTTGGAATTCGCCAGCCCTCGATCCGCCGCCAGCTTTTTAAGCCGACCAAGCCGTCCGAGGGCAGTCGCCTCAAAAATATCGAGGGAGTTCTTCCGCGCAGCGACAGCCTCAGCGAGATCGCGCCGTCCGCGATAAAGCGTCTGCATCAAGAGGCTGACGCCATGACCGTCGCGGGCGGCTGCGCATTCGGTATCCTCTTCCACCAAGCGCCGCAGTGCATCCCAATCCCCAGCCTGCAAAAGTTCAAAGCACCGCTGTGCATTCCCCATAATTCAAGCTCCATAGGATCTTCTCGTGAAACCCGGTGTACTCGTGATTAAAGCTCTTTACCGGCATCGAATCGATCTTTCGCAATCAATAAGTACTTAGCATGGCTAATTATAGTTGCAAGCGACTATACGGCCCGACACTTTCCCCAGTCAATGAAAATATTAGCAATGCTAAACTTTACCCGTGAACGAGCGCTTTGAAACCGCCGACCGGCTCCACTCTGCGGCCATCCACCTCCTGCGCAGTGCCGCCAAGTCCGACGCGCAATCCGGGCAGGGCCCGGCTCGCCTCTCCGCGCTCTCGGTGCTCGTCTTTGCTGGCCCAAAGACGCTCGGTCAGCTTGCCGCCATCGAGCGCGTCAAGCCGCCAACAATGACGCGAATCGTTGCCGGCCTTACGCGGTCCGGCTCGGCCAGAATCGAAGCGGAAAAGGGCGACGCTAGAAAAAAAATAATCAGCGTGACGGCAAAAGGCAAGCGATTGCTTCAGCAAGCCCGCAAAAGAAGGATTGAATCGCTCATTGAAAATCTGAAACGCTTGGACGAGGCCGGGTTAGAAACCCTGCGGAAGGCATCCGATCTGATAGAGCAAATGCTAAACCCCTAGAAAAATGTCGAAGAGTCGGAGCCCGCCGTCATCCGTTGTTCGTCCGGCTTAGATCGCGGAGAGTCAGTTCCAGGCCGCCGAATTCGGGGTGATCGTTCAAACCGAGAGTGTAGGCGACGTCGATACGGTCTCCGGCGAGCAGTTGGAGTCGGTCGCTGGCTTCTTTCATGCCCCATCCCATGGCTTTGAAGACTACGTTGGTTCGCCAGGAAGGAAGGGGCGGATCCAGCGTGGCCACGGTGGATCGAGGGGCTGCACTTGTTGCTTTGATCTGCGCGAATGTGCGTGTTTCTTCTTTTCCTGCGCTGGCTCGCGCTTGCACGGGCGAGGCGCCCGTGCCTCCATTTGACGGAGAAACTTTCAGACGGACGTGCTTGTCTTTTAGCGTTTGCGGAGGGGCGATTACCCGCACCGACTTAGCCGTGAAGATTGGTTCCGGATTGTTCATGCCGAACGGTTCGAGCAGACACAACGCGCGCTGTAGTTCGGGAGTGACTTCGTCCAGAGGCAGTTCGCGATCAAATTCGAGTTGCGGCTCGAAGTCGGCGAGGGTCAGGCGCGCGCGGGCGTAGGCGTCCAGATGTTCGCGCAGCTTTTCAATGTTGGCGCAGGGCAGGGCGAAGCCGACCGCGGCGGCGTGGCCTCCGTAGCGCGAGAAGAGTTCCGGGCAGGATTCGAGCGCGTCGAGCAGGTGAAACCCGTAAATGGAACGTCCGGAGCCGTGCGCTTCTTCGGCTTCGCGCGAGATAACAAGCGTAGGCCGGCCGTATTTTTCGACCACGCGGGTCGCGGTGATTCCGATTACGCCACGGTGCCAGCCATCGCCATCGACGACGACACAGTAGGCGTCGCGGAGGGCTGGTGCTTCGTCGAGGCGCTGGTAGATGCTTTCGAGGATGCGGCGTTCTTCGTCCTGGCGGTCTGAGTTGAGCTTGTCTAGACGACCGGCGATTTCGCGGGCGCGCTCGATGTCTTTCACGCTGAAGAGATCGACGACGTCACGCGCGGCATCCATGCGGCCGGCGGCGTTAACGCGTGGGGCGATGCGGAAGGCGACCTCGGTGGAAGTCAGCTCACGCCCATCGCCGAGTTTGGCGACTTCGAGCAGCGCCTTTAGGCCGGCATTGACTGGACGCCGCAAGCCCTGTAGCCCGAGCTTGGCGAAGACGCGGTTTTCGCCGAGTAGTGGGACCGAGTCTGCGATGGTGGCGATGGCCACCACTTTCATAAACGACATCAGCAGTCGCGACTGATCTCTTATTTCGAGGCGGCGCTGCATTAGGCCCTGTGCCAGTTTGAAGGCGACTCCCGCGCCGCAAAGATGCTTGCAGGGATAGTCGCATCCAGCCTGATTTGGATTGACGACCGCCAGCGCCTGCGGCACGCCAACCGTTCCGGGCAGGTGATGGTCGGTGACGATGAGGTCGATGCCGGTGCGGCGGGCAGCGTCGGCAGCGGCGAAGGCGCGGATGCCGGTATCGACGCTGATGATGAGGCGCACTCCGTCGGAGGCGGCGCGCTCGATGACCTCGTCGCGCATTCCGTAGCCTTCGCGGATGCGGTGCGGGACGTGGAAGTCGGCAGTGCCCCCGCAGAGTTCGATGGCGGTTTTGAGAATGACGATGGCGGTGGTGCCGTCGACGTCGTAGTCGCCGTAGATGAGGATCTTTTCCTTGCGCTCGACGGCAGCTTCGAGGCGGTCGAGGGTGGTCTTCATACCGGACATTTGCAACGGATCGTGGAGATGGTTGAGGCTTGGCCTCAGAAAGCGGGCGGCTGCCTCGTGTTCCGTGATGTCGCGGCGGACGAGCAGTTCGGCGAGGACTGGAAATATGCGCGGCGGAATGTCGAGGTTGAGTTCCGTGAGCGCAGCGGCGAGGGATTGAACTTGGGAGGGGTCAACGGGGGTGGAGAGCCAGCGCATGAGAATTTCTAAGAAGAGAATCAGATTAGCAGAGATGGGCTGATGCTTTTGGGACGATCGCGTGGGATCGCGAGGAATGTCTAGTATTGGCTTGTGGTGACTAATGATCGGCAGCGCCAGTGCCGATAAAGACAGCGTGGGTACAGGCGCCGCCATCTCGACCGCGAAAGCCGCAACGTCTCCCGTGGTGCTCTGGCGGCCGGAACAATTGCCGCCGTTTCCTGCGATCGCACTAAAGGCGCTGAACCTAATTGCTGGGCGGGACACGTCGCTGCCTGAGCTTTGCGACCTGATTCGGCCAGACCCTGCTTTCTCGACCGCGATCCTTCGGTTTGCCAACTCTCCGCTGGTGGCGTTTTCGCGCAATATCACCAGCGTCGTGCAGGCTTCGATGTTGCTCGGCTTCCAGCGATTAAAGAGCATCGTCATCACGGTGGGGTTGAAGGCATATCTCCAGGGACCAGTGGCGAAGCCTTTGCAAGCGTGCTGGAGGCATAGCCTGGCATGCGCGGTTATTGGGGAGCGGGCGGCGCGTGGGCTCGATCGGGACTTTGCTTACACGGCTGGAATCATGCACGACATTGGACGCGCGGCGATGGCTACTGGCGCGCCCGCCGCCTATATGAAGGTTGTCGAGAATGATGTTGACGATCCCCGCGACCTTTTGCTGAAAGAGCGAGAGGTGTTTGGAGTGGATCACTGCGAGGCGGGCTCGGCGCTGGTGAAGTTGTGGAAGCTTCCGGGAGCGTTTTTGGAGATTACGGGCCGGCATCATCATTATGCGACACGGTCGGGTGGGGCGGAGTCGATTGTCGCCGCAAGCTGCCTGCTTGCCGATACGCTCGGCTTCGGAATGACGAAGTACAGCATGGTTCGAAGCTATGCGGATGTGCTGGGCATGTTTCCTGAGACGGCGCGCAAGGAACTGCCGGACAATGTGGAAACGCTGGCGTCCGAGATCGCGAGCGAAATTCAGGTGATTGAGACTGTCTAGGGCGCGGGTAGCCGGTTACAGGGCGCCGCGGTAGCAGACTCAGGTCTTTTCTCATCCTCTTTGAATCCGTCCGGCGCAGCGTTCATCCGTTATTCTATAAAGATCATTATGGCGACTTCGACACGGAATGCAGGCGGGACCTCGGAAGTGGTGGCTCCCGAAATCATGGAAGAGCTTGAGCGGGAAAGAGTTTTCGGACTTTTCCGGCAGTTTGGCTATCTTGAGGCGGAGCTGAATCCGCTGGGTTTGTTGCCTCCGCAACCGCATCCTGACCTCAGGATTGACAATGAAATCGCGCGCGAGGCGCGGCGGATTTATTGCGGCTCGGTGGGCGTGGAGTTTATGCACATTGCCGACCCGGAGCGGCGGCGCTGGATTCAAGAGCGGATTGAGGGCGATGCGTGTGCGGTGGACCAGGAGCGCGCGGTGGACTTGCTGACGCGGGCGGACTTGTTTGAGCAGACGCTGCAGTCGCGCTATCTAGGGAACAAGCGCTTTTCGTTGGAAGGGAATACCTCGCTCTTGCCGGCTGTGGATGAGATTCTCGATGTGGCCGGCGAGAACGGCGCGCTCGAACTTGTGATGGGCATGAGCCATCGCGGACGGTTGAACGTGATCATTCACGTCGCAAAGAGGCCGGCCGATCAGGTGTTTGCCGAGTTCGAGGATGTCGATCCGCGCAGTGTGCTTGGGTCGGGCGACGTGAAATATCACATTGGCGCGACCGGGGAGTACGTCACTCGCAGCGGGAAGAAGATTCATATTCATCTGGCGTCGAATCCGAGTCACCTGGAGGCGGTCGATCCGGTGACGGTGGGGCGGACCCGCGCGAAGCAGGATCGAGCAGGCGAGGGCGGGCGAGCGAAGTATCTGCCGCTGCTGGTGCATGGCGACGCAGCCTTCGCGGGGCAGGGAATTACCGCCGAGACGCTGAACTATGCCGACCTTGTTGGATACACGGTGGGTGGAACGATTCACATCATCGTGAATAACCTGCTGGGCTTTACGACGAATGCTCGCGAAGAGCATTCGTCGCGCTTTTCGGCGCAATTGGCGCGGCGGCAGGCGGTGCCGATTTTTCACGTGAATGGCGAAGATGTGGACGCGGTCATTCGTATCGCCCGGCTGGCGGCGGAGTATCGCTACCAGTTCGGTAGCGATGTGGTGGTCGATCTGATCGGCTACCGGCGGCATGGACACAGCGAAGTCGACGACCCGACCGTGACGCAGCCGCTGATGTACAAGGCAATCAAGGAGCACCGTCCCCTTTACGAGATTTATGCCAAGCGGATTGGGGCGAAGAACTTCGCCGAGCAGGCTGCGGTTATCAAAAGCGAGTTCGAAGCGGCGCAGAAAGAAGCTGCGAAGGTCACGAAAAAGCCTCTGCTTCGAGATTTGCCGGGCTATTGGGATGGATATTTTGGCGGGCGTTACAAGTCCGAATACGAGCAGCCCACGGGACTTGCGCGCGAGGAACTGGAAGAGCTCACCGCGAAGCTGACGTCGTATCCGGAAGGATTTCATATCCACCCAAAGGTGAAGAAGCTGCTTGAACAGCGGGTCGAGATGGGGACGGGCAAGAAACCTCTCGACTATGGGATGGCTGAGGCGCTCGCGTTTGCCAGCCTAGTGCGGCGCGGAATTCCCGTGCGGCTGAGCGGGCAGGACTCGCGGCGCGCTACGTTTAATCAACGGCATTCGGTGCTGATCGACACCGAGAACGAAAACGAATACGTTCCGCTGAATCACGTTGCCGAAGATCAGGCGCCGTGCATGATCTATAACTCGCCGCTCTCGGAAGCGGGAGTTATGGGATTTGAATACGGCTATAGCCGCGACTATCCCGAGGCACTGGTTTTGTGGGAGGCGCAATTTGGGGACTTCGCAAACGTTGCGCAGGCGGTCATCGACCAGTTTGTGAGCGCTGGTGAGGACAAGTGGGGATTGCTATCCGGGCTTGTGCTGCTTTTGCCGCACGGGCATGAGGGACAGGGACCGGAGCACTCGTCGGCACGCATTGAACGCTATTTGCAGCTGGCTGCGCGCGACAATTTCCAGATCTGCCAGCCGTCGAACGCGGCGCAGTATTTCCATTTGCTGCGGCGGCAGGCGTTGCGTCATTGGCGAAAGCCGCTGGTCGTGTTTACGCCCAAGAGCATGTTGCGGCATCCAGACGCGCTTTCGCCGCTCGAAGATTTGACGCATCAGCGGTTTTTGCCGGTGATCCCGGATACCGAGGCGCAG
>Ga0335069_10001107_pt1 | contig 43448 bp, 52 predicted proteins | sample Lox_Sample_11_FD_206714 | JGI IMG/M metagenome (GOLD analysis project Ga0335069, IMG submission 206714) | Soil microbial communities from Loxahatchee National Wildlife Refuge, Florida, United States - Lox_Sample_1.1 | ecosystem: Environmental > Terrestrial > Soil > Wetlands | place: USA...
TTCCAATTACGCTTGGGTGCAGCGCGGTCCGAAACGAGCACGGTGTTTTCGTCACCGTCATCGTCCAATTCCGCCATGCAACCACCGACAATCTTGGTCTTATCGTTCGGATCATAGATAACCAACTCGTTAACCATGTCCAGTTGCCACAGCAACCGGATAGCATCCTTGTACGCCTTGCGGACGGTGCCGCGCCGGCCTTCCAGGTACTTCTTACGCTTGCGAATGAGTTGCGGATTGCTGGCATACTTCGCAAGCCACTTGGCATCGATGCCTTCCTTTGACATCTTGGGATCGGCCGCTCGACTGCACCAATCGAGTTCCTCGACAACACGCGCACCTTCCGGTGTCCCGTCCGACCACACGATGTAGAAGGATATCTCTTTCGCCTTGCTGTCCGGCTTGGAGGGGTCTTTCCACTGCGCAATGTCAGGATTGTTGTGGATAGTCCCATCTTTGTCGCGCCAGTGCTGGCCCGGCAATGGCAAGGCGTCGATTTCGTCCTCTGTCAGGTTCTCTTTGATCGCCCGATAGAGCGCGATCGGAGCAAGGCTGTATTCGTGCTTGCTGTCAGCAGCCTTGACCACAACGAGATCAATCGCGGTGCCAGTCTTGGCGGCATAGCTCAATGCCTTCGCTCGAACGGCATCGCCGATCTGCAAGGCGTTAGGTTGGACTTCAGCCATGGTCTAATTCCTCTCTGTGTTAAGCCGGCTTTCTCACCGACCTTGTGAACATAATCCCAGTGATCTGCTAAATCAAGCCCCTTGTCGTAGAATAATATTCTTTTCTTCTAAATCGTAGACTGTGACTAGAAAAGCACAAAGATATCTTATTGCATTATAGTGCATCGGCCCCTCGGAGATATATTTCTCTGACGTATATATCTTAAGATATCTCTTACGTATCTTACGTGTTCTACTTACCTGACGTAGTATACTACGTAAGCTACGTAATATACTTACTTAAGATACTCAAGTGTTTACTAGGTAAGAGTCTTACGACGTTAGTCTCTTATACGTAGGATATCTCAGTGGCTAAGAAGATGCCGTTGCATCAATGTGGGGGACGTGGGGTGCTTCGCCGCGCAATGAACTACACCTAAAAAATTACTCACCAAAATCTACACCTCAAAAATATCGCACAGAAAATTTCTAAGATTTCTAGCTTCCATAATTGTAAGTTTATTCTCAGAGATAGAGTTTGGTCCTACTATGAAAATAGTATAACTATTCAAATCTTGAGAGTATTCTCCAAAGATCTCAATTTCATTTCCTAGTTCATTCACAAATTTCATCGTAATAACTCGTGTATTCTCTGTTCAGTTCTCTCATGGATCCACCTACATGGATGATTTGGGTATTTTTCATAAAACCTCTTAAACTCTGCCCAAATCCTGACATCATCGAAGAAATCCTCCACAAGCCTTTTAGAAGCCCGTACAGAGGTTTTACGTGTTTTGGCTAGTAGGGTAGCGGGCATCATGAAATAACGCACCAGTGAGCTTCTAATTGAATCCTAGGGCCTATCTACGAGAGATGCTAGTCTGGACAACTCAGCTATTTTCTTTTTCACATTTTCTGCTCCATAGACTACTCCAAAGCCGTGTTCTTTAAGAAAGTCAAACTCTCTTTCTTTTTTCATAGTTTCTCCTTTACAGGAACTGTAGAAGTAGTTTATACTTATGTCAAGAGGTATTTATGTCAACTCTAGAACAATTAGTAGATAACCTAGACCAAAGAGGAATCCTAGTTCTACAGGTACTTCTAGGTCAACAAGCTATGAAGCTACTGTCTGAGAAGCATATCGAGACAGTCACTAAACCATTAGTATTAAAACCATGAGTTTCAAGAGTGTCCAAGCAAAGATCGCTAAGCAAAAGGGAATCTCTAAAGATCGCGCAGGAGCTATCCTGGCAGCAAGTTCTCGCAAAGCATCCAGCGCTGCGAAGCGTAGAAACCCAAAGCTCAGAAAAGTAAGATGAAATACACCCAGAAGAAAGACGATGCCTTCGATAAGAAGAATGGCATCAAAGAAAACTCCAAGCAAGACAAGAAGCTGGATAAGAAGCGTAAGGTCAAGTAGTGATGGAATCACGTTAATGCCAGCAGGCTATGAAAAGATGAGAGACGCCTTTGTCGCCAAAGGGATGTCTCTAGCTGCGGCTAAGACTAAAGCAGCTCGTATCTGGAACTCCAAACACAAAGGCAAATCTGCCGTAGGCCGAGGCAAATGACCTCCCTAGACAGTATATCTCCTCAAGTCGTATCTATTGGTACAGCTCTATTCTCGGCATTCATAGCAATATCTCTAGCAGTCTCTAAGCTTCTAATCTCTAGATTTGATAACATGGCCAAGGCTATTATAGACCAAGGCAAACAGATGAACAACTGGCTAGTAGATCACGAAGAGAAAGATCAAGAACGTCATGTCCAGAATCTCAATCGCTTCGAAAACATCTCAGTCACCCTCGCTAAATTAGGACTCAAGTAATGGCCGTAATTTTCTATACGGAATCAACCCCTGTCGTAGCAACAGCTACCGCCGCAGCGGCTACCGCAACAGCAACTCTTACGTCTGTTCCTGGTCGTATCGCTTATATCACTGGTTTTGTCGTCTCTGGCCTCGGAGCCACTGCAGCTACTGCTTCAGCAGTCACTGTAACCGGCGTCCAAGGTGGAACTCAGACTTACCAATTCAACGTCCCTGCCGGCGCAACCGTAGCAGCGACACCTCTACAAATCAATTTTCCTCTTCCTATCCCAGCTACCGGGTTCAACACGAACATCGTAGTCTCCGCAGCTTCCTTCGGCGCTGGCAACACCAACGCTAACGTAACTGCTTATGGATATCTTAAGTAATACGGCAGCTTCGCTGCCTAAGAAAAGAGGACGTCCTAGGAAGAACAATCCTGAGCGAGTCGCCAAGAGAGAATTGGCTGAGTCTTCTCTCGAAGAATTCATCAAGCTAGTTCATCCCAATCGTCTTCTCGGAAATATACATCGTAGTGTAATCAACTGGTGGACAAGCCCCGAGGCTTCTACCCATCAGCTGTTACTCTTACCAAGAGACCACATGAAGTCAGCGCTAGTCGCTTACCGTGTGGCGTGGGAACTCACCCGAGATCCTACCCTTCGTGTACTTTACATTTCTTCTACAGCTAACCTAGCTAAGAAGCAGTTGAAGTTCATCAAGGATATCATCACCTGTGATGCCTACCGCAGCTACTGGCCAGAGATGGTCAACAAAGAAGAAGCTAAGCGTGAGAAATGGACAGAAGGAGAGATATCCGTAGATGATCCTAGACGGGCTGCTGAGTCGATACGCGATCCTAGTATATTCACCGCTGGTCTTACCAGCAATATTGTCGGTCTTCATTGCGATATTGCCGTTCTTGATGACGTCGTCGTCGTCGGAAACGCATACACAGAAGAAGGTCGCGAACGAGTAAAAGACCAATATGGTCTTCTTTCTTCCATCGAAACAGTCGGTGCCCGTGAGTGGGTCGTGGGAACACGCTATCATCCTCTCGATTTGTACAAAGACCTCATCAGCATGGAGATTGAAGAATTCGATGAATACGGAAACAAAGTCGGTGCGAAGCCGCTCTTCGAAGTCAAGCAAGAGCAAGTCGAAACCGCTGGAGACGGAAGTGGCCAATTCCTCTGGCCCAAGCAACAGCGAAACGACGGAAAGTGGTTCGGATTTGACGAAAGTGTACTCCGAACAAAACGAGCACAGTACCTTAACAAAATACACTTTAGGGCCCAATACTACAATGATCCACAGGACGTGGAATCATCCCCAATTCAACGGGACCTCTTTCAGTATTACGACCCAAATAAACTCTCCAACCAAAACTACGCCTGGCACTACGTCAGAGAACGACTCAATGTCGTCGCAGCCGTTGACTTTGCCTATTCCACAAATAAGAAATCTGACTACACATCCATTGTGGTTCTGGGAGTGGACGGAAGATCCAATTATTACATTCTTGAAATCGATCGATTCAAGACTGACAAAATTAGCGACTACTTCCAACACATCCTCAAGCTCTACCAAAAATGGGGATTCAGAAAAATCCGATGCGAAGTCTCTGTCGCCCAGCAAGTCATCGTCAGAGATCTGAAAGAGAATTACATCAGACCTCATGGTCTGACTCTAGCTGTAGATGAATTCCGTCCTACTAGATGGATTGGTTCCAAGGAAGAGCGCATCATGGCTATTCTAGAACCTAGATACGCCAACCGTCAAATCTGGCATTACCCTCACGGTAATACCCAAGTCCTTGAAGAAGAACTCATCTTCCAGAATCCAGCACACGATGACGTCAAGGATGCCTTAGCTTCTGCCATTGACTTCGCTACAGTTCCTGTCAATGTCTTCCGGTCTTATTCTTCCAACCCTGTAACCAACTTCTCATACCACTCTAAATTCGGTGGTGTCATATGAACCCTCTCTGGGCACGTCTAGCTGAACAAGTCGGAGATAAACAACTTGCATTCAATCTCTTACGTAAGAGAGGTCACATCGATAGTGAAGGAAATCTCACCGCCTCAGGGCGTGTCCGCGCGCAGATGGGAGCGGCTGGTAGAGCAAAGGATCGGGCGTCCAAGTCGAGTAAACACAGCGCCGGCGAATACAAGTATAACCCTGCAACAAACAGAGCAACATTAAGATTTAAATGACCGGACGTGTATTACCCCTTGAAAACGTAGCTCTCGAAGACGTCATAATTCCTGATCTTCTTGCCACTCGCATTACCGAGAAATTCCTTTCTTGGGAAGATATGCGACAGCTGAAGAAGAACTCTTGGGAAGAAGTTCGTCGATACGTCTACGCCACAGATACTACGCAGACAAGCAACAGTACACTTCCTTGGAAGAACAAGACTACTGTTCCAAAGCTGTGTCAGATCAGAGACAATCTCTTCGCTAACTACACTGCAACCCTGTTTCCAAAGAGGAAATGGTTGGAGTGGATCGCAGATGATCAAGATAGCAACTCCATGGCTAAGAAGGATGCCATAGTCAACTATATGACATGGTGTACTGAACAGCCTAATTTTCGTTCTGAAGTCGAGAAGATCATTCAGGACTACATAGACTTCGGCAATGCCATTGCCACGGTCGAATGGAAGGATATGCGCGTTGAACAGAAAGACAAAACGCAAGTTGGCTTTGTTGGGCCGGCTATACGTCGCATCAGTCCTCTTGACATTGTCTTTAATCCTACTGCTGAGTCTTTCATCGAATCACCTAAGATTGTTCGGACGATAATCTCCTTAGGAGAATTGAAAGATCTTCTAGAGAGGATGTCCAATGACGAAAACAGAAATGCCTACGAAGAACTCTACAAGTACCTTAAAGAAATCAGATTTCACGCCCAGCAATACCAGGGTGACTGGAGCCAGAAAGATCGACTCTACATCGTTGACGGATTTACTTCATTCCGAGCTTATCTCACGTCGGATGTTTGTGAAGTCCTAACTTTCTACGGCGATTGGTATGATCCCTATTCTGATACGTTCCAGAAGAACCGAGTCATCACTGTCGTAGATAGACACAAGCTGATTGAGAACAGAGCTAACGAATCCTTCTACGGTTATGCTCCAATCTTCCATACACCATGGCGTCGTAAACAAGACAACCTCTGGGGTATGGGTCCTCTCGATAACCTAGTCGGTATGCAATACCGCATGGATCACATCGAGAACATGAAGGCTGATATCTGGGATCTTGTTACTTACCCAGTCCAGAAGGTTAAGGGTTTCGTCGAAGACTATACCTGGCAACCAGGAGAGAAGATCTTCGTCACCGAAGAAGGTGATGTCGAGCTTGTTCAACCTGAAGTCCAGATCATGCAATCTAACATGGAGATCAGCACACTAGCTACTACCATGGAAGAGATGGCAGGAGCACCTAAGGAAGCTATGGGTATTCGTTCACCTGGTGAGAAAACCAAGTACGAGGTCCAGCGTCTAGAGAATGCATCTTCCCGTCTTTTCAATAATAAGATCTTCCAGTTCTCTGAGTACATGGATTGGCTTCTGAATGCCATGCTAGAAATGGCAAGGCGGAACATGACTGGCGTCACAGCAATCCGAGTATTCAACGATGAATTCCAGACTACTACTTTCCAGAATCTCACTGTCGATGACATCACAGGCATCGGGCGAATCAAAGCTGTCGGAGCACGTCACTTTGCAGAACAAGCTGAGCTTGTTCAAAATCTTACCGCCCTTACGAGTTCTGGGTTATGGTCCACAGTCCAACCTCATTTTTCCGGGATTATTCTTGCTAAGATCATGGAGAATGTCTTTGATCTTAAAGACTTTGGGGTTGTTACTCCGTACATACAGTTGGCTGAACAAGCTGATGCTCAACGATATATCCAGGCTATGCAAGAGCAACTCCATCAAGAAGCAGGCACAGCTACAGGAATCGGCGGCGACTACGACGTCAATCAACAAGGACAATTCTCTCCGCCTCCTCCAGCTACTAGGCCGGGGCAGCAGCTAGGACTACAACGTAATCCACCCTCTAGCGCTACTCCCACAGGAACATTAGGAACACAGTAATGGCAGATCTAGCTTGGACCAAGAAGCTAAAGACTCCCGAAGAAAAGAAACAATATCTGGAATCTCTTCAAAGAGTGAAGTGGGTTCTAGAGGACCTTAAAGGACTAGTCGAGAGCAACCAAGCTTCTCGAGAAGCAGCAGAAATCTCTCCTGCTGCATACGATAACGCCAATTGGCCTTATCGGCAAGCCCATAACAATGGGTATAAACAAGCACTGAGAGACTTTCTAGCGCTTATAACCATATAGGACTACAATGGCCGACAGCCTATTCGATGAGACCAGACCGTCTCCTTCGCTGACTAAAGAAGACATTATCGCAAAGTGGAAGGACAAGCCACGAGAAGAACTAGAATCTGCTAAGGCAGAATCAGATCTCTACATTAAAACACTAGAAGCTCGTATCGACGATCTCAGTAAAGACTACCTTGAGACCAAAGAACAGCTTAAGACCGGAACACAGATTAAGGATTTGATTGACCGCTTAGATAATCCTAACAAGGACAGTAACCCAGCTAACACCGATTTGGGACAAGTCCAACCGGGTATGACGCCTGAAGAAATCGAGAGACTTATTGACCAGAGGTATGCTGCCAACCAGCAGAGACTTCGTCAGAATGAAAACCTCTCAGCTATGCAGGCTAAACTCCGTGAGACGTTTGGTAATGAATACCAAGCGGCTTACAAACAACGCCTAGATACTCTTGGATTGACTCCAGAGTTTGCTGACGATCTCGCTAAGAATCATCCTACCGTCTTTGTCAAGACCTTCGGATTAGATCAGCAACCTCAACTTCCTCCAACTCTTCCTCGTAACTCAGTCAGACCGTCTTCGTTTGCTCCAAGCACTCAAAAGCGCGATTGGAATTACTACCAAGAGATGAAGAAGAACAATCCTCGGATGTATCTTGATCCCAAAATCGCTGTCCAAATGCATAACGATCTCATGGCCTTAGGTCCTGACTTCGGTCTGCCAATGGACTAAATCTGAGGTTAAACTTCTATGGCTGGTTTTACAGACCAATCACAAGCTAATCTCGTAAGGACGCAGCTCTGGTCTCGCCAGATCAAGGAACTGCTTCTTGACGAGCTCATGGCGATGAAGTTTGTCCGCATTATTCAAGACTTCCCTGATGGTTACACCATCAATATCCCGTCGCTCGGTGAAGCTGAGACTGCTGATTTCAATGAAAATCAAGCTGTCAAGTACAACCAGTTCGACACCGGTAACTTCCAATTCTCGTTTGACCAGTACAAGTACTCGGCTAACGCGATCTCTGAGAAGTTCAAGAGGGATAGCTTCTACGCCAATGACGTTATCGCGGCCTTCGTGCCACGTCAACATCGTGCGTTGATGGAAGCTGTTGAAACTCGCATCTTCGCAGTTGCGAATTCTGGACAGACTGCTTCGTCTCTAAACACTATCAACACCGCGTCCCACCGTTGGGTGGCCTCCGGAACTGGTCAGACCATTACTCTGCCAGACTTCCAGAAGGCTATCTACGCACTGCAGAAGGCTAACGTCCCTCTGACCAATCTGTGCGCTGTTGTGGACCCGTCTGTTGCCTATACTCTCGCTACGCAAGCTAACATGGTTAACTTGCTCTCTCCAAACATGCAGTGGGGTGATGTCACCCGTGACGGTATCGTCACTGGTTTCAAGTTCCGGTTTAACGTCTTCGGTTTCGATATCTATGTGTCGAACTACCTTCCGGCGATTTCCTCGGAAACTATCAACTCCGTGAGTGTTTCGGGAGGTGTGGCTAACTTCTTCTTCTCGGCGACTCCTGGGGACACCTGTCCCTGGATCGGCGCTTTCCGTCAGCAACCGACTGTTTACTCGGAGTTCAACAAGGATCTCCAGCAAACTGAGTACCTGACGATCGCTGAATATGGCTTCAAGCTGTATCGCCCTGAGAACATGGTCACGATCCTAACCAGCACCTCTGCTGTGCCCGCCTAAGAAAGGATACAGAACATGGTTGCAGGCTCTTGGCTTGATAATGACGGCAAGTTCCGTCAATACGGTACGCAGAAGGCTGTGCCTGAAGTTGGTGGCGATTTCCTCTCATACGGTGAAACCCGTTGTTTGGAACTCACTATCGATCTCACTCAGCTGACTACGTCTCCACTCGTTCAGTCGTATACTACTTTCTTCCCTGCCTCTAACACCCAGCTCTTCGTTGAGAAGGTTGTTTATGACACGGAAGTTGGTATGACCGCCTCTGGTGCGACAGCGATCAATATCGGTACGGGTTATCTCACCCCCGGTACGCTGACCAATCCTCCGGCTGTTACGGCTATCTCTAACACCGCTTTCGTCAACGGTGCCCTCAATGCTACGTTCACTACCGCTGGTCAGCAAACTACGCTGACGAATGGTAGCACGGGTGCTGGTGGTTACATCGGTTCGACCTCTGCGGATCAAACCCACAAGAACTATATTACGGCTATGTCTGTCGGTGGTACTTATACTACTGGTAAGATCAAGGTTCGTATTTACTATCGTGGCTTTGGTACGATCACTCAGTAATGGATAAGGGGTCTTCGGACCCCCTTTCCTAGAAAGGATATTCATGACTGTTGATAAATCAAAAACCATCGATATGTCAGGTAATGACCTTATCGTTAAGCAGATTCTGACTAACTCAGTGTCTGCCGGCGGTACAGGCTTTAAATGGCTCGGTGGTAATGGTACCACTCCTTCAAGTGTTACTACGACTTCTACTACGGTTACGGCAGCGAGCATGCTTGCTGGTGTATTCGTAAACGCCAACGCTGGCGCAGTTACTGCCACCCTTGACACTGCTGCGAACATCGTGGCTGCTGTCAACTCGGCATCTGCTGGCGCTAATGTCGGTGACATGATCTCATTCGAACTCATCAATGGTGGCAGCTCCTCTGGTGCTATCACCTTGGGTGCAGGTACGGGTGGAACTTTCGATACCAACGTCCCGGCAGCGAATAAGGTTGTTGCGATTAACCTCGCTAAGACTATCTTTATTCGTCTGACTAACGTGACGGCTGGTTCCGAAGCTTACGTCGTCTATATGTAAAGAGGGGGCTTCGGCCCCCTTATTTTAAGGAAAACATGTCTAAGATAACTCTCAATCAATCGGTCAATTTTCAGAACGAAACAACCGCAGCGAACACTATCAACAACAACAGTGCGATAGTTCAGTCTGCGTTTGATAATACTTTGTCAAGAGACGGCACCACTCCTAATCAGATGAATGCCAATCTAGACATGAATTCCAATCGAATTCTCAATCTCGCAGCTCCTGTTAGTTCAGATGAGCCAGCTAGACTTCAAGACCTTGCGGATCTCGCTGCAGGGCATTCAGTTACCTTGTCCAACCTTCCTACTGGAGGTACAACGGGACAAGTACTTACTAAGAATTCTTCCTCCAATTATGACGCCAGTTGGGCTACCCCAAGTGGTGGCGGAGGTGGTGGCGGTGGGTCTGGTAGCCGAATATTGCTCACAGGCAACACTACATTCTACGTTTCTACGACTGGTAGTGATACTGTCGGAGACGGAAGTGCAGGCAATCCTTGGCGAACCCGCGGTAAATTCTATTCTACTCTTTCTAATTTCTATGACCTAGGTGGTTATACTGTTACTTGTCAATTAGCTGATGGTGTCTACACAGATAGTCTACAAGCTTATGGCAATCAGATTGTTGGACAAAACGGTGCAGGTGGTATTATCTTCAATGGCAATTCCTCCAATCCTGCTAACGTCGTAATTCGTCCAGCTCTTAACGTCGGCTATGCCTATGGCTGTGCCTTTGGAGCGTCGTTCACTATCCAGAACCAAACCATTGATATGATCAATGGAAATGCCGATGGTGTTGCTGTTGGTCAAGACTCTAACGTTATCTTCGGGCCAGCTAACCCTGGACCAAGTTCTGTCAACAGTCCTTATGGAATGATTTTCATGAGTCCAGCCGGTAATGGCTATAACATGGTTTCAGGCGGATTTAAGGCGTTCATAGAATTTGCTGGTAATATCAAGTTAATGCCCTCTGTCTATACAACTACGGGTACATGGACTAGTGGCACTAACTCAATTACTCTTGCTAGTACCTCTGGAATCACTCCAGGTCAGTTCATGGGCATTGAAGGAACTGGTATTGGTCTAACTAACGATATTAGAACAGCTGCCTCAAGTAACTACATAACTAGCGTATCAGGAAACGTTGCCACTCTGGCGTATGCACCATCTGTTTCTGGTTCTAATGTCATTGTGACTCTCACCGCAGGTGGACAAGCTTTCCTAGATCTAGGCGGCCAATGTTCAGTCTATTGGAATACCAATGGTGATCCCAATTATTCTGTCTATGTCGATATGACTACGGGAGCTTATCCTTTCTTCAGTGGTGGTTTCTTCTATGGACAAGGCAATTGCTATAACAACGCTCAAGCTATTACCTTCAACGGTGGAGCTAAAGGACGTGGTCCAGCTTTCGCTTATAAGGGTGTTTCTGTTCTAGACACTAACTTCCTAGGAACTCCATACATTCCAGGTAATCCAGGTATTCTTTACTCGGGAACTTGGAGCGCAGGAGCTACTACTATCAACGTCGGCGCTGGTGGTAATTATCAGATTGGTAATACCATCAACAGCTACTTCTCCTTTACTTCAACTTTCTCAGCTGGTGCTACCACCATTTCAATGGCAGCTCCTCTGATCGACGGAGGCGCTCAAGTTGGCATGGCCCTGCATGGTCCTGGTATCACAGAAGGAACGGTGGTTCTAAGTGTCGGCGGAGGCAACTGCACGATTTCCCATCCTACGTATAGTGCACAGACTAATGTTCAGTTGACCCAATGCCCTGGTGTTTTTGCAGGACCAGTTTCATCTGGTACTTACATAACAGCTATCTCAGGAACTACAGTTGGTTTGTCACAACCTGCAGTTAGCTCAGGGTCTGGAAGTCATCTAATTATACAGCCTAATATCCTACAATCAGGATCGTTCTATATATGAGCAAAATAACACTTAATGACATCGGGAGTCTTACGCAGAATCCAACGTCAGCACAGACGTTGATAAACGATAACTTCGAGATTATCCAGGCTGCTGTGGACAATACGTTGTCTCTAGATGGAACTGCTCCTAACCAGATGCAGAATAATCTGGATATGAACTCCAAGCAGATCATCAATCTGCCGGCTCCTGCTACGGCTAATTCCGCAGCTAGATTGCAAGATCTGGCTACAATCGCAGGAGGAGGCACTGTAGTAAACATTCCCACCGGGGGTACGACTGGGCAAGGACTTAAGAAGAATAGTAACGTCGATTATGACACAGGTTGGGGTAATGTTGTTTCATCGGTAGGTCTTTCTCTTCCAACCGACTTTACAGTAACCAATTCTCCTGTGACTAGTTCAGGCACCCTTACAGGCGCTTGGGTAACTCCTCCTACTGGTGCAGGGGCCATAGTTAGAACAAATTCTCCCACCATCGCTACTCCTGTTATTAGTTCTCCGGTTTTGTCTGGAACTGCGACAGGAACATATACTCTAGGAGGGACACCCACTCTAACTGCAGGCAGTGTATCTTCTAGTACCTTAGCTGATACTAATACGTACACGGCTAAGGATAATGCTTTTACTCTAGAAGCTAATGCAGATACGACTAAGAAGTTAAATCTCAGTCTTTCTAGTATTACTACAGGTACAAACCGTACTCAGAACATCCAAGACGTAAACGATACTTTCGTATACAGAGCTTCTACAGATACTCTAACTAACAAGACGTTAACAGCTCCTGTTATTGGTACGATTACTAATACAGGAACTCTTACTCTTCCTACGTCTACTGATACTTTAGTTGGACGTGCCACTACAGATACACTTACAAACAAAACTATAGATACTGCCAATAACACTTTCAAACTTAATGGAAATACAGTAGTAACTGCAACTAATATTGCAGCTTTATTTGGCACACCTACAATTTCTGTTCTCACTTCTGGTTCCGGGGCGACATATACGACTCCAGGAAATACTCGCTATCTAATCGTAAAGATGGTTGGAGGCGGTGGGGGTGGTGCAGGTTCAGGAACATCTCCTGGAGCTGCAGGAGCTGGAGGTGCTTCCTCATTCGCAGGCGGTGCAGTAACTATTACTTGTAACGGAGGAGCTGCAGGTGTCTCAACATCAGGCGCATATGTATCAGGAGGTACCGCAACTGGCGGAGACGCAAACTGGTCAGGAGGCGTCGGAGGTCCAGGTGAAGCCGGAGTTAACCGACCAGGAGGTGGAGGCGGCGGCTCTACAATGTTTGGCCCAGGTACTCAGCCAAATACTGTTCTAATCAATAACCCAGGCAATACTTCTCCAGTAAATAGTGGTGGAGGCGGTTCAGGTGCTTCTTCTGGTGGCACTGGTGGTGCAGGTTCTGGTGGTGGCGGAGGAGGTTCAGCCTTTAAACTAATCCCAAATCCTAACGCAACATATACCTACACAGTAGGTACAGGTGGAGCTGGTGGTACGGCGGGTACAAGTGGTTCCGCTGGAGGCACTGGCCAAGCTGGCATTATAATCGTGATAGCTTTTACATGAAAACATCTAAGAATGGAATTGCATTCATCGAGAAGGAAGAAGGAGTTATCCTTTACGCTTACGATGACATGAACGAAAAACGTGTTCCAAAGGGAGGCTCTGTAAAGGGAACTCTCACAATTGGAACAGGACATACATCAGCTGCTGGTTTGCCTAGGGTTGTTCCTGGGATGACTATAACCAAAGAACAAGCTGATGAAATTCTTGCACAAGACCTAGCTAAGGTTGAAGATAACATCAACAACCTAGTCAAGGTCTCTATCAATCAAAATCAATTCGATGCTCTTGTGTCCTTTGATTTCAACACAGGTGGACTAGTCAAGTCCTCTGTACTTCGTAAATTGAATAACAAAGACTACCAAGGTGCTGCTGATGCTCTACTTAACTGGAGCAAGGCTAATGGTAATCCTACTTTGCTTCTGCCTCGCCGTCAGCGTGAGCGTGCCTTGTTTCTAACTCCTTCTGCAGTCTCAACAACTCCATCTGTTATCACAGGTACAGTTGTTACTGGCGCTGCCGTCGGTGCTTCTTACTGGCAGACTGGAGAACACTGGGTACGAACCCATATTCCCCAAGTCGCTATCTCAACCATTGCAGTCGGTGTCGTCACCGCTGTAATCATTCATCTAATTAGAAAGTATCGCAATGTCTGATATTTTTACGGCAGCTGCTAAGTCTGCCAAGTGTGTTCCTGAAGTTTTCAATGGAGTTTCTTATATGACCGCAATTATCTCTAGCCTTCTTTCAGCTGCTGTCGCCGGTGGTTTGGGTTGGTATGTCCGTGGCCGTGGTATGGCTGGTGTCAAGATCGATATGGATAATATGAAAAATGAAATCGAAAAGCTCAAGAACCAAATCACTTCCCCAGCAGTCACACCCACTGCTTAAACACTTCCATGACAGCGCTACTATCCTCACCGCTCGTATTACAGCAGTATCTGGATTTGTTACTGCAGTTATTGGCGGCCTCGACTGGTCTCCTCTGCTTGGTATTACTGGCTTTGATCGCAAGCAAGTGATTGCTCTCGGTGGCGTTATTCTTCTAATCGGTGTCTCTCATGAGATCGCCAGACGTAGGACACTAGATGCTTAGTTGGATCCCGTTGATTGGCCCTATTATTCAGGGCCTCTCAGCACCTCTAATGAAGTTCTTCGATACCAAGGCAGCTCTAGCAAAGACTGAAGCTGACCGGGATGTCGCAGAAGCTCAGGTTAGCAGAGATATCATACATGACACACAGGATGACATAGGCCTACGCTTTATGCGTGATCTTGCTATTCTACCTGTAGTTGTATGGTCTTGTCTCATGGGTTGGGATACAATCATAGCTGGTCGAATGAGGGATGGCACTCCATATCACCCAGACCTAATCCAGTATCAATGGCATGTTCCTGACTACCCAGTCGCTGTAGCCTATCTCCCGTATGTCGTAATGGTCTTCTTGTTCGGTAACATCGGCCTCAATATTTGGAAGCGAAAGTGAAATACACGAACCTTCAATACGTTCAATCCATTCTAAGTTCTCTAGGTTCTGATGAAGTAAACTCTGTGTCTGATAACGCAGAGTCTCTTCAAGTCCTAGAGTGCCTAAAGACTACTTACTTCAATATCATTTCCAGGACAGACCTCCCTGAACATAAACAACTTGTTCAGCTTGAACCTAGCCTAGATCCGAATATGCCTGTTCTTATGTACATCCCAGACGGCATCAAGAAGATTGAGTGGTTGAAGTATTTCAACAGTAATACACTTCCTAACGCAGATGATAACGGCTTCGAGCATGACTTGAATGTCGATATATCTTCGCAAGGAGGAACTATCGCTTCTCCACCTCCTGGGTATGAGTACGTAACTATTCTTCCTGTGCGTCAGTTCATTGATATGGTCAACTCCTTCAATCCTGATAACAGCGATGTCGCTTCGTTTACCTTCACTAACTCAGAGAATGGCTTTCCTGGTACTTACACTTTCTATTACAAGAACGATAAGCAACCACAGTTCTGCACTATTCTAAGTGATTACTTCGTGATCTTCGACGGGTATGACTCCACACAGGACGACACTCTTCAGACAAGTAAGACTATGGCTTATGGTGAAGTAGTTCCTGTCTGGAAGAACGAAGACTCCTTTATTCCTAATATTGATGAAGATCAAGTTCCTCTTCTTCTGAACGAAGCTAAGTCTCTAGCTTTCTTTGAACTCAAGCAAATGGTGCACACCAAGGCTGAGCAGGAAGCTAAGCGTCAGTGGTCGTCGGTTCAGAAAGATAAATCAATCATCGATAGACCTTCATATTTTGATCAACTTCCTGACTTCGGCCGAAGGGGTACATCTCCTACGCGTCAGTTCAGAGAAAAGGGTTGGGATAGATTCTAATGTTTACATCACAAAGCGTTGATAAGTTCAATGACCGAGTTCTTGAGCTAGCTCCCATCGAAGGGAAAGCAGCTCTAGACGTCCGCGGCCAAGCAGATAAGCGTCTGTTTACAGGAGAGCAGAAGCTGCACATCAAGATGGATCCTGAGACTTGCCTTTGGTATTTCCAATGGGAACAGAACGGCAACTTACCTGGTGGTTTGATGGGCAGGTTCACGGGTGTGAAGTCTGCTATTAAACATGCTGAAGAATACTTCTTACGCAGGAATGTCAAGGTTACTAGAGTAGTCGACTAATGCCCCAACAGATAAATACCTCCGTTGAAAACAATTTCACGAAGGGTTTCATTACCGAAGCAACCGGACTAAACTTTCCAGAGAACGCAGCTACTTCAGCAAGTAACTGCGAATTTACTATTGTTGGGGACACTGTACGTCGTCTTGGAATAGATGTAGAAGAGAATGGAAGTTCTCTGAATGTTAATCCAATAGGTCTAGCGGTCTCTACATATATCTGGAATAATCCAGGCGGTGATGGTAATGCCAAACTTCTCGTTAGACAGGTCGGGGGTATCCTGTACTTCTACAAGATTTATGCGGCATCTCCGAATTCTCCTTTGTCTACCCAAAGACTTGGTAATACGGTTTCGCTTAGTTATGCCACTCCAGTTGGAGGCATCTTCGATACAAGCATCGAGTGTCAATACGCAGATGGCAATGGATACCTCTTTGTCTTCCATCCAAATCTAGAGCCTCAATATATTAGTTACAATGTATCACAGCAAACATTCACTCTAGGTGTAATTTCTGTCACTACAAGAGACTTTACTGGAGTTAATGACGGCTTGGTGATTAATACCCGTCCATCTACTCTGACTTCAGATCATCAATACAATCTAATCAATCAGGGTTGGACTACCGGTAATCCATGGTTAGCTCTAGCTTCTAATTCATACACTGTTGGTACGACTGGAAGCACTGTATTTACAGTTGCTTCTGGTATGTCGGGGGTATCCAATGGTCAGCAAGTCAGTATTGCTACAGGAAATGATGCTCTTCTAACTAATCCTGTATTTGCCCCACCGGGCATTGGTCAGAACTTCCAAGTAGCTACCGGAACTGTAACTAATTACACAGGTACGTCTCTTACAATTAACATATCTTCGGTATCAACCTCTGACCCGAGATTTCTCGGTCAGAGTGATGTTTCTTGGTATATAACTCCATATACTTCTGGGTACATCAATACTTTCTTCGCAGCTGCTGGCGTCTATCCAAGCAATGCTGACGTTTGGTGGTACTTCAAGAATTCATCTGGCGCATTCGATCCTGCTACAACTATAACCAATGTCAATCTCAATTCTGCGCAATCTCCTCAGGGACATGTTCTAACTCCAGCATTTCACTGGGATAGAAGTTCTAGCACTGGAATATCTGTCGGGCAGGTCTCCACTTTCGCTCGTCCAGCTACAGGAGCCTGGTTCCAAGGTAGGATGTGGTGCACAGGAGTGAATGCTCTTCAAGCTGCTAGTACAGATACTTCACAATATTCGTGGAACGAGAATATCTATTTCTCTCAGATAACAACTAACCCCCTTGAATTTGGCAATTGTTTTCAAGTTAACGATCCTACTGCAGAAGACTTCAACAGTCTATTGCCTACTGATGGCGGGGTCATAACCGTTGTTGGTTCTGGCACAATACATAAACTCTTTCCCATAGCTAATGGACTTCTGGTATTTGCAAACAACGGGGTGTGGTTTATTACAGGTAGCACTGGAATTGGATTTGCCGCTAACGATTACACAATAAGCAAGATAAGCTCTGTCAAGGTTCTTTCCTCAAACTCTTTCGTAGATGTCCTTGGTTTACCTTTCTTCTGGAACGAAGAGGGTATCTACCAAGTCATGACACAGCAAAATGGCAGTCTAAGTGTAGAGCCTATTACGGTAGGTACCATCCTGAGTTATTACAACGCTATTCCAAAGGCTAGTAAGAAATACGCAAGGGGTGATTACGACCCAATCAATTATGTAATCCAATGGAGTTTTAGAAGTACTCCGGAGAGCAATGTCTCCAACAGATATCAGTATGATACAATTCTAAACTTCAATACGTATAACAAAGCTTTCTACCCATACGATCTCTCCAACACTGGAACACAATTCATAAACGGTGTCGTGTATGTCTCCTATCCTTATCTGGGAAATGATACACCAGAACCTGGTTTTAAGTATCCCTGTGTTACTCAAAGTAGCTCACAATACTTTCTAAGTTTTGCTGAAGAGTTTGATACGTCTTATCTTGACTGGGGCGTAGCGGATTATACCAGCACTTTCACCACCGGGTATAAACTACACGGCGGAGCTTGGCGTAAGTTTCAAATTCCTTACCTGTATACCTACAGTAGAAATGATGGCTACTCTGCTTTCTATGTTCAGAGTGTATGGGACTACGGAATAAACTTCGACAGTAATAAATGGAGTTCTCCACAGTTTGTGGAGATCAATGATGCCAACGCAGGAGTCGTCATTAGACGACATCGACTTCGTGGCAGAGGTGAGGTTCTCCAATTAAAAATTACGTCTGTTTCTGGGCAACCATTTGATCTAATGGGCTGGGCTGTCTACGAAACTATGAATACAGGTGCTTAATGAATCCCCTTGAAATAGGCCTAGACGTTGTTGGCTTTGGTATGCAGGCCTTTGGAGCTTTTGGAGCAGCTAGTGCAGCTCACCAAGAAGCTGACATAAGCAAAGGCATTGCAGCTGATGAACAACAGATCAGTGACCAGAAACGTCAACAGATGGAGTTAGAGGCTAGACGAAGTACTCTGCAACAGTTCAGAAACATCCAACGTCTAAGAGCTCAAGCTACTGCTGCTGCAGTAAACCAAGGAGCTAACTTCGGTTCTGGTCTGAAGGGTGGTCTGGCTGAAACAACTAACGAAGGATTGTTCAATGCTCAAGGCATTCAACAGAACCTGAAGTTCGGAGAGAATATCTTCAACATCAACAGCGATATCTCCAGCAAGAAGATGCAGCTAGCTGACGTACAGGCAAGCATGGCTACTGATCAAGCTTGGATGTCTCTCGGAGGTGCTCTGATGAAGAACTCAGGTACTATAGGTAACTTAGGTAAAAATGCTGCAAGCATGTTCAGCTTTCCAAGCTCAGGAGTTGGTATCTGATGGATAGTCTTCCGCCAGTTCAACCCATTGATCTTGACACCGTAAATCCAGTTCAACAGCCAGTATCCATTGATACTCAGACTGAAGGCAATCCTGCGCCATCCGCGCCTGTCGCTGATGTACGTAGTAAGAAAGCTAGCTATGGTGTTGGTGAACTTCTAGGCAAGTCTCAACAAGAGATCTATACATTGATGATGCAAGGTCAAGAAGGTAATCTTCGAGATGAAGCTGCCGCCAAGATCGATGCCATCAATGAGCAGAACCGTGTCCAACATCTAATAGATGCTGTACGTGCCAACGGCCGTACACTGACTATAGATCAGATGGAAGCTCTTCGTAAGCCTCCGACTGATCCTAACTCCGTGTTTGAGGATGGATATGCTGAGAAGTATCTCAACAATCTATTCAATACCGGTGCCAGAATGGATGGCACTGATCTAGACACAGCCATGACTACGTCTCCCGACACTGTTATGGCGGACCTAGAGAAGGCTAAGTCTCACCTGTCTAATTACGATTATGCTCGTAGAAAGCAGGAAGACATATCCCAGATTTATGAAAACCAAGGATATCTTCCTTGGATTGCAGACCAAGCTAAGAACATCATTCCATTCTATTCAGACGTCAAGCTACGTGGATGGTTGAAATCTGTAGGAGCTTTCGATGGCTGGCTTCAAGGTAACAATCTAGAGGAACAGACTAGAGAATTGCTTCGTCTACCTGGCGATCAGTTTAGAGCTAAGCTTGACGAAATCCTAGGGAGACTATCTAATGACAATCCAACCCTCGCCCTCCAATACGCTAATGCTGTTCTTGGTATGTCTTCCAGTGATATTGGTCTTGCTGATCTCAATAATGTCATTGATGTAGCAGGTCTACCGGGTGTTAGTTCAGGTGTCAAGGCTGGGCTAAAAGCTGTGTTTGGAGTTCGAAAGGGCATCGCTGATTCCGTCAAGGAAGCAACGATGACTGCTGTCCCTACTCGGGCTACTATAGCTGAAGGTCTTGGAGACGCTGGTGATGCTGCTGTCTCTCGTTCGGTAGACACTCTGATCGCAGGTATGCGAGGAACTACAGAGCCTGCTAGCACTGCTGCTAAGCTGGCTGTGCCTAACGATCCAATCCTTAGAGCTAAGCAAGCACTTCCTACAGGTCTTCAGACAGATACAGAAAATATCGCAGCCAATCCTGGTCCTCTGTCCAGAGAACTGCTTAACCGCATCATGGAACAACAGGATGTTGCTAGTAAGCGTATCGTTGATGTCATTGAAAACGTAGCTAAGGTTCAGCGTATTCCTCTTGAGGAAGCTGGACAAGTCGTTATGGGTAGAATCAAGGAGGAGGTTGCTAACCAAAACCCTGGCATCAAAAATGCCATAGCTGACATCGGTGATCCAGTCTATAATCCGTTCAGCAATTCCTACAACTTCCCAGTCAAGCTATTCAACTGGACTGGAGAACAATTTGCTACAGAAGCAGGCGTACAACGCTTCTTAACTGAGCACGGTATACAAGAAGCTACCATTGCGGGTAAGGCTGGAGCTAGATATTTCATTCCTGAGGCAGCTGTGAAGCGTCCTTGGGAGACTGGAACACGTCTAGGTGAAACTCGCGTCGAAGGTGGCCGTCTCCGTGTATTCACAGATGATGGTTCTGAAGTGGCGACATCACTGAAACCACAGCCTGGTTTCATTCCTATTTCCGTTGAAGGTGACAAGGTTACATTCCATCCTACCTTGAAACCAGAAGACATTGATAAGGCTATCATTGATCAGAAGGGATTAGGATACCACGCCATCATCTGGAAACCTCTCGACGAAAGTCAGAGTATCATCAAGGATCTGACCATTGCTCTTGAGTCAACTAAGTCTATCGCTAGCAAAGGCGGAGTACAGGCTTGGTTCAACAGTATTTTCCCTGTCGGCTACATGCGTAGTTCTGATGCGACGCTATCTCCTTTCGAGATCCATCAGCGTAAGACAGCTACCTATTCTATCTCCAATTACCAGAAGCTTCTACAAAGTGAAGTGAAGTATATGCAAGATGTCGCTCGTGGACGTATCAGAATTGATCCGGTTACTGGCGAAGACATCGGTGCTATCAAGTCTTGGATTAGAACGCTGTCGCCCATTACAACTTGGAATGCGAGGAATAAGTGGGCTGACTTCAAGCGAGCTCTAGAATTTGCTCCTTCTGATAAGAATCCCCTGACTGGAGAGATTGGTTATCTCAAGTCTAATCCATATGAGATCAATGAACTCTGGCGTGAGAAGTTCAACCGTCCTGCCTCCTTTGAAGAGATCCAGGCTTACCTAGCATTCAAGAGAAACTATGAGAACGATCGTGTCTTCCGCTCTGTACGTGAATACACGAATAAAGCTCGACTTGGCGCAGAGCAACATCAATTTTCCTACATCGACAGAAACGGTAATAAAGCACAATCCGAGTTTTTTGATGCAGTGCAACATAAATCCCTGCCTGGAGGCGAGTATCCTATAGCTATTCTAGACGGACCTAGTCCTAGAGTCCTGCTGACCAATAAGCTTGGCAGTAGCTACAAAGAACTGGACAAGGCCGTCAAGAATGGTGAGATGGTTGTCTCTGAGATCTATGCTCCAGAGAACCGTCCTCTGAAGTCAATGCCAGAGGTTGGGTATAATTACGTCAAGTACGTAGTTGCTCCTGCTGGTAATAGACAGACTAAGTCTCTTAGTTGGGAACAAGTCAATCGTCTAAGCGGTGGACACTTCAACTATGACTATGAGCATTCTATCAAAGAAGCCAACGTCATCGAAACCCGAGCGGGCAGCAGTACCTATCACAGTTATGAGGGCGATAAGACCTTCATGTTTGTCAATGGCAGAGCCCAAGGCAAGCAGATTGTCAATGTTCTAAACGAAGTGAAGAAGAGACTTCGCGAAGGTGATGTCCCTGGCGCAAGAGATGTCTTCGAGAATGGTCTCAAAGGTGAGCGTGGTCCTGCCATGGAATGGAAGGATTTCTACGCCAGAACTAGACCAAAGAAAGACGAGTTCGGAAATACCATTCCTCCACAAATCAATATCCACGAACCATTCCACGTCGTTCCTAAAGGTAAGTCCATCATTGATATGGATAACTCCTTGGAGAGACGGTATGGCAGGTATGACGCCAGAGGTGAGTTCACTTCTACTTTCCAAGACAGAACTAAGGGAGGTTCGCTAGCTCGTCAGTATCAAGTCGGTTACACGCAAGAGCGTGATGCCGATAACATGATGGCTCTGCGAAACATCGGTAGCAAGAACAATCCAATCTACAAGTACGAACCAGCACGTATGGTTGATCCAATCACTACGATGAACCGTGCTCTCAATCAGATCACTCGTTCTTCGTTCATGGACGACATGAAGATTGCAGCTATTGAGTCCTGGCTCCGTGAAGCTGAGAACCATCTCAAGGCTCCTAACATCGATGATATCCGTTCTTCTCCATTCTGGTATTTTAAGAATGCCAACAGCAAGGATGCTTTTAGACCTGGTACCGATCCTACCACTGTCGCTAATCTTCTTTCTAATCGGTTCAAAACCCAACAGTTCCTAGGCGTCCCTAGTAAGTATGATCTCTTCATGCACGACACAGCGCAGAAGATGGCTGACTGGGCTTATGATTTGATGGGACCAAAAGGTGAACTTATTCCTACTTGGTTGTTTACTAAGACAACTTCTCCAGTGCAGATGCTTCGCACCATGGCTTACCAATTCAAGCTTGGCTTGTTTGCTATCCCTCAGTTGCTGACTCAATCTCAGACTTACCTAACGATTGCTTCATTAGCTCCTAGATCAGCTCCAGCAGGTACTTATGCGGCAATGCTTACTCAATGGAGTAAATTTGCAACTAACCCTGCGTTCATTGATACCCTAGACAAGTGGGCCAGTAAGATATCTCTCCCAGGATTTCACGGCTGGAAACCCGGAGAGTATAAGGAAGCTCTAACAGAGATGAACAACCGTGGCTTCGCCAATGTCGGTGGAGAATACGGTACACTGGACACTCAGATGAGTCATAAGTACTTCCGTGGTATCGGAGGTGATATCCTCGACGCAGGTCAGATGTTCTTCAAGATGGCTGAGCAGAATGTCAGGTATGGTGCTTGGTTCACAGCCTATAAGGAATACCGTGCAGCTAATCCTGGCATCCGTGTAATGAGACGCACAGATTGGGATAAGGTTCTGGATAGAGCTGACGATATGTCTGGTAATATGTCCAGAGCTTCTTCGTCTATTCTTCAATCAGGTCCTCTGTCTCTCACCGGACAGTTCCTTACTTACCAGATGCATCTTGGTGAATTGTTCTGGGGTAAGCGTCTAGGTGAGAATGCCACAGAGCGTGCCCTGGCTCGTGTCCGCATGGGTATGATGTACGGTTCTGTCTTTGGTGTTGGTGGTCTTGGTATAACTGGTCTTCCTCTCAACGAGATGATCCGTAAGGCAGCTTACGACAACGGTTACGTCGTCGGAGACAACTGGATGACTTCCGCAGTGATGGAAGGATTGCCAGCTGTATTTCTAGCATGGGCTACATCAGATGATGGAGATATCAAGAAAGGTAATTGGTATAACATCAATGACAAATTCGGTGTCGGCGGTCTTACTCAATTCTACGATCTGACTAAGTCAGACGCCAAATGGTATACGTTCCTCGGAGGTGCTGCGACGTCTATTGCCGCTAACACTTGGAGTAATTCAGAAGGACTAAGACGTTCTACTTGGGATCTCCTGCATGCGAGCATGATGACTGGCAATCAGAAAGACCAGGCATTCCCGATGACGCTTGACGATATCATCGATACGTTCAAGGAAATCTCTATCGTCGATGCAGGCCGTAAGGGTCTTGCGGCTGTCAGCGCTGGTAAGTTGATCTCAAAGAACGACGCATATCAAGCTGATGTCTCCAGAGCTAACGGTATGTTTATGGCATTGACTGGTCTTAATCTCCAGAATGCTGCTGATAACTACGTCATTGGTCAAGACATCAAGGATCGCCAAGAAGATCAGAAGAGAGCTCTAAATCTCTTCACAACTCAGTTTAGACGAGGTATCCAAGCAGCTAATGATGATGACTGGGAGTCTTTCCATAAGTACATGACAAAGGCTTATAGCTATCTCGCACTCTACGATTACCCAACAGAAGAATATCCCAAGGCTGTAGCTATCGCTAGCAAAGGCTGGGAAACAAGAATTAATAGCATCAGAGAAGAATTCTACACCAAGAACGTTCCGGCCGGTAAGGAAGAGACTTATGGCGACGCTTGGCAGCGGTTCCTCAAAACTCAGGAATAACAATGGCTGTATTTAATCCTCAAGTCCAACCAACCAATGATCCTAACTGGACTAACGTCAGTCGACCAATCAGCGATGTAACTCCTGATAAGTCGGCGGCAATAGCCATCTCAGGTTCTGCAGAGTTACTGGACAGTGGTGTCAAGATTGCAGATACCTTAACAAAGCAGAGCATCAAACAAGATGTCTACTCGGGTGTAGATAAACTTAGAGATGCCTACACAGATAGTCTCAAAGATCTACGCAATGCCCAGATAGCTTCGACAGATACTACTCTGCTTCCATCTAAGGATAACGGCGACGGTGGTGGAGATAATCCTCCTGTTGGTCTTCAGAATGGCCTAGACAGGGTCAAGCAGATTGGCGTAGCCATCGCTCAGAATGGTGGTAAGATCAACGACACACTTTACACTGGCGCTCTAAATAGCATGGCTAAGCAACTGAGAAGTTCTTACCCAGGTTACAGAGACTACATCGATGAGCAGATCAAGTCTGTGTCCGGAATGGACCCAGCTAATGCTTTCATGAAGAACCTCATGGAAGACATCAATAGGAATGCAGAGAATAATAAGACTGAAGTCAATGCCACAAGAGCTATGCTTAGACAAGGTGTTGCCGAAGGCTTTCATGATGTCAATAATGTCTCTGCGGCTCAAGTTCTACAGGCTTACGATAATGGTGCAATAACTATTGACCAAGTCAATAAGTGGTACAACGGTGCCCGCAAGATCGAATACGATCTGAAGATGAAGGGTACTGCACGTGCAGATCGTCAAGCTGACGATGCAGACGCAGTGAAGACAGCTAGTAAGGATCTAGCTTCAGCTACTGGTCAGATTGTAGATCAAGCTTGGACTACGATGACTATCGGTAAGAATACAGATACTCCTGCTAAGCTTGCTAAGTTCCTCCAAGAAAATGCTGGTAATACTGCAGTCATGGATGAGCGTTCTCAAGCCATTGGTCAGCAACTACAAGCTATGCGAACAGCAATGTTCAATCAAGCTTGGGCTGAAGCCAATAAGGGTGGTAGCAATAGCATGATTGCTAAGATGGGTGGAGATGGTGAAGCAGCGAAGAAAGTCATCGAAGGGCGTCTAGCTACAGTAGATCTAGCTGTTCAAGCTGTCTTCAACAAGGATTGGGGTTCGGCTTATAGCCATATGAACTTCAACAAAGCTATCGTCCAAGACTCTACCAATCTGATGTACAACGCTACTGATGAAGAAGTCAGGCGTTACAACAGAATGGTTGGGGCAGTCAATCAAATGAGCCCACAGGCAGCTAGTCAGTTCTTCCAACAGTCTGTGCTTGGTGGTGTTCCTCAGGGTGAGAAAGAGTATCTCAAGAACATGAAGCTTGAGCTTCTGACACAGCCTGATGCTCCTCAAGGTAGTCTGATATCAGCTCAAGGTCAGCTTGATAAGATGCGAGGAAAGGGTGTCACCTCTCCTAAGTCTTACTCTGACTTCATCGATACAGTTAAGCTCATCGCAGATAAAGACTGGTCACTTGAGAATAGAATCAACCTAGCTCGTGGTTTCTTTGATCCAGATAAGAACGCAGGTCTGCTTTCTGATAAGAATTTCAAGAAGGATACCATTATCAATGGTCGTCAGGTTCCTGGTAAATATTCTGTCTTCTCTCGTCTAGCTGCTCCAGATATTGGTGCGTCTATCCGTGAGATCGGGCAGTCACGCCCAGACATCGCTAAAGACTATGAGGTCATGATGTCCCGTGAGTTCGGGGAACAACTATTCTCTAGAGAACTCCGAGACCTGGGGCAATCCAATGAGGCAGCTACAACTGCTAGAGGATACAAGGTAGGATACTTCGCTGACAAGGGTCAGGTACCAATGTTCAAGTTGACTGATCTACAAGGCAGAGAACTCACTACACAGCAAGCTCTTGCTGTAGGAGCTCCCCTGACAGCTGTCAACAGACTGAATAGTGGTATAGCTGGAATGTACAGTGTCTACAACTACGCAGGTAGTAAAGATCCAGCTACTGATGTCCTCAATACGATGTACAAGTACGGCTATCAAGATGCCAAGACAATGAACCTTGACCGTGGTTGGACAGGAGATGCCACAGATGTGCCAAGGGCATTCTGGAACAGTCTCATCGCAGTTCAGCAAGATCGCCTACGCAAGGCTGGTGAACAGATGCGTAAGCAGGAAGGTAAGTAATGCCAGTCGGTTTCTCTGATGGAACCAGCTTCACAGATGCTGGGGAATGGCTAGCTCATACCTCTTCTGGAGTGCCTCTAGAAAGCCCTACGGAGCCCGCTGGTGCGTCTAAATCAGAAGAGGGTACTAAGACAGCCCAGACAACTGGTGCAGCAGAAGTTCCTGACTATGACTACGCATCATGGCAGAAAGCTAACCCTGGAGTCCAGATGGCTCCCGGACAACACTACCCAGATACTTACAAACTTCCTAACCATATGACTTTCAGCGATGAAAGTATTTATCACGGTGTCAACGGCACTTCAGGGGGACATTGGGGTACTGACGAAAATGGAGCGGATACGTTTACTCCAGGCAGGACTAATCTAGAACATCATTCTATGAATGAACTCCGAGATTATTTCGCCAGAGTAGAACCTAATGCTAAGTTACTTCTTCCTGATATCAGTGACGTACCTCACCACGATTGGATAGAGAATGTATTTAGTGCAATCAAGTCTGGTTTAACTCTTCCAGGCGATGTCGCTACTGGAAAGGTAGATCCATTATCTCAAGAAGGAATTGAAAGAGCCGCTGATTTAGCTGGCACTGCTGTGCTAGGCCCAGCTCCCATTGCAAGATCTACAAGTGGCGTAACTCTCGGTTCGTTCGCAGGAGCTAAAAGTCTTACCGCAGATACTCGTCTTCTCAACACTGCTAAGCAGATGGAATCTGATGCAGTACATCCAATGGATATCCATGCAGACACGGGATGGTTCAAAGGAGCAGACAATCAGTGGCGTTATGAGATTCCTGATAAAGATGCAAAGCTAGGTAAAGCAATCGATGTCAATGTGACTCCGAGTCCTGAAGGCTCGACAGGGATGAATATCCCAGGTCTTTCTAAATTACCAGGATTTCTTGGTGACTTAGGTCGTAACGGTGGTAACGAAGCGCTGCACACAGCAAATCTAAACATAGGTAAAGATGAGCTTGTTCCGTTGCCAGATGTGTTAGACCATCCTGAACTATTCAAGGCATACCCACAGTTAGAAGATATCTACGTCGCCCATCAAACAGATGAGATGAATGAAATAGGTTGGAAGGGAGCCATGGACACCAATAATGGTATTATGTATCTCGCCCCTAACCAACATCCAGAAGGATTGAAAAGCACCATCCTTCATGAAACGCAGCATATGATTCAAAGAATGGAAGGCTTCGCTCCAGGCGCTGCTGGTGACTATTCCAAATATGCGAAAGCTAAAGAAGTCTATGATAATGCCATAAAGGCTGGAGCAGATCCAAATCATCCTAACATGATTGAAGCTGCACGCCTAATCAATCAAGAAGATAAGAGAGTATTTGAAAATTATCAGCGTTACATGGGTGAAGTAGAAGCTAGAAACACTCAGTCAAGAATGAATATGACTGAGGCTGAAAGAGCTGGATCTTACCCACCAACCACAGAAGATAGACCTAGAATTTTTCAGACAGATCCTAGGACTCTAAACCAACCTGTTATGGCGTCTGAACCTGAGAGAATCAAGTCAGCTGCTCTACGATATAAAGATCAAATCTTCGAAGGTGAGAACCATGGAATAGCCCTAGGCAATCTAGGTGAAGCCCATCCCGACATAGATATGAGTAGATTCTATTCCGATGTCGATCAAGGATTCACGACTTCAACTGGACGCTTCATATCTAGAGAAGAAGCAGCAGATATGGTGGGGGCTAATAAGAGTTACTTACTCTCGGAAGACTTAGATAAGCTACAGCCTTATAAATTTCACGGCACAGATGAAGAGCGTAAAGCAGCTATCGCAGCTAGCAAGAGAGCTTACAAAGAGAAGTATAAATCAGACTCTTCTCTACGTGAAAATGAATTCAAAGAAGACATAGATAGTCCTAGCTGGGGAAAGAGACAAGAGATTGATGGTCTTCTGAATAAGGGGAAGCTCACTGAACTGGAGACGGCTAGACTGAGATACCTCTTGAAAGATCGGTATAAGAAACCAAACATCCAACCCATGGCAGAGCCTACACAGTTTAGACGAGCAGCTAATGATAACTTCCCAGAAGGACACCCTGATCGTCCATACAATGTCAGAGAGCCTGGTATGATTGGGTCTGATGAAGAAGATAAAGCTTTGATGGATTCCTGGAATGCTCTAGCTAATAGACAGAAGAGACTGGATGAACTTTACCAAGAACGAATGAAGCTTTATGACATTCTGAAACAACGTGAATGGACAGACATAGAGAAGGCTAGGTTCAAGAAGAACGAAGCCGAGCATGAGAAACTGACGTCTCCAATTAATCGCTAAAACCTATCACAAGCCCTTAATTCCTGATTTAGACAAAAAGAAACCCCCGTTGGCCGAAGCCTTCGGGGGTTTTAGTTTGCCAGTACGTAAGTCTAGGAGGCGACTTTACCTAGGCGGCTCTTACGACTGGGGTAGGTTCTGAACAGGGGTCTGGCCATCGACCGGCGCTTCGACCTTCTTCTCTTCAGGCTTAGCCATCTCTTCCATCATTGCAGCAAGCTTTTCAATCTCGGCTGCATCTGCCTTAATAGTCTCAATATTATCGTTCATGATTATCCTTTGTTTCTTTGTCGTCCCCGAGCTTTGGTACTCGGTTGACGTATACGATTTGCGTGACGACTGACAACAGCAGTCCGGACATGATCCAAACTTCCGGTGCGATGGTAGCCGAGATGATCGACTTCCTTTCCGTCTCCTTTACGAGCTCGGCCTGCCTTGATCGCCGCAGCCCTTGCACGATTACGCGCTTCACGACGTCGAACCTGATCCGGCCTGTTCTCATAGGCAGTCTCTTTCTTATAGTTTCTTACCACGGCTTGGTTCAGCTTCCTTAATGTATATGTTGACATCCACCAGATCCGTGGTCAAATCAGGGATATCGACGTCAATGATTTCTTGTTTGCGGAAGATCGGAAGATCCTCCAAGTATCTTATAACAGCAGACTTAATATGCTCTCGATGGAGTTGTCTCGTCTCGAATGCCGATGTCCGCTTCGCTCGGCGTTTCATCATTTCTTCCCAAGGTATCCGCTTCATCCTTCGAGCCCTTTCGGCGAGAATGTGTCAACGAATACTTTCTGTTAATGTTTAATCTTTCGGCCCTACTTGTAGGGTGTTTCGAAGCCGTAGGCATGAGCAAATACGTTTCTTAGATAACGACGCTGTTCATTGTTAATAGTATACCAGTAGTCCCGATCGACAGGGATTTCATAGTATTTTGTTCTGGTTTCATCTGTGAAGAACTTCACGTGAACTCCAATGGTATAATCTCAGGTAACTTGATGATGCCTTTCTCGACAAGATACTCCAGCATGTCTTCTTCAGTAAGATCATTCATTTCTAAGATTTCAGAAAGACTGTATGCTTCGAGTAATGAGGAGATTGACATTATTTAGGAAAATGTAGGAAATCCAAGAGTTTGTCAAGAAGATTGTATTCATCGAGGACGCCAATAAGTAGGCACACGGCAAGCATCAATGCAGCCCCGACACCGGCGTAAAGGAACTTATCTTTGTCGCTTTCTGACACGGCGTTTCTTCTTTCGCTTGGGTTTAGGTGGAACTTTCCAACCAGGGTATTCCGAGGTCAGGTAGTTGTATGCATTAAGCAGAAGTGTCTCGCCCTTTCCAAGACGATGCCTTCCAACGATGTATCTGTTACAATTGATACAGAGGAGTCCTCTGATGAGCCCCGTACTGTGATCGTGATCGACACAGAGTTTCTTCTTAAACGAAGAAGAAGGTCTACCGCAAACTGCGCAACAAGATTGCTGTTTCCGTAGAAGTTCATCGTACTGATCCTCGGTTATTCCGAATTTTCTAAGTAGATGATTTCTTCTAGACTTCTCTTTCATCTAATTAATTGTATATTACCTTACCATTTCTGTCAACCTCTATTACATCTGGCTTCCTGACTACTTTGGTTAGGTATCTTGGTCCATCTGAGTAGAGGAAACATCTGAGATTAGGACGGCATTGATACTTAAAAGGATTATAACTAGCTTTAGTATCAAGCTTGATATTTCCGCTCTTGCCATCGTGGACTTCACCGCATGTGCACCTTGGAGGGGATCGAAGCCCAACAATTCGTTTACACTCTCTAATGCGATCTCTAATGCTCTGCTCTCTAATTCTGTGCTCATATAGATGAAGCTTTCCTAATACCTTATCAATGAATAATATATACGCTTTATCCTTTACCCGAACAAGAGGATCTTCATAGGAAGCCACAGTATACCCGTCCAACTGATCCAGATAGTCCCGAAGGAAAGTATCCGTAGCCACAAGGCCTGCTTTGACCTTCTGAAAGCCAAGGCTATTAATAGACTTGACATCCACAGTACAACCATCAATGACACAATCCCGGTGACCCTTGACTCCATCAAGAATGACCTCATCTTGTTCTCCCGTCACTTCATGGCCAGAAGCCTTAGCCATGCTGATTACAAGCGTTTCAAGGATATGTCCGTAGGTGAATTTGATTTTGGCCCAGGGTTGGTAGGGCTCCGCAAGCTCTGGGGTATGAACAGAGTGCCACAGTTGGCACGGGCAGCATTCACCCATCTTAGATAGACGGAGACCAGGAACTTCAGTTCTGGGTCCAGTGCTTTCCAAGAGGCGGCGTCCAAGCTCTCCGCTAAAGTCTTGAGACAAGTCGTGGTTGAACCATCCGTCTTTACCGACGACATCGTAAATATCCTTAACTAATGTGTATATTGTCTTCACTACCGTAAATTCTCTTAAATTCCCAATACATCATATCTTTCTTGGGATCATATTCTTTCCTGACAACTTCTAGCAAAGTTCCTTCGGGAACATCTGCCATAGCCAGGTCTGGCGTATAAAATCCATCCATTGTAATATCCAAAGAGGGGGCAACCGGCCCCCAGTTAATGTAGAAGAAGGTACATCATGGCCCAGTTGACTGGGACTAACGCCAACAGCAATAAAGCGACTCTGTCTACGTTGACGTCAAACAATGATGACTTCTTATCCTTGTCCTTGTCGTCACCAAGCTGTTTCTTCAAGACTTTCATGAAGTCATCGAACTTGGCTCGACGCTGCTGCTCTTCCAACCAAAGCTCTTCCCATGACTTGGGTTTTTCTTTTCTTGTTCGCTCTGGCTTCTTGTCGTCATCTGGCTTCTTAGCCATCTGTTTCCCTATTTCTATTAGGGCTAATGCTTCTCCAAATCCAAATCCTTTGGCCATGGTTGTCTCCCTGGCTCTGTTAGCTGTCAGCTTCGCTGACTAATCATCTAATGTGAGGCATCGGCTCTGTCACCGCCTAAGCCCCACTAGTCTTATGGTGGCTGAGGCTGCATCACGATTGAGACTGATTTCATAGCTGTTACTCCTGCTCGTAGCACACGCTGATCTGGCGTGAATGAGTCTAGAAGAGGACGAACTACACGACACACGCGGTAGCCCCAACCATGTACTTCGGACAGGAACTAGTCGTCTTACTGCGTCTTACGTTTCCGATAGGTACTCGCATCCTTTCCCACATCGGTTAGTGTAGAACATCGATCAAGCTACCGATGAGTAGCTTTTGGTGTGCCTAAGAAACCTTCTGAGGTCATTCCTTCCACAGCTCTCTTGCTTGTAAGGCTAGCTGTAGGGTGTTACTCCACCAGTTGTAGCACGGCACCACCTCCCCGATTTCGGGGCAACTTGGTCTCGGCGATCAACAGATCGCAAACCTTCATGTCATGGCTTCCGCTTTCGCACATACTGCTCATAGGCGACTAGTTTACCGAGGGGCTTTATTTCCACCCAACTAGTCTGTGCAGACAATGACATGACGCACTCTTGCTTCCAGCGAACTAGGGCCACCTGGGCTGCCGTCAGACATTTAAAGCTTCGGCTCGGTCTTCTTGAGGCCTTCCCTAAGCTACAGCTTGCTTGAACAAGTCCATCAGTCCCGTGGGTTGGATTGAGGGTCCAACTTAGAGTTAAGCTACCATGGTATTCTCAAGGCCCTATGGTACGGCCTTCCTAAGTCAGCATTTATCTAGTGTCTACTTCTACGGGCTTCGGTCGGACTTGAACCGACATAATCCAGGTTGCAACCCGGATGCCTTCCCGGCACAACTGGCATACGTCAGAGATTTCTTCACACCCGATGCACGGGTCGGTCGAGTTACACCACCGTCTCTGCTTCCAGCAAGGTACTGTGTCTATTCGGCCACTCAGCGTAACGTCTACATTTCGACACCAAAGCCATTGGCACTCCACCTGGCATGACTGGCTTAGTACATATCTCTACAGCCTCTACGTTTTCTCTTAAGAGAGTTTCAACGAGGTTAGTATAGCGACAAGACTACTTGAGCTTGTCCCTGCAGGTCACTGCAGGTAATACCTGTAGGACGACTTCTGTTTGATTTCTGTCCAGGCCGTTATGCTAATGAGACATACGTACCTGTTGCGCTCGGACAAACTGCGAGGGAACTAAGCTCTACCCACCGTAGTAGGAATTTCCCTACGCTAGCAGATTACCATCTCTCGATATCAGTTGCTAAGCTGGATTGTCGGTTCAGCGCTTAGTGCTTACGCCCTTCCTGAAGGGGCCACTCTCACGGATTGGACACCGGTGTTGAGGAAGCGGTTAGGTTTCATTAAGCTAATGTGGTTAGGAGAGCTGGATGAGTAGACCAATTACGGCGGAGGTACTTCTCAGGCCAACCAACTCTCCCTCCCGAAACGGCGTTCGGCAGGTTGTCACTCACTTGGGTTGACTACCAACGGTCCCGTTGCTACGGGGACGGACATTCAACTTATCTAGAAAGAAGCTGCCTACTAGCATCAGTGAATTACTGACTGATAACCTTGGACGACATGTCCCATAATTCTTCCAAAGCCCTCTGGGAAGAGGACAATTAGAAATCCTATAAAACTTAGAGGAAGGTACGAATGTGAGACATGTACTTCGTGATTAGAATAGGAGTCGTAAGGCCACCCCCAATACCAATGCCATTTCTTTTCTTTCATAATTACTCCTTAGAAGAGGGGTTTAGAGCCTGATCCTTTGGCTTCCTCTTTCTCGTACTTGTCGAGGTCCCTCTCGCTTTCGAAGGGGACGAGATTGTCGATGCGGGCACTAACCCAACGAATTGCTTTAGCCGTGCCACCGCCTGGTGTAGCATGTGAATAAACCTCTAACTTTAAAGTAGCGTCACTGTCGTTACCGACGTTACCGTCATATCTATTTCCGTCTCGATCAAATACCTCGACGGGATCGAAGGATATGATCTTACCAGTGGCAGTCTCCTTAGTGACTGGACGGGAAAAATTGCAATAATATCCATTGTCGTCTTTCTTCAGCTGGTTCTTACAACCCTGTGCTTGTAGATCACGGATGATTTCAAGACCTTTAGCATCAGGATGGATCTGAGTGGACCACTTGTTCCACTTATTAGGAGCCTTGGTTCTAAACCAAGTCACCTTTCCACTGATGTAAACGTACTCTGTTTTCTTAGCCAATGTTAACACTTTCTTCTAGTTCAATATCTCTTTCAACAAGATCAATTAGATAATCCGTTTCGTCAGGTTCGAACTCTGACATACTGCTTCGGTATGCCTTCAATTCTTTAAGGATTAAATGCTTATCAATCAATGTGTCTTACTCCAATTGGTATCTATGGTGTAGTCTCTTGCTTTATCGTTCCAATAACTTCCAGCTAGTGGACATCTCAAACCCAACTCTTCACCTACCAATCTCAAGCTATCTGCTTGCATCTCTGCGATAGCTAACGCTATCTTCATGTCATTAGGACACTCAGTTTGCCACTCATCGTGGACGAAGTTGACTAGCCTGGCATCGTAACTCTCCAGCTTTTGCCACCACTTCAGGGTGGCATTTTTCATTACGACTGCTTCTCCGTTTTGGAGATAGCCTGACATACAGAGATGTTTACGATAACTTACAGTATCTCCAGGTATACGAACTTTACGTCCGTCTATCCCTATAAACCATCCTCGTTTGGCATCAATAGGAAAGACATTCTCTTGTAAATTACGAAGGCCCGGGTATTTCTCTAAGAGAGAAGAGATAGCATATTCAGCTTCTTCTTTCTTACAACTCATAATTTCCGCTACCTTACCGGCCCCACCCCCAAAGAAAATAGCATAAAGGGAGTGCTTAGCTGCGTCCCTGGTCTTGCAGAATTCCCCAAAGTATTTCTTATTAAGAGAATGGGGATCAGTCCCATCGGATTTCTTACCATTGACGATAGCATCTGTTAGAACAGGATCATCAATCATGTGAGCGAAGACACGAAGTTGGATAGCTTCGGCATCAACACCTATTAGTAATCTACCCTTGGGGGCTTGCCAGAGAGACCTTAATTCTTTTCCGTAAGGATTAATCTTACCGTCTGATACTCTAATAGAATTAGGAATGTTAGAGGTGTTAGGGTTTTGGTGGGCCATACGATGAGTCCAGGCGCCTAACCCATAGAATTTACCATGGATACGCCCATCTTTAGCGTCTACTAGAGGTAACCACTCAGTTAACGTTCGACGCCTAGACTCAAGGAGGATACGCTTAGCCAGCAGCCTGGCACCAACTGGAGCGGAAGGTGGGAGAGTTTCTAGGTTGGCTTCGTTAACCTTCCACCCAGTTTTCTGTAATGTTCTAAGCTTTATGGCAAGAGTTTCTAGCTCCTGTTTATCTTTTCCGCGTTGTCTACTAAGTTTATTGTACTCACGCTCAGTATCCTTGTGGGTCTCAGTTTTGTCTACAGGTCTCCAGCCAGCTTCTCCAAGTACCTTAACGATCTGACTATGGCTTGAAGGATTAAAGTCAGACCAACTACAATATGTGAAAGGGGCAGCAATAGTAAGATCAGCGATATCTTTACGAAGCGTCTTAGGTATGGAAGAAAGAGAGATAGTACCATACTTCGTCTCCCGCGGCGTGACCACTCTGATAGGTTTCAGCTTTGGCTGGAACGCTTCCAGGATATCCTTGTCTAGAACTTCAAGCTCTCCTGTAACTTTTTCAAGGAGTTCTGTCGCTTTCTTAATATTGAAAGCAAAGCCATTGTTGTGCAGGTCGTTGCAAACAAGCTGAAATCTATGCTCAAGTTGAATAGATTTACGATGCTCGGGTTTAGAGATGTAATTACTATACTTACGATACACGCGCTCGCAGATATCGACATCGCGTATGCAGTAAGTTTCCATATCGATTGAATACTTATCGAAGTCATTGAATGTAATCTTTTCTAATCCAAACTCTTCTCCGTAGTTCTCTATGCTATGACCGGAGCGGGGATAGTCAACCAGTTTGGAGATGATGAGTGTGTCGATACAAGTATCAGGTTCATAATTAAACCCAGGATGAAGCTTAGCCAGAACAGGGAAGTCATAGCCCAGAATATTGTGGCCAATCCAAAGACTAACCCGTTTCGAATAAGTGATAAAGCTTTCAATATCGTTCTCTCTAAATATGCTGTATTCTCCGGTGTCAATGTCCTTGCAGACAATGACCCAGATCTTACTAGGGTTCTCTAACCCATTAGCTTCAATGTCTATTACTACTCTCAATGAGTATCCTTAGATATCTTAGTATAGCTAAGTCTTCATAGTTATAGTCTAATAACTACGTTGGTTACTATGTATAATATCTTAACTACGTTGTCAATATCTAATGAATACCTAGTGGTAAATTTTCTCTTGTCTTACCCAAATCCAACTGGCGGGGGAGGGACCGAAGTCCCCCTCCTTTAGCCGTTCAAACATGTCTTCGCCTCTGGACACAGGGTCTACAACCACAAATGTTCCATCAGCTCGGAGCATCATATTTCCTCCATGGAGGTCGAAATTTACCACATCGGTGTTCCACTTCTCGCTTAGCTTCAGGAGGAAATCACTTAGTCCCGGAGCAAGCATCTCCGTGAACTTCCTTGCTATCTCATTGCTCTTGATCCTGTGAAGGATGTCAGGCAACACCTTCAGGTTATGGTCTCCTGGAGTATTAGATAGCGTTACTTCCAATTTCTCCACCACCGCGACAGCGAAGGTGGCCTTAGCCCCTTTGATTTTCTTGTAGCTGAAAACCTTCGGAGCGAAATGACCGGCTTCCCCGATCTGCGCCGCCCAGTGGACGTAATTGATCCATCCATCAGGACGCCGGATAACCTTGATGACACGGCTCTGACCCTCTTTGCCGAGGACAGTGCTGAATGCACCAACACCAAGCCGCTTGAAACCACGCTTCTCCAATGCCTTGATGAAACCATTGGCATCTTCGAAAGCTTTCTTCTCGAACTTACGGAACAGCCACTTGCGGTTTCCCTGGGCGAAGTCACGGTTCCATGATCGAATGTACTCTAACTTACCGACCTTACCTTTACGGTTGTCAGTCTTTGTCATATTGGCTCTGAGCATGGCGTTAAACTCGCCCATGGCTCTGCCGAAATCCATCCAACGTTTCTGGATGGTGTTAATAGTCCCAGTGGGGATCGTCTTCTTCTTCATCCTCTTCAGAGGGTTTTTCCAGATCATCTTCGTGATCCTTCAGCTTCGGGAAAGCAGGACATCCCTGCTTTTGCAATTCCCTAACGATTGCGTTCAGTCCTGTCGTTGCTGATGTATCCATGTCTTTGAACAGGCTAGCTTTGATGGGCTGTCCAGCAGAAGAGATAGAGTAAATCTGCACTTCGTTATGAGTCTTGGATGCGGCCATAGACCCAGCACTGCCAAGTCCTTCGCCGATTTCCTTGAACTCATGATTGCGCTGCATATCTGCAAAGAATAGACCGCGGAACATCGCAGCATGCCCGAGACTGAAAGCTAGGCGATTGATGTCGACAGGGTGGTGACTTTCTTTCACCCTAACAAATTCAAACGCAATAATACCGTTCCAAGTTCTTGTAGCCACAGTTGCGATGACTTCTACGGCAAATCCCTTGGCTTCGATCTCATCGATCAAAGCAGCAGTGACCGCAGCCTTGTTGGTGATCATCTCGGTATTGCAACCACCATTCTCACACATGTTGTAGACGAGAGTAATGGTTTTCTTCTTCCTCTGCGCCGAGGGTTTCGGCTGGCGCATATTGAGAAGATTGCCGGCGATAGCGCGGGGAACATTAGGAGTTGTCCCCGCGATACCATATTTCACAAGTTTGGGAGAGAGCGGATTTAAGGCCTTGACGTAGCCTCGTGTCTTTTCAATGAGCGCGCCGCCCTCTGCCCAACCGTGAATTGCCATATCCAATGCTTCATCAAAGGAGTCGCAACCGTTGAAGCTTTTGCTCCAATCGTTGCGGACGTTGCGGTGTGCCCACCACTTCGAGCCGTTGTCTCCTTTGAATTGTCTTGCAAATACTTCAATGGAAGACCAACTCGCGATGATCTGCTTATGGTGCCTAGGATCCTTGTTCGGTTCAGCATTCACAAGCATCAGTCGTGTCAAGTCCGGGGCATCCCCGATCTCGACAGTGAGGAGGGGATTACCCCCTCCGCTGTCTTCGGTCATGATTACTTCCTCTTCTTCTTGTTCTCAGCTGCGGCCTTCAACTCGGCCTCGGTCTTGATCCCAGCTGCGCGATCAAGGATGCGCTTCTTTAACTCGGGATCGATGCCCTTCCAAATCACACGCTCTTCGACGATCTCCTGCTTCCAGCCGATGCCGAGAAGCTTTGCGCCATGGATCGACGCGCGGGGAGAGATCACGATGCGGGCCTTCTCGATCAGCGCTGCGGCACGCAGCTCCTGGACACGCTTGGCCCAATCGATATTGCCAGCGAGAGCGGTTTCCAGCTTCTCGTCATATTCGAAATTGAAGAAGACGAAACGGTCCAACGTGGACGCGTCGAGCTGGTTGGCACCGACATAGATGCGGTCGGCACCGCTGCCGAAGGTGTTGGCACCGATGACAGCACGGAACTTCGGATGACGGTTCACCGGATCAGGCTTGTCCGGGAACATCGCATGGCCATTGGCCAGTGCGGTATTGAGCCACTTCAATGCACCAGGATCGGAGGTATCGACCTCATCGATGAAGAACACACCACCGTGCTCGAACGCGGTCCGAAAGGTCGTGGTGTTGTACTTGCCGTTGGCATCGAGGTAGCCGGCGACTTCGTGAGTGCCGGTGACAGCGTTCTGGAGGAAGTATTTCAACTCCAGGGCGTCAGCGATCTGCTCGATCATCGTGGACTTACCGGCACCGGCAGGTCCGACCAGAGCAGTCGGGATGTTGGCATTGACGGCGGCCAGAACCTCGGGGAAGAGGAAGTGGCGGGGAACATCAGCGAGATCACGAGTGACGCCCTCAGTCGTCAGCTCGATCTTGTTGAGCATATTGAAGTCGATGATCTCCTTCTGGATCATCCGAACGACTTCTTCTTTGCTCGGCGCGTTGATGGCAGCGCGCATATGAGCGATGGCGGGGTTCTCAATAGTCTCGCTCGGCGAAAGAGCGGTGGCGTTGTTGAGAGAGTCTTCGAAACTCTTCAGGGAAGCAAAACCAGACATTGACTGTCCTTTCTTATTACTCGAAATGAGCTAATCGCAGGAGTAATCTTTGAGGGTTTGTCTAGAACCCATGATCTTGCAATGTATACAGTGAAATAAACCTGACCAATATTTCACCCGAGAACCGTCCGGGTTGACTTTGATGTCATAATGAACAAGGTTGACACGATGCCCGTGGATATAAGCTGGGAGGACTTGGTATCGTACAAAGGGAATACCATTTTCAGTGCCAATAGTTTTCAGGTAAGGATGATCGAATTGTTTCGGAACTTTAATGCGGAGATGCCTAGCTGATCCCATCTGGCGCATCCTACCCTCCAAAGATTGGTGCAACTCCCTGGATTTGAACCAGGAACCTTTCGATTATCGATCGAATGCTCTAACCAGTTGAGCTAGAGTTGCAAAGATTTGGGGCTCCGGGAGAGGATACCGGAGCCCCTTGCGTGGCCGACAGACTACGCGATAATCGTGACCTTCGGAACGTAGACAGGCACGGGAAGTTTGCCGGTGTTGACCCCCATCGCGATGATAGCGGCAGTCATCAGAAGGGCTGCCGCAGTCGCCAAGATCATGCAAATCTTCGCTGTGGTGCTTTCCATTTTATCCTCATGCTGCTAGAGAGTGTGACCTTTCCTTGATGTCTTCGAAGAAAGATCTAAGAGCTGCCTCGTTCCTTTGGACAGCTTCTATTACATCGGCATCTTGAGGTAATTGCTTTAAATTTCTAATATGCTGTTTGACCATGTTCATTACGAACCAGTCAGACTTACTCTGCATCCAAATTACGTTCATTGTTATTCTCAATAGGTATAGGTGGGAATTCTGAGATTAGTTCCCAATACTGGCAGAAAGCTATTGGCTCAACAGCGAGCCATTCTCGCTCATCCGCTACGACATCCTCTGATCCCATCATGGGAACAAGAAGGACAGCGTTCTTGCGCAGACCAGCATGGAGGAACTTCGCCAACATCCAAGTCTTCTGCATCTTTGGACGGACGTAGAACTGCGTACCCCACGCCATCGGCGTCAGCCAGTCCGTAGTCCCGTTCGGACCCTTGGGTTTAGTCCTGGGATAATTTTTGCGGAACTCTTCTAGGGAGACGACGTCTCCTTCAGCTTTCGCGTATTTTTCCACAATCTGCTCCTGCTGATCTTCCACCATCATAGCAGAATATTTTCTTAATGCAAATTCTAGGCTCATAATTCGTCCTGCTTGCCGGATGTTACGGTCATATATTCTTTCATCGTTTCTCCGTATCTCTAATAGTTCTTTGATCCAACACACGAGTTGGTGGTATGTATTCTTGTAGATTTCAGTGTCGGAGATCATATGTCATCTCCTTGTGGAACACAGATAATCTTGTATTGGTCAGTTATAATAAGACCCTGGTCTGAGAATAGCTTTCTAACTTTCCGTTCACATTCAGCTGCATCTGTGGCTTTCATAGTCTCGAAACCATAACCTCCCATGTATGGGCAGAATGCGAGGAGCTTTAGACAGAAGATTACCACTGTAAAAGTGGGCATAGGTTCCTCCTAGAATGCCTCTAGAAAGCCCTAGGAAGCCCCGTGGTGCGTTATTTCTTGTCGGGGGTACTAGGACAGCGGGCAATGTGCAAAAGGCAACATTAGTCCTTCTTTCGACGGTCTGTATTCTGTTGCCTGTAATAGTCCCAAAGAGGATAATCTTTCATGACTTCCCATGCAGTCGACTGTGCTACATCAGCTTCTTCTGAAATAGTTCGGATAGAAAGATGTTCTGTAGAAGCATCAAGTATTCTAGAAAGCTTTGTCTTGTCTAATCTTTTCTTCATCTTTCGCTAATTTGAATACAGTAATTCCTCGGGTATGCAAAATATAGAAGTTCGCACTCTCAGTAAGACTTACTATTTCAAATTCTCCCAGTTCGCCATTTTCCCAGAAATCATTGGGATCGTTGTAGACGTAACCCCAGATTGTCTCTGGGCGTCCGTTGAGTTTCTGACGCCACCAATGTCTAAGCTCAGCTGTCATGTAGCTCATGATTGTCCTCAGAATAGGAGTGACGTATAGATGTTAGGTGACGTTGCCTGCCTTTTGAGTCCACCCAAGTCTGCTCCGGTAATGTTCGGAAGTACATTACCTCGAACCACACCTGTTGGTGGTATGTAACCTTGACCAATATCTCCTGGCTTGAACTCTTCATCTTTCAACTCCCAATCTACTGATCCTCGCCCGACTTCTCGGAGCCTGGCGTTGATGGTGCTGAAGAGACGTGACCCTGTGAATGGAGTTTTACTAGCTCTAATGCCTCGTGGGCTTGGATGGGATGTTCGGATAATGCGATTGTTGCGAGGATTGATGAGGCTTTCGTTTCGAGCTGCGACATTTCCAAGCAGAGCAAAGACAATCCCTCTATCAGAGAGCCGTGTGATGATTTCACGGGTGAGGTATCCCCATTCATCCCAATCGCAAGAAAGAGGCTGACCCGCTTTGCAACATAGTACGGAGTTCCAGAGAAGGACGCCTTGTTCCGTCCATCTGCTGAGATCACCTGAAGTCGGACTTGGCAATCCAAGATCTTTGGTGTATTCCCCGAAGATGATCTTGAGGGTGTGAGGAAACCGGCTTGGACCAACGTCTTTTGGGATGGAAAAAGCGACACCAGTTGCCATATCGACCGCAGGATACGGATCCTGTCCAATGATCGCAACTCGGACTTCTCTTTCTGGTGTTGCTGAAAGAGCCTTGTAGAGGAGGCCCTTGCTCGGGCTACACGCAATTCCCCGTTCAAAAAGATCATCGATCTTCTCCTCTGCTGCCTGGCGTTCGCCAGAGTTCCACCATCTTAAATCAGACCACGGGTGCGTCATGCTGCCACCAATTGTTTAAGACGGAAGTCAGAGACTTCCTTAAAGTTGTCATTTGCAGGATAACCAATATCTTCGGATAATGTATACGTTTGAGGATCAAATAGTAGAGTACCAGCAGGACCAGTTCTTCCACAGAACCTATTCTTAGATACCATGAGATGCATTGTTCTGCGTATGATTGGATCGGCCGACTTGATATCACGACTGAGGTCGATCCGTATATCAGCGACTTTGCTGATGTTGCGTGATCCTCGTGTCAGACCATCATCATTGACATGTGAGACTAATATCAACGAGAAGTCTAGCGCCTTGACCATCATCTCCAACTGAGTCGTGAGATAATCGAGAGCGCGCCGTTCATTATCGCCTCCCAATCCGCTAACAACCATTGAAACGTGATCCAGCAGAACACGGCGACACTTACGCGCGGATACCAGAAATCTAATGGTGTCGATAATAACCTCAGGATCGTCTGATCCAAAATGACTATAGACATGAAGACGGTCATCCACCTGTACCACACGACGTAGCGCTTCGAATGTCTCTTCATCGCTGACCCCACTATCAGGCAGATGTACAGGACGCTGTAGATCAATCCCGGCAATCGCCTGGAGCAAGCGTTTCTTAGGCTCTTCCAGGAAGATACAGCCGATTGGTTCGTCTGTCTGAGACAGGAGATTATGAAGGATTGCATGCATCACCTCTGTTTTGCCGACACCTTCCTGGGCAGTAACCAGAACACTCTCACCCGTTCGGATGCCATACGTCATGTAATTCAGAGTTGGCCATGGATAGCTGACGCCTTTCTTAGGCTCTTCCTTCAGTATCTTCTCAAACTCATCGAAGCCTGAAACGATCTGCTCAGGAAGGTAGCGCTTTGCGTCATGCCATAGCTGAGCTAGTTCGTCGCGTTCTCCGAACCGTAGGTAATCGTTGGCATCCTTCCGGTTGCCGCCGGGGAAACGGAGGACGTAGACTTTGTTGGGATCAAAGAGTTTAGCAACCGCCGCAGTTGCTCGTCGCCCGGCCTCGTCTCCGTCAAATGCGAGATATATTCTCTCGTATTCGTTAAGCCAGGATCTCTCCATGCCAGCATCAGTGCCAGCAGAAGAAGCAGATTTAACCGATACGACTGGCGAGCGCAGTACCTCGTAAAGCGAGAGTGCGTCCAGCTCACCTTCGGTGATGGTGATTGTTCGATGGGGGCTTGCAGCGAACCGATCTCGTCCATAGAGTGTTCCCTTCTCGGAGGTTTGGCCCTCTGGATAATGCCAGAAAAATCCCTTCTTGTCCAAGAGCCTAACTTTATACGATTTTCCGTATTGGAACCCAATGGAGACTGGCTTGCCGGCAGGATCAATCTTAGTCTTTGCATCAAAGAACCTAAATGTATCCGCCGAGATACCTCGATGTGGTAAATATTCGTAGCTAAAACCTATCATTTCATCTCTGCCAGACGGCGTATAAGTCAGACAAGAGAAACAGTAACTGTGGCCATCGTCGTACTTACACAAGGCATCCGATGAGCCACAGTCTGGGCACGGTTGATGGAGTTCAATTATTTCCGACTTGGACATTTATTCCTTTCAATGGGATACCGATAATACTTGGGAAGCCAAACGATATTATCCTTGGGGAATTCCGGAATGGGACGGCGCAGAAGGTTGTGGTCTTCGTCATTCCAGTGAGACTTCAGACCGACGTACATCTTGGCGCTGATGACGCACACTACCTGGTTAGAGACATAGTGGCGCAGACCGAGTTCGGGGACAGTCCGGATCATCCCCTTCGGGAAGTTGCGAAGGAACTCTTCGTTGCCGATCGACATCAACTGGTGGTTCCTGTCGGTGACCAGGATGTTCAC
>Ga0335069_10001109_pt1 | contig 43428 bp, 35 predicted proteins | sample Lox_Sample_11_FD_206714 | JGI IMG/M metagenome (GOLD analysis project Ga0335069, IMG submission 206714) | Soil microbial communities from Loxahatchee National Wildlife Refuge, Florida, United States - Lox_Sample_1.1 | ecosystem: Environmental > Terrestrial > Soil > Wetlands | place: USA...
CGCCGCCGTGAGCGCTTCGAGACCATCGCCTACAACCTCGACCGCCTTGCCGCCTAAGCGCCCAGTTTGTCGCGTTTAGGCTAGTAACACGGGCCGATCCAGGCAAATCTCTGCAACCCCTCGCAATCACTGACGGATGTGTGCCTTTCCACCTTCCAGGCTCGTCAAAGTCGGGTGTAACTAACGCTCTCGGGGTCACCTCGAGGTTCCGAACCCTGCGGCCAAGCACGCGTTCCACTCCGAGAGGCGAACGATCAAGGAACGCCGTGAAGACGGACTCCAAGAGGTCGTCCAGCGAGCTCGCTCCACGCGCCGGACGAGCGACCCCCCTGGTGCGATGCGCGCTCACGCCGTGCTGGAAGGGTGGTCGGAGCTGGGAATCTGGCTCGGTGACGCGGGTCCGCCCACTTGCATGAGCCAGTATCCCGTGCTCTGCCACCACTGGAAGGCGAGTCCCACCATCAGGAAGAGCAGCGTCACGGTGACGAAGAGCTTGAGCCGCCGCGGTCGAGAGTGATTCTCGGGCATCGCCGGAGGGTCGAGGACTAGGAACGTGGACACGTCGCGCGCAGCATTGGCCTTGGCGCCCTCTAGGCGCTGAAGCGCGAACACGAGAGTCGCCTCCGCAACCTTTCGGTCCCGAAAGATGCCTTCGTACTCCGCGCGCAGCTTTGGGACCGCCAGGGCCGCGGGGAATATGCCGGTCGCGTCCTTGCCGCCCTTCACTCCACGTTGTTCCTGGGCCGGCGTCACGCTCTCGTCCGAAGGCTGCTCGAGGTCGTGAAACTTCTCTCCCATGACGGAGAGCTGGGACCGGAGCTGCTGGGTCATGGCCTCATCGCGCGAAGAGAAGGTGCGTGCATAGTCGAGCTCCAGCTCCTTAGCAATGCGCTGGCTGTGCAGCGTGGCGAGCGAGGAAACCACCGCGCGCGCCTGCGTATCCAGGTCGACGATGCGGTGCTTCTCCTGGAACTCGCGCATCCGCTGCGATGTCTGCTCGGCCTCCTGCCGCAGCTCGGCCACGCGCCCCTCCAGGAAACGGACCTCCTCGGAGGCGCCACTCACGCCCACGCGCCGAAAGACCTGGTTCCCGTACTCCGCAAAGTAATTGAGCATGTCCCGGACGAACTGCGGATCCTTGTCCTCGCAGGAGAGGCGGACGATGTTGGGTTTCGGCAACGTCTTGATGTCGCAGTGTTTCCAGAGGGCCTCGCGCGCGTCCTCCTGATGCTTCTCGCGATACCGCGTCCGGAGATCGAACTTCGCGATCACGGCGTCGGTCACCGCGTTGCTCTCCAAAACAGCACTGATGCGCGCCGTGTCCGCGCCGCCGAGCGCACCTTCAAACCCTGCGGCGAGCCCCGCCAGATCGCTTCCTCCGAGCAGGGTCGACAACCCCCCGGCCTTGGGCGCGCTGGCCGGCACGACCGACAGCGTGGACCGGTACCAGTTCGGCGCCAGAAGATCGTAGAGCCCCGTCAGAGCCGCGCCGACCGCTACGACGAGCAGGATGCGTCGGCGGGCTGCCCGGTCCGTGAGGAATGCGAGCGCCGGGAATTGCTGGGCGAGAGCCATCATCGAGTGCACGTGTGTCTTCTCGGGATTCGACGAGACGCGCAGGGAACCACACCGCTACGGCCGATCGCACCGATCATTTAGAGGTAGATGGCACCATACCCCAGCGGAGGCCCGCGATCTACCCCGCCCCGAGCACGCCTCGCCGGGAAAGCCGAGGCGGGTTGCCCGCTTGCCGCTGTCCGGACTTGCGGGAGGGAGCTGACCGTGCGACGATTCATGGCCATAATGGGGTGTGTAGCCTAGTCGCGTGAGGCCATGGGATCGCGAAGTGGTTCCTATCGCCCTCCGCCACGCCCCCGGCCCGTGACCTTGTCCTTCCGATGAACGCGCTCGAGTTGTGGGTATACCGCCGTCTCAAGAACAACCCGGCGGCGAAGAAGCTTGTCGTCGACGCCTACCGTGCGCTGCTCAGCCTCATGCCACAGCGCGCGATCGTCACCTCCTTTCCGTACAAGGAGCGGCGCGGATTCTTCTACGGTTTCCACGACAAGAGCCCGTTCTCTCGAGATGGTGAGCGGCTGCTGGCGCATCGCAACTTGATCGGCGATCGCATCGTCCGCGCTGGCGATCCCGCGGAGGTGGGGTTCTTCGAGGGCGCCGACTGGAGTGAGTACCACCCAATCGGTCGCACACAAGGATGGAACTGGCAACTCGGGTCGATGCTGCAGTGGATGGGCGGCCGCGGTGATCGGATCGTCCACAACGACATCCGGAATGGCCGACAGGTGTCGATCGTCCGGGACCTGAGCGGCCGTCAGTGCGCCGAGTTGCTTCATCCCGTCGTCCACGTGACGAGCGACGGCGCGCTGGCTTTAAGCTACGACTTCTTCCGGGTAGAGACCGCTATGCCGGGCTATGGTGCCGTCGTCGAAACCGCTACACCCGGCGCCGGGGCGGATGGTGACTTCATCATCTTCGATTGCGCTTCCGGAACCACGCGGTTCCAGTTTTCGCTGGCCGAGGCGGCCAGCATCCGGCCCCACGCTTCGATGGACGGCGCATTCCACTTCTTCCACCACGCGCTCTTCAATCCGTCCAACACCCGCACGTTCGTCTTGCACCGATGGCTCGACCGGAAGAAGCGACTCTGGACGCGGATGTTCTCGGTTGGAACCCGAGGGGAGGATCTCTACCTGTTCCCGATGGACGAGATGATCTCACACGTCACTTGGGTCTCGGAATCGGAGATCTTCGGTTACCTCCGTTATCCGGCAAGCGGTGACGGCTACTACCAGTTGACGGACCGGACCGGCGGATGCCGTCGGTTCTTTGCCGGCGTCCTCAACTCCGATGGCCATCCCACCTTCGACGTGCGGCGGTCGATTGTGGTCACGGATACCTATCCCAACGGATTCGGGAATCAGTTTCTAATCCTGGGCCTGCCCGAGCACGATCGAACGATCCACCTCTGCAGGACTCATCTTCCCGGCTTCCTGCGCGAGGAACTCAGGGTCGATCTCCACCCTCGCCTTCATCCAGAGCGGTACATCGTGTGCTTCGACGCCGGGCACCGCCGCACGCGGTCCCTCTTGACGCTCGACTTCTCGGAGGCGATACGGTGAAAGTTCTTGTCTTTGTTGTGAACTACCGCGCGGACGACTACCTCCTGCGCCTCATCGCGTCGCTCCAGACGGCGATGGCTCAGTGCCCGGAAGTCAAGTTGCGACTTCACGTTCACGACAACTCCGAGAAGAACATCGACGAGCAACGGCGCCAGATCGAGGCCATGGCCGAAGTGGCCTGCTGGGTAGACGTCCATTTCTCTCCCAAGAACACTGGCTACTTCGGAAGCCTCGGACTCGCCCAGGCGCTGGCCGGGCCCGACACCGATTGCGTCATCTACTGCAATCCAGATCTCACATTGGCTCCTGACTTCTTCTCAGTCCTGGCGACGATTGCTGGCGGGTCGGCCGGAGTTCTGGCGCCGTCGATCATTTCCGAGAGCGACGGGTTCGATCAGAATCCAAAGTACATTCTGCGACCGACTCGACGCAAGCTTGCCAGGCTGCGTCTGATCTACTCCAACGCAGGGACGTTCTGGATGTTCCACGTCCTCACGCTGCTGAAGGAGCGCCTTGCGCGCGACCGTACGCCGCCATCCCGGTCAGCCATGCCCATCTTCGCCGCACACGGCTCGGTGATGCTCTTCACGGACGTCGGATTCTTCAAATCCCTGCCCCCATTCCCGTGCTTCCTGTTCGGCGAGGAGTTGTTCGTCGCGGAGGAGGCCAAGCGCCGTGGCGTACCGACCTATTACGAGCCACGGCTGCGTGTGCACGACGTCCGACACGCGTCCATCCGCCTCCTGCCCAAGCGGGCACGTCGCGAGATGCTGCATGAAAGCATCCGCTTCTTGCTCGGGACGTATTATCGGTGAACGGCGGGCGGTCCTTGAGAGACGTGGGTTGCCGGCGCGGAGCAGTCCGTTACGGACTACAGGAGCGTGGGTCGGGAGCCGGCGCAACGGCGGTCCCCTTCGAGGCCGGACGCGCGGCGAGGTGCAGGACGAGGCCGAACACGACGTACGAGAACAGCAGGGTGTTGTAGGTCATGAACGAGCCGAACGGCGACCAGAGCAGCACGCAGTACACGAGCGCCAGCGCGGCAACGGCAGCGAGCCGCTTGCGGAGGGCAGCAACGTACAGCGTACCCGCGCCCCAGCCGAGCGCAATGAGCAGCATTACCGAGCCAGCGAGGCCGAAGTCCTCCAGCAGCCCCCGGAAGATCGTGTAGACGTTGGTGACTTCGCCTGCTCCGATGCTGTGGTAGTCGACGAACACCCCTCGCCTCCGCTCCATGAGGCCTAACAGTTGGAAGAGGCCCCCAAGCGTGCGCTCGCCGCCGTGCAGAGGCTCATCCACCAGCACATACTCCCGATACCAGGCTGAGAATCCCGAAATGTGCCCGCAGAACCACACACGGATGTGATTGATAGTGTCAGCCATCTGGTCGAGGGTGTCGTAGCCGGCGCGCGAGGTCTGCAGAAGCGCGACGAGGATGACGAGGAAGGCGAGGCCCAGCCCGACGGCGAGGATGAGGCGACCGTGGAGCAGCCTTCTCATGTGTTGGCCGTCGTATACCCGCATGGCGAACTGGACGGCTCCGAACATCATGACCGCGTAAAGGAACACTGCGCGCGTCGTCAAAACCGACGCGTAGAGGAGGGCGGTTACCAGGGGCGCGAGCGCCAGGATACGGTCTAGGCGTGAGCATGCGCGCACCCACAGCACACCGCCGATGAGCGACCCGGAGAAAAACCCGATCGACAGCAACCGCGCCAACAGGGGTTCATCGACGTCGTCGATGTAGCGGGATATCGAGAACTGCGCTCCCAGTTCGATCCAGGTCGCGAGGTCGAGCAGATCCCGCAACGACTTGCCATGTACCGCCACCAGCGCCTGAATCGACACGACTCCGAGCACAGCACCGGCCGCGACCGTCGCCCTGAGGACCCGCATGGACAGTCTGCGCGGAGGTTGCTCGCCACCCCAAGCGACGCGCGCACTTCGCTCGCCAGCGATCGCGGCCAGGGAGAACAGGGCCACGAAGATCACGGCGACCAGCACGGCCGGCAACCAGACGTCGAAATCGGGGGCCGCGATGAGGGGGCCTCCCATGGCCACGCTCCACCATGCTGCGAACAGCGCTGCCGGCGAGAACCAGCTCTCCGTTCGCTGACGCAGCCACCAGGCCAGGACAGGGAGCGGAGCCACGAAAAGCGCTCGGATGAGGGCCTCAATCATCGGTCGGCCTGTGAGTGAGCAGCGGTGCGGAATCCGGAATGACGGGCGAAACGCGCCTGTCCATTCGGGGTACGAGGAGCGCTGCCAGCCACGCTAGGATGCCCAAACCGCACGTTGAGGCGGCGAGTGTGGCGAGAATGCCACCGAATGCACCCAGAATGAGCGTGGCCAGTGCGGCAACGAGGGCGGCCACGAACACGCCCCAGCGCGCCGAGCCGGGGAGCGCCGCGCGACTCGCGACGCACAACAGCACCAAGTCGAGGAGCACGCGCAATGCGGATGCTACCGCGACTCCCTCTACCCCGAGCCCGCGAGCAAGAGCATACAGGGCGGCCAGGTAGAGCGGCAACTCGATGACGTGGAGCTTCGCCGTGAGGTCGGGACGACCAACCGCCTGGATGAAGGCCGCTGGCACGTAGGCCAGCGAGTTGCAGAACACCCCGATGGCGAGGACTTTGAGAAGCGGGGCAGCGTGTACGGCGAAGTCACTCCCGAGCCAGAGCGCGAGCAGCGGCCGGGCGAATAGCACGACCACCAGGGCGATAGGGAATACGGCCACGAACACGTATCGCAAGCCTCGCTCCAGCAGCGCCCAGGCTTCCTGGGGCCTCCCCCTCCCGCCCGCGCTGGCGAAGGCAGGAAACAGCGTCGTCACCAGCGCGCCCGGAAGGATCGTGATCTTCGTGACGATTTCGAAGGGGGTGGCGTAGTAGCTCACCGCCGCCATCGAGATGATGGCCCCGATGAACAAGCGGTCGATGTTCACCATCACCGGGCTGATCACGTTGCTCACCGTGATCCAGCCACCGAAGCGGAACAGCCCGCGCGCTTCTCGCCCGTCGACACGAAAGCGCCGGAGTTGCGGGAGAGCTCTCAGGCATAGCGGTACGAAGGCGAGGGTGGTGAGGTATCGGCTCACGACCAGTACCACCGCCACGGAAACGAGCGTGGGCCGGAGAGGCACCAGCGCCAGCGGCCCGAGAAATGTTGCGAGCCCTGTTGCGCAGCGCACAAGGTTGACGCCGCGGAAGAGCTGGCGCGCCTCGAGGACCCCGCGCAAGCCTGTGGAAACGATGACGGCCGGGACCGCCAGGGCGATGACGCGGAAGGACAGTTCGGCCTCGGCCTGGAGGGCTGGGGGGACCTTGAGCAGGTGTCGCGCCAGGAGAGGCGCCACTAGGGCGAGCACACAGCCGCCCACCACGCCCAGACCCGCCATCAGCATCTGGGCGGTCCAGATGACCGGCCCGATACTGCGCTCGTCGCCGGTGCCCATCCGATGGGCCACCAGCTGCGTCACGGCGCGGCCAAGTCCCAGATCGAAGAGGCTGAAGTACCCGACGATCAGCCAGAAGAGTGTTAGCACGCCGAAGCGAGCGGTGCCGAGGCTGTGAAGCACGGGCGGAAGCGCGACCAGCGCAGCCATCATGGGCGCAGCCTGGCCGACCAGGTTCCACAACGTGTTGCGCGCGAGGGCTCGCGTGGGGGTCATGCGATCCGCGTACCCAGGACACCGGGATACATGCTTCTACCTCGGTTGCCCTGGTGCCGTCGAGGCCGGGCGGCGGGCGAAGGCGTGCAGGGTAGAACCTGCCGGGAGTCTCGGACCGATCAAACAGGGCCGCGGATCGAGGAGTCCCTCGGTGCCATGTCTCGCCTCATTTGCACGCCACCATCAATACGGCGACCCCCCTCAACGCCATGCCTGCCACGGCGATGAGGATCTGTATAATCTCCGGCCACCACTGGTCGGCCGGGAGCCGTTCACGCTTCGGTCGCGAAGCTCGGCGTTCTCGGTCTCCAGCTTGGCGACACACCCCATCAGCCGGGCGACCTTCGCCTCTAAGTCGGCCACGAGCGCGTCACATGGATCCAGCTCCGGCACAGGAAGCGTAGGTTACATCCTTCACCGTCTGTCCGTTCACGCCCAAAGTCCCCTGAGATCGATCCCTTGGGCGAGGGGGGATACTCGGCATCCTCTTGCTTCGAAGGCTGAGGCGAGGGGGGCGACGACTGCCGAACATACACCCCGGCAGGGTGCTCGAGATGACGTGGGGTGATCTTGCTCCCGGCCAGGCGGCCCGTTCCAGCGCATTCACCGGAGCTCCTCCACCACTCATCGAGCCTGCGCAGCAGTTGGTGCGTCACCAGGAGTCAACGAGGTTGCAGTATGGCCTGGTGGAGCGGGCAGTAGGCTTGAGAGCGGCGGAGGATCACGCCCTCGAACTACTCGTGCCAGCCTTGGTTCCCCAGCCGGTTACCGATCGCACCATGTTCTTCGCGAACCGACTGGTAGCGACTGCACTGTCACCTGCGGGTGGCGAGGAGCACGGCCACGCCGCTCACGACCATGGTCGCTATACTGATTGCGATCTGCACCACTTCCGGACGTGAGAAGTCGCGCTCGGGCACCACGAGCGATGATCCGGGCTCGATCTTGATCCCGGGTTTGTATTCGCTGGTCTCGCCGTTGGGCGTGATGATCCGGGTGTACTCGAGTTCCCGCGCGAACCGATTTCTCCCTCCGGCGAGGGCCAAGTACTGCTCCACTCCGAAGTTTGGGTTGAACGGGTAGGAACCGGGTGTGAACACGGCGCCTTGGACAACTATGTTGCGTTGTTTGAACGGCACAACAAGCGTGTCGCCGAGCTGAACGGGAACGTCGGCCTTGAGATCACGCAGTACTAAGAGCGAATAGAGATCGACCGGGATTGTCTTACCCTCGCGGAGGACATACGAACCTTTGAGATCGGCGAGCGGCCCTACGCCGTTGACCCGCACGAGCAGGGTTCTGACCGTGTCGCCCTCCACGAATGGGAGTCGGCGAGTTGCCGACGCTTCATCTAGCTTCACTCCACCAGCGGCCATAGGTGCCGGGACTCCAAAGAGCGCACCCACGACCACCACCGATCGCTGAAGCTCAATTAAGTCGGGGATCCGGACCGAATCTTCTTTCTGGAGGGGTAGTTCCGGCAGAGCGCCCCCGGAGGCGAACGGGACGAGCTCTTGGTTCTGGCGATCGTCCGGCAGCCGCCTGACCAGGCTCACCGGGAGCTCGCGGGTGGCCGATGGGGCAAGGCCGCCGGCCAACTCCACGAGCTCCGCGAGATCGCGGTTGCCAGTCAACTCGTACCGCCCAGGGCGATTGACCGCGCCCGAGATTGTTGCGGCGAGATCCTCGAAAGGTACACGGACAACATCGCCATCGAGAAGGAATGGGTTGTATCTGACGTCACCAGTGGTCTGGAACAACAGAAGGTCCACTTGAAGCTGCGAGCCATCGCGCCGCAGGATCTCGATGCGCCTCTTCGACGCGTTCGCACCGAGACCACCCTCCCTCGCGATGAGAGTCGCAACGCGGTCGACAGCACGCGCCGCGTGAGACCCCGGACGTGCGACGTCGTCGACGAGCTGTACAAGGAACGTGCGCGGCTCGGTCAAGGCGACGTCAAACTGGAGGCGTGGGAAGTACCGAGCGACCGACTGGCGCATCAGCAGCCGCACTTCGGCAAGGGTCTTCCCGGCCACTTCCTGGTAACCAATCTTCGGGACGAAGGCGCGCCCCTCCATGTCGACGGTCACCCGTAGCCGGAAGTTCTGCAGCCCCCAGAAGTTCAGCTCGAGAATGTCACCGGGGCCGCAAATGTAGGTCTTGGGATCTACTGGTTCGTCCAGCGGGGGCAACCGTTCTGGTGACGTAACGACGGCGCGAGTGGCGGCTGGCGGGCCCGCCTGACCGCTCACCTCTGGCGCCGCCATTGTACTGGGTGTTTCCACTGTGATCGGCGGCGAAGCAGCTTCGTCCAACGAGCGCTCCGGCGAAGCCTGACCCAGAGATTGCACCGACTGTGCCAGGACGGTAGTGTTCATCCAGAACACCGGTTGGCAGCACAGAAAAAGGGCCATCGCGCGAGTGAAGGGCCTCATGCCATTCGGATCCAATCTGGGCGGCAAGAGAAACTGACCATGCACCAGTCGCCCATCGTGAGGGCCGCGGATCGCGAGGATGCGATAACTCAGTATGCTACCTCCGGGTGGGAGACCGATCCAGACCATCTCAGATCGGCACGGCAGCTGGGGGCGCGTTTCAAGTCTAGCAAGCGCGCGGTGCCGTCCCGACGACCCAGGCCTCCTCGGCTGACGTGCGATTCACCCTGAGAAGATTTTGTCTACCGGCGAGGCCGAGCCTAGGCGACTCGGACTCGCTCCGAAGAACCGCAGCTCGCGACTTGGGCCTGCACAGTTAGGCAGGAGCCACTGGAATCGAGGCCGCGCAGGTGCTAGCTACTAGCTGGATCGATATCGGATTTTGACCTTCCTAAATAGAGCCTCCCCGCCCCCCGCAAGGGTGCTGCGCGCCAGCACATAACATTCTTCGACCACCTTCGAGGCGATCCGGTAGGCTACCGTGAGTCAGGGGTGCACACGCCGTTTGGGGGGCTCGGTGATGCGCAGCGGCTGGTTTCCAAGGGGAACGAGCACCTTGCGATACCTGGTCGTTATTCTTGCGCACCTTGTGCTGTGGACCGCGTCGTTCGTGGGCGCGGTCCTGCTTCGTTTCGAGTTCTCGCTGCCGAGCGGTTACGGGCAAGACCTGCTGGTGTGCTTACCGATCGTCCTCGCTAGTCGGACCCTGGTCTTCTTCGCGCTCAACCTTTACCACGACGTGTGGCGTTACTCCGGTGCTCGCGCGTTACTTGCCATCTTGAGGGCCACCGTTCTTTCCTCGGCCCTCTATGCGACCGTGATCTTGGCAGGAGTTCACCCGCACCACCCGCGCTCGCTCCTCCTGCTCGACGCGGGAATGGCATTCGTCTTGGTGGCCGGCGCTCGGTTCTGCTGGCGGATAGCCTACGGGTACCGGCTGGCGCCTTCTCGCGCGATCCGCTCAAGCAGACGGCAAGTTCGTCGCCTTCTCATCCTGGGTGCCGGCGACGCCGGCGAGATGCTCCTTCGCGAGATCCTTTGGCGACATCGCTCGAGATACGAGCCCGTTGGCTTCCTCGACGATGACCGCCGGAAGCACGGAGATCGGATTCACGGAGTGACTGTCCTGGGGGCGATCGGAGATCTCGCGAGGATCGCCAGCAGCCGCGAAGTGCGCGACGTAATCATCGCCATCCCTTCGGCGAGTGGCACAGAGATGCGCCGCATCGTCGACTTCTGTAAGGCTGCGGAGGTCTCCTTCAAGACCATTCCCGGTGTCGAGGACCTGATTGACGGACGGGTCACCCTCAACCAGGTGCGCGATGTGGCCATCGAGGATCTCCTAGGGCGCGATCCCGTAACGCTTGACACAGGCGCCATCGCGCAGGTCGTGGGCGGAAGGGTGGTCCTCGTGTCCGGCGCAGGCGGATCCATCGGCTCGGAGATCTGTCGCCAAGTTTGCCGCTTTGGTCCGTCCATGTTGGTCCTAGTCGAACGGGCGGAAAACAACCTCTTCAAAACTCACCACGAGTTGATCCGGCTCTTTCCCCAAGTGGCGATCGTGCCGCGGCTGGCTGACGTTCGCGACCTACCGCGCATGCGAGCGATCTTTCAGGATGCCAGACCCGCCGTCGTATACCACACTGCCGCCCACAAACACGTGCCCATGCTCGAGTTGAATCCGAGCGAGGGAATCCAGAACAACGTGTTCGGCACCAAGGCGCTCGCGGACCTATCCGATCACTACCGAGTTCGGCGATTCGTGATGGTCTCGACGGACAAGGCCGTCAACCCCACCTCGGTCATGGGCACGACGAAGCGCATCGCCGAGATGTACGTTCAGGCGCTGGCGCAACGCTCGAGGACACGGTTCGTCACCGTCCGGTTCGGAAACGTGATGGGTTCCTCGGGCAGCGTCATCCCGGTGTTCCGGGAACAGATCGCGCGCGGCGGACCGATCACAGTCACGCACCCGGAGATGAAACGCTACTTCATGACCATCCCAGAGGCGAGCCAGCTCGTGCTCGAGGCGGGAGCCATGGGCAAGGGAGGCGAGATCTTCATCCTCGACATGGGTGAGCCGGTGAAGATCGTCGATCTGGCAAGGTGTCTGGTGGAACTTTCCGGCCTGACCCTCGGCGCGGATATCGCCATCCAGTTCACCGGACTTCGTCCTGGGGAAAAGCTCTTCGAGGAGATCGCGGTCGACGAGGAGCATGCGGACAAGACCACGCATCCCAAGATCTTCGTTGGGCGCTCCAGGCCTATCTCCTGGAACGATCTCAGTGGGCGACTGGAAGCGCTCAAGTCGCTACACGGACTTCCGCTCGAGCGCATCCGAGCCGCGCTCATCGATATCGTACCCGAGTACTGCCCGACGCCGGTCCCCGAGGGCCGATTGGGCCTTGCGGTGGCGTCGGGAGGGACGCAGCAAGCGGCGGCAACGGGGTAAGGCGAGACCAACCCGACGGGCGTGTGCTTGACGCCTCCGGGTGGTCGGGCTCGGTGACGAACCTGCCAATCAACCCCGCCCCACCACGGCAGCTCTGTGCGCCCACCTGGATCGGTTTCGAGGGCACGCGCCGGAGCCCTTGCGTGGAGACGGCCGAGCGCGAAGTGCACCGAGGAAGGGAAAGCGGGCCGCCACCTCTTGAGCTCGACGTGATCGCGCCAAGAACCGCTCCACCGGCCCTGGCGCCCGTCAGAGCGGGCTGCTAGATCCCAAGGCCGATGTCCGACTTCGTCCACCTGCACCTGCACACGCTCTACTCGCTCCTCGACGGCGCCATCCGCATCAAGGACCTCGTCAAGACCGTCCCGGCGAAAGGGATGAACGCGGTGGCCGTGACCGATCACGGCAACCTCTTCGGCGCCGTGGACTTCTACCGCAAGGCGCGCGAGGCCGGGGTGAAGCCCATCCTGGGGATGGAAGCCTACGTGGCCGGCGAGAAGGGCCGCCTCGACCGGACGGAGCGGGTGGGGCGGCACCTCATCCTCCTCGCCCGGAACGCCGAGGGCTGGAAGAACCTCCGCTACCTCTCCTCCAAGGCATTCACCGAGGGGTTCTACTACGACCCCCGCATCGACAAGCCGCTCCTCAAGGAGCACGCAAAGGGGCTCGTGGGCCTCACTGCCTGCCTGGGAGGTGAGGTCCCGCGGCTCGCCCGCCAGGGCGACATGGACGGGGCCCGCCGGGCGGCCCGGGAGTACCGGGACATCTTCGAGCCGGGCGCCTTCTTCCTGGAAGTCCAGTCGAACGGGCTCCCCGAGCAGGTGGAGGTGAACGCACAGTTGGCCCAGCTCGGGCGCGACGAGGGCATCCCCCTCGTCGCCACCGCCGACGCCCACTACGTGCGCCGGGAGGACGCGAAGGCGCACGAGGTGCTCATGTGCATCGCGTCCAACAAGACCTTCCAGGACCCGAAGCGGCTCCGCCACGACACCGATGGCCTCTTCATCACCTCCGCCGAGGAGATGCGGGCCGCGCTCCCCGGCTTCGGCGAGGCGATCGAGAACTCGGTCCGCATCGCCGAGATGTGCGCGGTCGAGCTCACGTTGGGGAAGACGTTCCTCCCCCGGTTTGCCCTGCCGGAGGGGACGAGCGAGGAGGAGTACATCCGGACCCTTTCCCGGGACGGGCTCGACGCCCGGTTCCGGGAGATCGCCGGCAAGTACCCCCACGACCGCGACGCCTACCGGCAGCGCCTGGAGATGGAGCTGTCGGTCATCCAGAGGATGGGGTTCAGCGGCTACTTCCTCATCGTCCAGGACTTCATCAACTGGGCGAAGAGGCACGCCGTGCCGGTGGGCCCCGGTCGCGGCTCGGGTGCTGGGTCGATCGTCTCCTGGTCCTTGCGCATCACCGACCTCGACCCCATCCGCTGGAATCTGCTCTTCGAGCGCTTCCTGAACCCGGAGCGGGTGTCGATGCCGGACTTCGACGTCGACTTCTGCCAGAACCGGCGCGACGAGGTGATCGGCTACGTCCGGGAGAAGTACGGGCGGGACAACGTCGGCCAGATCATCACCTTCGGCTCGCTCAAGGCGCGCTCGGTGATCCGGGACGTCGTCCGGGTCATGGGGCTGCCCTTCGCCGAGGGGGACCGGATCGCCAAGCTCGTCCCCGATCCGGTGCAGGGGAAGACACCGCCCTTGCGGGAGCTCGTGTTCGGGAGCGAGAAGGCCTCCCCCGAACCGCGCCTCGAGGAGCTCTACAAGAAGCCCTCGGTCATCTCGCAGTGGGTGGACGACAAGGGCCAGCAAAGAACCGTCACCACCAGGGACCTCCTCGACATCGGCATGGCCCTCGAGGGCCTGAACCGTCAGGCGGGCCTCCACGCCGCCGGCGTGGTCATCGCCGACAAGCCACTCTGGGAATACGTCCCGGCCTATCAGGACGACAAGTCCGACATGCTCGTCTCGCAGTTCGCCAAGGACGAGGTGGAGGCGGCCGGGCTCGTCAAGTTCGACTTCCTCGGGCTCAAGACCCTTACAGTCATCGACGACGCGCTCAGGCTCGTCCGGCGGAACCACCCCGACCGCCGGGATTTTCAGGCCTCCGACATCCCGCTCGACGACCCGGCCGTTTACGAGCTCATCGGCCGGGGCGACACCGCGGGCGTGTTCCAGATGGAGTCGTCCGGATTCACCGAGATGGTGGTGAAGATGAAGCCCTCGAGGTTCGAGGACATCATCGCCGCCGGCGCGCTCTACCGGCCCGGCCCGCTCGACCAGCGGCTCGAGGACGGGCGGACCATGGTCGACGTCTACATCGACCGAAAGCTCGGCCGCGAGCGCGTGCAGTACCCCCACCCCCTGCTCGAGCCGGTGCTGGAGCCGACCTACGGCGTCATCGTCTACCAGGAGCAGGTGATGCAGATCGCCCAGGTGCTGGGGGGCTACTCCCTGGGGGGGGCCGACCTGCTCCGGCGCGCCATGGGCAAGAAGAAGGCGGAGGAGATGGCCAAGCAGAGGGCCGTCTTCGTCACGGGCGCGCTCCGCGAGGGAGTGGACGAGAAGCTCGCCACCTACGTCTTCGACCTCATGGAGAAGTTCGCGGCTTACGGGTTCAACAAGTCGCACTCCGCCGCGTACGGCCTCCTCACCGTCCAGACCGCCTGGCTCAAGGCCCACTACCCGGTCGAGTTCATGGCCGCGCTCATCTCCAGCGAGGCCTCGAACACCGACAAGGTCGTGATCCACGTCTCCGAGGCGCGCGCCGGAGGGATCGAGGTGCTCCCCCCGGACGTGAACGAGTCGGGGAAGGACTTCGGGGCGTTCCCTGGCCGGATCCGGTTCGGCCTGGGAGCGATCCGCGGTGTAGGGGAGGCCGCCGTCGAGACCATCCTCCAGGCGCGCGAGGAGGGCGGTCCCTTCAAGAGCCTCTACGACTTCGCGGCCCGCGTGGACGCCCGGCGCATCAACAAGAAGGTGGTCGAGGCGCTGGTCAAGGGCGGCGCCTTCGACTTCGAGGGCCTCCCCCGCTGGCAGCTCTTCTTCGGGATCGACGCGGCCTTCGCGGCCGGTGCCTCGGCCCAGGCGGACCGAGCGAGCGGCCAGGGGAGCCTGTTCGGCGGGTCGACCGCCGCGGCCGTCGCCTCCCGGCCCAGCTATCCGCGCCCGGGCGACCTCCTGGGCGAGCTCACGGTGGAGGAGTGGCCCGAGCGTGTCCGCTTGGCGCTCGAGAAGGAAGCGCTCGGGTTCTATCTCACGGGCCATCCGCTCCAGGGCCACGAGCGCGAGGTGAAGCGCTACGCCTCCACCACCTGCTCCGGCGTGGCCCAGAAGCGGCTCGGAGACAAGGTCACGGTGGTTGGGATCGTGGCCAGCGTGCGCGAGCGGATGAACAAGGAGAAGGGGACGCGCTTCGGTTTCGTGACCCTGGAGGACCTCACCGGAACGGTCGACGTCATCTGCTGGGCCTCGCGCGCCTCCCAGAACGGCCGCCCTGCGCAGAAGGGCTGGGCCGACTGGGAACACCTCTTCAAGGGCGACGAGCCGGTCGTGGTCCAGGGCGAGGTGAAGATCAACAGTCGGGAGGAGGAGAACCCGCGGGCCGAGATCACCGCAGTCGAGGTCCTCCCCCTGTCCGCGGTCCGCAACCAAAAGACCTCCGAGGTCGCCCTGCGCATCGACGCCGATCGCCTCACCCGGGACCGGGCCGGCGACCTCCGCGCGCTCCTCGGCAAGCACCCGGGTAGCTCTGCGGTCACCGTGCGCGCGGTCATCCCCCAGCAATCGGAGTCCCGGCTGTCCTTGCCGCTCAAGGTTCAGCCCACCGACGAGCTCATCGAGTCGGCACGGCGGCTCGGTTTCGAGGTGGAGCTGCGGTGACGAGACCGAGGATCCTGTCCCGACGAGGCAGTCTCCCAGCGTCTCTCTGACGGGCGCTCTCTGCCGCGCGCGGGCTGGGAGGCTCCCTTGCTGTAGTCGCCCCCGGGGGGCAGTGTCTTTTCGAGGACGAGGAGCGCTCGCGCCCGTCGTCCTGCTGCAGCGTCTCGACCGCGTTGAAACACGCCCGGGCTCTTCCCCTGGCCCCTGCGGGCCAGAGCAGGTCCTCCCGGGCCCCACGGTCCGTTCCAGCTTGGGCGACACCTCGGGGCGGGCTCCTCCTCGCTCAAAGGGCCCGCGGCCACTCGCTGCGGATAGAGAGCGAATCCGATCTCGTGTTTCTCCTAGGACCAACGCACCTCGCCAAGGCCATGTGGCGGCCCACCGCGCAGGGGCGACACGCCAAGACCGGGTCGCCGCTGCGATGGCGGATTACCCCCCCTTGCGAAGGTACGTGCATGTATGTCGCGATCGGCCCCCGTGCTGTGGGCAAGAGCGGCTGCGCATGAGGGAATGGGCGCGCGATTCGTGCCGCATCCCGGGCACTTCAGGGGACCTTTGAAGAGCCATTCCGGCGCCGGCGAGGCGAACCCCTTGTACGTGGGACAGAGGAACCATTAGGGCCCCAAAAGAGTTAGCCTGAAGATGCACGTCCGGTGACCACTCGCTCGCCGGCCTGTAGTATGTGGGCCTCGTCTACACACGCGAGGCTGCACGCGAGAGACGAACCGGGGGTGAGCACATGATGCGTGCGAACGTTCGGGTCCCGGCACCCCGAGGGGCCGCGGCGCACTGTGAGGTGGGGGGCATCCTCCGCTGCGACCGCCAGGCAGAGGAGATGCTGCGCGTGTTCTTCAGCGACGCGGCGGACGGGCAGGCGCTCCCTGCCGAGCTCCGCGGGCTCTCGGACGCCGCACAGAACGGCTCGCCGGGCATCCGGCGCACCCTCGTGCTCGAGGGGCAGGGCGAGCGGCTGCGCATCGAGGTGACCGCCGTCGGCAAGGGGCGAACCCAGCTCCACCTGTGGAGGGAGCCATTGCCGGAGCCGGTGCCGCTCGGCGCCGAGCCTCAGGCGGCTCCCGCCGACGGCCTGACCCAGCGCGAGCGCGAGGTGGCGCTGCTCGTTGCAGACGGGCTCCGCTCCCGCGAGGTGGCGGAGCGGCTGGGGATCGCCTCCCAGACGGTGAAGAGCCACCTGAAGACCATTTTCGACAAGCTCGGGGTGCGAAACCGCGTTGAGCTGGCGCGCCGCCTGGTCCAGCACTGACGCCCCCGCTCTTTGCCCTTCGCTTGCCGGCCGCGGCGCGCGCGGGGTAGGCTCGTCCCCCCCCGATGGTGGAGCTCTCCGACGTCGAGGCCGCCCAGGCGCGCATCCGCGATCGCGTGTACCTCTCGCCCTGCGCCCGCAGCGAAACGCTCTCGCGGCTCAGCGGAACCGAGGCGTACCTGAAGCTCGAGAACCTGCAGATGACCGGTTCCTTCAAGGAGCGGGGAGCGCTCAACCGGCTCCTCATCCTGGAGCCGGCCGCCCGAGAGAGAGGGCTCATCGCCGCCAGCGCCGGCAACCACGCCCAGGGCGTCGCGTACCACGCCGGGCGCCTCGGGATTCCCACCACCATCGTCATGCCCGAGACCACGCCCATCATCAAGGTGGCGAGCACGCGCGGGCACGGGGCGCGGGTGATCCTCCACGGTGGAGGCTATGACGAGGCCTACTCCGAGGCCCGACGGATCGAGCAGGCGGAGGGGCTCTCTTTCATCCACCCATTCGACGACCCCGGCGTCATCGCCGGACAGGGCACCGTCGGGCTCGAGCTCTTCGAGCAGGTTCCGGAGCTCGAGGCGGTGGTGGTCCCGATCGGGGGCGGCGGCCTCGTCGCCGGGATCGGCGTGGCCCTGAAGGCGCGCCGCCCTGGCCTCCGCGTGATCGGGGTCCAGACCGAGTTGCTCCCGAGCATGCAGGCCGCGCTCGAGGCCGGGAAGCCCGTGACCTTGGACGCGGCCCAGACCCTCGCCGACGGCATCGCCGTGAAACGGGCAGGAGACCTGACCCTCGCCCTCGCAAAGCGGGTGGTGGACGAGGTGGTCACCGTCTCCGAGGAGGAGATCGCGAGCGCCATCCTCTACCTGCTCGAGAAGGAAAAGACGGTGGTCGAGGGGGCGGGAGCGGTCGCGGTCGCCGCCCTCATGCACCACCGGCCGAGCGGCCTCTCCGGGAAACGGGTCGTGTCCGTCATCTCGGGAGGCAACATCGACGTGAACCTCGTGGCCCGGGTCATCGAGCGGGGACTCGTCAAGGACGGCCGCCTGGTGCGCATTCGCGTGGCGCTCCTCGACAAGCCCGGCCAGCTGGCCCGCGTCTCCTCCATCGTGGCCACCCATCGCGCCAACGTGATCGAGGTCCACCACACCCGTGCGTTCGCCACCCGCTTCGGCGACACCACCCTCCAGCTCACCCTCGAGACCCGCGGTCCGGAGCACGTCCAGGAGATCCTCCAGGCCCTGCGGGAGCGCGGCTACGTGGTCGAACAGATAGGGATCTGACCGTGACCCGCGGGCGCCTCGCGCTCCTCCTCTCCCTCCTCGCGGCCGCGCTCTTCGGGCTCGCGGCCGGCTGGGCGCTCGGGGTCCGGCTCGAGGACCCGACCGAGCAGCGGGCCCACCGGGCGATCGAGCGGATGAGGGAGACGTTCCGCTCGCTTACGCGGTAGGGGTAGAGCAATGGACGCACCGGACCGGGCCGCGCTCCTCCTGCGAGCGGGAAACCACCGGGGAGCCGCCGAGGCCATCCTGCGCGACCACGGACCCGGCATCATGGGGTACTTGCTCTCCGTGCTCCGGAACGAGGCCGACGCGAGCGAGGTCTTCTCCCAGTTCAGCCTGGACCTGTGGCGTGGCCTCCCCGGGTTCCGCGGCGACTGCCTGCTGCGGGTCTGGGCCTACCGCCTGGCCTGGCACGCCGCCGCCCGACACCTCCGGGACCCGTTCCGGCAGCGCGGGCGGCGCCTCGAGACCAACGAGATCTCCCGCATCGCCGACGAGGTCCGATCGTCGGTCCTCCTGGGCCGGCGCGAGGCCCAGCAGAGGGGCATCGAGCGGCTCCGGGACCGGCTGACGCCTGAGGAGCGGGCGCTGCTCGTCCTCCGCCTGGACCGGGACCTCTCCTGGCGCGAGGTGGCGACGGTGCTCTCCAAGGACGGCGAGCCCGTGGACGAGCCCGCTCTCCGCAAGCGCTTCGAGCGGCTCAAGTCGAAGCTCGCCCATCTGGCGCGGGAGGAGGGGCTGCTGGAGTAAGATCGGCACGTGTCCGAGCCGGACAGCGTTCTAGGCGCGGCCTGCGCCGGCGAGTCGCCCGATCTGGATGAGGTCCTGCGTGAGGTGGCGCGCGCTCCCCCCGCCGACCCGGGGAGCCCCTTCGCCCCCCTTGCCCCCGGGGCCGTGATCGGGCGGTTCGAGCTCGTGCGCGAGCTCGGGCGGGGTGGCTTCGGCGTGGTCTACGAGGCGCGCGATCGCGAGCTGGGGAGGCTCGTGGCGTTCAAGGCCATGCGCCCAGCCCGGACCGAGCCCGATGCGCTCGTGGCTCCCCTCCACGAGGAGGCGGAGGCCGCCGCTCGCCTCAACCACCCCAATGTCGTCACCCTGCACGACTTCGGGATCCACCAGGGCACCCCGTACCTCATCCTCGAGCTCTTGCGGGGCGAAACGCTCCAGGACAAGCTCCGGCGCGGCCCGTTGCCCGCGGGGGAGGCGATCCGCATCGGGCTCGACGTGGCCCGCGGGCTGGTCCACGCCCACGCCCAGGACGTGCTCCACCGAGACCTCAAGCCGGGCAACGTGTTCTTGACCGCAGGCGGCGGGGCCAAGATCCTCGACTTCGGCCTGGCCCGCCTCCTCAACCGCGCCGCCTTGAAGGGCGGCACTCCCGCCTACATGGCCCCCGAACAGCTCCGGGGGGAGCCCGGCGACGCCCGGACGGACGTGTTCGCGCTGGGGGTGATCCTGTACCAGGCGCTCTCCGGCTCTCTCCCCTACCCCACCTCGGCCGGCCAGGGCTCGGTCCTCGACCCTGGCCCTCCGCCGCCCCTTCCGGTCGAGGACGCTCCACCGGAGCTCGCCGCCTTTCTGGCGGGTGCGCTTTCCAAGGACCCGGCCGGCCGTCCCCAGAGCGCCCAGGCGGTGCTGGAGTCGCTCGCCGAGGTGGAGCGGGCCTTGGAGACCCGCGCCGAAAAGGCTGCGCGCGCGGCCCGCAGGCGGCGCCTCCGCCGCCTCCTGGCGGCAGCCGCGGCGATCCTCCTCCTCGCGGCCTATGGCGTCGCGGTGGCCGCGGTGAAGGCCCGAGCCCGAGCCGAGCGCGCGCTCCTCGCGAGCCGAGTGGCCAGCGCCGCGGAGGGTGCCTTCGACCCGCTCCTCGCCACCCTGCTCATGGCGGAGCTCCCCGACGACCCGCCACCCCGGGCGGTGGAGATCGCGCAGCGTATCCTGGCGGAGCCCATCCCCGTGGCCGAGCTGGAGCTGCCAGGAGGAGGTAGTGGCCTCGCGGTGAGCCCGGACGGTGCCTGGCTCGCTGCTGGGGCGGGCGATGGCGGCGCGACCCTCTGGCGTACGGACGGGACGGCGTCCTCGATCCTGGCCGGAGGGGGCAGCGAAACCGTGGCGGTGCGCTTCACCCCGGATGGGGAGCGGATCCTGTGCGCCGGACGCGACGGCATGGTCCGGGTATTCCGCAGAGACGGAAGCGAGCCGCCCCGCTCCTTCTCTGCGAGCGGTGCGCCCTTGCTCTCGCTCGACGTCGACCGCTCCGGGCGTTTTGTGGCTGCGGCCGGCGTGGACGGCCGGCTCTGGCTGTTCGACCTCACCGGACGAAGGCTGCCCCGCGTCCTACTGCATGACGGAGCCGTGTTTGCGGTGGCCTGGTCGCCCGACGGTTCGCGGATCGCGACCGGCTCGGCTGACGGCCTGGTCCGGACATTCGACGCCGCCGGGTCGCCCATCGCTCGCGTCGACCTCCGGGGGGGAGCGGTGTTCGGGCTGGCGTGGTCGCCGGACGGGCGCCTCGCCACCGCCGCCGAGGACGGCGCCCTCCGAGTGCTCTCGCAAAAGGGACAGCTCTTGGAGGTGCACGGCGGGGGGCCACCGGCCAATGCGGTGGACGTCGACCCCGCCGGCTCGCAGGTGATCGTGGCCCTGGCCGACGGCACTGCCCGGATCCTCCCCTTGGGCGCCGCCGGGCCGGAGGTGGTGCTCCGCGGGCACCGGGGCCCGATCTTGAGGGCCACCTTCCTGCGCGGAGGGCGCAGGGTCCTCACCGTGGGGACCGACGGGACGGCCCGGATCTGGCGCGCCGACGGCGCGGGAACCCCCATCGTCTTGCGGGGCCAAGCCGCCCAGGAGGCGGCGATGGCGACCGACGGCGCGCGCGTCTTCACGCGCGGACCGCAGGCGGTGCGCGTCTGGGACAGCGACGATCCTCGGGAGCGCGACGTCTTGCGGGGCCACGAGCTGGCCGTCGCCTCGGTGCGCTGGACTCGCGACGGCCAGCGGGTGCTCACCGCCGGCCACGATGGAACGGCCCGGTTCTGGGCCGTGCACGGGGGCGAGCCGCTCGTCATGCACGACCCGGGGAACACCCTGCACTCCGCCGACGTCGACCCGGCCGAGACGTTGCTCCTCACTGCCTCGGAGGATGGGGTGGTCCGGATCTGGGAGGCGTCGAGCGGAGCTCTGGAGCACGAGCTGCGCGGGCACGAGGGGCCGGTGCTGTCGGCGGCCTTTTCCCCCGACGGGCGTTCCCTCGCCTCGGGGTCCCTGGACCGCACCGTTCGCATCTGGCGCACCGACGGCTCGGGCGAACCGCTCGTCTTGCGCGGTCACGCCGGCGGGGTGACCGGGGTGGCCTTTTCGCCGGACGGCGAGAGGATCGTGTCCGCCTCCTCCTACGACGCCACCGTCCGGGTCTGGCTCCGTTCCGGGGCGGTGGACCAGGTGATCCACGCGGAACACCCGGTGGAGCGCCCGGCGTTCGCACCCGACGGGACCCTGCTCGTGGCCGAGGAGGGTGGGCCCTTGCGGCGCTTCCGCCCGGACGGCGTCGAGCTGCCGCCGATGGCCTCGCCCCCGGAGGGCCTCTTGGCCGCCGCAGCCAGCGCGGACGGCGCGAGGGTCGCCCTCACCTCCATCGACGGAACGGTCCGGGTCTACGCCGCTGGCGGGGACGGGGAGCCGCTGCTCCTGCGAGCGCACGAGGGTCCGGTGAACGCGGCCGCGTTCAGCCCGGATGGCGCCGAGCTCGCCACCGCCTCGGAGGATGGAACCGCCCGGGTGTTCACGGTGGATTGGATGCGCCTGCGGGCGCGCCTGCGCCGCAGCACCACGATCTGTCTCAAGACCGAGGCCCGGGTGCAGTTATTGGCCGAGGACCGGGTCCGGGCCGCCGCCCGGGCGGAGGCCTGCGTCCGCGAGCGGGGCCATTCCCCCACGGTCGATGCCCCTCAGGGAGGCGAGCGATGACCTTTGCCCTCGCCGCCGCCCTGGTGCTCGCCCTAGGCGCCGAACCCTCCCCTCCGCAAGCGCCCGGCGCCGCTGCCCCCACCCGCCCCCTCCGCCGCGAGCGGATCGAGTTCCGAGTCACCTTTCGCCCCTGGGAGTATGGCGGCACCTTCCGCATGGAGACCTCTACCGGTCGGACGGACCAGGGGGTGGTGCACGATCTGGGGGGCTTCTCGGCCACTGGGGGCTCGGTTCGGCGCCTCCTCGAGGGCGAGAAGGGCACGCTGGTGCTCCGTCTCCAGGGGCAGACCCGGGCTGGCATGCCGCCCATCTTCGGCCGCTGGACCCTCTTCAGCGGCACCGGTGCCTACGCAGGAGTGAGCGGCAGCGGGACCTTCACCGCCATGGGGAGCGGCGATCGCCGGGGCGGAAGCCCGTACGAATTGCAATTCTTGGTCGGCCACGTCGTGCACGGCTGGTGATCGTCGGTCACCGGCGGCGGCCCAACAGCCACAGCACGAGCGAGAGCACCACCGAGAGCAAGATGGAAGTGCCGAGCGGGAGGTAGAGCCGGAAACCGGGCCGCTCCACAGAGATGTCGCCCGGCAGGCGCCCAAGCCGCAGGCCGGGGAAGCGGCTCGCGAGGAGGACCAGGGCCCCTACTGCCGCGGTAGAGAGCCCCACGGCGACAAGCCACTTCCCCAGCGCGCCGAGCCCTTCGTTCACCTTCACATGATAACCCTGGCCGGGCCGGTAGGCGGCACCCTGGAAAGGCCCGGCGGGGACCGCCGGGACCCACTCGAGCGAGCGGCCGGATCGCCGATGGCCGCCTTCACCCTTCGAGAGAACACGAGGCTCACTTGCGGTTCTGTTCGCTATTGGCTCGTGATGCGTAGGGTCGGGGTGCGCTCGGATGTGCGCTCCGTGGGTGCAGTTCCCTCGAGCAACCTCGCCCTCGTGGTCTTGGGACAGGCCCGGGCGAGCTTTGAAGGCCCCCCGTCGCGAAGGGCGGGGCCGTCATTCGGCTTGGCGGTAAGCCATCTGCCCGTCAGGGCGCCGTGCTAGGCAATGGAGCGGATGACGCGCAGCGCCGCCAAGGTTCGAACCGTTTTTGCCTGCTCGGAGTGTGGCCACCAGAGCGCGAAGTGGCTGGGTCAGTGCCCCGCCTGCCGCCGCTGGAACACCCTCCAGGAGGAGGTGGTGGCCCCCGCGTCTCGCGACGGCGCACCGGCACGGGGTTTGGGCGGTGGGGCCCTGGCCCGGCCCGTTCCCCTGCTGGGAGTCGAGGCTCGTGATGAGGAGAGGCGGCGGACCGGCATCGGGGAGCTGGACCGAGTCCTCGGGGGCGGCGTCGTACCGGGAGGTCTGGTGCTGCTCGGCGGCGACCCGGGGATCGGCAAGTCCACCTTGATCCTCTCCGCGCTCGACCGGCTCGCCGTGTCTCTGCCCGAGCGTCCGGTCCTGTACGTGTCGGGCGAGGAGTCGGCCCGGCAACTCAAGCTACGTGCCGACCGCCTCCGGGTCGCGGCCCAGAACCTCCGGGTGCTGGCGGAGACCGATGCCCAGGCGGTACTCCGGGTTGCCGAGGGGCTGTCGCCGTCCGCGGTGGCGGTCGATTCCATCCAGACGCAGTACCTGCCCGAGCTCCCGAGCTCGCCGGGCACGGTGACACAGATCCGCGAGACGGCGGCGCGGCTCATGGCCTTCGCCAAGACCACCGAGACCCCCGTCTTCTTGGTCGGCCACGTCACCAAGGACGGGGCCATCGCCGGCCCGCGGGTTCTCGAGCACATGGTGGACACGGTGCTCTACTTCGAGGGTGGGGGGGCCCACCCCTACCGCGTCCTGCGAGCCCACAAGAACCGGTTCGGCTCGGCCAGCGAGATCGGCGTCTTCGAGATGAAGGCCGGGGGCCTCGTGGAGGTGAAGAATCCCTCGGCGCTCTTCCTCTCCGAGCGCCCCGAGGATGCTGCGGGGAGCGCCGTGACCGCGGTCCTCTCGGGCACGCGCACCGTCTTGGTCGAGGTCCAGGCCCTGGTGGCCCCGACCGGCTACGGGACTCCGCGGCGCACCGCCCTGGGCATCGACTCGCACCGGGTGGCGCTACTCGCGGCCGTTCTGGAGAAGAAGGTCGGGATGGAGATCCTCTCCTGCGACGTCTTCGTGAACGTCGCCGGGGGGCTCACCGTGGAGGACCCCGCCGCCGACCTCGCGACCGTTCTGGCCCTCGCTTCGAGCTTTAGGGAGCGGGCGCTCCCTCCTCAGACGTTGTTTGTGGGAGAGGTGGGCCTGGCGGGCGAAGTGCGGGCGGTCTCGCAGCCCGAGGCCCGGCTCCTCGAGGCGGCGCGGCTCGGCTTCACCCGGGCCCTGTTGCCCGCGGCGAGCGCCCGCCACTGCCAGGCGCCCTCCGGGCTCGCGCTCGAGGGCATCGGCACGGTGGCCGAGGCGCTCGACCGTATCGGCTAAAGCCGGTACTCCGAACGTGGGCGGGCGCGCGCCTCGGCCTTTCCTCCCGACGAGAAGTGGTCGGTGACCTATCGCCTGCCCTTCCCCATCGCCCCCTTGCGCGCTCGCCCTGTGAATCCATGGTAGGTGTGGGCGCGCGTGTGACCCCACTGGCTGCACGCCTTTGCGGAACGTCCCACGGCGGGGTCGGGGCCTGCCTGGATGGTCTCCGCGGTCAGTGGGCCCTGTCGGGTCGAGGAGGCGACGGATGAGCAACGAGGCGTTCATGCGGCGGGCCATCGCCCTCGCAAAGGAGGGCATGGATGGGGGCCGGGGTGGACCGTTTGGAGCGTTGGTCGTAGAGGCCGGAGAGATCGTGGGTGAGGGTTGCAACCAGGTCACCTCCACTTGCGATCCCACCGCCCATGCCGAGATGGTGGCTATCCGGGCTGCCTGTGCCGCGCTTGGCCGGTTCGACCTGTGCGGGTGCGAGGTCTACACGAGTTGCGAGCCGTGCCCGATGTGCCTCTCTGCGCTCTACTGGGCGCGGGTCGACCGCGTCTATTTCGCCAACGACCGGTCCGACGCGGCGCGGATCGGATTCGACGACGCGCTCATCTACCGCGAGGTCTCACTGCCCCGGGAGGCGCGGAGCCTGCCGCTCATCCGGATGCTGGAGGCCGAGGCGCGACCCGCCTTCGACGCCTGGCTGCGCAAGGCGGACCGGGTGGAGTACTGATCGTTGCGACGTCGAACTCGTGACGGCCTTCAGGCCGCCTGGACGGCCCGACGCCACTTGGCGAGGAAGGCTTCCCGATCGGTCGGCTTCATCCGGGGCTCGAACCGCTTTCCCACCTTCCAGGTGCGGCGGATCTCGTCCCGCCCCTTCCAGAAGCCCACGGCCAGGCCTGCCAGGAAGGCGGCCCCGAGCGCGGTGGTCTCGATCATCCGGGGTCGCACCACCGGCACGTCGAGCAGGTCGGCCTGGAACTGCATGAGCAGGTCGTTCTGCGAGGCCCCCCCATCCACCTTGAAAGCGGGAAACGGCTTGCCCGCCTCGGCGCGCATCGCCTCGGCCAGGTCGAAGATGAGGAAGGCGATCCCCTCGAGCGTGGCCCGGGCCAGGTGGGCCGCGGTGGTGCCCCGGTCGATGCCGCGGAGCACCCCTCGCGCCTCGGGGCGCCAATGGGGGGCGCCCAGCCCAGCGAGCGCCGGGACGAAGACCACCTCCTCCGAGGATTTCACCTGGCGCGCAAGGTCCTCCACGTCGCTCGCCTTGCGAATGAGCCCAAGCCCGTCGCGCAGCCACTGAACCGCGGCCCCGGCGATGAACGACGAGCCCTCGAGCGCGTAGCTCGTCTCCCCGCCCACCGTCCAGGCGACGGTAGAGAGGAGCCCCCGCGAGGAGGCGACCGGCTCCCGCCCCACGTTCTGGAGGAGGAAGGCGCCGGTCCCGTAGGTGCACTTCGCCTCGCCCGGCTGGAAGCACGCCTGGCCGAAGAGCGCCGCCTGCTGGTCCCCGGCGATTCCGGCCACGGGGATGCCGTCGGGCAAGAGGCGCAACCCCTTCGTCTGGCCGTACACCTCCGAGGAGGCCCGGATGGCCGGGAGGACGCTCCCCGGCACATCGAAGAGGGTGAGCAGCTCCGGGTCCCAGGTGCGGGTACGAAGATCCATGAGGAGGGTGCGGCTGGCGTTGGAGACGTCGGTGACGTGCGCCGCGCCGCCAGTCAGCTTCCAGACGAGCCAGGTGTCGATGGTGCCGAAGGCGGCCGAGCCCGAGTCGGCTCGCTCGCGCGCACCGCGCACGTTCCGGAGCAACCAGGCGAGCTTGGTCGCCGAGAAGTAGGGATCGAGGACGAGGCCCGTCTTCTCCCGGACCCGAGCCTCGTGGCCCGCGGCCTTGAGCCGGGCGCACTCCTCGGTGGTGCGGCGGTCCTGCCAGACGATGGCGTGGTGGAGCGGGCGGGAGGACCGGCGGTCCCACAGTCCGGTCGTCTCCCGCTGGTTCGTGATCCCCACCGCCGCCACGTCTTTGCCCCTCAGACCGGCCTCCCTGAGTGCCCGCTGTACGGTGGCCAGGGTGGTGTTCCAGATTTCCTCGAGGTCGTGCTCGACCCATCCCGGCCGCGGGAAGACCTGCCGGAACTCCTGGTTGACCTTGGCTCGGACCGCGAGTCGCCGGTCGAGGACGAGCACGGTGGTGCCGGTGGTGCCCTGATCGATTGCGAGGACGCACGACGCCATTTCGGTCACCACCCTTTCGTGTCCGGGGAGAGTGGGAGCTGTTCGAGAAACCGGAGCGCAAGGTCGGCGCAGCGTTCGCGCTCGACGTCGATGCCGAGGAGGTGCTGGCTTTCTGGAAGGACGAGGAGCTCGGCGCGGCCGGAGAGCGCCTCGACCAGGCGGCGGGCTCCGCGTAGGGTCACGGTGTGATCCCGCGCGCCCACGAGCACCAGTGCCGGAGCAGAGACCTCGGGCAAGATCTGCTTCACCGCCCGGGAAAGCGCCCTGAGCTCGGCCACCGCCGAGAGCGGCACGGCCGCGAGCGCGCTCCGGCCGTTCCGGCGCCCCATCTCCACGTCGCGCACGTCGAATCCGCCCTTCCGGAGGACGAGACGGCGCAGCGGACCGAGACCGCCGAGCACCGCCGCCACCTTGCCCGGGAGCTTCAGCTCGAACGCCGGCGCGAGCAAGAGGAGCCCGGCCACGTCCGCAGGATGACGGTAGGCGAGCGCGCAGGCCACGAGGCCCCCCATCGAGCCACCCACGACGAGCGTGCGCCGGCTCCCGCGCAGCCGGGAAAGATGTTGGGCGGCGCGGGTCACCCACTCGCAGAAGGGCACCCCCCGCAGCGCCTCCGGCTCGCCGCCGTGTCCGGCCATCACCGGGGCCAGTACGCGCACCCCGGCGGCGTGGAGCCGCGCCGCAAGCGGGTGAAGCTCGAAGGTCGACCCGGTCAGCCCGTGGAGGAGGAGAGCCGCGTCCGGGCCCCCCGGCAGGTCGATCTCGCGGCCCTGGTCCAGGCCTCCGCCCCGAGGGACGGCGGGCGAAGGGGCGGCGGGAGGTCCGGGCACGGACCAACGGTTACCCCTCCCCGCGGTCCCTTTCAACCTTGCCGTCTCACATCGGGGACGAACCGGTACCCGCGGGCTCTCGATCCTGCTATGGCACGGGCCATGTCCGACCAGCCCCAGTCGCCCATCCACCTGCAGATCGAACTCGACCCCCAGATCGCGCAAGGGGTGTTCGTGAACATGGCCATGGTGAACCACACCGAGACCGAGTTCACGCTCGACCTCATCTACGTCCAGCCGCAGGCCCCCAAGGCCACGGTGCGGGCCCGCATCATCACCACGCCCAAGCACATGAAGCGGCTTCTCTTCGCCATCGAGGACAACCTGGAGAAGTACGAGGCGCGCTTCGGAGCCGTCGACGTTGGCGAGGTGAAGGGGTTCCCCGCTCCGGGGCAGGCGAATTGAGGGCATGCGCCCTTGGGGCTCGCTTCGCGGGCGCCCGAGGCCGCCGGCCCGGCCCATCCGCTCACGGGCGACCCCGGGCAAGAGGTCTCGAGGGTCTCCAGGGAAGCTTTGAACCGGCGGACTTTGCCCGGGTTTCCGGACCTTTGAGGCTGCGGCTGCGGCCCGGTCCGATCAGCGCATCCCGGCGCAGGCGAGAAAGGCGGTCTCGGCGAGCTCCATCGCCGCGCCGTACACGTCCCCGGTGAGCCCGCCGAGCCGGTGGCGGATCGCGAGCGCCAAGACGAGCGCCACCCCGAGCGCGACGGCGGTCGGGAACAGCGCTCGCTTCCCGGCCACGGCCAGGATCGCGGCGGTGATCACCGCCGCGACGGCGAGCTCGCGGGGCCCTCCTCCCGCGTGGAAGGGACGGCCCAGCCCCTCGGGGCGAGCATAAGGGAAGAGCACCACGAGCGGGACGGCGGTGAAGCGGGCCAAGGCCGGGGCGCACAAGAGCGCCCAGGCGCCGCCTCCCTTGACGAGCTCCGCCACCGACGCGGTCTTCACGAGGAGGAGAAGGATGACCGCCACGGCTCCGAAAGCGCCGATTCGGCTGTCGCGCATGATGGAGAGCGTGCGGGCCGGGTCGCGGTGGCCGCCGCCGAGCCCATCGGCGAGGTCGGCGAGGCCGTCGAGGTGCAAGGCCCCGGAGAGCCAGGCGAGCGCCGCCACGAGGAGCGGGGCCACGACGGCCGGCGCAAGGTGGTCGCCGACGAGGCGCGCGGCGCCCGCGAGGAGCGCCCCGAGAACGACCCCCGGCACCGGGAAGAAGGCGAGGGAGCGACCCAGGTCTGCCTCCTGCGGGGCCGGCCCGGGCACGGGGAATCGCGTCAGGAAGTGGAAGGCCGCGAGAAGGTGGCGCAGGGGTGCCGGGGCTCCGCTCATGGCCCCCGGCCGCTCACGCCGGCCTCCGCGAAGGTGGCCATCTCGTGCAGGATCCGGATCGCCGCCTCGACCAGCGTCATGGCGAGCGCCGCCCCCGTGCCCTCCCCGAGCCGCATGCCGAGGTCGAGGAGCGGGGGCATCCCGAGCGCCTCGAGCACCGGCCGGTGACCGGGCTCGGCCGACCGGTGCGCCACGAGGAGGTAGCCTTTAGCGGCCGGGGCGAGACGCACCGCCCCGAGCGCGGCGGCGCTGGAGATGAACCCATCCACCACTACCGGGATCCGCCGGGCCGCCGCCCCCAGCACCACCCCCGCCATCCCCGCGATCTCGAACCCCCCGAGGCGGGCCAAGGCGTCGAGCGGCTCGGGGGGCGTGGGCGCGTGGAGCGCCAGGGCCCGCCGGATCACCTCCACCTTCCGCGAAAGCGCGGCGTCGTCGAGCCCCGTTCCTCTGCCGGCCATCGCCTCGGGCGTGGTCCCGAGAAGACACGCCGCGAGCGCGCTCGCGGCGGTGGTGTTGGCGATCCCCATCTCCCCCACGCCCAGGAGGGCCACCCCGCGTCCGGAGAGGTCGTCCGCCAGCCCGATGCCTGCCTCGAGCGCGGCGACCGCCCGTTCCCGGGTCATGGCCGGCTCGACCGAGAGATCGCGAGTCCCCGGACCCATCCAGCGGTCGAGCACGCCTGGCAACCGGACCGGCGTCTTGACGCCCATGTCCACCACCACCACTTCGATTTCCGCAAGGCGCGCCAAGACGTTGATGGCCGCGCCGCCGCGGACGAAGTTGGCCACCATCTGGGCGGTCACCTCCTGCGGGTAGGCGCTCACGCCCTGGGCCGCGACGCCGTGATCCCCGGCCATGACCACGATGGCCTTCCGGGGGAGCTCCGGCACCTCGAGGCCGCGCGCGGAAGCGACCCGGACCGCCAGCTCCTCGAGCCGTCCCAGGCTCCCGGGGGGCTTGGTCTTCGCATCCAGCCTCGCCTGGGTGCGACGTCCGATCTCCGGGTCGGTGGGGCGAATGGCGGCGCAGGTCTCGTTCAAGGTCTTCACCGAGCATCTCCAGGGAAATGGGCCTCGACCGGCCCTGGCTTGAGGCGCAGCAGGGTTCCGAGGATCGCGAGGTGCACCTCGTCGGCGGCCCGGGAGAGCGCCTGGTGGGCGCGTCCGGCGAGATCGCGGAAGAGCCGGCCGAGGGGCGTCTCCGGGTGCACACCCATCCCGACCTCGTTCGTCACCACCACCACGTGGCAGGGAGCGCGGCCGAGCGCGGAGGTGAGCTCCGCCACCCGGCGCTCGATCTCGTCCGCCGCGATCCCGTCGAGGAGAAGGTTCGAGAGCCAGAGCGTGATGCAGTCGATCACGGCCACGTCGAACCCGTCGAGCCGCAAAAGCGCCTCGGTCAGGGCGACCGGCTCCTCGATGGTGGTGAAGTCGTTGACGCGCTCGATCTGGTGGCGCCGGATCCGCTCGGCCATCTCGGCATCGTAGGCTCGGGCGGTGGCAAGAAACGCCCGGCGCACACCCAAAGAGCGCGCCCGTGCCACCGCGTAAGCGCTCTTTCCCGATCGCACTCCTCCTCCCACGAGCACGAACCGCCGCTCCGTCATTCACCGTCCCCCCCTGCCTCGAGCGCCTCCCGGCGGAGCCCCTTCAGGACCTCGAGCGAGTCCAGGAGATCGTCCTCTCGGAAGACCTCGAGCGTCAGGGTCCCGGCAAAGCCGGTGCTTTCCAGCGCGCGCAGGAGCCTTGAGCCCTCGGCCCGTGGGAAGTGGCGCAGGGAGCGGTGGTCTCGTCCCCCCGGCTCGGTCCCGTGCCAGTGGACGAGCCGCGCTCGATGGAGATGCCGCGCGAGGAGCGCCTCGATCGGGACGCCGTCCCGGGCCAGGTGGCCGACATCGAGCGCGACCGAGAGGCCGAGCTCCTCGACGAGAGGCTCGGCCGGGCCGAGGCCCGCCCCCAGGTTCTCGATGCAGACGACCCCCGGTGGGAGCCCATCCGCGGCGAGCGCACTCAGTGAGGACCGGGCTCGGTCGCGCCATCCCTTGAGGTCCGCTCCCGCTTCCGGTGCTCCCCCCGGTGCGGGAGTATCGAGGTGCACGACCAGCGCGCGCGGGGAGAGCGGGGCGGTGAGACGCACCGTGTGAAGCACGGCCTCGACGCTTTCGGCGCGGCGCGTCCGATCCGGGCTCGCAAGCTCGAGGTCGAGCGGTGCGTGCACGGAGAAGGTGAGCCCCTGCGCCCGACCGAGCGCCGCGACCTCCTCCACTTCGGCGGGCGAGGGTCCGGCCTTTCCGGGTCGCTCGAACACCAGGATCTCGACATCCTCCACCCGCCCGGCCAGCCAACGCACGTTCTCGACCCAGCCGGCCGGGATCACGAACGAGGTGGCACCGGTGCGATATTGGGGTCCTGGCACGGCGGCCATCCCAACCACAGCGGAAGAGCGGGCGCAAGCGGCCCCTTGACTTCGCCCTTGGGAACGCGTACCTCGCGGGCTGCAGCATCCGCTCGGAGGAACAGGGAAGCCGGTCCAAAGTCCGGCGCGGTCCCGCCACTGTAGCCGGGTGAGAGCCGTGCAGCGCTCGCCACTCTCGCGCGAGGCGAGGGGAAGGCGGCACGGCCCGGGAGGGCAAGGAGCCCTCCACCCGGGAGCCAGGAGACCTCCCTCTCGAGCGATGGGGTCGCGAATGGTTCGCGACCAGAGTTCGCGCGTCCGAAGGAGACGCGGCGAAACATGTCGCGTTCCGGCTTCCCCCTCCTCGCGGTACTCGCCCTCGCCCCCGCGGCGCGGCTGGCGCGCGCCCAGGAGCCGCCGCCCCCGGGCGCGGAGGGCGTGCAGGAGGGGTCGGCCGAGGAGCCGATGGAACTCGAGCCCCTGGAGGTACGACTCCCGGCGCCCTCGCTCGGTTCCGGCGCGGCGCGCGCCCCCGGGGCGGCTGTCACGACCGTGGACGCCTCGCGCTTCGCCGGCGAGTCCAAGGGCGCAGCCGAGCTGGTGGCCACAGCGCCCGGGGTGGCGGTCTCCGAGCACGGCGGCCCCGGTCAGCCCGCGGACGTCTCGATCCGGGGCTCGAGCGCCGAGCAGGTGAAGGTCCTGGTCGACGGCCTCCCGCTGAACGGCCCCGCCGGCGGGGCCGTGGACCTCTCGACCATCCCATCGCAGTGGATCTCGCGCATCGAGGTTGTCCGCGGCACCGAGGGGATCTTCCACGGTTCGGGCGCGCTGGGCGGGGTCGTGAACGTCCTCACCACCCCTGCCGCGGCCGGCACGTGGGGCGCGAGCGCCACGGCCGGCTCCTTCGGTTCCTTCGCCGGCGACCTGCACCTCGGCCTGGGCGACGGAGGGTGGGGCCTGCTCGGGGCGATCTCCGGCTCGACCACCGAGGGCGACTTCCCGTACGAGAACCCGTACCTCCACGAGTCCGAGGTGCGCGAGAACGCCGCTGCGACCCTGGGAGGCGGGCTCTTGAAGGGGTTCTGGCTGGGTGGGGGTGGCCGCCTCGACGCTGCGGCAGAGGTCTCGGGCGGTCACCGGGGGTTGCCGGGCACGCTTGGGAACCCGACCCCGCACGACTGGCAGGACGAAGGCCGCGGGCTCCTCGCCGCGCGCTTCCGGCGGGCGCTGGGCGGCGGCCCGGTGGCCTCGGCTGGGGGCTGGCTCCGGCTCGACCAGCTCGACGTGAGCCTGCAGGAGCTCGACGGCGGAGTCCTGCAGCGCCAGCACGGCGTCGCCGGCATGGGGAACGTGGGTCTTTCCTGGTCCGGCGAGCGCGGCGACCTCTCCGCCGTCGCCGAGGCTGGCGGTGAGCGGCTCGTCGCCGACGGGATGGGCGAGTGGGCGCGGGCCACGGTCGCGGCCGCGCTCTCGGGCGAGCTCATCGGCCTCGGTGGAAGGGGCCGGCTCGGGCCGGGGGTTCGGTTCGAACGCTCCGGTCCGTTCTCCGGCATCTCCGCCAAGCTGGGCGGGAGTCTCGGGCTTTGGGGGCCGCTGGCCCTGCGCGCCAGCGCCGGGCGCACCTACCGGATCCCGAGCTTTGCGGAGCTCTATCTGCAGCAGGGCGTGGTGTCACCGAACCCCACCCTCCGCCCCGAGGTGGGGGTGGGGGCCGACGCGGCCCTCACCGCCGCCGGCCCGCTGGGCTCGGCCTCCGCGGGCGTGTTCGCCACGCTCTACGACGACCTGGTGATCTACGAAGCGGTCTCGTTTCGTCGCTTCGTCCCCTTGAACGACGCCCGTTCCCTCGCCCGGGGCCTCGAGGCCGAAGCGGCCCTGGCGCCGGTCTCGCGCCTCCTCGACCTGAACGGCGGCCTCGCCTACACGTACCTAAAGACCGAGACGCTCCGCGGTGTCGAGACCGTGGTGGGGAAGGAGCTTCCCCAGAAGCCGCGCCACCGGCTGTACGCGAGGCTCGGCGCCGGGCAGGGGCCGGTCGAGGTCCATGGCGAGTGCCAGTGGCTGTCGAGCCAGTGGGTGGACCTCGCCAACACCGCCAGCATCCCCGGGAGCTTCACCCTCGGCGCGGGCGGCTCCGTGCGCCTCTTCCGCGGCCCGGACGTCCACCTGAACCTCGAGGTCCGAAACCTCCTCGACGACCAAACCCTGCAGGACGGCTTCATGAACCCCCTGCCCGGACGCACGGTTCTCCTCACCCTGCGGGCCGGGAGCCCGGAAAGGTAGCCATGACCCGACACCTCACCTTCCCGATCTCCCTCGCGCTTCTTCTCTTCGGGCTGGCCGGCTGCAGCAAGGAGACCCTCTGCCCCTCGGACGAGACCCTGTGCGACGGAGCGTGCAAGGCGCTCGCCTTCGATCCGCAGAACTGCGGCGCGTGCGGCACCGCCTGCGCGGCCTATCAGATCTGCTCCACGGGCCAGTGCCAGGAGGGGAGCGCCGTGGCCGACCTGTTCCTCGCCTGCTTCAACACCAACGAGGTGCGCGCGGCCACCCGCGACCTCGCCCCCTCCTCCGGCGCGCCGGTGAAGCTCACGGCGGGGCCGGCGGCCCTGGCCTGGCTGGACGGCGCGCTCTTCGTGGCGAGCGCGAGTTACGAGGGCGGCGAGGCCGTGACCCGCATCGCTGGCACCTTCCCCTCGCTCATGGGGCAGCAGGTGTGGGCACCCAACCCGGCACCGGTCCCCGGCGACATCGAGGGCCTGGCCGGGCACGGCGGGTACCTGTACGTCGCGCACACATCGGTTGGTTCCCTGCTCGTGCTCTCCCCGGATGGCCAGGTCATCGTGGAGCACCCTTTCGCCGGCGCCAACGAGCCCAACCCGGACCCGCAGGGCATCGCCTTCTCCGCCGATCGCGCCTACGTCGCCTTGAACGCGAGCAACGAGGTGGCGGTGATGGACGTCTCCTCGGTGGGCCAGTGCGGACCGCTCGGCGCCTGCGAGATCACCCGCGTCGACGTCCACGGGTTGGCGAGCCCAGAGGCCACCGCCATGCCGTCGCGCATCGCCGTGGTGGGCGGACGCGCCTACGTGACGCTCTGGAACCTGGACCCGAACTTCAATCCGCCCCCGGGAAGCACGGGCCGGCTCGCCGTCGTCGACCTCGCCTCGAACGCCCTCGACCCATCGGTCGACCCGGGTGGTCCCGCCGGGCTCGTGGACCTGGGCCCGTCCTGCCTCGACCCGGCCGACCTGGCGGTGCTCGGATCGACCCTGTACGTGACATGCGGCGCGTTCGACTACGGCTCGGGAGCGACCCCGACGATCGTCGCCGGCGGCATCGTGCCGGTCGACCTCTCGGGCCCGACCCCCGAGGTGGGCGCCATCTTGCCCGCGCCGGCCGACGCGGCGCCCGGCCAACTCGCCTTCTGCTCCGGGGCGGGCTACCTTGCCGATCGCAACTCCGGCCGGGTGTTCCTCCTCGACCCCGTGTTGGGCGCGATGGATGGGGTCGAGCTGTGCCCGAAGAACACCGACACGGGGTTCGCATACGTATCCGACCTGGCATGCGGCTTCTAGTCGTCCCCCTCTCCCTGCTCCTCGCCTCCGTCGCCGCGAGGGGCCTGGCGCAGTGGCCGGACGGCGGGCCGACCGCCGGGGCGGGGGGGATTCGCCGGCTCGGCCCGCCCGCCCCAGCCGAGCCCCGACGGGTCGTGTCCATCGGCCCGAGCATGACCGACATCGTGGTCGCGCTCGGGAGGGCCGACCGGCTCGTGGGGGTGACTCGCTTCGACGATGCTCCCGAGGTTCGAGGGGCGGAGCGGGTGGGTGGCTTTCTCGACCCGAGCGTCGAGGCGGTGGTCGCCCTTCGGCCCGATCTCGTCCTGTGGCTCACGGATGGAGGCGCGATGCCGGCCGTGTCGAAGATCGCCGAGCTGGGGGTCCCGGTCCTGGCCATCCCGGTGGTGGGCCTTTCCGACACGCTCGCCGCCTGCCGTGCGGTCGGCCAGGCGCTCGGAGACCCACAGGGCGGCGAGCGGCTCGCGTCGGGCCTCGAGGCGTTCATCGCCCGCACGCGGACCCGGGCCCAGGCGTTGCCCACCCGGCGGGTCCTCTTCATCGTGGGGCGCGAGCCGCTGGTGGTGGCCGGGCCGGGCAGCTACCCGGACGAGCTGTTGCGGGTGGTGGGGGCGAGGAACGTGGTGGAGGGTACGGTCGCCTGGCCGGTGTTCCCGGTCGAGCGGGCGGCCGCGCTCGATCCGGACGTGGTGGTGGACGCGGCCATCAACGAGCGCGGGAGCGGGAACGATCGGGGGCTTTCCGCCATCCCGGCGGTCCGGCGCGGGGCCATCCGCCTCCTCCCGAACGACGACGCGCTCAGGCCTGGTCCTCGGCTGACGAGCGCCCTCAACGCGCTCCTCGCTGCCCTTCACCCCGAGGCGTTCCGGTGACCTCCCTCCGCGGACGCCTGGTGGTCCTCCTCGTCGCGGGCGCGGCCACCGTCCTCGCGGCTGTCGCCTTCTCGAGCGCCGTCGGTCCGCAGCCCATCTCCTTTCAGGCCGCCTTCTCCGGGGTGGAACCGGACCACGCCATCCTGCTCGAGCTCCGTTTTCCCCGCGCCCTCCTCGCGGCGGTGGTGGGCGCGGCGCTGGCCGGTGCCGGCGTGGCGCTGCAAGCCTTGCTCCGGAACGCGCTTGCCGAGCCGTTCGTGCTGGGCGTCTCGGGAGGGGCGGCGCTCGGCGGCACGCTCGTCATCCTGGCCGCCACCCTCGCGGTGCGCGCGTTCGGGCCGGGAGCGGCCCTCTTCTTCGAGGGAGCTCCGGTGGCGCTCGGCGCCGTCGCCGGCGCGGCGGCCTCGGCGGTGCTGGTCTTCGGGCTGGCCCGGATCCAGGGCCACCCGGTGCCCGAGACCGCCCTCCTCGTCGGGGTGGTGTTCAACGCCTTTGCCTCGGGCCTCATCACCGTACTCCGGCTGCTCGTCCCACCGGAGCAGGCCGCCCGGCTCCTCTACTGGCTCCTCGGGACCGTTGCCTACCAGGGAGCGGGGACCATCCTGGCCGGCGCCGTGGGCGTGGCCTTGACCCTCGCCCTGCTCGTCCTCTTCTCGGGACGGCTCAACCTCCTCACCCTCGCCGACGAGGAGGCCGCCTCCCTCGGGGTGGACGTCCGGCGGACGCGCGCCGTGATCTTCTTCGCCGCCAGCGCCGCCACCGGGGCGGCGGTGGCGCTCTCGGGGATGGTGGGGTTCGTCGGGCTCATCGTGCCGCACCTCGTGCGCCGGGTGGTGGGGCCGGATCACCGCCTGCTCGTCCCCACCTCGGCGCTCTTCGGGGCCGCATTCCTGGTCATGGCCGACGCGCTGGCCCGGCTCCTGTTCCTGCCGCTCGGCACGGAGCCGCCGGTGGGCGCCGTGACCGCCTTCTTGGGCGGCCCCTTCTTCCTCTGGCTCCTCCGCCGGTCGGGCCGCCCCCAGGCCGGGGGGTTCGCATGAGCCCTTCGCCCGCTCTCGGCTGGCCGGAGCCGATCGTGGACGTGCGTCTCGTCTCCTTTCGGTACGGGGGAACGCCGGCGCTCGAGGACGTATCCCTCTCCGCCCGCTCCGGTGAGTTCGTGGGCCTGGTCGGCCCGAACGGCGCCGGCAAGTCGACGCTGGTTCGCCTCCTGGCGGGGCTCCTCGCTCCCGGGCGGGGACGGGTCCGTCTGGCCGGGCTCGACCCCTCGAGCGCCCCCCGCCGTCAGGTGGCCCGCCTCTGCGCTCTGGTCCCCCAGGAGCCGCGGCTCACCTGGCCCTTCACCGTGCGCGAGGTGGTGATGATGGGCCGGGCCCCGCGGCAGGGGTTCTTGGCCCTCCCCGGACCGTTGGACCACGGAGCGGTCGAGGGGGCTCTTAGGGCCTGCGATCTCGTGCACCTGGCCGATCGCCGCATCGATGCGCTCTCGGGCGGGGAGCGCCGGCGGGTCTTCTTCGCCCGCGCCCTTTCGCAGGAGCCGCGCGTGCTTCTCTTCGACGAGCCCACCGCCTTCCTCGACCTGGGCCACCAGGTCGCCGCCATGCGGATGGCCCAGGCGGCGGCCCGCGGCGGCCTGTGCGTCTTGGCGGTGCTCCACGATCTCAACCTGGCGGCGGCGGCCTGCGACCGGCTCGTAGTCATGTCCCGGGGGCGGGTAGTGGCCGACGGGGGGCCTGCAGAGGTGCTCACCGCCGAGCGGGTCCGCGAGGTGTGGGAGGTCCCCGTCTGGCGCGGCGAAAACGCCCGCAGCGGCGCCCCGGTGGTGTTGCCCGAGCTCTAGAGACGGCGGGTGGGTCGAGCGCCTCACTCGCTCGGCACGAACAGCCTCACCGCAATCGCGAAGGTCCGGGCGGAAGGCTCGGTCGTGCTCTGGCGGAACCCCGCATCGAGCGCGAACCGGGTGGAGACGAAGCCCAGCCCCGCGGACCACCAGCGGGTGTTCGCCGTCGCGGCCACCGAGGAGGAGGGAGAGCTGCTCTGGCATGCCGACTGGCTGGCCGACGCGCCCGAACACATGAAGCCGGCGATGTCATCGACTCCGAATCCGGCCCGGACGGGCACGGAGTTGGCAAGGAGATACTCCGCGCCGACGGTATAGCGGTTGCTCGGCTTGGAGCTCCCGTTCGCCTCCTTCACCCGATCGAGATCGAGGTGCCAGTCGGCGACCACCTGGAGCGATGTCTCCGAGCCGACCGTGAACCCGGCCGCGTAGCCGCGGGGGAGCACCTCCCGGTCGTGGGTGAAGATGAAGTTGTACGCCGCCCCGCCGATCGAGACCATGCTCGTGACCTGCCAGTAGAGTCCCCCGTCCATGTTGAGGGTGGAGGCGACCGGGTTCGAACCCTGCAGGTCGAAGTAGTTGCCCTGCGCGCCCAAGAAGATCCCCCGGCCGAGCGGGGCGGCCAGGGCGAGGCGAACGAGGTTGCCCGTGTTCACCCCCTGCAGGACCCGCACGTACGAGAGGCCCGCCGCCACCGCGGTCGTGGCCGAGTCCGCCACCGTGAAGCCGAAGTAGTCCTGGCGGCGGAGGTCGCTTTGGCCGGGGGGACCGAGGTCGGGGCGCCGGTCCGTCAAGTAGAACGTGTCCACCGTGTACCGCTTGCGAGCGGCGATGGCCGCGGGGTTCAGGAACATGGCCTCGTTCCCGGACGCCGAGCCCACGCCCGCCTGCAGGGCCAGGGTCCGGGGACCCACCAGATCCGGGACGGTCAGGGGCGAGGGCGGTTCGGAGGCGACCGCTGCACGAGCGACGAGGAGCGCGGCAATGAGGGGCAGCGAGCGGGTGCGCACCCGCCGAGGATACGAACACCGCGCGACCCCGGCAAGGTTGCTTGTGGTTGCGGCCGCGAACGCGCTAGCGTTTCTCCAGTGAACGCGAGCCTTGGGCTCGGCCCAGGGCCTAGGCGGAGTGGGCGTTTGCCTCGCCGCGAGAGGAGGGCGGGCCATGCGCAGGCGCGAGGTCGAACGCTACCGCGAGGTCCTCCAGGGACAGCTCGATGCGCTCATCGGCCACGGCAGCCAGGCGGTGCACGAGATGGCAGGCGAGGAGGGGGAGGAGCTCCCCGACCCGAGCGATCGGGCGACCGTCGAGGAGGAGCGCAACTGGTCCCTGAGGCTCCGGGATCGCGACCGCAAGCTCATCGGAAAGCTCCAGGACGCGCTGGCACGGCTCGACGCCGGGACGTTCGGGCAGTGCACCCGCTGCGGTCGCCCCATCGGCAGCGCGCGTCTGCGCGCTCGTCCCATGACCGACCTCTGCATCGACTGCAAGACGGAGGCGGAGCGGCTGGAACGCTGACCTCGGGGCCCGGGTGGGCCCGCCCGCCGCCTTTCCCTCGCGCGATCCCGGAAGTGGGCTACATTCGGGGGCGCATGGCGACCAGCAAAGTGCGCAAGGCGGTCATCCCCGCCGCCGGCCTGGGGACGCGGTTTTTGCCCGCCACCAAGGCGGTCCCCAAGGAACTGCTCCCCATCGTCGACACCCCCACCATCCAGTACGTCGTGGCCGAGGCGGTGGCCTCCGGGGTGCGAGACATCGTGCTCATCTGTGCCCGGGGCAAGGACTCGATCGTCGACCACTTCGACATCTCCGGCGAGCTGGAGGCCCACCTCGAGCGCACGGGCAAGCTCGAGCTGCGCCAGCAGATGAGGGACATCGCCGCGATGGCCCGCGTTATCGCGGTCCGGCAGCAGGAGCCGCTCGGGCTGGGCCACGCGGTGCTCTGCGCCCGAGAGGTGGTGGGCGACGAGCCCTTCGTGGTGATGCTGGGCGACGACATCATCGATGCCGCGGTCCCCGGCGCCCAGCAACTCATCGACTGCCACGAGCGTCACGGGCTCGCCACCATCGCCCTCATGGAGGTCCCACCCGAGGAGACCGCGCTCTACGGGATCGCCGCCGGCCGCCCGGTCGACGCCCGGACCTTGCGCATCGATCGCCTGGTGGAGAAGCCCAAGCGAGACCCTCCCTCGAGGCTCGCCGTCATCGGACGGTACGTGCTCACGCCGCGCATCTTCGACATCCTGAAGTGCCTCCCCACCGGGGTGGGGGGCGAGATCCAGCTCACCGACGCCCTCGCCGTGCTGGCGCAGGAGGAAGGGCTCTTGGGCTACCGATTCGAGGGGAATCGCTACGACGCGGGCGACCGGCTCGGCTACCTTCGTGCCAACATCATGTACGCGTTGAAGAGGCCGGAGCTGGCCGGCCCGCTCCAAGAGCTCCTGCGGGAGATCGTCGGCTGATGGACCGCGTCCGTCGCAAGGCCCGCCTTCTCTCCGCGGCCCTGGGCGCGGCCCTGGCCGTGCCTGCCCTGGGGTACTTGCTCCCGACCCAGGCCGTGCTCCGCCACCTCGGCTTGCGGCGGGAAGCCCTCGAGCTATCCGCCCTGGAGATCACGGGGACGCTCCAGGCCGAGGGACAGAGCGCCGAGCGGCTCAACGCCGCGACGGCGCGACCCCCGGGGGGGCGTGCCTTCGCCCCAGCCCGGATCCTGCTCAAGATCCCCGGCCGGTGCCGGCTCGAGGTCATGGGGGCCACGCCCTCCGAAAGCCCCTACCTCGTGCTCCGGGACACGCGGCTCACGGCCGGGGGAGGCCTCGACGCGGACCCCTCGGCGGTGGCCCTCCTGCGGGCGGTGTGCACGCTGCTCGCCACCTCCAACGCGGGCGACGCATCCGCCGCCTACTCGATCGCCCTGGCCCGCCGCGGCGTCGACCTCTCCGACGAGAGCCTGGGCCGGTTCGATGGCCGGCTCGCCTACGTCATCGGCGGTCATCCCCTGGAGGCGAAACCTCTCCTCTACGTCGACAAGGATGCCTTTCAGCCTCTCCGGCTCGTGGCGGCCGAGGGCGGGCACTTCGAGGACGTGCGGCTGTTGGGCTGGGGATCCCCCACGGGCGGCGACTGGTTCCCGCGGGCGGTGGAGGTGGTGGAGGGATCCGAGCTGCGCCTACGTTTCACGACCGAGAGAGCCAACGCCAACCCCCGGATTCCCGAGGGCCTCCTCTAGCGGTGGCGGCCGGGCGACCGTCCTTGCCTTGCCTCGGCGCTCGCGGAAGAATCGCGCATGCCCGTCGACAAACCTCTTGGGCCAGGCATCCGGGGAAGCGTGCTCGCCTCGCGGCTCAAGTTCCTGCGCGAGAAGGGCGGAGCGGAGGCGCGGGAGCGCGTTCTCGGCTCGCTTCCCCCCGAGGACCAGGAGGTCCTCCGGGGATGGCTGCAGGGGACGGCCTGGTACTCGTTCGAGCTCAACCGGCGGCTCGACGACGCCATCGCCCGGGAGCTCTCGCCCGACGACCGGAGGCGGGTGTTTCTCGAGATGGGGCGCGCCTCCGCGGAGGCGAACCTCCTCGCCGGACAGCGTGCCTTCGTGCGGCCCGGGGACCCGCAGTTCCTCCTTCAGGGTGCGCCGGAGATCTATGCCGCCTACTACGCGAAGGGGCGCAGGGTCTACGAGAAGACCGGCGACTGCTCTGCCATCCTGCGGACCTACGATGCGGAGAGCGTCACCGCGGAGGACTGCCTGACGGTGGTGGGCTGGCACGTCCGCGCCATCGAGCTGTGCGGAGGCCGCAACGTGGAGGTGGTCGAGACGCTCTGCCGCGCGCGGGGCGCTCCCCTCTGCGAGTACCGTTGCACCTGGCTCGTCTAGGAGGGCGTCCCAAGGCCTGCGGTGCGCGGCCGGTGATTCCCCTGGTATCCTGTGAGCCGCTCCGGCCCGCAGCCTCCCTTTGCCCTGACGGAGGTCCCCCCATGAAGATCCTCGTCGCAGATGCCTTCCCCCGCGAGCGACTCGCCGACCTTGAGTCGCTCGGGTTGGCGGTCGACCACCGCCCCGACGTGCCCGCCCAGGAGCTGGCCCTGGCGGCGCAGGACGCTACCGTGCTCGTGGTGCGGTCGAAGCAGGTGGGGGCCGAGGTGTTCGAGGCGGCGGAGGCGCTCTCCCTGGTGGTCCGGGCCGGGGCGGGGGTGAACACCATCGACGTCCCGGCGGCCTCGCGCCGCGGCATCTATGTGGCCAACTGTCCGGGGCAGAACTCGATCGCGGTGGCCGAGCTGGCCATCGGCCTCCTCCTCTCGCTCGATCGCCGGATCCCCGACAACGTGGCCATGCTCCGGGCCGGTAAGTGGGACAAGAAGCGGTTCTCGGAGGCGGAGGGGCTGTTCGGGAGGACCCTGGGCGTCCTGGGCCTGGGCGCGATCGGCCGCGAGGTCGCGAGGCGGGCGCAGGCCTTGGGGATGCACGTTTCGGCCTTCTCCCGGTCCCTGCGCGAGGAGGAGGCTCGGGCGCTGGGCGTGGAGCGTCTCGGAGACCTTCCCTCGGTGGTCCGGACCGCCGACTACGTGAGCCTGCACCTCCCGCTCACCCCCCAAACGCGGGGCATCGTCTCCCGCGAGCTTCTCGCCGCCATGAAGCCCGGCGCCGGTCTCATCAACACCGCGCGCGCCGAGCTCGTGGACGGCGACGCGCTCCTCGCCGCGGCGCGCGAGGGGCGGATCCGCCTGGCCACGGACGTCTTCGGGGGCGAGCCGGAGAAAGGCAAGGCCGACTTCGCGAGCGAGCTGGCCCAGCTCCCGGGCGTCTACGGCACCCACCACATCGGCGCCTCGACCGCGCAGGCGCAGGACGCGATCGCCCGGGAGACGATCCGCATCGTGGCGGCCTTCGTCCGCACCGGGGAGGTGCCGAATTGCGTCAACGTGGCCAAGAAGACCCCGGCGCGCGCCCGCCTGGTGGTGCGCCACCACGACAAGGTGGGCGTCTTGGCCAATGTCCTCGCGCTCGTCCGCGAGGCCGGGATCAACGTGGAGGGAATGCGGAACATCGTCTTCGAGAGCGCCGCGGCCGCCTCGGCCTCGATCGACCTGGGCTCGCCTCCGGACGAGTCGCTCCTCGCCCGGATCCGCGCCCGGACCGAGGAGGTGCTCTTCGTGGAGAGCTTCGACCTGTAAGGGACCCCTCGGGGGAGGCCGCGCGAGGCCGGGATCAGGCGGTGGCCATCTCGCCGTTCGAGCCGTTCTCGTCGCCCGAGTCTGGCTCCACGTCGGTGCGGTACTTCCGCAGGACCCGCTTGAAGTTGGAGCGGTCCATCCCCGCCTTGCGGGCCGCGGCCGAGATGTTGTTGTCGCACGCCCGCATGAGAGCCTCGACGTAGCTCTTCTCGAACCGCCGCAGGGCTTGCTCCTTGGCGGCCGCGTAGGAGAGGGTGAGCCAGGCGGACTCCTCCCCGTTCACGGGCGTCTCCCGCACCAGGGGCGCCGTGCGGCCGGTCACGGCCGGGGGCAGATCGGCGGGAGTGATCACCTCGCCGCGGCACAGCACCACCGCCCGTTCCACTGCGTTCTCGAGCTCTCGCACGTTCCCTGGCCAGCGGTACCCGCACAAGAGCTCGATGGCCTCCGGCGAGAGGGCGCGGACCTTCTTGGCCAAGCGCTCGGCATAGCGGCGGAGAAAGTGGTGGGCGAGCAGGGGGATGTCCTCCACGCGCTCCCGGAGCGCGGGCAGAGGGATGTTGATGACGTTCAGGCGGTAGAAGAGATCCTCCCGGAACTTCCCCGACTTGACCAGCTTGGGCAGGTCGCGGTGGGTGGCGGCGATGATGCGCACGT